>Ga0208490_100318_pt1 | contig 35705 bp, 28 predicted proteins | sample SubbioAug_CSWold_FD_184818 | JGI IMG/M metagenome (GOLD analysis project Ga0208490, IMG submission 184818) | Serpentinite rock and fluid subsurface biosphere microbial communities from McLaughlin Reserve, California, USA - CR11Aug_CSWold (SPAdes) | ecosystem: Environmental > Terrestrial > Deep...
CCGTGAGCTGAGCATCCGCAACGACGTCGACCCGTCCGAGGTCGTCTCCCTCGGCGACATCGTCGAGGCCCTGGTCCTCACCAAGGAGGACAAGGAAGGTCGCCTGATCCTGTCCAAGAAGCGGGCGCAGTACGAGCGTGCCTGGGGCAAGATCGAGGAGATCAAGGAGGCCGAGGGCGTCGTCACCGGTCCGGTCATCGAGGTCGTCAAGGGCGGTCTCATCATCGACATCGGCCTGCGTGGCTTCCTGCCCGCCAGCCTCGTCGAGCTGCGCCGTGTCCGCGACCTGGCCCCCTACGTGGGTCGCCAGCTCGAGGCCAAGATCATCGAGCTCGACAAGAACCGTAACAACGTGGTCCTGTCCCGCCGGGCCTGGCTCGAGGAGACCCAGCGCGAGCAGCGCGAGGACTTCCTCGTCAACCTCAAGCCCGGCGAGGTCCGCCGTGGCGTGGTCTCCAGCGTCGTCAACTTCGGCGCCTTCGTCGACCTCGGCGGCATGGACGGCCTCGTGCACGTCTCCGAGCTGTCCTGGAAGCACGTCGACCACCCGGGCTCCGTCGTCGCCGTCGGCGACGAGATCGAGGTCCAGGTGCTCGAGGTCGACCACGAGCGCGAGCGCATCTCGCTGTCGCTGAAGGCCACCCAGCAGGATCCGTGGCAGGAGTTCGCCGGCGCCCACCGCGTGGGCGAGCTGGTCTACGGCCGGGTCACCAAGCTGGTGCCGTTCGGTTCCTTCGTCCAGGTGGGCGAGGGCATCGAGGGCCTGGTCCACATCTCGGAGATGTCGGCCCACCACGTCGACCTCCCCGAGCAGGTCGTCACCCCGGGCGAGGAGCTGTGGGTCAAGATCATCGACCTCGACCTCCAGCGCCGCCGCATCAGCCTGTCCATCAAGCAGGCCGCCGAGGGTGGCGTCGTGGCCGCCGAGTACCAGGACGCCTTCGGCGAGCACCAGTACGACGACCAGGGCAACTTCATCGGCGAGGTCCCCGAGGACGAGGTCGAGGGTGCCGAAGGCGAGACCGCCGAGGCCGCCTCGGCAGAGGGCGAGATCGCCCACACGTCCGAGGCCCAGGTCGGTGACACCCAGGTCGGAGACGCCGACGCCATCGAGGCCGACGCCGCCGCGGCCGAGTCCGCAGCCGCCGACGCCCCGGCCGCCGACGAGCCAGTCCTCGCCACGGACGCCGACGTCACCGAGGCGCCGGTCGCCGAGGAGTCGGCCGAGGCCCCGGAGACCGAAGAAGCCTGAGTCGGAGGCTCCCGCCGGGAGCGTCGACATCGGATGAGAGATGCCCGCCTCACCGAGGCGGGCATCTCGGCTTTTCCGGCCAGATCGGAAGTTGCGGCGGGAAATCGCTTCGGTTCCTGCCGGGTCGTGCCGATGACCACCCCGAACACGTCGGTTCCCGGAGAGGGTGGCATGAGCCTGTACAAGCAGATCCACGAAGAGGGCGGTCCCGTCGCCGTCGCCGAGGCGCCGATGGGGAAGAACCCGGTGCTCGACGAGCTGCGCCAGCGGGTGCACCACCACCTCACGGAGCAGCTCGGCCCGGTGCTGTTCGACAAGCGCCTGTCCGAAGAGGATCTGCGGGCCCGGGTGATGGAGCAGCTCCACGCCACCCTGGCCAACGAGCGCACCCCGCTGTCGGCCACCGAGAAGGCCAACCTCATCCAGGCCATCGCCGACGACGTGCTCGGCTACGGACCGATCGATGCGATCCTCCAGGACGACACCGTCACCGAGGTCATGTGCAACGGCCCGGACCAGGTGTTCGTGGAGCAGAACGGCAAGCTCACCAAGACCGACGTGCAGTTCATCGACGGCGATCACCTGCTGCGCATCATCGAGAAGATCGCCGCGGAGATCGGCCGCCGCGTCGACGAGGCCTCGCCCATGGTGGACGCCCGCCTCCCCGACGGCTCCCGCGTGAACGCCATCATCCCGCCGCTGGCCATCGACGGTCCGTTCCTCACCATCCGCAAGTTCTCCAAGGAGCCCTTCCAGGTCGACGACCTGATCCGCTTCGGCACGCTCAACGCCGAGTCCGCGAACTTCCTCCAGGCCTGCATCGTCGGCCGGCTGAACGTGATCGTGTCCGGCGGTACCGGTACCGGTAAGACGACGACGCTGAACGTGCTGTCGAGCTTCATCCCCGGGGACGAGCGCATCTGCACCATCGAGGATGCCAAGGAGCTCCAGCTCCACCAGGAGCACGTGCTCTGCATGGAGACCCGGCCGCCCGACCTGAACGGCAACGGTGCGGTCACCATCCGCGACCTGGTGAAGAACAGCCTGCGCATGCGCCCCGACCGCCTGGTCGTCGGCGAGTGCCGTGGCGGCGAGGCCCTGGACATGCTCCAGGCCATGAACACCGGCCACGACGGCTCGGTCACCACGGTCCACTCCAACGGCCCCCGCGACACCCTCGCTCGCCTCGAGACGCTGACCCTCATGGCCGGCTTCGACCTGCCGGTCCGCGCCATCCGCGAGCAGATGGCCTCCGCCATCGACGTGATCGTCCACCTCAGCCGTCTGAAGGACGGCAGCCGCCGGATCACCCACATCACCGAGGTGCAGGGCATGGAGGGCGACATCATCACCCTCCAGGACATCTTCCTGTTCGACTACACGATGGGCGTCGACGAGACCGGCAAGTTCCGCGGTCACCTCAAGGCGACCGGTGTCCGGCCGAAGTTCGCCGAGAAGCTCCGCGACCACGGCATCAAGCTCGGCGCCGACGTCTTCATGCCGGAGGGCACGGCGAAGGAAGCACTCCAGGCGCAGGCGCTGCGCCGCTGAACCTCTCGTCCGGTGTCAGCGCCGGGTCCCTCGACGTGCACCCGCGCTGCAGCATGCTTGGTCGGTGACCGACGTGACCGCCGAGGCATCTCCTGGGGCCATGCAGACCGAGCAGTCCGAGAGCCGTCGCGGAGGCTTCGGGTCCCTGGGCTCGATCGTTTGCCTGATCGTGCTCACGTGGGCAGCCGCGATCGCCACGTTCCCGCTGAACGACAACAGCTTCTTCACGCACCTGGCGACCGGTCGAAGGATCCTGGAGCGAGGGAGCGTCCCGTCGACGGATCCGTACACGTTCACGGCGCAGGGTGAGCCGTGGACGGTGCAGTCCTGGTTGGCCTCGATCGCCTATGCGAGCGCCGAGCGACTGGCTGGCGATGTCGGTCTGCGCCTCCTGGTGCTTGCGCTGTTCCTGGGTGCCACCTGGGTGCTCTGGAAGCTCACCGCTCCCGCCCACTCGATCGTCATCCGCTTCCTCCTCCTGGCGGGGGCGCTGTTCGTCGTGACCGACCTCTGGAGCGAACGGCCCTACATGATCGGTGTGATCGGACTCGGCCTGATCTGGCTCGCGTTCGAGGGTCGTCTACGGCCGTGGGTCCTCGTGCCGTTCATGTGGGTGTGGGTGAACACCCATGGCTCGTGGCTGCTCGCCGTCGTGCTCGCGGGCGCAGTCGTCCTCGGCGGAGGACTGGACCGGCGGCGGGACAGCAGCAGCTGGTTGCCGACGGACACCGAACGTCGAGTCGGGGGGTTCGTGGTGCTCGGCACGCTCTTGGGTGCGGTCAGCCCACTCGGCCCCCGGGTGCTGTGGTTCCCCGTCGCCGCGCTCACGAAGAGCGAGGTCTTCGCCGAGGTCATCGAGTGGCGGCCGCCGTCGTACGAGCGCCTGGCCGAGCGCTCCTTCCTGGTTCTGGTGATCGTCACGGTGCTTCTCTTGGTGCAGCGCGGATCTTGGCGGCTGGCGCTGCCAGCCGCGCTGTTCGCCGGGGCCGGGCTCTACGCACAACGCAACGTCGTGATGGCCACGGTGGTGCTCGTAGCGGCGTGTGCCCATGCGGCCCCCATCGTGGGCTCGCTGTCGGGAAGGGATCGACCGAGAACGGGGCCGATCCTGGCGGCGTTGCTCGCAGTGGTCCTCATGGGCACTGCCGCGCTCGCCGTCTCGCTTCCCGTGCTCTCGGAGAAGTCGCTCGGGGGTTACCCGGCGCGCTCCCTCGCTGCTCTGGAGCTGGAGTCGCTCCGAACGGTTCGGGTGGCGACGGAGGGCTCCACCGGGAACCTTCTGGAGGTCTTGGGCGCTCCCGAGGGAGCCGTGTTCGTCGATGACCGGGTGGACATGTTCCCGATCCACGTGTTCCAGGACTCGCTCACGCTCGGTCGAGGACAGCTGGGCTGGGAGCAGGTGCTCGATCGCTACGAGATCGAGGCCGTCATCTGGCCCAGCGATGTAGCGCTGGCCTCGTTGCTCCGATCGAACCCGGAGTGGCGGATGAGCTATGCCGATACCCGATGGCTGGTCGCCTGCCGGCGTGGGAGCGCGTGCCCGACCCGCTGGGGGTAGGTGACCGGCCAGCTACGTCGCCTGGATGCTGTCGCCCGTGCGCGAGAACGAATCGCCCGTCTGGTTGCCGAGGAACACCACGACCGCAAAGCAGACGATGGCGATGAGGGACACCAGGAGGGCGTACTCGACGAGGCTTGCGCCGCGGTCTTTCTGCCGATGTTTCCCCGCAGGGCGCACACGGTCTCTCAGGGTCCGATGCTGCATGAGCTGGGGCACGTCTCCGCCCTTCCCGATTGCCTGGTGGTACGTGAGTACAGCGAAAGGGGGTGGGCGCAAGGCCCACCCCCGTTCAAACCTGATCCCGAAGATGGGCTACTGGCTGAGCGACTCGCCAACCTCGGAGAACTTCTCGCTGGCGGCGCCGCCGAGGATGGTGATGGCCACGATGCAGACCACGGCGATGAGGGCGACGAGGAGCGCGTACTCGACGAGCGAGGCGCCACGGTCGGTCTTGACGATGTGGGCCTGGATCCAAGCCTTGAGGAGATCGAACTGCAGCATGATTGGGGTTGCTCCCTGGGTTGAGGTCGCACCCGGTGTCCGGGAGCGGAGGTTCCTGTCAGGGGTAAGTATCGCCAGGTACCCGCCTCGGCTACATAGGTCGTGCGACCCAATTCGTATCGGCGCCACCACGCACAGTGTGGGCGAATCAGTACAGCCGGACGATCCCCATGCGGACCGCCTGCAGCACAGCCTGTGTCCGGTCCCTGGCGTCGAGCTTGGCGTAGATCGAGGCGAGGTGGTTCTTCACGGTCTTCTGGGAGATGAAGAGCTGCTCGGCCACCTCGGGGGTGGCGCACCCGTCGGCGATGAGCTGGAGCACCTCGATCTCACGCTTCGTGATGACCGACTCGGCCTCGTCGACGAGGCCCTTCGCCTCCCGGAGCATCGAGGCCGCCACTTGCTGGGACACCTCACCGGAGATCGCCTCACGCACGGTGGCGGCCACCTCCTCGAACGAGCAGTCCTTGACGAGGTACCCGGAGGCGCCGGCACGGATCGCGGAGGCGATGACGTCCTGGTCGGCGTGCATGGTGAGCATCACGATCCGGGCATCGGGCTGCGCTTCGACGATCCGGCGGGTGGCCTCCACGCCATCCATCTCGGGCATCGTCACGTCCATGAGGATGACATCGGGTCGGAGCTCCGTTGCGAGGTCGACTGCCTCCTGGCCATCGGATGCTTCGCCCACGACGTCGAAGCCCTCGTCGAGCATCGACCGCTTCAACGTCTCCCGGAGCATCCGGTGGTCGTCGGCGAGCAGCAGTCGGATGGGGTCGGTCACGTCGTCCTCCAACGGTCGTCGAGCGAGCGGAGGCTACAAGGCGCCTGCGCCGTCGGGTGCAGAGCGCAGCGAGACCCGCACCGTCACGCCTTCGCGGGGGATCGACCCGATGGCGAGGTTGGCGCCGATCGACGCAGCCCGCTCGCGCATCCCGAGCATCCCGTAGCTGTCCAGCCGTCCGGCGGAACCGACGGGCAGGCCCGAGCCGTTGTCGCGAATCTCCAACACCGCTTCACGGCCATCGGAGAGCCAGAAGATCTCGATCCTCGTGCCGTGGCTGTGGCGCTCGGCGTTGACGACGGCCTCCTGCGCGATGCGCCACAGCTCGCGCTCCTGCAGGCGCGGCATGCGAGCGGTCTCGTCGACGCGGAGGCGCACCTCGATGCCCGACCGATCTCGGACGCGCTGGGCGAACTCCTCGAGCACCGATGGCACGGACCGTTCGTCGGACACATCGGTGCGCAGGTCGTAGAGCGTGTCCCGCACCTCTCGCACGACGCCACGCACGTCCTCTCGGATGCCGACCAAGTCGGGGGTGACCGCGTCGCCCCGCTCGTCCTTGCGCACGATCCGGTCGAGCTCGAAGGCCAGGTACGCGAGGCTTTGGCCGATGCGGTCATGCAGGTCACGAGCGATGCGCGTGCGCTCCTCGTCGGCACCAACGGTCCGGAGCCGAGCGAACCAGCGGGCGTTGTCGACGGCGAGTGCGGCAGGTTCGGCGAAGCCGGCCAGCAGCTCGACGTCTCTCTCGGTGAAGGGGTCGAGCTGGTGCCGCTCGACCACCATCACGCCGACCAGGAAGCCTCTGGCCTGCAGGGGGGCGTACAGGCCGGAGACGGCCTGGCTGGACAGTCCCGGTCCATGCGCTCGGAGGAGGTCGTCCACCTCGACCACCGGGATCAGTCCCCGTGCTGCCCGTTGCACGGGCGGGGGCAGGTCGTTCGCAGGTAGTGCATTCGGCAGCCGAGCGCCGTAGCGGCGCGCCACGGACCAGGAGCCGTCGCTCTCCTCGAAGACGAGGATCGCGGCGGTGTCGAACGAGAGCAGGTCGCGCAGGCGCTCCACGGTGCTGTCGAGCACCTCGTCGAGGTCCAGCGACGCCGGGAGCTGCTGTGCGACCTGGTGGAGGCTGAACAGCAGCTCGTTGGCGTCGGCGAGGCGGCCCATGCGGTCCATCGCCATCGCTTGGCGCTCGTCGGCTTCGCCAGAGATGCGGCGGGCGTACGCGGCGACGAGGGCGACCAGGAACAGCTCGACTGCCCACTGCGCCACCAGCCGGACGTCGGCTCGAAGGTCGGTGCCGTCGGCGACGCTCGGTATCCCGATCGCCAAGGTCAAGGCGATTGCGAGGCGGAACGCAGAGCCGAAGCCCGAGCGGAACCCAGCGACGGCCAGCGGTGTGAGGATCGAGAACGCGATCGGTGACTCGAAGTAGCCGGTCGCCGCGACGGCGACGGCGACGATGGCTGCCTCTGCGATCGTCTCCAGCTGGAGACGGAGGCGAGATTCGGCCTCGATCGGGCGGACGGTGCGGACCAGCGTGTAGACGACGATCAAGGCAACGGCGGCGACCGGGCGAGTCGAACCTTCAAGGAGGTCCGGTGCAGCCAGGATGCAGCCGACCGTGGTGGTGCCCCACCGGATGATGAGGATCGGCTGGCGGAACGCGTCGTGCCCGGTGCTGTCCGGACTCGTTCGCTGCTGGATCAGTTGAAGGCGCTGCCGATCGACGCGCCGGCCGGACCCAGGATGACGATGAAGGTCGCCAGGAGGATCGGCATCAGCGGGAAAAGGATCTTGACCGGCAGCTTTGCGGCGCGCTCGCGCGCCCAGGCGCGACGCTTGAGGCGCATCTCGCCGGCTTGGGTCTTCAGCACCCGACCGATCGGCATGCCGAGTGCGTCCGCCTGCGTCAGGGTCAGGATGAAGTTGGATAGCTCCGGCACCTCGGTTCGCCGCTTCAGGTTCTCGAGCGCCGCCCGGCGGGGCAGGCCGAGCTCCATCTCCCGGAGCGTACGGGAGAACTCCTCGGACAGTGGGGAGTCGAAGTTGTCGGTGACCACGCCGAGGGCACCCTCGAAGCCGACGCCCGCCTCCACCGAGATGGCGAGCAGGTCGAGGGTGTCGGGCAGGTCGCGGCGGATGGCGTTCTGGCGTTCCTCGACCGCACGGCGAAGGGCCGTCCGAGGCAGCTGGGCACCGAGCACCGGGAGCAGCAGGACGCAGAGGATGGCGACCCCACCGGTCACCGTGCTGGTGACGACGAGCAGGAGGGCGAGGATGAAGGCCACCGCAGCGAGGATGATCTGACCGGTGACGACCTCCTCGGCCCGGTACTTGCCGGTCAGGCCGGCGTAGACGAGCTGCTCGTGGACGGTGTCCCGGTAGTTGCCGGGCAGCGCGCCGGCGACGAAGCCCTGCATCCGGCCGGCCATGGGTCGGAGCACGCGGCGGATGAACGGCTCCTGGAGGAGCAGCTCGAACTCGTCGCCGTCAGGCTCCGGCTCGTCGAGGCTGCGGAGGTAGTTCCCGGGGTCGCTCTCGTCGACCTCGGCGGGCGTGCGCACGCCCAGGTAGACGAAGGCCGCGCCGACCAGGAAGAAGAGGATGCCGAAGACGACCATGTTCAGACCTCGATCGAGTTGACCATGCGGAGGATGACCGTGATGGAGAACACGGTGATCCCGGCGGCGACGCCGAGCCAGACCCAACCCCAGCCCTGGTACATCGGCTTCATGTAGTCGGGGTTCACGACGGAGATGAAGCCGAGGAGTCCGACCGGCATGCCGCCGAGCACGAAGGCCGAGACCCGGCCCTCGGCGGTCAGCACGTCGACCTCGCGCCGGATCTCGTCGCGAGCACGGATGAAGTCGGCGAGCGTGTGGAGCAGGTCGGCGAGCTTGCCGCCGACGGTCTGCTGGATGCGGATGGCCTGCACGACCCAGTCGACGTCACGGATGTCGAGGCGATCGGCCATGCGTTGCAGCGCGTCGAGCAGTGGGTCCCCGAGCTCGGTCTCGGAGACCACTCGCCCGAACTCCTCGGCCAACGGCCCGCCGGCCTCCTGGGTCATCATCTGGATCGCACGGAGGAACGTGTGCCCGGCGGAGAGCGACGAGGCGATGAGCGTGAGTGCCTCGGGGAACTGCTCCTCGAACTTCTGGTGGCGCTTGCGGATCCGCCGGTCGAGGTAGGCCTTCGCCACGAACGGCGAGGCGAGGAGTCCGAGCACACCGAGCCAGACGGTGGAGGTGGAGGCCGCGATGACAGCGCCGGCGACCACGCCGGCCGAGACGGTGACGACGACGAACTCGCCGGGGCGCATCGGCACGCGAGAGCGCTCGAGCTTGGCGAGGAGGGTGCCCTTGGCGTCGAAGGAGTCGACCAGTGCGCTGGCAGCCCCCACCGTGTTCTCCACGATGGTGCTGCGCTGCTGGGCGATGGCCTGGAGCTCGACGTCCTGCTCGCCCCACGGCAGGTCCAGGATCTGGGCCAGCTCCTCCTCGCGCCGGTAGACGCGGCCGAGGAGGCCGGTGGCCATCAGCGAGAGCCCGCCGCCGACCAGCAGGACGGCGAACCATCCGGCCGTGGTCATCGGAGTCGTTCCTTATCGGCGATCTCACGGGCCTTCGGTGCGCGAGAGGTGGCCCGTCGGTTGGGCGTCGGGGCCTGTGCTCGGCGGGGCGCACGGAAGGAGGAGGCCGGGACCTCGACGCCGTGCTCGATGAGCTTGTCCACGAACTTCGGGCGCAGGCCGGTGGCCACGAGCTCGCCGGCGTACTTCTTGTCCGCGCTCGGGATCGTCTCGTACTTGAACACGTCCTGCAGGAGGATGATGTCGCCCTCCATGCCCTGCACCTCGGTGAGCGAGGTGATCACGCGCTTGCCGTCGGGCAGGCGGGTGACCTGCAGGATGAGGTGGAGCGCCGAGGCGATCTGCTCCCGGATGGCTCGGACCGGGAGGTCGAAGCCGGCCATGAGCACCATCGTCTCGAGGCGGGAGATCGCGTCGCGGGCCGTGTTGGCGTGGACGGTGGTCATCGAGCCCTCGTGGCCCGTGTTCATGGCCTGCAGCATGTCGAGGGCCTCGGCGGCACGGCACTCGCCGACGATGATGCGGTCGGGTCGCATGCGGAGGCTGTTCTTGACCAGCTCGCGGATGGAGACCTGGCCCGAGCCCTCGGCGTTGGGCGGGCGGGTCTCGAGCGTGATCACGTGGGGCTGCTGGAGCTGGAGCTCGGCGGAGTCCTCGATGGTGATGATGCGCTCGCCGTCGGGGATGAAGCTGGACAGCACGTTGAGGTTCGTGGTCTTGCCGGTGCCGGTACCGCCGCTGACGAGCACGTTGAGCTTGCCTCGGACCGCCGCCTCCATCACCGTGACGAGGTCCATCGTCCAGGTGCCGAAGTTGATGAGGTCCTTCGCCGTGAAGGGGTCCTTGGCGAACTTCCGGATGGTGAGCACCGAACCGTTGATCGCCAGCGGGGGGATGATGGCGTTCACGCGTGACCCGTCGGGGAGGCGGGCGTCCACCATGGGAGAGGACTCGTCGACGCGCCGGCCCACCGAGGAGACGATCTTCATGATCACCTGGCGGTACTGGTCGTCGTCGGTGAACTTGGTGGGGGTCCGCTCGATGCGACCGTCGCGCTCCACCCAGATGTCGTCGTAGGCGTTGCACATGACCTCGGTGATGGCCTCGTCAGCCAGCAGCGGGTCGAGGGGGCCGTAGCCGAGCGTGTCGGAGACCATCTCGGCCACGAACCGTCGGCGCTCGATCGGGGTGACCGAGATGTCCTCGCGCTGCAGGATGCGATCGAGCGCGTCGCGCAGCTCGGTCTCGCGCTCCTCGGCGTCCAGCGTCTTGATCCGGTCGGCCATCTCGTCGAGGATGAGCCGCCGGACCTTGCGCTTCATCTCGTCCCAGCCGGAGGTGGCACCGTCACGGGCCGCCCGGGCCGCTCGCTTGGCGGCCTGCTTGGTGACGGGCTTGGCCGCCTTCGCCGGCGCGCCGGCGTCGGCGGACTCGTCGTCGCCTTCTTGCTCCTCGAGGGCAGCGAGCTTCTCGGACAGCTTCATGGGGGTGACCTCCTGGTGGTCACTTGCCGAAGAGCCGGCGCAGGCCGGCCTTCTTCGGGGCGTTCTGCTGGGTGACCTGCGTCTGCAGGCCCTCGGAGAGGACGAGCTTCATGCCACCGGCCATGAGCCGGCTGATCTCGGACTCGGGGGAGGCGGCCATCACCGGCATGCCGAGGTTGATGGATCGGCTGACCTCCTTGGCGTACGGGAGGATGGACTCGAAGCCCTGCGGGAACAGCTTGGTGACCTGGTCGATGTCGATGCCGACGTCGTCCTCGGCCTTGTTGAGCACGAGGCGGATGTTGCTGGTGTCGATCCGCAAGCGATCGAGCGTCGAGAGGAACACGCTCATGTTCCGCACCGACGGGAGGTCGAGCGTGGCCATGACGTACAGCAGGTCGGACAGGTCGAACGCAGCGAGCACGGTCTCGGCCAGCGCCGGCGGCGTGTCGACCAGCACGTAGTCGAAGCGGTTGCGGACCGCCTCGAGGATGCGGGTGACGTCGGGCGGGGTGATGCGGTCGGCTTCGCTCGGGTCGCGCGGCGCGGCCAGCACGTGGACGCCCGTGTCGTGGACGACCATGTACTCCTCGATGTGGGCCTGGAGGTCCGACTCGTCGGCGTCCTCGCGCTGGAGGGCATCGAAGATCGTGTACTTGGGCCGCAGGCGCAGTGCGGTCGAGACCTCGCCGAACTGCAGGTCGAGGTCCACGATGCACACCGACTTGCCTGTCCACTTGTGGAGGAACCAGGCGAGGTTGGTGGCGTAGAAGGTCTTGCCGCAGCCGCCGGTGGCCGACGAGATCGTGTACACGATGCCCGGGCGGTTGCCGCGGGGTTCGTGCGACTCGGGCTCGGGAGCGGCGACGGTCTCGACGATCTTCGGTTCTGGTGCCTGGTGGGCCAGCGAGGCGGCCCGTTGCAGGGACTCGACCATGTCGGCGTCCTCGACCGGCAGCTGGAGCAGGTCGATGGCGCCGGTGCGGACGATGTCGCGGAGCGACGCGTCGGGTCGACGGGAGAACGCCAGCACCATGCGCATCTCCGGGAGCTCCTCGGAGATGATCCGCAGCCGGGCCAGGCCCGACCGGGTGCCGAGGCTGGGCCCGGCGACCAGGACGTCGAAGGGACCGTCCTCCTCGAGGACCTCGCCCACGGCGCCGATGCGCGTGCAGCTGGTGATCTTGGGTGCCTCGTCGAACTGGTCCGACAGGCTGCGGATCTGCTCGGCCAGCGTGTCGCCCCGGTCGAGCACCAGGATCTTGCTCATACGTGAGTCACCCACACGGCAGACCGTACTGACGAGCACGCGCAAATGGATGTGCTCGCCGCCGAGTTTCGGAGACGCTTCCTGTGTCGCTCATTCGCTCGCTCCCATTTGCCCGCACTCGCTCACCCCTGGGGGGCGGCGCTGTCGGACGAGACCGGCCCGAGGACGGAACCGCCGTCGCTGCCCGGGGTGTCCGGAACCGGTGCGGCGCCGTCGGCGGCGAGGCTGACGTAGGCCGTCGCGAAGCTGGTCACCTGGATGAGCCGCTCGGCATCCGTCGGCCGGAGGGCGAGCAGGTAGGTCAGCGGTGCGCCGTCCGACGCGCGGCCCACGGTGGTCTCGCCCTCCGGGGTCTGGGCGGCGTTATCGATGGAGCGACCTTCCTGGGCGCTCACGTCGAGCACCAGCACGTTGGTGAGGATCATCTCGGTGCGGGGGAGGCGGACCTCGGTGCCGAGGTCCGGCGTGGCGATGCCTGCCGCCTGGTCCCCGGTGCCGTAGACGCCGTAGATGTTGACCATGTCGCCCGGTGCCACGTAGCCGGCGCCGCCGTTCAGGAACGGGAGGCTGACCGCCACGCCGTCGAAGCCCTCGGGCACCGACACGTTGGACAGGGAGCGGACGGCGAGCTGGGAGGTGGTGATGACGTCGCCCTCCGACACCCCCACCGCGAAGATCTGGTTGTCGAGGCTGGCAGCCGAGGTGATGGCGCCGACGGGCTGGGTGCCTCCGGTCACGGTGTCGGTGGTGAGCAGGCCCTGCTCGATCACCTCGGAACCGAGGGTGTTCGGCGGAATGTCCTGGGCGGCGACGAACACGGTGACCTCGGCCTGGCCGGGTGCGACCGCCGGGCCCGCGTCGTCCTCGTCGTTGAGGACGAGGAACACGATCACCCCGCCGATCAGGAAGAAGGCGATGCCGAACAGGATGATCAGGTTCGAACGCTGGCGCACGGGGGAGCCCTCCCAGGGGTTCGACCGGTCCCGGCGCTTCGGCGCGCACCGCTGGTGCGTGCCTCTCGACGTCGTTGCCCGGCCACTGTTGTTCGTCGTTCGCGGCCTTCGGCCACGACGTGGAGATCGGTGTCGGCCCGATTGTCGGGCATGTCCCGTTTCGGGGCCATGGCACGTCTGGGCCATTTCGGTTGCACCGATCGTGACTAGTCCACTCCGGAGCGTGCGACGGTTGGCCGGTCCCCGGGCGGTACGGTCGGGTCGTGCTCGTCTTCGGCCTCACCGGCGGCATCGGCTCCGGCAAGTCCACCGTCTCGACGCTCCTCGAGGAGAAGGGGGCGGTGATCATCGACGCCGACCGGGTCGTGCGCGAGCTCCAGCAGCCCGGCCAGCCCGTGTTCGAGGCCATGGTCGAGGCCTTCGGTCACGGGATCGTCGCCGACGACGGGACCCTCGACCGCCAGGCGGTGGCCGACCTGGTCTTCGGCGACGACGAGAAGCTGGCGACGCTCAATGGCATCGTCCACCCGGCCGTCGGTGTCCGGATGGCCGAGCAGCTGGCCGCCCTCGCCGGCACCGACCGGATCGTCGTCCTCGACGTCCCGCTCCTCGTCGAGAAGGGCAGCTACGACACCGCGGCCACCATCGTGGTCGACGTCGACCCCGACCTGGCCGTCCAGCGGCTCGTCGAGCACCGGGGCTTCGACGAAGCCGACGCCCGGGCCCGCATGGCCCGCCAGTCCAGCAGAGAGGACCGTCTCGCGAAGGCCGACGTGGTGATCGACAACTCCGGCGCCGTCGCCGACCTCGAGTCGCAGGTCGACCAGCTCTGGTCCCGCATCGAGGCCGGGGAGTTCGCCGGCTCCTGAGGGCGGGTCACGGCACGTCGATAACGTCGATCCATGCCCGAGTTCCGCATGGTGGCCGACTACAGCCCGGCCGGCGACCAGCCCGCTGCCATCGCCTCGCTGACCGAGGGCGTGCGGGCCGGGGAGCGCTACCAGACGCTGCTCGGCATCACCGGCTCGGGCAAGAGCGCCACCATCGGCTGGACCATCGAGCAGACCCAGCGCCCCACGCTCGTCATCGCGCCGAACAAGAGCCTGGCCGCCCAGCTGGCGAGTGAGTTCCGGGAGTTCTTCCCGGACAACAAGGTCGAGTACTTCGTCAGCTACTACGACTACTACCAGCCCGAGGCCTACGTGCCCTCGAGCGACACCTACATCGAGAAGGACTCGTCGATCAACGACGAGATCGACCGCCTCCGTCACGCCGCCACCTCGGCGCTGCTCACCCGACGGGACGTGATCGTCGTCGCGTCGGTGTCGTGCATCTACGGCCTCGGCTCACCGGTCGAGTACCGGAAGAACCTGCTCCACGTGCAGGTGGGGGAGGAGTACGACCAGCGCGAGATGCTCCGGAAGCTGGTCGACATGCAGTACGACCGCAACGACCAGAACCTGGTCCGGGGCAAGTTCCGGGTGCGGGGCGACACGCTCGAGGTGCACCCCGCCTACGACGAGTCCTCCGTGCGCATCACCTTCTTCGGCGACGAGGTCGAGTCGATCACCGTGGTCGATTCGCTCACCGGGGAGAAGGTGGCCGAGCACCAGGACCTGGCCATCTACCCGGCGACGCACTACGTGGCTGGCGAGGATCGCCTGGCCCAGGCGACGGTCCGGATCGAGCACGAGCTCCAGCAGCAGCTGGCGACGTTCGAGAAGGAGGGCAAGCTCCTCGAGGCCCAGCGCCTCCGGATGCGCACCCAGTACGACCTCGAGATGATGCAGGAGGTCGGCTACTGCAACGGCATCGAGAACTACTCGGCCCCCATCGACGGCCGCAGCGCAGGTGAGCCGCCCTTCACGCTCCTCGACTTCTTCCCCGACGACTACCTCGTCGTCATCGACGAGTCCCATGTCGCGGTGCCCCAGCTCCACGGCCAGTACGAGGGCGACCGCAGCCGCAAGCAGATCCTCATCGACCACGGCTTCCGCCTGCCCTCCGCGGCCGACAACCGACCACTCCGCTTCGACGAGGTCATGGAGCGGGTCAACCAGATGGTCTTCGTGTCGGCCACGCCGTCGAAGTACGAGCTGCAACAGAGCTCCCGGGTCGTGGAGCAGATCGTGCGGCCCACCGGCCTGGTCGACCCCGAGGTCATCGTCAAGCCCACCAAGGGCCAGATCGACGACATCATGGAGCAGATCGAGGCCCGCATCGAGTCCGACGAGCGGGTGCTGATCACCACGCTCACGAAGAAGATGTCCGAGGACCTGTCCGAGTACCTGCTTGAGCAGGGCGTGCGCTGCCGCTACCTGCACTCCAACATCGACACCGTCGAGCGCATCGAGATCCTCCGGGACCTGCGCCTCGGCGAGTTCGACGTGCTGGTCGGCATCAACCTGCTGCGGGAGGGCCTCGACCTGCCCGAGGTGTCGCTGGTGGCGATCCTCGACGCCGACAAGGAGGGCTTCCTGCGCTCGGAGAGCTCGCTGATCCAGACGATGGGTCGAGCGGCTCGAAACGTGAACGGCCAGGTGATCATGTACGCCGACCAGGTCACCGACTCGATGACGCGGGCCATCGGGGAGACCCAGCGCCGGCGCCAGCTGCAGATGGCCTACAACGAGGAGCACGGGATCGACCCGCAGACGATCCGCAAGGCCGTCACCGACATCCTCCAGTTCCTCCGCGGCTCCTCGGGCTCGGCGCTGCCCGACAAGGACAAGCGCAAGCGCACCCAGGCGGAGCGCAACCGGATCAAGGAGCTCACCGAGCTCCCTCAGGACGACGTTGAGCGACTGATCGCCGCCCTCGAGGAGGAGATGCACGAGGCGGCCGAGGAGCTGCGCTTCGAGTACGCCGCGCGGTTGCGGGACGAGATCAAGGACCTCAAGCGCGGGTCGGTTGCCGCCGGCTGAGGGGGTCGACAGCGGGCGGCGAGCGCATCGGTACGCTCCGACCCCGTGAATCCCCGGGCCGGAGGACGACTGAGCGCTCTACGGTGGTGGACCAATTGGCACCTGTGACGTGGCTCCACCGCCGACCGATCGCAGCCGCTGCCGTGGCGCTGGTACTCATCGGGTTGTCGTTTCTGAACGATCCCGACGGTTACCTCGGTACGGACACCGGGGGCAAGACCGCCACGCTCGAAGCAATGGTGCAGCGGGGCGACTGGAGCGTCGACGTCGGTTACTGGGCCGAGGAGCACGACCCAGCCGGCGCGTTTCATCCGCTGAACGGGACCGCGCCCACCGACAAAGGCTGGGTGCAGGTCACCTCACTGCCGATGGTGCTGGCTGGGCGTCCACTCTACGACCTCGGCGGCTACCGGGCGGCGCTGCTGCTGCCGATGGGGGGCACCGTTCTTGCCGCGCTTGCGGCTGCGTCCCTGGCCGATCGCCTGGGTCGGAGGATCGATGGCACCCGTGCGCTGTGGGTCTTCGGGCTCGGGTCTCCGCTCCTCATCTACGGCCTGGATTTCTGGGAGCATTCACTCGGCATCGCCGCTATCGGCTGGTCGGCGGTGCTGCTGTACGACGTGGCGGTGACCCGTCGTAGCCCGCTCGGAGCGGTTGGCGCCGGCGTACTCCTCTCGGTTGCGGCGACGATGCGTACCGAAGCCCTCGTATACGCACTGGTCTTGGTGGGAGCGATCTGCACGTGGCTCGTTGTGCGTCGGCGACCAGTGAAGAGCGCAGTGACGGGCGTGGCCGCGCTCATCGGTTTCGCGCCGATCTGGCTGCTCAACAGCGCGCTCGAGGACCGCGTCGGCGGGAACAGTCGAACGAACCGCGCCGCCGGCCTCGCCTCGTCCAGTGCCGTGTCTTCTGACGGTAGGGAGTTCGACGTTCGCCTGGATGAGGGGTTGCGAACCACGTTCTCCACCGCAGCGACTGACTCGTGGATACCGGTCCTGCTCGGGGTTCTCCTCGTCCTCGCCGTGATGGCTGCTGTCGCGGTCGGGAACCGCCTCTCGGAAGACAGGGTGCCGCTCGTGGCCCTGGGTTTGGGCGCTTTCACGCTGCTGACGGTGGTGCCGGGGCTCGGCTTCGTCCCGGGGTTGTTCGCAGCGTTTCCCGTAGCGGCCGCCGGGCTCGCCCTTCGTGGCTCCGCGCCTGGCGCGAAGGTGCTGGGGGCTGCAGCAGTTGTTGCGCTGCCTGTCGTTTGGGCGTTCCAGTTCATCGGTGCTGCCGGACCGCAGTGGGGCGGTCGGTACGTGTTGGGATCGTCGTTCCTCCTCGGCGTGCTGGGGATCGTCGCACTGGGACGAGCGGAGGTTCCGCAGGCCATCGCCAGGGCGGTCTTTGCGATGTCTGTCGTCGTGACCGTGTTCGGCGTCATGTGGTTGTCGGACCGCTCGCACGACGTCGCCGACCTCTTCGACCGCGTCATCTCCGTGCAGGAAGGCCCGCTGGTCGCGCGGAACTCGTTCCTCCTTCGGGAGGCTGGGCCTCGATCGCTTAACCAGCAGTGGTTGTCGGCGAACGACCCTGCCGATCTGAATGGACCCGCGGGCGTCGTGCGGGACATGGGTATCGATCACTTCTCCGTCCTGCAGGTCGAAGGGCAACCCGAGCCCGACGTACAAGATGCAGAGGTAACGGGGAAGGACAGAATCCCGGCGCTGGGCGTGGTGTTCGAAGTGGTCCACCTGCGCTTCCGCTCGTGATCCGCTCCCGATCTCGCATCCTCGTCCGGGGGCCGCTCGTGTCACTGGGCGCACTCACGCTGCTGTTCGTCGTACTGGGCCTGCTCCAGGGGGGACGCGACGCACCGGCGGTCGACGAGGCCCCAAACCTCGTGGCCGCTTTGGTGACCGTCGAGAAGCGCGACCTGCGCATCACTCCCGAGCACGGCGTGCTCCACCACGCCCTGCCTGGCATCCTCCCGGTGCTGCTCGCCGACCCGTTGCTCCCCGAGACGGAGGCGTACGACACCGGCGCGTGGTTCGACTACACCGACGACGTCATCGCAGCGAACGACCGGGCCGGTCGGCTCGCCGACGTCCTCTTCTGGTTCCGGGTGGTGCCGCTGCTGGCCGGCGCGGCGGTCGGGTGGGTGCTCTTCACTCTCGGGCGGCGACTCGCCGGTGACGTCGGCGGCCTGATCGCTGGGGGGCTGTGGCTGACCACGCCGTACGTCGTGGGTCTGGCGCACCTGGGTTCGCTGGATGTGTCCTTCACCTTGGCGGTCGTCGGCTTGGTGCTGGTCGTCGTGCGCGATCGAGAGGTTCCCACGCCCGGCCGTGCACTCGCTGTGGCACTCGTCCTCGGCGCGGCGCTCGCCACCAGGCACTCTGCGGTCGTCCTCGTACCGGTGGCCATCGCCTTCATCGCTGCGCACCGTTGGCCCGACCGTCAGGCGCTCGCTCGTGGGCTCCTCGTCGCACTCGTCGTACCGATCGCCTTCGTCTGGCTGGTCCACCGCTCGCTCGATCCCGTCCCGGTCGACGGTCCACCCGCGGAGCGCTTCGAGGCGATCGTCGCCACCGCCGGAGCACAGGGTCCGCTCGAGCGCTTGGTGCTGGCCGTACCGATGCCCATCGAGTGGCAGGCCGGGTTCGGGTACCTGGCGGTGACCTCCGATGCTCGTCCGGCCTATCTCCTCGGTTCGAGCTGGGAGGGGAGTCGCCCCTGGTTCTTCCCCGCCTCGGCCGCCGTGAAGCTCCCGGCTTCGGCGTCCCTGGCGATCCTCGCTGGGATCCTGCTCCTCGCGCGCCGTCATCGTCATCACGCGGTGGTGCCCGCGCTCGCGGTGACGTCAGCGATGACTGCCCTCTTCCTGGTCGTGCAACCCCTGAACCTCGGTCTCCGCCTGGCCCTTCCCGTGCTCGCGCTGGCCATGGTGGCGGCGGCGACCCTGGCACCGCTGCGACGTAGACGTTCCGGGCTGATGGCGCTCGGCCTGCTGGCGGCGACGCAGCTGGCGTCCACGGCCGCAGCCCATCCGACGTCGCTGGCTTGGACGCCGCCGCCGTTCGGCGACGGGTACCGGGCGGTCGGCGACTCGAGCATCGACTTCGGCCAGGCGCTGTTCGCGCTGCGCGAGGACCATGCCGAGGACCCGTTCGTCGCGGTGAGCGTGGTGGTCTCCCGAGGGCTCGGCGCGCCCACCGGGACGATCCGGATCGAGGACGCGTCGCCCGATGAGCTGGTCGGTCGGGTGGCGGTCGGGGTGACGTCGCTCACGTCGGTCGCAGCCACCGAGCTGTCGTGGCTGCGCGCCTACTGCCCGGTCGAGGTGATCGATCACGCCGTCCTCGTCTACGAGTTCGACGCGCCGCCGGACATGGCGCCCGGCCCGGCGACACCTGCGGCGCCGTGCGACGGCGACGTCAGCCGGCGGGACTGACCGCCACCGGCGCAGTGCGATCGTCGGGTACCCCCGCCCCACCCGAGGCGAGGAATGCGATGGTGCCGAGGCCGAGCAGGGGGAGCAGTGCCCGCCCGCCGCCGAAGCTGTTGCCGAGCACGTCGCCGTTGGCGAACGCCAGGAAGACCAGCTGGAGGATCATCGCCGGCGCGAGCGGATGCCGGACGCCACGGCGGATCAACGCAGCGATCCCGACGGCCAGACCGCTCGCGGTCCCCACGAGCCCCCAGAGCTCGTCGCCCTCCAGCCACCGGTCCACGATTGCCTCGTAGAAGCCGACGAAGGGAACCGTCACCTCGCCGACGGCCTCGGAACCCGGGAGCCGCAAGCGGAGGTAGGCCATCCAGGAGAGGGCGACGACGCCCGCCCCGATCACCGGGTACCACTGGGTGCGTTCCCGCCACCGGCCGATCGCCAACCCGATCAGGATGAGCGCGGCCGTCTCCTTGGCGAGCACGGCGCCGATCGCGGCGAGGACGGCCCACCGGGTGCGGTGGTGGAGGAGCAGGGCGATGGACGCGAACGCGAGGGCGGTGGCGAGCGTGTCGGCCACCGTGACGCGCAGCGACCACCACACCCCCGGGTAGAGGCCGACCAGCGCCGCGACCCAAGGCGGGCCGCCGAGCCGGACCGAGATCGATCCGGTGGCGACGGCGAGGACCCAGATGGCGATGGCGTTCACCGCCACGAGCGACCAGATCAGACCGTGGCCGCCACCGCTCGGGTGGCCGATCCAGGCGAGCCACGAGAGCAGCGGCCGTTGCAGCCGGTAGCGGGGTCGGTCGAGCTGCTCGGCCGCCTCGTCGAGGTCGAAGGGGTTGCGGGCGACGGCGTAGAACTGCTGGCCGTCCAGGCCGGACGACGTGAGGAGCTCCTCGTCGGGGAAGTCCTCGTGGAAAACCTCTGCCGATGGGCCCTGCTCGCCGGGCTGGACGAGGTTCAGGGGGTTGGTGCTGGTGCGAGCGAGATCGAAGGTCACCAGGAGCACGGCGACCAGCAGCCCCAACCACGCGTACGGCCGGACGCGTTCGAAGGTGGACCTCACCGAACGTTTCGACGGCGCGGCGAGATGCGCAAGGACCGATGTCCACCGCGCCCGGGGCCCTCGGGGGCGCTCCAGTGACCTGTGACGGTCGCCATGGCAGGCAGCGTACTGATGCGGCCATGGACACTGCGGGATCGGACTCGAACAGATGTTCCCTCTCCACGGCAGAGTCCACCGCTAGCCTCATCCCCCGTGGCCGACAAGCTGGTGGTACAGGGAGCCCGGGAGCACAACCTCAAGGGCATCGACCTCGAGCTCCCCCGGGACAAGCTCATCGTCTTCACCGGCCTGTCCGGTTCGGGCAAGTCATCGCTCGCGTTCGACACCATCTACGCCGAGGGCCAGCGCCGCTACGTCGAGAGCCTCTCGGCCTACGCCCGCCAGTTCCTCGGCCAGATGGACAAGCCCGACGTCGACTTCATCGAGGGCCTGTCGCCGGCCATCTCGATCGACCAGAAGTCGGCCAGCCGCAACCCCCGCTCGACGGTCGGCACCATCACCGAGGTGTACGACTACCTCCGCCTGCTCTTCGCCCGCATCGGCGTGCCGCACTGCCCGAACGACGGCACCCCCGTCTCCCGCCAGACGCCCCAGCAGATCGTCGACCGCATCATGGAGATGGAGGAGGGCACCCGCTTCCAGGTGCTCGCCCCCGTGGTCCACGGCCGCAAGGGCACCTACGACACGCTGCTCGAGGACCTGGCCAAGCAGGGCTTCGCCCGGGCCATCGTCGACGGTGAGCCGATCGAGCTGACCGCGACGAGCGAGCTCGAGCTCGAGCGCTACGAGATGCACACCATCCAGGTGGTGGTCGACCGCCTCGTGGCCAAGCCCGACATGGCCCGCCGCCTCACCGACTCGCTCGAGACCGCTCTGGCCTTGGCCGACGGCGTGGCCGAGATTCAGATCGTGCCCAAGGATCGGGAACCGGAGCCCGAGGACACGCTGACGTTCAGCCAGCACTTCGCCTGCCCGACGTGCGGCATGTCCTTCCAGGACCTGGCGCCGCGCAACTTCTCCTTCAACTCGCCCTACGGCGCCTGCCAGGCCTGCGACGGCCTCGGCACCCGCTACGAGGTCGACTCCAACCTGGTCGTCCCCGATCCGGACCTGGCCGTCGACGACGGCGCCATCGCCCCCTGGTCGGGCGGCCACTCCACCTACTTCCACCGCCTCGTCGAGGCCGTCATGGCCGAGGTCGGTATCGACCCCGGTACGCCGTGGAAGGACCTCACCAAGAAGCAGACCCAGACCCTGCTCTACGGCAAGGGCGTCTCCAAGGTCACGGTCACCTACAAGAACCGCTACGGCCGCACCCGCACCTACAACGCCAACTACGAGGGCGCCATCCCGTACCTGTCCCGACGCCACAGCGAGGTCGACTCCGACTCCCAGCGGGAGCAGATCGAGGGCTACATGCGTGAGGTGCCCTGCCCCACCTGCGAGGGCAAGCGCCTCAATCCGATCTCGCTGGCCGTCCTGGTCGACGGCCACAACATCTCGGACGTCTGCGACCTGTCCATCGGCGAGGCATCCAAGGTGCTCGCCGGACTCGAGCTGTCCGAGCGGGACAAGATCATCGCCGAGCAGGTGGTCAAGGAGATCAACGCCCGCATGGGCTTCCTGCTCGACGTCGGCCTCGACTACCTCACGCTGTCCCGAAACGCCGGCACCCTGGCCGGGGGAGAGGCCCAACGCATCCGACTGGCCTCGCAGATCGGTTCCGGCCTGGTCGGCGTGCTCTACGTCCTGGACGAGCCCTCCATCGGCCTCCACCAGCGGGACAACCGGCGCCTCATCACCACGCTCATCCGCATGCGCGACCTCGGCAACACCGTCATCGTCGTCGAGCACGACGAGGAGACCATCGCCGAGGCCGACCACGTCGTCGACATCGGCCCCGGCGCCGGCGAGCACGGCGGCGAGGTCGTCCACTCCGGCACCTACAAGCAGCTGTTGAAGAACACGAAGTCGATCACCGGCCAGTACCTGGCAGGCAAGCGATCGATCCCCATCCCTGAGCAGCGCCGCTCACCGTCGCTCGACCGCATCCGGGTGGTGGGCGCCCGGGAGAACAACCTGCGTGACGTCACCGTCGAGTTCCCCCTCGGTGTGTTCACCGCCATCACCGGCGTGTCGGGTTCGGGCAAGTCGACGCTGGTCAACGAGATCCTGCTCAAGGCGCTGATGCAGCACGTGTACAAGTCGAAGCAGCCGCCGGGCCTGCACAAGCGGGTCGAGGGCATGGAGAGCCTCGACAAGGTCATCGCTATCGACCAGTCGCCCATCGGTCGTACCCCCCGGTCCAACCCGGCTACCTACACCGGTGTCTGGGACCATGTCCGCAAGCTGTTCGCGGGCACGAACGAGTCCAAGGTGCGCGGGTATCTGCCCGGCCGCTTCTCGTTCAACGTCAAGGGCGGCCGCTGCGAGGCGTGCGCCGGCGACGGCACCATCAAGATCGAGATGCACTTCCTGCCCGACGTGTACGTGCCGTGCGAGATCTGCAAGGGCCAGCGCTACAACCGCGACACCCTCGACATCACGTTCAAGGGCAAGAACGTGGCCGACGTCCTCGACATGCCGTGTGAGGAGGCGCTGGAGTTCTTCTCGAACCAGCCGCCCATCGCCCGGCACATGCAGACCTTGGTCGACGTCGGCCTCGGCTACGTGCGACTCGGCCAGCCGGCGCCCACGCTGTCCGGTGGCGAGGCCCAGCGGGTGAAGCTGGCCTCGGAACTGGCCAAGCGCTCCACGGGCCACACCATCTACGTGCTCGACGAGCCGACCACCGGCCTGCACTTCGAGGACATCCGCAAGCTGCTCACCGTTCTGTCCCGGCTGGTCGACCAGGGCAACACGGTGCTCGTTATCGAGCACAACCTCGACGTGGTCAAGACCGCCGACTGGATCATCGACCTCGGGCCGGAGGGCGGCTCTGGCGGCGGTCAGATCGTCGCCGAAGGGCCGCCTGAGCACGTCGCTGCGGCTTCTGGGAGCCACACGGGGCAGTTCCTCGCACCGATCCTGGGGATCGACCGGGGCTAAGGAGTCGTTTCGCTGATCAGGTGATGTCGAGCATCCGCTGGAGTGCGACGCGCGCCCACTCGGAGGTGTCGACGCCCACGGAGATGCGGTTGGGCACCCGGCCTGCGACCAGCTCGTCCAGGACCCAAGCGAGGTGCGGCAGGTCGATCCGGTTCATGGTCGAGCACGGACAGATCAGCGGGTCCAGGGACACGACCGTCTTGTCCGGATGCTCCTGAGCCAACCGGTTGACCAGATGGACCTCGGTCCCGATGGCGATCGTGGTTCCGGGTGCAGACGCCTCGACGGTCTTGATGATGAAGTCGGTCGAACCGACCTCGTCAGCGGCCATGATGGCCTCGTGGGGCGCCTCGGGGTGGACAACCACCAGACCGCCGGGATGCTCGGAGCGGAAGTCGGCGACCTGTTGTGCGGAGAAGCGCTGGTGGATGCTGCAGTGGCCCTTCCAGAGGAGGAACTTGGCCTCCTTCGCTGCGGCCTCCGTGAGCCCACCCAGGTCCCGGCGGGGATCCCAGAGTTGCATCTCGTCGAGCCCGTAGCCCATCCCGACACCGGTGTTGCGGCCGAGGTGTTGGTCGGGGAAGAACAGCACCTTGTCGCCCTGGGTGAACGCCCATTCGAGGACCGCTCGAGCGTTGGTCGATGTGCACACGGCACCGCCGTGCCGGCCGACGAAGGCCTTCAGCGCTGCCGAGGAGTTCATGTAGGTGATCGGCACGAGGCGGTCGATGTCGATGACCTGCTCGAGCTGCTCCCACGCTTCCTCCACCTGGTCGATGTCGGCCATGTCGGCCATCGAGCAGCCAGCGTTGAGGTCGGGCAGGATCACCTGCTGGTGGTCACCGGTGAGGATGTCGGCGGACTCGGCCATGAAGTGAACGCCGCAGAAGACGATGTATTCGGCCTGCGGGCGCTCCTGGGCGAGCACCGAGAGCCGGTAGCTGTCGCCCCGGGCGTCGGCGAACTGGATGACCTCGTCGCGCTGGTAGTGGTGCCCGAGGATGAAGAGCCGCTCGCCAAGCGTCGCCTTGGCGGCCGAGATGCGTGACTCGAGCTCCTCGTCGGAAGCATCGGTGTACCGCTCGGGGAGCGGCAGCTGGAGGCGGAGCATGTTGTCTGGTTCCCCCGATTTCAAGGGTGGAGAACCGATTGGCGGACGGCAGGGACAGCCCGGTCGCCTCTCCTGCGGGGATGTCGTCCTCGGTTCGGAATGGTTGCCGGTGGTTCCGGGCCGGCAGTGGCGAATGTTACCTCGCCACATCGGTTCAACAGAGACGGGTCCCTCAGCATTCCGGAGCGACTGGGCCGCACCGCCGGCTCAATAGCCTGACGCCGTGGTGCAACGTCCCCCTGCCGGCACAATTCCGGAGACGCCCGGCTCCTACCAGTTCAAGGACGCTCACGGCCGCGTCCTCTACGTCGGCAAGGCGCGAAACCTGCGGCAGCGGCTGTCCAACTACTTCCAGAACGCGCGCAACATGCACCCGCGCACAGCGCAGATGGTGGCGACGGCCGAGACGGTCGAGTGGATCCAGGTCCGCAACGACGTCGAAGCGCTGATGCTCGAGTACAACCTCATCAAGGAGCACCGGCCCCGCTTCAACGTCCGGCTCCGCGACGACAAGAGCTACCCGTTCCTGGCGGTCACGGTCTCTGACGACTGGCCCCGGCCCATGGTCATGCGAGGGCGCAAGCGCAAGGGCACGCAGTACTTCGGGCCCTATGCCAACGCGTACGCCATCCGGGAGACGCTCGACCTTCTGCTACGGACCTTCCCGCTACGTACGTGCTCGGACAACAAGTTCGGCCGGCACGAGCGGATGGGCCGACCGTGCCTGCTGTTCCACATCGAGAAGTGCTCTGGCCCCTGCGTGGGGGAGGTCGACCACGAGGCCTACCAGCAGATGACCAAAGAGCTCATCGACTTCCTGGACGGCGAGACGGACGGCGTCGTCGCCCGGATGGAGAGCGACATGGCGGAGGCGGCGAGAGAACTCGAGTACGAGCGCGCCGCCCGCATCCGCGACCAGCTCGAGAGCGTCAGAAAGGCCATCGCCAAGCAGCAGATGGTGGGGGACCGGGACGAGGACCTCGACGTCATCGGGCTGGCCGAGGACGACCTCGAAGCGGCGGTACAGGTGTTCTTCGTCCGCAAGGGTCGGGTGGTCGGACGCAAGGGCTTCATCGTCGACAAGGTCGAGGACCTGACGCCTGGTGCGCTGATTGGGCACGTGCTGGAGGGGCTCTACGACGATCCGCCGCTCGGCATCCCGAAGCAAGTTCTGGTGCCGGCGATGCCCGATGATCCGGAGCTCTACGAGGAGTACCTCTGTGAGCTGCGGGGGAGCCGAGTCGAGATCAAGGTGCCCCAGCGGGGGGAGAAGGTCCGCCTCCAGGAGACGGTGACGCACAACGCCAAGGAGGCGTTCACCCGCCACCGGTTGAAGCGAGCGAGCGACCACAACAGTCGAGCCCGGGCGCTCAACGAGCTGCAGGAGCACCTCGGACTGCCGGCGGCCCCGCTGCGCATCGAGTGCTACGACATGTCCCACTTCCAGGGGAGCGACTACGTCGGCTCGATGGTGGTCACCGAGGACGGCCTGCCCAAGAAGTCGGAGTACCGGCGCTTCAAGGTCAAGGAGGTCGACGGCAACAACGACTTCGCCGCCATGGAGGAGGTGCTCCGCCGCCGCCTCACCGCCTACCTGATCGAGCGGGAGAAGCCGGCCAGCGAGCGGCCGGGCAAGTTCGCCTACCCGCCCCAGCTGCTGCTCGTCGACGGTGGAAAGGGTCAGCTCACCTCGGCCATCAACGTGCTGAAGGAGCTTGACCTCTTCGACGAGATCCCGGTGGCCTCGCTGGCCAAGCAGTTCGAGGAGGTCTACGTCCCCGGTCGCGCTGACCCGATCCAGATCCCGCGCCAGTCCGAGGCGCTCTACCTGCTGCAGCGGCTCCGGGACGAGTCCCACCGCTTCGCCATCACTTACCACCGGACACTTCGCGACAAGCGCATGAAGCAGTCGGTGCTCGACGATGTGAAGGGCCTCGGCCCCACCCGCCGCAAGCGTCTGGTGAAGGAGATGGGCTCCATGCGAAGGGTGAAAGCAGCAACGCTCGAGGAGCTGAAGGCGCTCACCTGGCTGCCAGACACCGTGGCCGAGAACGTCTGGAACCAGCTGCACGGTCCGCGTCGCTGACCGGGTTGAGAGTCGGCGGCTCGAGAGTCCGGCATCCGTCCGGCTTGCGGGCCGTACGCTCGCTCCGGTGCCGGCGCAGGAAGCGAACACCCAGTCGTCGACGGACCCGTTGGAGCACCCAGCACCGATGCGCAGGGTTGATTGGAGGGTCGTCGGCTGGTTGTTCCTGTCGTCCCTCTGCACGTTCCTTGTGCTGGGGCATGGCGTGCCGAAGGCATCGGACGAGATCAGCATGATGGAGCTGACTCGGTCCTTGCTCTATGAAGGCACCTTCGAGGTGTCCGACCTTCCGCTCGTCGGTGTCCCAGGGCGCCACGGCGAACTGGTGAGCAAGTATGGGTTGGGTCAGCCGGTCTTGACCGCACCGTTCGATCTCGCCGGCGCCGCAGTCAGCTCGCCGCTCAACCGGCCTAACGCCCTTAGGGACGCCATAGCCACGGCGGTAGTACCGTTTGCGTCCGCCGGACTCGTTGCATGGAGCTACGTCCTCGCCCGTCGGATGCGGTCCCGCCCGTCGGACGCAGCAGGCGTTGCCTGCTGCGCGGTTGTCGGTGGGTTCGTCCTGGTCTACGCCACCGAGTACTTCGCCGAAGCGGTCGTTGCTCTGCTTCTCGTCGTGGCCGTCGAACGTGCTTCAGCGAATCGCTGGTCTCACGCGTATGCAGCGCTTGCCGTGGCCCTCGTGGTTCACCCGAGGGTCGCTCCCGCAGTTGCCGCGTTCGGACTCGTTGCACTGTGGCGGGCGGGGCTGCGGCGCACGGTCGGTGCGGTTTGGCCGCTGGGCGTCGCCGTCGGGGTGATCCTCGCCTACAACGTCGCTCGGTTCGGCAGCCCGTTCGAAACGGGCTACGCGGACGAGACGTTCTCGACGCCTCTGCTGGACGGCCTCACCGGCCTGTTCCTGATCGGGTCCAAGAGCATCTTGATCTTCGCTCCGTTGGTCGTGGTCGGCGCCCACGCCCTGTGGGTATTGCGGCGGGCGCACACAGATGTGGTGGTCCTCATCGCGTCGACGTCTGTCGCCACGCTCCTGTCGACCGCCATGTGGCACAGCTGGCAGGGCGGTTGGGCGTGGGGCCCGCGGTTCCTCGCACCGGTCGTCCCCCTGATGACGATCGCCATCGCTCCCTGGCTGTCTCGGGACCGTCGACGGTGGGGTGGGGTCATCGTGTTGGCGATCGGCGGCTTCCTGGTGTCGGCCCCGGCTTTGGTCGCCTCCACGACGTTGCAGCTGCGAGAACCGATCATCGGGCCGTCGATCCTGGACCAATACGCCGGAATACCAGATGTCGTTCGGTCGGCTCTCGATGGTGAGTGCCGCACCAAGCCCGATCACACCGACATCCAGTGCATGCCGGCGTTCTGGCAGGTGCACGTCGCTCGAACGGTCGGGCCGGCCGGAGATGGTGTGGTGATGGTGACCACCGTGTGCCTCGTGGTCGGATCGGTCTTGTCCGGGCGGCGGGCGGTCAGAGCGGTCCATGACGCGGAATCGATGGATGTGGGTGGTCCGGCGCCAGCTTCAGCAACAATCTCCCCGGAGCCGCGACCGTGACCGGACGCGTCGCGACAAGCGGATGAAGCAGCCGGTACTGGACGACGTGCCCGGTCGGGCCGGGACGGCAGCCGCGGTCGGGATGTGCCTCGCCGGTGCGGTCGTTCTGGTGCTGCTCGTGATGGGCATCCAGCGCGATGGTGATCCACTCGGCAGCCAGGACTTCGTTGCGTACTGGAGCGCGTTCGACGTCGCCGTCGACGGCGACAACCCGTACGACCTCCAGGCGCTCGCGTCGGCTCAGGCGCCGCTAGAGCTCTCGTCGATCGATGAGCCGCAGCGGTTCTGGAACCCCCCGTGGACGTTGCTCGTGCTCGCCCCGGTCCTAGCCCTGCCGTTCCGGCTGGCGGCGGCCACGTGGCTGGTCCTGAACCTTGCGGCGGGCGTGGCCCTCGCCTGGACCGGGTGGCGGCTGCTCGGCCCGAGGGGAGTGGGGCTCCCGCCACTGGCCCTCGCCGGCTCGCTCCTCTTCCTCCCGTTCCTGGAGGCCCTCTTCCTCGGCCAGTTGAGTCCACTGGTCGCCGTCGTCGTCTTCAGTGCGGTCCTGGCGCTGCGAGAGAGGCGTGACATCGCCGCTGGCGTGCTGGTCGGACTGCTCGCCACCAAGCCGCAGACGCTGCTCATCCTCCTGCTGGTCCTCGGCGTGCACGTGCTGTGGTCGCGCCGCTGGGTCGTGGTGGGCGCAGCGCTTGCGACGGTGGCGGTGTTCGCCGGTGCCGCTGCGGTTCTGCTGCCGTCGGCGTTCGAGGGCTGGGATCCCGTCGGCGGTGCCCCGACGTATTGGCAGACGGCGTCGGTGGCCGGGTGGCTGCGAATACTGCTGGAAGACGGGCGAGCGGCCCCCGAGTGGCCGTTGGCGGTGGTGCCCCTCGCAGCGCTTCTCCTCGCGATTCCGTGGGCGTGGCGGCAGCGTCGGCACCCGGAGCGCCAGCTGCTCGCCGTACTGGCCGTCTCGTACCTCGTGGCCCCCTACGCCTGGATCTTCGATGCCACCGTCTTACTACCGCTGCACGTCGTCGTCTTCGGCCGGGCGCTCCTCGGTGGCGTCCGCCAGCGTTGCCTCGCCTGGGTGCTGATCGGCGTCCAGGTGCTGGCGCTGGTCTGGCGCGCTCAGCCGTGGACGTACCAGCACCACATGGTCTGGCTGCCGGCAGCGCTTCTTGCCGCCGAGCTGTGGCGACAGCACGGCGAGGCCCGGCCAGCTGACACGCCTGCGGTAACGCACAGCGAGGGTCGAGCGGTGCAAGGTTCGTGCGGATGACGACCGACGACCGAGACCTGTGGGAGGAGCACGCCGACTGGTGGCAATCCGGCTTCACCGACGGGATCGGGCGCATCAGGCCGTACCTGCGCAAGGACTCCAGGATCGAGGAGGTGCAGAAGGAGTTCTTCAGTCCGCTCATCCACCGGCCGATGAGCGTCTACGTGAACGCGCGGATTCGCAACGGGCTCCGGCTGAAGCGCATGGGGGAGCCTGCGTCCTTCGTGGCCCGGGCCCCGGAGTACACCGACGCTGCCCAGATCTCGCGGCTGTTGTTCCTGCGGGCCGAGAAGCTGACCCGGTCCGGCTGACCCGGCGATGAGCACCGACGACCCGCGCAGGCGCCTGTTGCGCCCCAACGTGCTGGCGTGGGCCGTGCTCGGGGCGATCGTGGTGAGCTTTGCCGCCGTGGTCATCGCCGCCGATGGAGCTAGCTCGCTCGCCGGCCGGGTCGGCGGCGACTTCCCGGCGTTCTACGGGTCCGGTTCGATCGTTGCTGACGGCGATCTCGACCGGCTCTACGACTTCGACCGCCAGCTCGAGGCGCAGCTCGGACTGCATCACGACGCAGGCGCGCTCTACTTCGCCTATCCGCCGCCCGTGGCCGGCGCGTACTCACTGCTCGCTCTCCTGGGGTACGTGCCCGCCTACGTCCTCCACACGCTGATCATGGGGGCGGCCCTCGTCGCCGCCTTCCTGGTCATCCGTCCGATGCTGCCGGCCACCCGCCCCGAAGGCCCGGTGATCGCAGCGGTCGCAGCCACGTTCCTCCCAGCGTTCATGGCGGTGACCCTCGGTCAGAACTCCGCGATCGTCGTGCTGCTCGTCGCTGCGTCCTGGCGCCTGGCTCGCGACGGTCGGGATGAGCTGGCGGGGCTAGCCCTCGGACTCCTCCTCTTCAAGCCCCAGTACGCCGTTCCGCTGATCGGCCTATATCTCGTGAGGGGCCGATGGCGACTCGTCGGGACGAGCGGCCTGGTCGCCGTCGGCTGGTGGCTGGCGGGCGTGCTCATGCTCGGCACCTCCTGGGTCGGTGACTGGGTGAGCCAGGTCGGGGACTTCAACACCCTGGATGCGGAGATCAATGGCGCCAACGCGATCTCGTGGCTCGGGATGGCCGAGCACGTCCTCGGCGTGAGCTCGACGCCGGCGCTGCTGGTCGGGGGGACCCTCGCTCTCGCAACGGCGACCTGGCTCGTCGTCGTCTGGCGGCGGAGTGCCGACGACCAGCTCGCGCTGCCGATGGCCGCTGCTTCCGTTGGCGTCCTGCTCATCTCCCCGCACGCCATGTTCTACGACGCCACGCTCCTGCTCCTGGGGGTGGCCGCTCTGGCGGCGGCCGGTCACTCCCTGTCGACGAGGCTGCTGGCCATCGCCTGGGGGCTCGGAGCGATGCATCCGCTGAAGGAGGTCGCCGGCATCACCCCGGTGAGCTTGGTCGTGTTGGGCGCCCTCGCCGTCGTGCTGCACATGTGGTGGCGATCCCGTCGGAATGCTGGCGCTCCGCATGATGGTGGCCTTCAGGTGGCGGGCCGCACGCGATAGAGCTCGATCGACCTTCCGACCGTCTCGATCAAGGTGCCTCTGTCAACGAGCTCCTCCGCGATCTCGGGGTGGTGGGAGTTCCGCGCACTGATGGAGATCGCGACGAGCCCATGGACCTCCGAGGGATCGGCTTCGAGCACATCGCGGAAGTCGACGGCGAAGGCCTCCAGATCGGTCGACCCGAAGTAGAGGATCCAGGGCTGCGACTCCGCGGGGTATGCCTCCTCCAACGTGTCGACGAGGCGGAACAGGTCTTGGCCCCAGTCCACGTTGGAGTCGCTCACGAGGTCGCCGGATCGACTCGACCCGCCAAAGGCCTCGTTGATGTACGGGAGGTGATGCGGTGCTGCTGCCCAGGAGCTGACGGCCGCCGCCAGAGCGAGCGGGAGGGCAAGGTGACGGAGCGGGCTGCGATGCGAGGAGACCAGAGCTCCCGCAGCGATCGACAACAAGACGCTCACGATGATCACGTGGCGGACACCGAGGTTCGTCTTCGACGCCAGCGCGAAGATCATCCACCAGCCTGCTGGTGCCATGAGGAACAAGATCGCAGCGTTCCGTCTCCTCACCACGATCAGCGCTGCCCCCAGGACCCAGGCGATCAGAGTCCCGATGGGCGTCTTCAGCACCAGCACAGCGGGGAAGAAGACCGCTCGACCACCGGAGTAGACATCGCCGAAGAGATATCCGGTTCGTCCCTGCCGGTCCGCGGTGAGTGTGAAGTTCAAACCCTCCCGGTACGGCTCCGGCAGGGGAAGCAGGTCGAGCAGCCTCCGCTGGGCCTCTGGTGGCCAGGTGGGCGGGCGCGAGAAGGACAAGCTCGGGTCGATGGCGAGGTAGATGATCCAGACGGTGGCCAGTGCTGCACACAGGGCCCAGAGTGTGGCCACGAGCGCGCCTCTCCTCGTGGAGGAGACGCCTTCTTCTCTGGATCGCAGCGCAGCGGCGTAGAGGAGCGTGGCGACCACGGGTACGAGCAGCAGTGCCGAGTACTTCGTCGCGAGGGCAAGTCCGAGACACCCGCCCGCCGGGAGCACGAGCTGCCACTTCGGTCCGTGGCGGTAGATCAGGAGCACCAGATAGAGGCTTGCGATCAGGAACAGCGTCATCGGTACGTCGGTCGTGACGAGCCTCCCGTGGGCCAACAGGTTGGGGTCTGTTGTCAGGAGGGCAACGGTGAGCAGCCCTCCCGCGTAGCCGAACAGCTCGGAGGCGAAGCCGTAGGCGACGAGCACCAATGCGAGGGTCAGTCCGATCATGGGGGCTCGAGCGAGCCGGAGGACGTCTTCGACGTCATTTCCCTCTCCATAGAGGATCCGAATGCCGAGCCCGTACTGATCGACGTCGTTGAACTCCGAACCGTCTGACGGTACGTACGTGGAGCTCAGGAGAGCGACCGATTCCCCCGACAGCCACTTCGCGAGCGGCGGATGTTCGGGGTTGAACCGCAGGTCTCCCTGCTCGGCATACGCGAGGCCGGCGGCCAGGTGGGCGGGCTCGTCATAGGTCGGAGCGTCGCCATCGGCCGATGCAACCATGACGAAACCCATGTGGCCGATCAGCAACGCGAGCAGGACGTACCGAAGCGTCCTGCTCTCGAGAAGGGACCAGCGCAGCTCATCTTGTCGACTTTCGCAAAGGGCGCGCTGCTCGCGGAGGCGTGAGCTCACATTTGAAGTCCTTGTCTCCGCTGCTACGACCGATGCGGTGGTTCACCGATCGCAGTTCCGCCCGGCAGATCCGGTCGGCAGATGGTTGCAGACGGACGGCTCAGGCTCCGACGTCACCTCCGATGCCTCGCACGGAGTGGGCCGGGTCAGCAGTCGAGGGTGGCGCCGGCGACCGCGCAGATCTCGTGCCTCCGGTCGGCGCTGAGTGCGCCGAGACGGCGGACCAGCATCGCCTTGGGGAAGGGGCGGAGGTTGTCGAAGGACGCCACCGACGGCACGGGAAGGCCCTCTGGCTCGTCGAGGGTCAGCTCGCTCGGCACGCCCCGCCGACGCGTCGTGACCGGCGCGACCAGCACCCGCTGCATCACCCGGTTGGCGGCATCTCGACTCACGACCAGGAAGGGCCGCCCCTTCTCGTCGGGGGTCTCGCCCCACCACAGCTCACCTCGGGCTACCACCACTTCTCCCACGGCTCGTCGTTGATCGCCTCCACGGCCAGACGCATGGCATCGGACAGCTCGTCTGCTGTCTCGGGCACCGCACGGAACCCACGGGTGAACGCCTGGTCGATGGCGGCGCGCTCGCTCGCAGCGACCAGGCCGTCGAGCGCTCGGCGCACGGCCGCCGACCGACTGGGGAACGTGCCCTCGTCGACGAGGCGATCGATGGCCGCGACCAGGTCGTCCGGGAGCTTGACCGCGATCTGCGTCGTCATGCGCAGAGCATACCCAGAAGAAATGCGACCTGGCCTTGACTCGAACTGGTGTTCGTGCTAGGTTGGGCGGTATGGGGAGTTCCCTCGCTGACGATCTGGCCGAGGTGCTGGCGGTGGATGTGGAGTCCTTGTCGGTGGCGGAGGCCGCGGCGCACATGGCTCGGGTCGAGCAGCTGCGCACGCGGTTCGAGGCGTGGGTGTACGGGACCCTGGGTGCCTTCGACCGGTCGGGGGCGTGGCAGCTCGATGCGGCGTACAACCCGGCGAACTGGTTGGCGGCCCAGACGGGGACGTCTCGGAAGGTCGCGGGCAGTCGGATGAAGCTGGCTGGCCACCTGGAGCAGATGCCCCACACTCGTGGGGCGCTGGCCGAGGGGTCGATCACCGAGGCGCATGCTCGGGTGCTGGCCCGGTGCGTGGCCAACCCTCGGGTGCGTGATGCCTTCGTCGACCAGGAGGTCGACCTGGTCGTGGATGCGATGGAGTGCACGGCGGATCAGCTGGCGGTGAGGGTCGATGAGTGGATCGAGCTGTGGGACATGGACGGGGTCGAGCCCCGCGATCCCCAGCACGACACGCTGAGCGCCAGTCGGGTGGGGGAGCGGGTGCGGATCAACGGCGACTTCGGCCTTGACACCGGGCTGCCGCTGCTGGCTGCGCTGGACGAGCGGGTCGATCAGCTGTTCCACCGGGACAAGAAGGTGACCGAGGTCAACCCTGATGATGGGCTGGCGTCTCGCACGCCGGGGATGCGCCGGGCCGAGGCCCTCGCCGAGCTGGTCGAGGCCGGTGCTGCGAGCGAGGTCAACCCCGATCGGCGAGATCCCTTGTTCACGGTCCATGTCGATGAGGACACGTACCGCTTCGGTGGTCGCCATGCCGACTCGCTGTGCGAGCTGACCGATGGGACGGTCCTGCCGATCGATGTGATGCGCCGGATGCGGTGCGGCTCGCGATACCGGTCGGTCGTGCTCGACGCAGCCGGGGTCATGCTGCACTACGGGCGCGAGGAGCGCTACGCCAACCGGGCGCTGCGCCGGGCCCTGGCCGCTCGAGACCGGGGCTGCGCGGTCCCGGGCTGCGACCGACCGCCGGCGCACTGCGACGCCCATCACGTGGTGTTCTGGGACAACCTGGGCGGCACCGACATCGACAACATGGCCCTGCTGTGCCGTCACCACCACAACGCCGTCCACTCGGGGGCGCTCTCGGTGCTGATGGTGGACGGGATGCCGCTGTTCCTCGACCGATACGGCAACGAGCTGGGTGCGGGCCGGCGACGACCACCGCCCGAAGTGCTGGCCGCGTAGGACGCGGCGACGGCACAGCCCAGGCTCCAACCCAACGGCTTCCGGGTCACCCCCGCCCCGTGCGGGGGCACCGGCGCGTGCACGATGGCGAGTCGCGACTCCCGGTCAGCGGCTGACAGGCTCACGTCGTGAGCGATGACGACCTCTGGGAGACCCACGCCGACTGGTGGCAGGACGGCTTCACCGACGGCGCCGACCCCGAGTACGAGGAGCAGATCCTCCCGCTCGCCGAGGAGCACCTGCGCGGCGCCCGCCGGGTGCTGGACATCGGGACCGGGGAGGGGCAGGTCGCCCGGCTGGCCTCACGGCTCGGGGCCGAGGTCGTCGGGCTGGATCCGACGTGGAACCAGGTCGAGGTGGCCAAGGAGCGTGGCGGGGGACCGCTGTACCTGCGCTCGGGTGCCGCTGAGCTGCCGTTCCCTCACGCCAGCTTCGACGTCGCGGTCGCCTGCCTGGTCTTCGAGCACATCGACGATGTCGACGAGGCGATCGCCGAGGTCGCCCGGGTGCTGCAGCCCGGTGGCCGGTTCCTCTTCTTCCTCAACCACCCCTTGCTGCAGACGCCCAACAGCGGCTGGATCGACGACCAGATCCTCGAACCACCCGAGCAGTACTGGAGGATCGGCCCGTACCTGCGCGAGGACAAGTCGATCGAGGAGGTGCAGAAGGACGTCTACATCCCCTTCATCCACCGGCCGCTGCACCGCTACCTCAACGCGCTCATCGACAACGGGCTGCTGCTGACCCGCATCGAGGAGCCCGCTCCGCCGCCCGGCTTCCTGGCTCGGGCCACCGAGTACGCCGACGCCGCCGAGATCCCGCGGCTGCTGTTCCTGCGGACCGAGAAACTCGGGTAGCACCGGTACCCTGCCCGGCCATGGGCGACTACGTGGTGATCGCCGGCCTGTCCGGCGCCGGCCGCTCGCAGGCGGCCAACGACTTCGAGGACCTGGGCTGGTTCGTCATCGACAACCTGCCGCCCGAGCTCATGCCGAAGGTGACCGAGCTGGCCGACGCCAAGGGGTCCTCC
>Ga0208490_100321_pt1 | contig 35213 bp, 33 predicted proteins | sample SubbioAug_CSWold_FD_184818 | JGI IMG/M metagenome (GOLD analysis project Ga0208490, IMG submission 184818) | Serpentinite rock and fluid subsurface biosphere microbial communities from McLaughlin Reserve, California, USA - CR11Aug_CSWold (SPAdes) | ecosystem: Environmental > Terrestrial > Deep...
CACAAACCAGTTATTGGAAAAGACGGACTGACAGACTGACGGACGTAGTCCAGTTTAATTTGATTATTTCAGTCTAGATTAAAGTGACTGCTAACACCACGCTGCGCAGTATAATTAGGAGTTTGTCTATAGATGTTAAGTTGGTAAATTGCTGATGTGTTAAAAAGCCTATAAGTCTCGGGGGTTTTATATGAGTACACTAAAAGAAATTGAAAAGTTGGTTCAATGAAAGACCCAAATGGATTCAAGATGCAGCTAGAAGGATTATACAGAACGGCGAAATTTCTGAAATCGACCTTAAGGAACTAACTGAGTTATGTAAGGCTGAAGTGAACTTGCTAACAACGAAGCATAAACCAGTTGGTATTACAGTAGGTAGTCTTGACACTAGAGAAGATAAGATTAATTTAAGACTAGAAGCAATTTCGAATCTTAAGGGTATAAATGCACTTAAGCCCAGAAAATCATTAGAATTGGGTAAAGGTCAACTAACTGTTATATATGGTCAAAATGGTGCCGGTAAATCTGGCTATGTTCGCTTGCTTAAGCACGCCTGTGGAGCTCGAAAGCCAGGAAAATTATTGTCTGATGTGTTTGAAAGGGATAGTTCTGAACAATCTTGCACTTTTACAATTAATAATAATGGTTGTGCGGAAAAGTTTGACTGGAACATTGGTATTGGTATTCACGATAAATTAAGGTATATTGAGGTTTATGATTCGGACTGCGTAAACGTTTATGTTAATGACGAAAATGAAGTAGCTTTTGAGCCGTGGATTCTTTTATTATTTACTCAATTGACTGAGTTATGTATTAAAGTTGGGCAGGCTTTAAAGGAAGAAATGGATTTACAGGCATCTAAGAAGCTTCATCTACCAGACATATATTCAACTACAGAAGCTGGTGCTTGGTACAATAAGCTAAATAATAAAACTAATGGAACTGAGATTGATACCAGATATGAATGGACTTCGAAAATGGAGGAAGAGCTTGTCAAGATTAAAAAACGTTTAGCCGAATCTAATCCTGGGGAGAAAGCTAAAAATCTTAAAAAGACAAAGTATAATGCTGAGAGCTTAAGAGTAAAACTTAACAATCTTAAGAACAATTTGGCTGAAGAAAAATGTCATGTTTATTTAGAAGCAAAAGCCGTTGCTCTTGCAAAAAGAAAAGCTGCTAACGAGGATGCTAAGAAAGTATTTGAAGGGGCTCCGCTGGAAGGGGTTGGTTCTGATAGTTGGAAACTTCTCTGGAATAGTGCTCGTAAATATTCAGAAATGAATGCTTACCCGGAAAAATAATTTCCAAATATTGAGAAAGATAGTAGATGTGTATTATGTCAGCAACCTCTTTTAGAAGAATCTAAGGTCAGATTACATTCTTTTGAGGACTTCGTAAAAGGTGAGATTGAAAACCAAGCAGTAATTGCTGAGCAATATTTAGAGAAACTTAAGGACGAATTAGATGAGATACCTTGTGGAGAGAGCTTAGGTTTATTGATTGATTCAGCAGGCATTGTGAATGAAAGAGACCAGGCAGCTATATTCAATTTCTGTTCTTTATTAGAAAAGCGTAAAACAAGCCTTATAAATGCAAAAAACAAAAGTGAAATTTGTCCACTCCCCGGAGATGATATATTAATCGTTATTTCTAAGTTAATTTTGTCTTTTGAACAACAAGCTGCTGTATATGAGGAGGATGCTAAAGGTGAAAACCGGGAAGAGTTAATTAAAAAGGCAACAGAGCTTGAAGCTACAAAATTCTTATCTCAACAAAAAAAGGGTATTGAAGAAGAAGTTGCACGTCTAAAAGTTGTACATAAACTGAAAGAAGCAATCAATTTGACAAACACGCAACAGTTATCAATTAAAAAATCTGCTCTATCAGATGAATTAATTACTAGTGAATATGTTAAAAGGTTTAATAAAGAATTAGTAGATTTGGGAGCTAAACGTATTAAAGTAGAAATGATAAAAACCAAGGCTTCCAAGGGGCATGTTTATCACCAGATAAAATTAAAGGATTGTAATGCTTCTGTACGCACAGCAGAGGTTCTTAGTGAGGGGGAATTCCGCATTACCTCACTTGCAGGTTTTTTAGCCGATGTTGAAGGTAAGCCAAATAACACCCCATTTGTATTTGATGATCCAATTTCGTCCTTAGACCAAGATTTTGAAGAATCTACTATAAATCGCCTTATAAGGTTATGTAATAAAAGACAGGTAATAGTTTTTACTCATAGACTTTCAATGTTAGCACTGTTAGAAGAGGCTGCAAAAAAAGAAAAGATAGAGTATGAAATTGTTTGTCTTAGAAGTGAGTATTGGGGTGTTGGTGAACCAGGTGATACCCCTATTTTTGCTAAAAAAACCGATAGAGCATTAAACTTTTTATTAGTAGAGCGATTGGCTAGGGCAAGAAGAGCAATTAAAACAGGTCAACAGGAATATGAGTTAATTGCTAAAGGAATATGTAGCGATTTTAGGATTTTACTTGAAAGGTTAATTGAAAATGATTTATTAGCAGATGTTGTTCAACGTTTTAGGAGATCGATAAATACAATTGGTAAAATCCATAAATTAGCTAAAATCACTCAGGAGGACTGTCAACTTTTCGATGAACTTATGACTAAGTATTCGAAGTATGAGCATTCTCAATCATATGAAACCCCTGTAGTGCTTCCTGAACCTGATGAAATTCAACATGATATAGAAAAGGTAAAGACTTGGTTAGATGAGTTTAGTAAAAGGGTTGCAAGTTGAGGAGGCAAAACACGGTCTTATAACCAACGCTTCCTAGGACGAACATCGTCCTAAATCATGGTTTAATGTTCCAGTTAAAAAAGGGTAAAAAATAATAAAGGCAGATCAGATTTTTTAGGGGTAAGACAGTATTTACCTCCAGAATTTTTCTAGAATGAAGAAATATATGCGTTTGTGGGATACAGGAGCTTTAATAAATTAATTAGAAAAGGTGCATGAGTAATATGAATAAAATTCCATTAGATGATTCAATTGCATATGCAGTAGCAAGGTTAGTCGATGATGCTATGACAGAAAGAAGGGATCCAAGTCATTCAGAAATAGGATTTGAAATCAGTAAGGCTGGTCTACTTGATTTTGATCCGAATAACTCTGGATTATCATCTGTTGGCAAGATGAAAAGAGTGCGCACTGTACTTATTGGCAGTCTAGAAAAGTTTCCTGAAAGAGCAGAAAGATTTGCATTTGGGTTGATATCTTTAATAAAAGCTAATGGTGGTTTCAGACAAGGATCACCAAACTATGTTGGAAAAGATTCAATAGATAATCTTGCTAGTGTTTTAAAACCAAAGGGAATATTACTAGGATATGATGGTACATTATCACCCGTGTTACTTGATGGATTATCATTTGAAGAGATTACAGAAGCACTGGAAAACTATATCACAAGGGCAAAAAAGGGTTTAGAAGATTCTGCTCTGATTGTTGGTACTAGTAAAGACTTAATGGAGGCAATTGCAGCTCATGTATTACTAGCAAAAATGGGATCATACCCAACAACAGCAAATTTCCCTACTTTATTAGGACAGGCATTTATTTCTTTGGGTATGGCAACTTCCTATGATAAAAAAGTTATTGGTGAACATCCAAGAAAAGAAATAGAAAGAAATTTATATGATTTAGCCTGCTCTATAAATCGCCTAAGAAACAAACAAGGAACTGGTCATGGACGACCATGGTTACCTGATGTTACAACAGAAGAAGCTATAGAAGCAATCCAAATAATTGGAATAATATCAGAGAAAATGCTAGAGAAATTGAAAAAGCAGTAATGTTGAATTGCCTCATACAGCGCTTTAGCACGAAGGTTTTCAACTCCGACTACGCTTGTGACATTACTGCCTGATTATTGACACCTCAGTAATAAAATCAAATCTTCCAAGCCGTATTTCATCCCATGCCTAGCAGGGTGAGCATCATTTGGTGATATTTCCCCGATAACATTTCTTCCATAATGCTCATTTGGTCTTCGGTAAAATTATATTCATCAGCCTGCTGCGCGGCAGTCTTGCTGGTGACGGTAATATGAAGAATGTACTCGTAGGTGGTAGTGGTTTCTTCGCTGGTGGTACCGTCTCCGTTATCTACAGTTTCCGTATCCGTATACTCAATAGTTTCCACATAGTAATCAATCAAGTTCATATCCCAAAAAACAGACTTGATCAGGTCAACCCGGGTGGTGTCAATGGTGGCAACATCCATACCGCTTTCCTCATCCATCGCGGTCTTAACAGCAAAAACTGCCACAACGTCTATCCAGTTATCTACCCAGATGCCGGGATAGTGGGTCTCCACGCTGTCCACATAATCATGGTCGACCTTGATGTCCTCAATCCTGGCAATAAGCTCGGCATTAACCACCTGTATCACATTGGATATGGGCGTTACTTCTGCGTCTTTGTTCTCACTGGAAAAGAAGATGCCGAAAGGGGACGATACCAGGGCAGACGCAGCAATTACAATTAACAACAGGGCAAGAACAGCCCCTCCAATGCCCATAAGGGCGACAAGTCCCTTAACCAACACAGCGGTGACTTTGACGGTCAGTGTCAACATGCGAACAGTGAATTTGGCGGCCTCCCTTGTCGCCTGTGCATAACGTTGCGCTGTCTTTGTGACATGTACGGTTTTGGTGCCAGCTTTAGCAGCAGTCCGGGAGGTTTTTACACCAACTTTGGCAGCTTGTCCGGCGGTTTTGATTGACTTCTGCGTCGTTTTAATCGTGGCCTTGGCAGTTTTCCTAATAGCTTTGCCACTGGACCGGGCAGACTTTTTGAAAGTGCGGCTTGTTCCGCTAATATTGGGCTGTATGGTGTGCCGTACTGTTTTTTCAGCCGGTTTTAAAACGGAATTTTGGACGGCTTGTACGGGTTTGGCTTCTGCTGCTTGAATAGACTTTGACTCTGCCACCTGTATTTCTCTGTTTAGGGAAAACCGCTGTTTGGCTCTGCTTTGGATAAACCTCCGGTTGGCCAATTCATTTGGCTTGGACAGGGTATATTTTCGCTTCACCGTTTCCTTTGCCTTGGCTTGGGCAGCTTTTTGCTGTGCAGATTGTTTAGCCTGTATGGGAACATTGTAACGTTCAGGTAATTTTGCAGCCTTTGATAAGGCAGTTTGCTTTCCTTTAGATGAAGCGGCGCTCCGGTTACCCGCTTGGGGATTGCCGGTTTTGGGGTAGGAGGTCCGCCCCGCCGTATATCCATCGGCAGCGCCCATGTAATTAGTGTCCGTGCTTATACTCCGGCGTTCCTTGATTTTTTGAAGTGCTTTTTTGCCCTGATGTTTCACAGTATGGCCGGCTTCATTGGACGCGGTTTTTACGCGATCTTTTACCTTATCCTCTGCATACTCTGCAAAACTATTATTTTCCGACCGCTGTGTCTGTTCAGTCTGTTTCTTGGTACGGATGTAGGCGTTTTTCGCCCTGCGGGAAACATCGGCGGTTCTAGCCAGCACCTTAATATCCCTAATGGGAGATTTCGTTTTTATTTCCTTCAATGGGCGCACCTCCTTTCGGGATTTCATCGATTATTACCGCACCTTATCTGAAAGCCGGGGAAAAGTACGTTCCATGCTACGGCAATAATCAGGATAGCGCAGCCGGATAGCTTCAAAGAAATAGGGAGCAAAGCCGCAGTCAAACAGCTCATAGGGCGCAGAATACTGTTCTTTGCCTTCCTCCGTCCAACCGTTCCAGAGATTAAAGGCAAGACGGCATTGCCGCCGTGTACTGCCTGTCTGCCATGCCGCCTTAAGACCATCCGGCTTAATTCCACCGCTATTAAAGTCAAAGAGGGTACGGATATGGCTTCTTGTCTCCGCGCTAATTCCCATTACATAGAAAAACGCCTGGTGATAGACGTCGTCATTACGGGTCTTGGCCAGCATTTCATAATAAAAAGCTTTGTGTTCCTTGTCTTTAAACCTGATATTTTCCATTATATTCCTCCTGGTAGTTTAATAAAGGGCTGACCGTAAAACCAGCCAACCCCTCACGGTTTGATGAATCCTCATATATTTCCACCTATTCCCCCGGTTTGGTGGTCATCAGGCGATAGATCTTGGTGTTGCGCGGGAATTGGTCGGTGAAGGGGACAAGAGAGCTGCCCACCTTGATTAGGCCGTTGCCCGCATCCACGTTGGTGATATAGGAAAGCTGCAGGTCGGAAATGTTTAGGAGTTTGGCAAGCTCCGCACGGTCGGTGCTGGCCTGGTTGAGCATGACAATAAACTCACTGTTGGCCAGCATTGTCCTTGCCGTATGGCTCTGTAAAAGGTCATCCACGTTCTGGGTAATGCCGGTGCAAAAAGCGCCGTACTTTCTGACCCGTTTCCACAGCGCAAACAGGAAGTTGGCGCTGTACTCATGCTGGAAAAGCAGATATATCTCGTCGATGATGATAAAGGTGTTTTTGCCCTTGGCCCGGTTATGGGTGATGCGGTTTAAGATGCTGTCCAAAACCACCAGCATGCCAATAGGCAGTAACTGTTTGCCTAAGTCCAGGATGTCATAGCAAATCAGGCGGTTATTCACGTCTACATTGGTAGGTTTGGCAAAAGTGTTTAAACTGCCGCTGGTGAATAGTTCGATGGCCAAGGCGATTTCCTGTGCTTCCGGTTCGTCCTGTTTTAAGAGCTCTGCATGGAAATCCTGCAGGGTAGGCGGGGAATCTTGGAAATTGCTTTGCAGATATTTCCGGTAGACGCTGGCGGTGCAGCGGTCGATCAGGGATTTCTGCTTTGCGCCCAGGTTTTGTCCGCCAATGAGCTGCTCGCACAGAGACAAGACAAATTCGGACTTGAGGATGACGGGGTTGGTACCGTCGCCGTAGTCCTTTGACATATCCATCGCATTGATGTGATTCGCAGAAGTTGCTGAAATATGGATGATCTCACCGCCCATCGCCTTGACCAGGGCTGAATATTCACGCTCCGGGTCGACCAAGATAATGTCGTCATCAGCGGCAAGCATTTGATTGACAATTTCCCGCTTGGCGGTAAAGCTCTTGCCAGAGCCGGAAACGCCAAGAATAAAGCTGTTGCCGTTTAACAGCTGCTTGCGGTTGGCGATAATCATATTCTTGGAAATAACATTCTGCCCATAGTAGATGCCACCACTGTGGGTGATTTCCTGTGCTCGAAACGGAATAAACACCGCCGTACTTTCGGTGGTCAACGTCCGGATAGCATGGATTTTTCGCAGGCCGTAGGGCAGCACCGTGTTCAGGCCGTCCATCTGCTGATAAGTCAGGGTGGAGAACTGGCACAGGTGTTTTCGCGCCGTGGTCAATAAAGTTTCGGTGTCGCTGTCAAGCTGTTCCTTACTATCTGCTACATGTACCATCGTCAGGACAGCAAACATCATCCGCTGGTCGCGGGTAGTCAGATCATCAAGGAATTCCTTGCTTTCCTTGCGCTGCTGCTCCATGTCATAGGGAACGACAGCGGAGTAATTATTGTTCTGATTTTGCCGCCGCTGCCAGTTGGTGATGTTGGTCTCTACACCCAAGAGCCTGTTTTCCACCTCCCGCACGGCTTCGTCGGTAGGGATGGGGATGATATCCAAGGACAGCATCATATTGCGGTTCAGGTCGCACAGCTCGGATACCATGCTGTCTTTAATGTAGCTGGCATATTCCCGCAGAAAAATGACCCGCCCGTATTTGTCACCCATGCGGAAGTGGTCTTTCTCAAACTCGAAGGTATCCGGGCAGATATAGTCCTTGAAATCGTGCCCTTTTCTCATGGCAGCGGACAGGTCGAAATGAAAATCTGTTTCCTCCCCGGCGCGGAAAAAATCGTGCAGGATTCTAAGGCGCTCGGTGGTGTCCAGCTCTACGCATTTTGAGCCCAGGTGGGAAAAGTGAGTCATCAGGTCGGTACCGATGCGGGAAAAGTAGTTCCGTGCTTCTTCAATGTTCTTCTTCATTACCGACACGGTGACATATTTGTCCTGCACAATGCTGTTGGCACCTGTAGCCTTATCTAACAGCATCCAATTGTATTCCCTGCGGTATTCGTCCAGCCTGTCGTCTTTTAATGGAATCAGGATGGAGCTTTCAAAATTCACTTTGTTTAAGCGCCTGTTGTTGATGGTGATTTTGGTGGTTGCTCCACTGTCAAAGGAATTGAGCAGCTGGGAATAAGAAAGGAACATTGCTTCCTTGTCATCCTTGGACGCCACGGCATAATTAATATCTGTAAAGCGATAGGATTTGGAAAACTTGTTGCCCACCCTAAAAATCCCGTCCGGCCAAATAACACGGATCGGGATGACCTGCTGGACGCCTTTGGGAACGACAAACCGCTCTTTATCCTGCTTGATGATTTTTTGCAGGGTCTTAATCATGGCGTTTCAATTCCTCCTTTTGATGGCTTTCAATTGTTGGTTTCAATGCTTCGTAATACACATTGGTCGGATAAAAGGTCAGCTTTTTTGGCATGAGGAACTCCGATTTGATGTACGCCCATAAAAACTGCTCTGCAGTCATGCCGTGGTACTCGATAAAGCCCAGGGCTGCAAAAGGCGCAGCCCCTAAAATACTCATCCAGCTCACGGTTTCTGTGCCGAAGGAATTACGCAGGCCGAAGTAGATGCCTACAGACACACCCACGGCCAGGACAGAAAAAATGAACTGCCGCAAAGACAGTCCAAAAAACAAGCTTTCCGTGTAATTGCGGATTTCTCGGTTGATCTTGACTTCCAAACTTAATCACCTCCAAATAAAAATAACGCCTTAAAGGAAAGCGCTATCAGGTTAATTGCCTTATCGTTCCTGCTGCTTTTTTCTTTGTCGTTCTTTCTCCCTTTGTACCTTTACTACCAACTCGTCAACTTTGCGGTTTTGCGCCATAAATGCCTTATCCTGATTGAGAGGAATACCTTTTTTCAGGGCTTCACCCGCCAGTTTGTTAAGTTTTTCTTTCTCTATTTGCAGCGTTCTATCTAAGCATAACTTTTTCATACGAAACCTCCTTAGCTTTACTCGTTAGTGTTGACATGCTTCAATTTCTTATTTCCATAGGTTGTAATGTATAATTTTTCCGACCAGGAACACTACTGTCGTTACACTTTGTTTGTAGCAATTTCTTTCCTGATATTCCTATTGATCTTGGTTTCCATATTAAAATGACACTTCATTTTTTATACAATACATTTGCGCCGAATGATATAATAGGAAATAAACAGATTACGCAGAAAGGAGTGTTCATTATGGCAACCGGAGCAATTATTTCTCTCTCTCTTACTGTGGGGTTGTTCATTCTCTCTTTTGTATTCAAAGTAGCCGGAAAGCTTAGGCTGACGATTCCCGTCCTTTGCCTCCTGCTGTTTAGTACCGTGCTGAACAAGTGGGCAGAGCAAAATGAGACTTTAGCTTCCATCATTCTTATCTCGCTGCTTGGTTTGACTGTGTTAAGCTGGATTGTGTCGCTTATAAAGGTGATACGACGTGAACGTGATGAGAAATACTATGAAGATGATGTCGCATGGCAAATCCGACGGGCAAGAGAGATGGGCGTACCTCTTGATAAAATTCGGTTTAACGAGCAGGGGGATTTGCTTGATCCAAGAACAGGGAAACCCGTTGTTTATGTGGAGGGTGTTCAGTTCAAGGATATATGAGGATACCGGACTGTAATACCCGCCCTCCCTTTACAGCCCCATCATTTCCCGCACCACCCGATCGGCCATTTTAACAGCGCCCACCAGCACCAGCATGTTGAAGATCAGCTCCCCGATGTAGGCCCACACCATCGTCACGGCACCTACACTGGTGTCTACCACCGGCGGGGAGGAGGCAAAGACGGAAAAGATGACGACGGCCAGGACGATAATAGCCCCTTCCAGACATACGGCGGCATAGCCTTTCAGAAAGGATTTGCCGATGCTCTGGCTTGGCTCTCCGGCAAAGGAAGCCAGAGGGACCGGGGCAATGGCGGTATAAAGATAAATCTTAAAAAATCTGGCGTACACGGACAGGATCATGATGAAGGACAGCACCGTGATAAACAAGCTGCCGAGGAGGGTCACCGCCCACAGCGGGATGCTCAGAAAGAAGCTGGTATCCTCAATGGCCTGCACGATGGTGTCCGGCAGAACAGCTGCGGTTGTTGTTCCAAAACCTGCAGTGCTCATGATGGCGGAGATAATTCCCTGCACGATGTTGAACAGCGCCATCATCAGCTCCAGCCCATAGGTCACTACTCCCTTTGCCAGGGCGAACCGGATGAACAGCTTTACGACATGCTCCGGCCTTCTGACCTCTGCAAAGCTGCCGCAGGTCTTGACCACCCCGATGACGAAAAACAGTACCAGCAGAGCCAGGCCGATAGCCTGCAAGGCGCCGTGGATATCCACCATGACGTTCCAGATGCCGCCGCCTTTGAATTCAGTAGGGGATTGGGTCACGAGCTGCCAGATTTCCGTCAGCTTGTCGTTCCATGTTTGCAGGGCGTTATTCAGATTTTCAATTACCCAGTTGCCGCTTGACATTAGCAGAATCACCTCCTTAATAAAATTGGGGGACAGGCTTTTAGCGACCTGTTCCTCTTAAAGGCGAGATGCTCCATCAGCCTACAATGAGATTCAGGATCTCTTTGGCAAAGGTAATCAGCACCCCGCCCGAAAGGGTCAGAAAACCGTTGGCCCTTTGGGAGGGATCGTGGGATTTGAGGGAAAGGCCGATCTGCACAATGCCGAAACCTATGAGGATCATCCCAATAGCCCGGATAAATCCGAAAATAAAATCAGACAGGTTGTTAACCACTTCCAGTGGGTCGGTTGCAGCGTGGACCGGTGCGGTAAAGAGGGTAATTATCAGTACCGATGCACAACAAGCGGCAAACACTTTTTTTGTTCTCTTGGACAATTTCATATAAGATCATACCTCCAAATCGTTTTTTAGGATTGCATCAGGATTTCCAATTCCTCATCAGAGAGAAGCTCATAATCGCCTTCTCTGTTCAACGAAACAGCTTTCCAGTCCAGGGCGTTTTTCGTAGCACCGTGCCGGAAGGGTTGACCGCTGCCGTCAACTGTCAGCTTCAAATTGGGATGTTTGAGAATATCGAACTTGTCATCCATTACCGCCCGTTCTCCCCGGATAAAAAGCAAGGCATAGCGGTTGTCCAGCATTCGTACCTCGTCAGGGGTTAACAGTTCCCGGCCTGATTGCTGATAATTGGTGGAGTAGCTGCCGTTTCGGCCCTTGCTCTCTCCGTAGGTATTGGTATCGATGGTTTCCTTGCCTAAAAGCTCAGACACATACTTGTGAGTGGATTGCTCGTTGCCGCCCAGATACAGAAACTCGTCGCAGTTACCCACAATGGATTCCCAGGTGTCTTTGAACAGGGCCTTTAATTGGGCCAGGTTTTGCAGGATGATGGATACGGATATTTCCCGTGAACGCATGGTGGAAAGCAGCTTGTCAAATTCATCCGGCAGGGCTACGTTGGAGAATTCATCCATCACAAAATGGACATGAACGGGAAGCCGTCCGTCGTACACCCGGTCCGCCAGGTAGTAAAGCTGTTGGAATAGCTGGGTATAGAGCATGCCGACGATAAAATTAAAGCTGCTGTCATTGTCGGGAATTACAGCAAAGAGCGCCGTTTTTTTCTCTCCGATGGAGGGAAGCTCCAGCTCGTCGGTGATAGTAATTCCGGCGATAGAGGCAAGATTAAACTTCTCCAGCCGGACACCCAAGCTGATTAAAATGGACTTGGCTGTTTTTCCTGCTGCCAGTTTGAAGATGTTGTACTGCTTGACCGCCAGGTGCTCCGGTTCCCGCATTTCCAACCGTTCAAACAGCTCATCAAGGGGACTTTGATAGGTTTCGTCGTCCTCCCGCACTTCGGCGGCGGCGATCATTTCCATAACCAACGGAAAGTTTTGCTCCTCCGGCGGTGCTTCATAGAGCAGGTAGAGAATTAACGCTTCCAACAGCGCTGTTTCCGAGCGTTCCCAAAAGGGGTCGTTGGTGTTGGAACCCTTGGGGGTGGTATTCCGGATCAAGTTGGTCACCAGCTTTAAGACATCCTTATCATCCTTGAGGTAGGCAAAGGGGTTGTAGCAATGGGACAAGTGCATGTTGATTAAATCCACCACCTTGATTTCATAACCTTTGGCTTTCAGCAGGTTCCCGGTGTCCCGCAGGATTTCACCCTTGGGGTCGAGGACGACAAAAGAGGTGTTGGCCTGCATAACATTAGGTTTGGCGTAAAAGCGGGTCTTGCCGGAGCCGGAACCGCCCACCACCAGCACATTCAGATTTCGTTTGTGTTTCCTGCCATCCAGGCCCAGGCGGACATGCTGGGTCAGGATTTTGTTTTTCTTTAAATCTTTATCCCTGTATTTCCGATTGACAGCAGTCGCCACGCCCCAGCGGGCGCTGCCATGTTCCTCACGCCGCCGGTAATTGCGTTTGATGGAAAGGTGAATCCCGATGCCCATGGCATAAGCGGTGCTAAACAGCAGGATGGTTTTGGGCGTATTGGCTACCCAACTGATGTGGAAAGGATTGTTCATCGCCGCCGTGAGATTGGCAAGGATTTCGGGAAGCCCGCCGGAGAGGGAAGGGGCGGCAAGCAAAGACGCCCATACCACCGGAATTAACAAGATCACATAAAGTATGAAGTCACTCTCTGTGGTCTTAGCGCGCCTCATCCTGTTTCCTTCTCTTTTGTTTTTTAGTTGGGGCGTCAATAGTTTTTAACAGCAATTCGTCAACCGCGTCGGTAGGCCGTTGTTCTTTAAGCAAATCGTTTCTAAGCTCATTAAGAGCGTTCACTACAACGCCGTACTCATTATCGTCCAGGGTAAGCACTCTTTCATCTTTCTTCATGGGTATATCCTCCTAACGCTCCGGCTCCTGCCGTTTTTGTAGTCTTTGCTGCGCCAGCATCCGGTTCATCCGGCCGGAAATTTCACCGGCAGCCTCCCTGATGACGGAAAGCTTGGCACGGATTTCCTGCCCTTCCATGCCGTCCAGCATTAGGGGGGCACGGTCAAAGCGATAGCCAGTTGTATCCACCCCGTATTGCTTGCAGAGCATATATGACACGCAATAGGCATGGAAGGCATTGTCGGAACGGTTGTAGCTCCCGTTGCCCTTATCCATTTCCGCATGGGCCAATTCCTGGGAAAGAGAACGGAAAATGTTATCAGCATTCATACCTCTCTGAATTTGGATTTCCCTTTCTTCCGGTCGGTAGAGAGCATTTACCCCTTCCGGCAGAGTATCGTTGATGCGGATGGGCACCGGAGCGTGGGCCATCAGGGCCTTGATGCGGGTGCGTTCATCGGGGTAGGACGGAGTTTCCCGATTATGATTGTTTCCCGTTTGAGCAATATCGAACATTTTTTTGGGATTGTAGCTGATGCCGGTGGTGCCATCTTCACGTTGATATTCCTCAGGCTCTAAAATGTAAAAGCCACTTTCCTTTTTGCGGATGTAAATGCCTTGCTCTTTCCAAGTATCAAAGTCGGCAATGCGGGTGGCATTAGGTTTCTGTGCCAGGATTAACAGGGCATTGGCTACGCTGTAGCGGTCAAAACGACTTTGTACGTCCAGATAGCTCTGGAAAAGAACGCTGCCCTGGGCCAATGCTTCTGCTGTGTCATCGATTAGGGAGTACACCGTTTCCCGCTGTTCCTGTTTTTGCTGCTTCCATACTTCCTTATCAAAAGGGCGATAATTTTGGGAAACAGGCTGTGCGGTTTCCTGTTGGAACAGGTCATTGAAACTACTCATGATAACTTACCTCGCTTTCTGTTTTTTAGATTTTTGCTGCTGTCTGGTTGGGCTGGTATTCTGTTTTGCGGCTGGCAGCTGCTCTCTGGCCGGTTCGCCTTTGGGTTCCGCCTGTTCCCTTTGAGCCGCCTTGATTTCCCGCAATTCTTTGCGGATGGATTTTTTTGGCAGTTCAATAGCACCCTCGGCGGCTTTCCCGCTGTGCTCTAAGGTAGGCTCGGACGGACGGGATTTCTCCGTCGTCGCCGTCGTGGGGTTTAGGTTTTCGGTCTGCTCCATAGCAGGCTCCGGCTGGCCGGGCTTGGCCATCAACTCGTCCAGAAACTCATCGGCACTTTTCTCAGCGGGAGTTTCTTTGACGGCAGGCTCTTTCTGTGCTTCTTTGGCGGCTCTGGATTTGGCGATTTCGCTTTTGATGCTTGCCGTATCCACGGTGGCCAGCTTGAAGCGCTCCACAATGCGGTTGATTTTGGAGGCGTCCTCTGCCCGCACCATGATGTCGCACACCCCGTCCAGGTTCTTTTTATCCCGCAGGGCGCAGTAGAGAACGCCGTAGCGTTTGGCCTCCTGGGTGAATTTTTTCAAGTCTTCATTCCGCACCGCAAAAACTTTCAATTCCTTGCCGCTGCGCAAAAGCCCTTCCAGCCGGGTTTTGCCTCTGGTTTTCTTCTGATCTTTCAAGACGGCGTATAGATAGGTGGCAAGGTTTTTCGCACCCTCGCCGGAAATTTTGGCCATTACTTCGATTCCTTTAAGACTCATGTTGACGATTTGATCTGCTGCGTCGGCTCCGCTGTTCATCTGCTTTTTCCTCCTTTCCTTGGTGGAGTTCCTCCTGCTTAACTTGAAGCAATTTCTGCTTCATTTCTTCGGAACGGGACAGGATGCCCGTACACAATTTCACCTCCTTTCGAAGCTTGGACAGCTTCTTGGAAAGCCTGGAGATTTGCTCCTTGTATGTCAACGTCTGCTCATCGTCCTTGCATCTGCGTAACCGGTTGTAAAAGGATTTGCGGGCAGCGGACAGGGCTTTCATTTCCTGTTCCAGGCCATGCTGATAGGTAAGCAGCTGCTCCTTGTTTGCAATGCGGTGAGTACAGAGCAGTTTGGTTTGAGCGGTGAGTTCTTCCATGTGCCGTAGGTCCTCACGCAATAAAAAATGCATCCGTTTGTTGGACGCACGATGTTTTGGCAAAATACCCATTTTGTAGAGGTAATGGAAGTATAACGCCTGTAAGCCGGTGAGTTTTCTTGTGGTTTTCAGGTTTATGCTGCCTTGAATAGCGTACCGTTTTCGTTTCGGTTCCGGCAGGACTTCCGACCGTTTTGGAGCGCGGTTTTGCAGGATGCGCTGTTTGACGGCCTCCTCGGTATAATCGGCGCCCAAGGTTTTCAGCCGGACAAAGCGTTCCTTTCCCGGTGGGCGCACAGCTAGGTATTTCACCCCTGTTTTTACCTGATAGCCTTGCCTGCGGAGGGTGGCGATAAACTGGGTAAAGGTCATGGATACGGCAATTGCTTTATCCACTTCCTCACGAATAAGGCCCCGCCAGGTGGGCTTGCCTTCCTGCTCGGACTTCCATTCGGCGTAGTGTTTGGATTTTCCTCGCCCCGGGTTTTCAATAACGGACAGGGAGTATTCCCGGCACAACCGGTCGGAAGCCTGCCGCATGAGGGCGTAAGTGGCTTTGTTGTCGTAATACCGTTTGCCGTCCATGAAGGACACGGAATTAAGTACAAAATGATTGTGCAGATGGTGCCTATCCAGATGAGTGGAAACAATAACCTCAAAGCGGTCGCCCCAAAGCTCCTGTGCCAGCTTCACCCCGATAGTGTGGGCGGTTTCGGGAGTGGCTTCTCCCGGAGTGAAGGACTGGTAGCCGTGGAAGGCAAGGATACCATCCTTCTTTTGGAATTGCAGCTTTGTCTGGGACATTTGCTTTTGGGCACTGACAGGATCGCAGTTGAGGCCGGTAACGTAAAACTGCTTTTCGGTCTTATTGTCCTGGGCGGTGTATTGCAACACCTCTCGCAAGCCCTGAAAATCGGGACTGTTAAAATCAAGGTTTTCCGTTTTGTTGGGATTTGTGGCATAGTTTATCACCCGATCAAGGCGGTCTTTCACGTCCCATATCGCCGTGGTTGCCATTATCATTTCTCCTTTCCGGCCCTGTAACCGCCGCCTGCATATCCAAAACGGCCTTTCTCAGCCGGTTGGATTCATACTGGAATACTGTGCGGTCGATATGCCCTGTGGCATTTGCCTTTGCTGCGATCTGATTTAAGTTGTTGCCGATGGAATGAAGCTCCCGCATCATGGCGTAGTAATCGGGAGGGGGAAGCTCTTTGGGTACATAGCCGTTGATAAGGGTGCGTAAATAGCTTTCCCGCGAAAGCCCTGCTTTTTTAGCGCTGGTATGAAGCCGCGTATTTTCCTCTTTATTCAGCCACACCTGAACACGGATGCCGCGTTTTCTCATCGCTCCGCCTCATTTCGCTTAGGATGGGCAAGCTCTTTTTCCCGTTTGATTAACAGCCGCGCCGTGTCGTTGACGATAACAGGATGCTCGTTGAGGCAAAACTCGTGAAAATCCCGTGGTTCTCCCTGATGCCCCGGAAACTGTGGGAAAGGTTCCACCCGTGCCGCCCATTCCTTTACCGTGCGGTCATACCTCCCGTCCCAGGGGGCGTGGTTGACGGTTGCTGCCAGCACTTGCTGGACACGATTCTGTCCATGTGCTACAATAATTCCTTTTAGAAATTCGGGTAGCTTGCGGTCATGGTAGCTGCGGGAAAGCGCCGCGTTTTCTATAAAAGCGTTCTTGCAGTCGATGATGGCGCGGAACTCCTCCCGCCACTTATCAGCATTGTCATAAGTTTTCATGTTTCATCATCCTCCTTATGGTGATATAAATGAAAAAACCGCCACGATTGTGACAGTTCAAGGTAAACTTATTTCTTATGTTTTCTTCACCATATACAAACAAAATCAATATATTCATGAGGAGCAAACGCTCAGGTGAATATTATATGAATTAGAGCCACGAGTATAATTTTTGAGAAGCCACTATGTGCATCTAAGAGCCAGTACAAGCCTTATTGCAGGACTTATCTTCTTTTTTTCATCCTACTTGTTGTACATCATTATAGAAAGTGCGTAATAATAATTTGCAAAATCGTATTAATTAATCTGTTTGTAATGCAAAGTATAAAGAATATGTATTTTAATCAATATCCATAAATCTTAAATGCTTTAGAATTATGATGCTGGCGACAAAAGACCAGATTAAGTAACTAAAGTAAAACTCAATTGCTACACTTGCTGTACTAAATTTTTCTACTGTAGGGTCGAGAAATGGGACAATTGCTAAATGGAAAAACCATAAGGCTACTCCAATTCCAGCTATTTTATAGTATTTATCTTCTTTTCCAGTATACCGGTACAAATATGCTGTAAGCACACCAAAAATTGCTCCTAAACTAAAATTTGTTAATATTCCAATCACCCAGAACATTGTTTCCATTTCTTTGCCTGGAATATAAAGAATAAATCTAACAGCATATTCAATTTCGGTGAGCGTTGATAAGTTTATGAGAGTTAGAACAAAGGTAATTAATTTAAGGACTGCAGTTGCAATAATACCTCCTATCGTTCCTATTGACCAAACATTATTCTTCATAATGGACCTCCATATTATTCTGTATTATGGAGATATTATTGCCTTTTAACAAAATTTTATTTGCATTTATTTACAGAGTGCGATATAGTGCAACTTTTCAGTATTGCACATCTACCATCAACTGCGACATAACTAGTTATAATTCATTATGGTTCTTTGAATACCATAGTGGCTCTATTTCATGAACTGTGGCTCTAAAATATCGGAATGATGGCTCTATCGCATCATTTTATTCATCAGGGGTATTAGGGGCAACGCCCCTAACAAGCGAATTTGGGAGACCAAATTCAGTGCTTGCTGCAACATAAGACACTGGTCTTATGTTGACTGCAACATAAGACACTGGTCTTATGTTGAAAACGGTTATGGTTGTTTTCAGCACCACCGGCCGAAAAAGAAAAGGCAGGAGGTCATCGCTCCTGTCTGCTTTGTTTTTGATTTCTGCTCGGTGCATCCATTTCTTTTTTCTTTGTGCTAAAATCCACGCCGGTAAAGTGTTCAGCATCGAGGACGTAGTCCTGGTTGCTGTATGCTTCACGGATCATCGCTTCGGCCTGCTGTGCATTTTCTGCTTCGATTTCAATGGTCATGCAAAGCGTTTCCTTAATTTCCACCTGATAGGTTTTTACACAGGGCAAAACCTCCTTTCTTGATTTTTGGGCAAAAGAAAAAGGCGCTGATTTTTTCAGCACCTTTTCATAAGGAATACCTTACCTATTTTATTAATGATGATCCTGTGTCAGGGGATTCACTGGTTCATTTTAATTCTAATAAAGATATATCTTCGATTTCTTTAAAGTGTAAATCTCCTGATACTAAGGATAAACCGTGTTGTTTTGCGATGGCTCCAATCCAAATATCATTTTCCGGAATTGGTCTTCCTTTCTTCTTAAGTTGATTTTTAATATTTCCATAATGTTTAGCAGTTTCGCTATCACAAGGCAAGATAGTTGAGTGGTAAGAAAGTTCTATTATCTTTAAAGTATTACTCTCTATATTAGCTGATTTTTGAGCGCCATAAAACAATTCCCCCAGCACAATGGAAGGAATGTATATTTCAGGTGCCTCCTTCAACCAAATTATAACAACTTGATCTTCCGCAAATAACCGAATAACAATATTAGTATCTAACAAATATTTACCACTCATTTAAATCAACCTGCTCACAATTTTCTTCAATAACTTTTTTCATAACGGCTAAATCTTCTTTACTAATGACACCGGAAAATTCAACCAAATCCTTTCCGCTTATCACTTTCTTTTTGGACAACTTAAGAGTTAAAACGTAGTCCAACAGCTTTTTCTGCTGATCATGGCTCAGGCTGTTCAGTTCATTTATTATTCTATCTTTAAGTGGATGGAGCATTTCATTCACCTCTTTATTAGTTTTTATTTTATTGTATCACATCAAAGGCTTTTATGGTAAATTTTTGGCTTTGTTATATTATTCAATGGGATAAAGTTTCTACTTGATTAATCTGCACCATGGACGGCGCGGCCAATCGATAACATAGTCAACGTACACCGTCTGGTCCTTGACTTGATACATAATTAGATACCCGTTTTTCTACGAACATCTTATGATATTTATTAAGCGGGATAAATTCAGCATCAGGAACGGATGGTGCTGCGGCAATTGATGCAGGGAACAGATAGTGTCCATCAGATCGCTTTTTACCTTGTCGGCAGCGGTGAGACTTTTCTGCTCCTAAAAAACGGAATAACCCGCCAGCAACTGACGGGCACGGTCTGAAACAATTACTTCATACTGAGTTTCATTTACATGTTCCACCTCTATAATTCTGTCAAGGTATTTGTCCAATTCATCTGCCGTTACTCCGGAGCGTCCAACTAGACGGTCTGCCTCAACGGCCAGTAGTTTTTCGCGTAGCTTGAGTATTTTTTCTCGGCGGGTAAACGCCTCTATATCCATTACTACGAGATCTCCCACGCCATTTTTTGTTAGATATACAGGCTCACCGGAAGATTTGCATAAAGCTGCAATTTCATTGTAATTTTGCTTAATACTTGCTGACGGTTTAATATGCATGGTAACAGTTCCTTGTAGTAACATTCTAATCATATTAAACTCATTTCATACTATTCAGGTAAATGGATTATAGCAGTTTTTGGGCTGCCATATCCCCAATATATTTCTATGCTAAAGAGAAAAGGCGCTGATTTCTCAGTGCCCCAATATAGTAAGCGTGTGCTGTCATAATCCATTATTTTAATGTGACCTGTACTTCTTTACCAAGGCATCGGGCAACTTTAGCCAAAAAGTCAAGGGATGGATTATACGTTCCACTTTCCAGGCGGCTGATATTGGATTTCTGGGTTCCAACCCGGAGCGCTAATTCTTCCTGGGTAATGTTTTGGCTTATTCGTGCTTCAATAATTTGAGAAATCACATCATAGCGCGGTTTTAGCTTTTCGTACTCCGTTTTAAATTCTTCATCTTTCATTAAAAGCTCTTTTACTTCTGAAAACTTTGCTCCTGCTTTACTCATCCTCACACCTTCTTTCATAGTCTTCTTTATAACGCAGTGCCCGCTCAAGCTCCCTTTGGGGCGTCTTTTCGGTTTTTTTGGTAAAACCGTGAAGCAGCACGAAGGTTTTCTGGCGGTATGTAAAGTAAAATATTCTGCTGATATCCGATGCAAATTTAACTCTCAGTTCAAAGAGTCCTTTGTATTGTTTACCCTTTATAGGCTTAATATAAGGTTCTCTTAACTCAAGCCCATGCTTTTCAAGCAGTTCTATTTCATTAAAGGCTTTTGCCCTCATTTTTGCATCTAACGAAAGCAAATAATCAAAGACAGGTATATTTCCATTTTCCTTTTTATAGTATTCCACTTGCCAATCCACGATACACCCCCAATATTAGTGTATGTCATGCTTCAATATAATGTTATCATATACGATAACACTAATCAAGAAGTTAATTTTTTATAAATACAATAGGTAAAACAAGTAATTATCTTACTACACTATTTAGCTTCTGTATTCCCACTATAATTTTCAAATAATCGTTATAATCCTTCCCGCGCTTTGGTGGCTCGTCAGAAACAGTGTAGGAGGGAGGAAGGATGGTTTGGATAGCCTTGGCCGCCAGCCGTCCAGCCGTATCATTATCTAAATGCAGGGCAATGTCGCCAATGTAAGGGTAATCTTTCAGAAATTGCAGCAGGGCGGCGGGTGGAGTACTTTCCTCAATGTTCTGTTTCGGCTTGTAAATGCCTGCAAGGGACAAATAATTTCTCTGCAGCCAGTCCCTGCCGGAAAGCAGTTCCAACGTCCCATAGGACAGTAAATCAATGGCACTTTCAAATAAATGGAGCTTAGAGCTTTCGTTTAGTGCAGAAATAGAGAAGGAGAAGTGCTTGTCACTTCCATTTACTTCTCCCATAAACCGCCTGCCGGATGTTCCCCGCAGAGTACCATAACGGGGGATACCGTGCTGGTCAAAGCCGATAAATACCGCGTTGTGATAATTGTGGCTTTCATACAGCCGGTTGGTCTCAATGCAGAAATCTATGATCTCCCGGTGGATGCCGCGCCCTAGGAGATAGGCAATTACACGGTCGTTGTTTTTGTTTTTCTCAGGCAGAAACAGTTTTTTTGGTGCGGCGGGTTTTGGAATTCTTGACGAAACAGGCGGTGTGAACGCCGCCTGCCCGTCAATCTGAATCACTGCTTCGGGAAGCGACATACCTCGCACCTTAATTAAATAGTCCAGGGCGGAGCGTCCACCAATACCCCGCGACCACCAGCACCATTTCCCGTTGCTGATTTTTAAGCTGTCGTGGGTGCGGGTGGTATAGACGTTGCTGGAGAAGCGCACAAGCTCTTGTGGCTCGTAATATTGCAAATAGGTTAAGAGATCCATTTGCTTTGCTCGCTGGATCTGTTCTCGTGATACGTAGGGCATATTTTTTTCACCTCATCTTTCATAACCCACGGCTTTCTTTTCCGGTACTTCTGTGTCCTTGTCCGGCTCACCATCCAATACCTCTTTTTCATGTTTTTCCATATTGAGCAGTATATTCAGTTCCGAGAGCCGTGCGGACTTTGTTTCTAGCTCCTGTTCTTTTTCAAAGGGAATGTCAACCTGCTCCTTGGCAGTTTCCATCTGCTGGTGGAGCGTTTTTAACTGCTCTTTGCAATACTCCAGCTTCTTCGGCATTTCGGCCAGAGCGTTATTAAGCCTGGTGATGTTGCCGTGGATGTCCGTGCCCAGTGTCACCGTATGGCTCAGAGCGCCCCGCAAAGTAATTTGATATTGCTTATTAAAACCGTCAAAGGAAAACAGCATCGGAAAGCCCATATAGCTGCCTAGCTCCTGCGGCTCCGGTGAAGTCATCTGCTTGCAGGCTTCCAGGATGGCTGCGCCAGCCTTGGCCTTTTCGGAATAGGAAACACCTTTTACTGCCATACCGACAAATTTGCCGTCCTCCATGCCTTCCCCGGCTGGCTCCAATGTGCTGTGTTGTTCATAAAGGGCAAGGTCTTTTTCATAGCCCGCAATGCGTTTCTCAGTAGATTTAATTTGCTGCGGGTAGTGCTTCAGCAATCTATCCTCCAAAGCGTAACGCTGGCTTAAGTGGTTTGCTTTCAGTAATTTCAGCTTGGAAACTTGAATGTCTAAATCCATCTTCTCTTTGATATAGGGATTGCCGGTAGCCAAAGCTTTCACCTCGGCATAGGAAAGGGCTGTTTCGTCAATGTCTTCAGCACTCCGTACTGGTGACTTTGAAGTCATAATTTGGGAAATAAAACGCTGCTTGTTTTCAAGTATCTGATAAAGATAAGCATCGAAGGTGTTTTCCGTTACATACCGGAAGATATGCACCTCATCGTTTTTGTTGCCCTGACGGACAATTCTGCCGCTGCGTTGCTCCAAATCTCTTGGCCGCCAAGGGCAGTCCAGGTCATGGAGGGCAATCAATCTGTCCTGCACATTGGTGCCCGCCCCCATTTTAAATGTAGAGCCTAACAGGACACGTACCTGGCCCTTGCGTACCTTGGCAAACAGCTCCTTTTTCTTGGTTTCTGTATTAGCGTCGTGAATGAAAGCAACCTCATCGGCAGGAACACCGCGCTCCATGAGTTTTTGCCGTACATCGTCATACACGTTGAAATTCCCGTCGTTCTTCGGGGTGGACAAGTCGCAGAAGACAAGCTGTGTCAGCTTCTTAGCGTTGTTTTCCTGCCAGAAGCGGCAGATATTGTCCACGCAGGCGTTTACCTTGCTTTCTTCGTGGTCGGGAAGTATGGGATTTGCCAGCCGCTGCTCCAGGGCCAGCTTGCGGCCATCGTTGGTGATTTTGAGCATATTGTCCTCATGCGGCTCTACCAGCTTGGCGCGTACCCGTTCGGCGCGCTCGGCCAGTTCGGCCACCATGTCCTGCTGAAATTGGCTGGGTTTTACCGCCACATTTTGGTAGTTGGCTTTCGGCACAGGGAGGTTGAGCATATCCGCTGTTTTGATGTCTGCGACTTCTTTAAACATGTTCATTAGTTCCGGAAGGTTATAGAAACGGGCAAATCTGGTTTTCGCCCGGTAGCCTGTACCTTCAGGCGCCAGTTCGATGGCAGTGACGGTCTCCCCAAAAGTACTGGCCCAGCAGTCGAAATGCTGGAGGCCGTTTTTACGCAGGGTTTCGTATTGCAGATACCGCTGCATGGTGTACATCTCGGTAATGGAATTGCTGATCGGTGTCCCCGTGGCAAAGATGATGCCGCGTCCTTCGGTTAATTCATCCAAATAGCGGCACTTGGCAAACAGGTCGGAGGATTTTTGCGCCTCAGTCTGGGACAGACCTGCCACATTCCTCATCTTGGTATATAAAAACAGGTTCTTGTAAAAATCAGCCTCGTCCACAAACAGCCGGTCCACGCCCAATTCCTCAAAAGTCACCACATCATCTTTGCGGCTGGTGTCGTTAAGCTTATCCAGCTTTAGTTTCAGGTTTTTTTTGGTCTTTTCCAGCTGCTTGATGGCATAACGTTCACCTCGTGCTTCTTTTAACTCCTGAATGCCGTTGGTAATCTCTGCAATCTGTTCTTCAAGCAGCCGTTTTTGTCGTTCCTGGGATATGGGAATTTTCTCAAATTGGCTGTGACCGATGATCACCGCGTCGTAGTCGCCGGTGGCAATACGGGCACAAAACTTCTTGCGGTTTTTAGTTTCAAAGTCCTTTTTTGTTGCCACAAGGATATTGGCAGAAGGGTAGAGCTGCAAAAACTCCGCCGCCCATTGCTCGGTCAGGTGGTTAGGTACGACAAACATGCTTTTCTGGCACAGCCCCAAATGCTTGCTTTCCATTGCCGCCGCCGTCATTTCGTAGGTCTTGCCCGCACCCACACAATGGGCCAGCAGGGTGTTCCCACCGTAGAGGATGTGCGCCACCGCGTCAACCTGGTGCTTGCGCAGAGTGATTTCCGGGTTCATCCCCGTAAAGCGGATATGGCTGCCGTCGTACTCACGGGGACGGATGGAATTGAAGCGGTCGTTATAGATTCGCGTCAGCCGTTCCCTCCGGTTGGGGTCTTTCCAGATCCAACTTTGGAACGCTTCTTTGATGGCCTCCTGCTTCTGCTGGGCGATGGCGGTTTCTTTTTTGTTCAGAACACGCTTCTCAACACCATCCTCATAAATTGTATCGAAAATGCGCACATCCTTAAGGTTCAAGGTTTCCTCAATAATTTTGTAGGCGTTGATGCGATTGGTGCCATAGGTCATGACAGACTTGATGTTGCCGCTCCGGTCATCGTTTTTGCCCTTGATATTCCAATTGGCGGTATAGCTTGAATACAATACGTCGATATAGCGCCGGTACATATAAGGAGTTTCCAGAAGCTCAAAGGTGAAGTCCTTGATTACATCCGGGGGAAGCCAGGTAGCACCCAGACGTACATCAATTTCGGAAGCGTTCAAATCTTTGGGCTGCACCTTTTCCAGTGCGGTAACGTTTATACTGTAAAGGTCGGGGTGCATTTCGGCAAACTGCCGGGCGATTTTCAGCTTTTCCCGCACGTTGCCGGACAGATAAGCATCCGCCGTTTCAAACATTGGCTTTCCTTCACTGTCCAGTTTTTCAGGATTACGGAATACGACACTTTGAAGATCCTGTTCAAGCTGTTCCTGGGAAAGTCCCGTCAGGTCCTGCATGAAGCCCATATCCACCCTGGCTTTTTCGGCGATGGAGATGGCTAACGCCTCGGTAGCGGTATCCACATGGGTAACAGTGGTGCGCTGCCGGATGGTGCGTTTGGTGAACATGTCCGCTTTGCGCTCCAGTTCACCGTTCTCGTTGATGATTTCCAGGGAACAAAGCAGGCAGGAGGAGCTGTCGTCAGAAAAGGCCATGTTGTTGCCACGGCTGTTTAAAAGCCCATATTTCGCGGTAAACTCATCATACAGCCTATTTAGCTTGTGCTGCTGTTCGCGGATCACTTCATCACTGTAGTCTTCGGTCTGGTATTGAATGAGATCTCGGACACAATCCCTAATGACAACCATACCCTTGATGCGGCCTTCGGCCGTAACGGAGGTTTCTACACGGTTCATCCGGCTGTTTTCCCGGTAGTAAATTGTGCCGTCCACAACGGTGAAGCTGAAATTGCGGACATTTGGATCTGCCGGGATGGAGGTGTCCTCGTGGTCGGAAATGTCGTCCAACTCGTATTCAGTGATTTCCGCATGGATATTCTCCAGCGCTTCCCGGAGCAGCACGGCCAGGTCGGCCTCCTCATGGGGGTTACAGGTGGTTTCACTGCGATTGCCGTACATCCGGTCGTCAAAGGCCATCGTGCCCAGCACCATGTCGGGGTTGTCAGCAAAGTATTGATTGACCGGTATACCATCTGCGGTAGTGGAAAGGTGGACCCAATCGGGTTCAATGTCGATCAAGCGGTCGCGTTTTTGCAGGAAGATGATGTCGGTGGTAACCTCCGTGCCGGCATTGGCGAAAAATGCATTGTTGGGGAGCCGGACAGCACCTAAAAGCTCCGCCCGCTGTGCAATGTATTTGCGCACCTCCGGATTTTGCTTATCCATTGTGCCCTTGGAGGTCACGAAGGCGATAATGCCGCCAGGCCGCATCTTGTCTAAGGTTTTGGCAAAAAAGTAGTCGTGGATATAAAACTTGTGTTTGTCGTATTTCTTGTCCGACACACCGTAAGACCCAAAGGGCACGTTGCCGATGGCAAGGTCGAAAAAGCTGTCGGGCAGATTAGTTTCCTCAAAGCCCTGCACTGCTATATTGGCCTGTTGATAGAGCTGTTTGGCAATCCGGCCTGTAATGGTGTCTAATTCGATGCCGTACAGCTTGGAATTTTTCATGCTGTCTGGGACAAGCCCGAAAAAGTTGCCCACCCCGCAGGCCGGTTCCAGAATATTGCCGGTCTGGAAGCCCATATTGGCCAGGCAGGCATACATGGCCTTGATAACGATAGGAGATGTGTAGTGGGCGTTTAAGGTGGAAGCCCTTGCAGACGAATATTCCTCATCAGTGAGCAGCTCCTTAAGTTCAGCGTATTCCTTTGCCCATTGGCTGTTTTGCTCATCAAAGACTTGCGGCAGACCGCCCCATCCCACGTATTGGGAGAGGACTTCCTGTTCCTCCGGCGTGGCAAGGCGGTTTTGTTCCTCCAGTTGATTCAATAGTCGGATGGCAGCCACGTTCCAGCCATACTTAGTCTTTGCACCGCCATGCCCTAATTCATCGTTGGTAATCTGGAAATTGACTCGGGGCTGCTCCGGCTTTTCCGGTGCAAGGTCAGGACGGATTTTGGAAACCTCGTCGCCCGGTGTTTTGCGCCATCTAGGTTCTTTTGCTTGTTCCAAAATACCGCGCACAAATTCGATGCTTTCGCTGCGGAAAATTGGGAAGCCTATGCCATTTTGGAAGGTAATGTCCCGCAGGCTGACTGTACCCGCTTCCACGTCAATGGCATCGATACAAAAGCGCCGGTCCTCAAGGGAAAATTCTATGCCCACGGTTATTTCTTTTTCGGCTGATTGCTTTTCCATTTCTTCGTCTTGACTATCCGGCAGCCCCAGGTCTAATGCCACAGAAGGTTTTTCGCCCTCACCACTGCTGTCGATGGTGATAGCATCTCCTTCGTGGCTAGTGGTCGCATCGCCGGCTTCCCGTACCCAGGCGGGCGCGTCTGGATCACCTGCCTTAATGGTGACCATATCTCTTTTTTCTGTCAGGTAGTCTTGATAAGTTCGCTGAAAGACATCCTCGATAAGCCATTCCCGAAACTGGGGCAGGGTGGTGTAAGCTTCATAAAAAGACGCGTGTTCCTGGCGCATGGCAAGGGCAAGGCGGTCAATGGCATTGTCCAGCTCCTGTTTGACGCTGTCCGGGTCGCTCTCCCGATCCCGTAGATAGGAATAGACTTCATCGTGCTGTACCCTGCTGACCATTTCGGGCAGGTATGCCTGATAAAGCGCCCGGGGGGTTGGTGTTTCCGTTTTTTCTTTCATTGGCCGCACTGGTATCTCCCCATGCACGATGAGGTGGTCGTTCAGCGGGTTTTCCCGCAGCATCCGCTCAAAGTCATCCCGCGCCAGGTTTTTGCTGAACAAGGGAAAGCTTATGTCGTGAAGCTGCACCGTATCACCCTCAAAGGAAATAATCTCATATTCATCCGCGCCAAGACAAACGGTGTCGCCAAGCGAAAAGGCATAGTGCGCATTTTCCCGTGACGGCGGCTCCGGCTCAGAAAGAGCCGGTTCCCGGTTCAGGACGTCCCGGGCGTAAGCTTGCTCGGCAAGCTGTTGACGGCGTTCTTCCTGTTCCCGCTGGTAAACAGACAGATGTTCTTTTTCCTTGCGGTTTAAGTAACGGTCGGCGGCGATCAGTTCACCAAGGCGCTTTTGCACCTTGGCCCAGGGCAAAACAATCTTTGCATCAGGGCCGATGAGTTCTCTGCTGGTCAGGGTAATACCCTTGCTGTCATGCCATTCATGAATATCGGTGCCAGTCAGAGCAGGTGCCCGCCCGCCAGTTCCATATTCATTCTTCAAAAAATCGGCATTTTCTTTTGCGGAAGCGTTGGTTTGATAGTGCAGATAAATCCGATATTTCCCGTCCTGCACGCCGCTTCCTTGCTGTAAAACTACGTCAATGACTTCCTGGGAAATAACTAAAGCGGAGGATTTTTCTTCCTCCGCCTGTTCAATCAGGGTTATTTGCTGCTGCATTGACGGTAATGCCGGTGGCTCATCAAGGAATTCCTTCAGCAGGATCATGCTGCCAAAGTGCCCGGCAATGACGCCCCAATCATAGAAGCCCTGTGCTGTTCTGGCGGCGTAGCTGCCCTCCCAAAGCTGGAGCACATTTTGGAACGTCTTGTACCCGACGCGATGATCCCCGTTGACAAGCAGTTCTGTGTAGTCATGATTAAAAATGTTTTTGATGTACTCGGTACGCTGGCTGCTATCCTCATGGGCGATGTAAAAGTCCACAATTTCCTGTTTTGTTGCTTTCAAGTGGGGGGTAGAGCGGAGGATTTCATTGATCAGGGGCGTAGAATGAAAAAACGGAAGACTTTTGTCCTCCGTTCTCCGGTCATACCATGTTAATTGTAAATCAGCTCCGCCAGCACCGCTTCCTCCGCCTGATGTTTCAGGCTGTTCATGTGCCTCGCCCAGTCCAGCGGGTCGGTCGCCTTGTCTGGTGGGGGACTGCTCATAAGAAGCCTCGCCATGGACTGCTCGATATGTTCCCTGGCCGTTCGGTCGATCTCCGCCAGGTGGCTGTTCAGCTTGCCCGCCAAGATTAGGCTGGCGTACATTCCTTTCTTGTGGTTTTTCAGGTATGTTTTGTGCAACATCCCATACTTGCCCATGTGCGTTTTTTCCCCCGGCAGCGTCAGGTCGGGGATCAAGTAATCGCCCTCTATTGTGTAGGTCAGTTCCATCTTCACCATTCCTTTCAGGAGTTATGTTTTGCGTTCCGCTTTCATTGTGACCCACTTCCCGGTTATTGGCAAAGGTGCGGCTGTGTTTTTTCTCCGCAATTTGCCGTTCCTTGACCGTGGCACCGATTTCTCGCAGGAGCATTTCGGAAATATCGCTGGCGGCAGCCCCCAGGCGGGAAACGGTATCCAGCGTATTAAAATTGACAATGCCTTGAAAATCCTCCATGGACAGGTACTCTTCGGCGGGATAGCTAGAGCGGACTAAAGCCATATAAGCCACTGAGTTTTTGAGGGCCTCCTTGAAGATAACCTCCACATTCAGGCCGTCCAGTTCCTCCAAAAAGCTGTTTTCCCGGAAGTTAAGCATGTCGGAGAGATAGTCGGGAAAATTATCGTCCACGGCGTTAGATGCAGCCGAGATAAGGGCGGCAGGCAGGTTGCTTTTATCAGCCAGCTCACCAAAGGTATTTTCCAGTGTTTCCGTCACTGCTTCGGTAAATCTCTCTTGTATGGCCCAAAAGGTAAGGGGGCGATCCTGGCGGCTGTTGGTATCCGACACATCAAATACATGGCGCAGGGCAAGCCGGCTTCCCCTGTCGTCGATAAGGGCAATGCCCTTGGCGCCCCGGTTTACCCACCGGTCCAGCTTCTGGTTCCATAGCTCAATGGGGGCGCAGGCCGTCGCATCGGGGCGCTGCGCATAGATTAAAAGCTGGTCCTGATAAGGGTATTTGTAGTTCCATGCCGCCGTTTTCAGAAAGGCAGTCCAATTGGCAGGATTTTTTACGATGGCACGGCTGGTCCTTTCTGAAAGCTCGGTAATCAGTTGCAGTTTTGTGGCCAACGTTGGTCCCTCCTTATCGTTCCGGCTCGTGTTTTTTCTTTTTTGCCTGCTGGGCTGTTTTTTCCGGGATGTTTTTCTCCTGCTGGAAGGTTCGCAGATATGCTATTTCCTTAAGAGCGCGCTTACATAAATCCTCAACGGCGTCCAGCCGGTCCCCCAGGTAATGACCCCAAAAATAATCTTTTTCGCCCTTTTTGCATTGCCAGGTGACAAACTGGGCAGGGGCTGTATCGTGCTGCCCAATGACAAATTCTGAGTTTCCCACGGTCAGCCGGTCGGTGATGACATACCCGGCGTTGATTTCCTTTTCCATATCAACCCTCCTAACGCTCCTGTTCTCGTTTTTTGTGCTTTGCCTGTCGCGCGGTCTGTATCTGTTTCAGTCGTTCCTTTGCCCAATCGGGCATGTATTCCGGTTTGATGGTGCCCCAAATATCCTCCCGGTTCCAGCGTGATTCCTTGCCGGAGTAAAGATTGATAGTATAAACAGCCCGGCCCCTGGCATTGGCATAAGAGCCAAAGCCGCCTGTGATCAGCACAAGCTGCTTGTCGGCGGTGCGGCATTCGGGGCGCAGGCACTCCCCACGGATGACCACCACCTTGTTTTCAATGCTCTCCCGGTAATCATTTGGGGTGCAGTGCTCCAGAGTGAAAGTCTCCAGCGGAACGGTTATCCTGTCCCGTTCTGCTTTGACCGCTTCAAGCTGCGCCTTTACGCGGGCGGTAAACTCGGTCATCATTTCCAGATAGTCCGCGCTTCCCGCAACATTATAATACCGGTCGATGCCCAGGGGGTTATCCCAAGAGCAGTTGCATACCATGTACGGGCAGTCGCTTTTCGTATCGTCCACGCCAAAAAGGATTTCTTTATCGCCGACATGGATGGCGTGCACTATCTCGTAGGTATCCACTGTGCGTTTTGCTTCCTCCATTTTCATGCTCACTCCAATCTATGGGCAGGCAAAAAGGGACGGTGCTGCCGCCCCTTTGCCGTCCTGCCGTTATTTCTTTTTCAGCTTGATGCGCAGATATACCGCGCCCCCGATAATTACAAGGAAAAGCACGACAGCTAAAATCGCTTTCAACTCTACAAAAACACCTGCTCCATAAACAAGAATACCGGCATAGATAAAATAGCCGATGCATAAAAACACGGCCAGTGGAACGCTCCTTTGCCTTGTCGCCTTTGCATAGATACAGGCGGGAAACAAAGCAAAAAAGAGAATGGCCGCAAGTCCGTGCAAACCAAAGCTAAAACCCATTGCTGCTGTAAGCTTAATGTCGCCGCCTCCCACACCGCCGTACTTCAGCGCAAGGAGGACCAGGCAGATGCCCGGCAGCAGAAATCCCACAATCCGCTGGGCTAGGGTTGGATAGGGTAAAAGAAAAGCGGATACGCCGCCGATCAGAAGGATGATAATCCAGGTCCAATCGGGGATAATCCGCTTTCTAAAGTCTGTGATGGCCGCCCATAGCAAGGGAACGGTGTAAAAAAACAGTACCATGTCAATTTCCCGTAGTGACATCATCGGAATACATGCTGTCTACCACATGAATTTTAAGTTCCCCTCCGGTAATCCATTTAGACAGCGTTCCTCCGGGGGTGTGCACATCAGTAACCAGAAGCTGTAAAATATAGTCCCTGTTATCCGGAAACCACACCGGAATGTACTGCTTTCTGTAGCGGAAGGGGGAGGCGGGATTCTCTTTAAAGGTAAATTGGCCGCCCTCCTTGACTAAGGGGATGGCGATTTCGTAACGGTATTCCGGCAGGTAGACTTCTGCTGTCTGCGGGGCGGTAATCAGCTCCGGCCTGTCGTAATTGGTGTTCACGGTGGCTGTAGCGCGGATGGAATAGCCGTAGCCCGATTTCAAATAGCTTTTGCCTTTCGTGTCATAATCCAGTACGGCGCTTACCTTTAGCTCCGCGTAGAATTGCCGCCAGACAAATTGGCCGTTTTCATACCGCTGTTCCCACCATGTTACCCTAGGCTGTTCATTTCTTGTCGGAGGGTCGGGCAGCGCCCGGCTTTCATCCGGTTCTAGATAGGATACATTTTGAACAATAGCCTTTTGGGTATAGGTGTTGTTGTCTGCAGTAGTTTCATTTTTTAATGATTGTTCGGGGTTGATAATCGCAATCAGAGTAACGTCCTTGTCGGCCTGTACATTGGGTGTGTCCCAGCGGATGGATACGACATTCCAGGTATCCTTTTCCATCACCACTGCATTAATACGCTTTGACAATGACAGTTCCGGGATTTGAAACAGCACGGTGACGTTTTGCCCCGGCGTAAAGTCCAGGCTGCCTTTGTTGGACACCTTGACGGTGGTAATGACCGACTGGTTTTCCTTGTATTGATCCGGCGTTATTCGCTGCACATCCAGATCGTAGGGGCGCTCCAGCACCATGATTTCCGCTGCAACCTGGTTGTTACCAGGGTTGATGTCCTTGTACCCTGCAGGCGGTGACACCTTGGCCGCCAGCCGGATGGGCACGCCTTTTTCTCCCGCTTTGGCGGTGACAAGGAAAGCTTTTTTTTCAAAGGCCTTGAAATTGGCCGTGGAGGGGACGGTGAAAACCGCCTGGTCATTGATGGTAACATTTATATCTACGTCAGACAGTTCCTGAGCGGTGGAGTTGGCAAAGTACACGGTAAAGCTGTATTCCTCCCGTTCATAAACTGTGGGAGGGGAGGACAGGTTTACCCATACGTCGCACAGATTTAGCAAAGGCACCTCTGGCTTATTTGGGATTTCGGGATTTCCCGGGTTCTCCGGCGGGTTATCTGGTTTGCCGGGTGGATTATCAGGATCGTCGGGATTATCAGGCTCACCGGGGTTGTCAGGTTCATTAGGGTTATCCGGCGCATTGGGATTACCCGGGTTATCAGGTTTTTCTGGGTCACCAGCAGGACGTTTTACCACCGTAATGCTGGAAACAGCGGTATTGTTGACGGGGTTTTCATCCTTAAAGCCCTCCGGTGCTTCTACCTTGGCCCATAGGCGGTAAACTTCACCAGCGCTTTCCGCCGTACCCGTGATGGTAAAGGATTTTGTTTCCTGTGGCTTGAAGCTCACTGTTTTCGGAATTTGTGCCAGAATATTTTCATTGTTTTTTCCCTGCAAGGGCACGGCTTTCAGCTCTATGTCAGAGTTATTGGTAAAGCTCATGGTATAGCTGTAAGCCTCATACTCGTAGACCGTGGGTGGAGCAAGGATGCTTGCCGACAGGTCGCAAAGCAACGGCAGGACGGGTGGCTCATCCGGTGGATTATCCGGATTGTCAGGTTTAGCCGGGTCATCGGGAGTATCCGGCGTGTCGGGGTTGCCGGGCGTTGGTTCCGGTTCAGGGTCAATTACCTTGATGACCGCCGTAGCCGTGTTATTAGCAAGATTGCCGTCTATGAAGCCTTCCGGTACACCAATATTGGCCCACAGGCGGATTTCGTCGGCACCAGTAGCGGCAGTGCGTTTGATCACATAGGTTTTGCTAATATTAGGTGAAAAGTCCTGCGTTGCAGGGATTTCTTCAATCAGAACATCATCCACCGTACCTTTTAAGGGTACATCATAGGACGCACTCTTTCCGCTGTTCATGTAAATCACAGTAAAGGAGTAGTTGTCGTCCCGTTTCACCGTGGCGGGAGCGCGGATGGCCACCGACAGGTCGTTTCCGTCCTGGGCCTTATACTTAAAATAGAAGTCTGCGGCGGGGATTTGGTAATGGATTTTTTGGGTGACGGCGGTCTGTGTATTGCTTTCTCCATCGGCGTATTCAGCGCTTTCCGGCGTGTAGTCCCATTCAAGTCCCAGGTAGATAAAGTTGCGGGACATCAGGATGTCGTCCTTGGTAAAGGTGACGGAGGTGGTCTGATAGGGATAGATTAGCTCCGGCACTCCCTTGTCCTGGGCGGTGAGTCTGCCATAAACCTCCTGCTTTTTTTCATCGGTCCAGGTGGCCTTCACCTCAATTTTGACCGGGGCCTGATAGGACAGGGCTGTATTTCTTATGGTTTCGAAAGCTATCAGAGCTTTGGGTGTCCAGCCGTAACGGGTGGTCAGCTGTTCAAAATCCCTGTTGGTGTCATAGGTTCCATAAAGCTTGCCTGAAATAAAGCCATAAATCTCCACCACATTGCTGCCCTTTAGGGTATAGGTTCCACCGTCATAGCGGCCGATCCAGCCGGCAATCCGTTCCTGTTCGTAGCCGGCAACGGTGTTGGCGTTCACCAGATCGATGCGCTGCGGCTCTGGAAAGGACTTCAGCAGCGTTTTGCCCTCATAAATATCCTTAACGTTCATGCCGACGGTGCGGTAGCGGGTGTCATAGGTGGCTTTGACTTGGTACACAACGTTGGCCGTGATGGTAAGGACTGCACCTTGGTCTGTTTTGGCTGTGATGGTATAGGGACCGGAAGCCTCCTTGTTTTCAACCGTCAGGATATATTCCGCCGGTATCTTTCTGTTTTGGTCGCCATATTCCAGTTGAATATCCGTAAGCGCCCCGGTTTGGGCCGTGACGCGGATAGGGATTTCCGCCGGAAAATTTTCAACGGCTGCCATGCCGCTTTCATTTTGCAGGCTGTCTATGGGAGAGGCAACATGGATTGCAATGTCGCTGTTTGGTGCGGCAAATACCTTGACGGAAAAAAGCAGGAAGTAAGCCAATACCAGCGGAATGGTGAAAATTAGTTTTCGTTTCATTAAAAACCTCCTTCCTTAAATTCTGTTGTTGATGCTGGATATGCTGAAGGGAAGCCGCACCTCATCGGTTAAAAAGTTGAAAATGCTGCGGGTTTTCAGTGCCCCGTTCAGCGTCAGCCGGGGCGGGTTGTCGGTAGCATCAATGCTTATGATTTCAAGCTGGTAAACCCATTCATCACCGGCATATTTGTTCAGCCCTGAATCTAACTCCATACTTTTGTAGAAATAGGTATAAAGGGTTTCCTCCGCCACAGCAGTATCCAAACGGGAATAGCCGTCCCGGCGGTATTCATCCAGCATGGCGTATTCCACCGAGGAGTTTACGCCCCGCTGGAGGACATACTCTATTTGTTGATACAGGCTTTCCAGGCGGAAATACTCAATCAGGATGGCGGAGAGGGTCAGGATGAAAAAAACGAGAATCAGGATGAATACAAAGACGTCGCCCCTGCGGTTCTGCCAAATACGTCTGAAATAACCCACAGTTTTTCTCCTTTCCGGCGCTCTCATTCCAAGAGCTTCCAATATTTTTCCGACATGCCGGTGATGCTTGCCCGCATGGGGATATTGATTTGGACGGGGGGCGCAAAGGACGGCGTAAAGATGGTAAAGGGATGACTGTAGGTCATCGTGACCGTAAAGGTGTCCCGCAACTGGATTTTCCGGCCGTCGTAATACTCCACATCCTCGATGGTCATTTCCGGCGAAAGATTAGTCTGCTGCTTGAGCCGGTAGAAAACATCGTAGGCTTTGTCCGATACTTGCCCCTCCAGTTCAATTACCCGGACAACGCGGCGAGTTATGTGGTTCAGATTCAAATAGGTGGTAAAGATGCTCAGAAAGCTGATAACCGTGGCCGTGAGTGTAATCACCACCAGCGTTTTAATCATCAGGTCGAAATAGCTGCTGCCCTTCTGGCTGGAAAGTAGTTTTTTAAAAGGCAGCGGGGGAGAATTTCTCCCCCATATGCCCCGGTGTTTCCTGTTCATTTGCTTGCACCTCCCGCGCAAGCGGCTACATTCGGTACGAGAGCCATCAGCTGATTAAGCCGGTAATTTTGGTGACGATGCTGTCCCAAATCTGGGTGATGGAACCCTGGTAGAGTGTCATAAATACTGCGCCTACAACTACAACAATTAAGACTACGATAAGCCAGCCGGTCATCTGGTCGCCGGATTGGTTTGCCAGTATTTTTTTGGTTTTCTGTCCTGCCATTCTCATTTTATTTTTTAAAGTTGTAAACATA
>Ga0208490_100322_pt1 | contig 35128 bp, 33 predicted proteins | sample SubbioAug_CSWold_FD_184818 | JGI IMG/M metagenome (GOLD analysis project Ga0208490, IMG submission 184818) | Serpentinite rock and fluid subsurface biosphere microbial communities from McLaughlin Reserve, California, USA - CR11Aug_CSWold (SPAdes) | ecosystem: Environmental > Terrestrial > Deep...
CCCGCCGATAACCCTAGCCGAGCCCGTGGGCTATCGATGGGTTTGCGGGTGGTGCTTCGCGAGCTCGCGCACGCCCACGACGGCGACGACGCCGGCGGCAACGCCGAGCAGCACGGCGGGCCACGGCATGAGCGCCGCCTCGCCCACGACGAATGCGCCGACCAGCACCGCGACGATCGGGTCGACGACGGTGAGCCCGGCAATCACCAGGTCGGGGGAACCCAGTTGGTGAGCGGTCTGCACGAAGTACCCGCCAAGGGCGGCCGCAGTGATCAGCGCCACGATCGCCACAATCGTGAGCGGGTCGAGTCCCGCCGTCGTGATGCGGGTGATCACGACTTTCGCGAGCGTTGCGACGAAGCCGAACAGAACTCCCGCGGCGAGGATCGCGAAGAGCGCGCCCGAGCGGCGGCGCACCACGGCGAAGACGATGCCGAACGTCAGGGTCAGCGCCCCGAGCATCCCGAGAATGATCAGCAATTGCGTGTCGTCGACGAGGCGATCGACGGCGTACAGTGCCGCGACAACGACGAACACGGCGACGCCGCCGACGCAGAGGATGATTGCGCGTTTCGCTCGATGGTCGAGGCGGATGCGCGCCACCCTCGCGTTGAGGATCGCGGTCACGACGAGGGCCACCACCCCGATGGGCTGGACCACGATGAGCGGGGCGAAACCCAGGCTCACCAGCTGGAAAAGCACGGCGATGCCGAGCATGACCGAACCGATCAGCCACGACGGGCGCCCCAGCAGACGCACCAGCTGTCGGCGACTCAACCCCGCGCGGCTGCCGTCGCCGTGCCGCCGCTCGATCTTCTCGACCCCGCGGTTCTGGAACTGAGCGCCGAGCGAGAGGAAGACCGCGCCGATCAGCGCGAGCGGGATACCCACGGCGACGAGCGGGCTGCGCAACAGCTCACCAGCGAGGTCGGTCACGTCGGGCGCCACCGCGCCACTCTACTGAGCGTCGCCCCACCGCCACGCAGATACGCTGGAGCCTGTGGCAATCCTCCCCATTCGCATCGTTGGCGAGCCCGTCCTGCACAGCCCCGCAGCCCCCGTGACCGAGATCGACGAGTCGCTCGAGCGGCTCGTCGCCGACATGCGCGACACCATGGCCGAGGCGCCCGGCGTGGGGCTCGCCGCCCCCCAGGTGGGCGTCGACGCGCGGCTGTTCATCTGGGACTGGGCCGACGAGGACGACGTGCGCCATACCGGCACCGCCATCAACCCCGAACTGTGGATCTCGCCGCCACCGATCGACGAGCCCGATGAGTGGGACCACTCGGAAGGGTGCCTCTCGGTGCCGGGCGAGCGCTTCCCGCTCATGCGCTCCGAACGGGCCCTCCTGCGCGCCACCGGCCTCGACGGAGAGCCGTTCGAGATTGAGGCGCACGGCTGGCTTGCCCGCATCTTCCAGCACGAGTTCGACCACCTCGACGGTGTGCTGTACGTCGACCGGCTCGAGCATCCGTATGGGAAGCTCGCGGCGAAAGCCATCAAGCGCAACTCGTGGGGTGGGCCCGGCCAGAGCTGGACGCCCGGAATCGACCGCCTCGAAGACTAGCGGTGCGCGAGGGGCCGCTTAGGCGGCCCAACCGAGCGCGCGCAGCGCAGCGGCCGTCGCGGCGGCGGCCACGATCACGAGGATGAACGGGACCCGGAGCGCGAACAGGCCAGCGGCGACGCCGATGGCCGGGAGACGAGCATCCAGCACGAGGCCCTGTCCGGCCCCGACGGTCTGCACGACGATGAGCGCCGACAGGAGGGCAACCGTGACGAGCTCGGCCGTGCGTGCGGCGGCGGGCTTCTCGAGCACGCGGGGCGGCACGAGGTAGCCGAGGAGCTTGATCGCGAGCACCGCGATCGACGCGGCGAGGATGATCTGCCAGAGCGTCATGCGCGGTCCCTCCGCGCGGCGGCGAGACCCGCGACGACGCCGACAAGGGCCGCGGCAAGGACGGGGACGCCGGGAGGAACCATCGGGATGAGCACCACCGCGACCACCGCCGCACCAACCGCAACGGCCACCGGCTGCAGGCTCTTCAGACGCGGCCACAGCAGGCCGAGGAACGCCGCGGCGGCGGCCGCATCCAGCCCGAAGGCGCTCACGTCGCCCAGCAGGTTGCCGAGCAGCGCCCCGGCAAGCGTCATGAGGTTCCAGCCGACGTAGATGATGATGCCGGTTGCCCAGAATCCCACGCGTTGCGCGCTCGGCACCGCCTGCGCCGTCGCCACAGCCGTCGACTCGTCGATCGTGAGGTGTCCGGCGACGACGCGTTTCGCGAATCCCGGCCCGACGATCGGCGACACGCGGATCGCGTACAGGCCGTTCCGCAGCCCCAGGAGCGTGGCGCCGGCAATTGCGGCGGGCCCGGCGGCCACGCCACCGGCCGCAATTACCCCGATCAGGGCAAACTGCGACCCGCCCGAAAACATGACGAGGCTGAGCACGCACGCCTGCCACACCGTCAGCCCCGAGGCCACGGCGAGCGCGCCGAACGAGACGCCGTAGGCGGCGACCGCGAGCCCGACAGCGACAGACGCCTTCAGCGCTTCCTTCCGCGCCGCCGTCTCGTCGAGGGGGACGTCGACCATCACCGGCGCACGTTCACGCCGTGCACAGCGTTGTGGAAGCGAAGGGCCGGGAACACCACCGACACCGAGAAACCGACACCGGGAACCGTCTGCGCGCTCAGCACGCCGCCGAACAGCTCGGCGCGGGCGCGCATCTCGCCCACTCCCGTGCCGGCGATGCGCTCGGTCAGTGCCGCGAGATCTTCGTCGATCGTGTACCCGCGGGCCGCGAGCTCGTCGGGGGTCAGGCCCTCCCGGCGGGCCTGGGCGCGGATGCCATCGTCATCGATGCGCACGTGCAAGCCCTGGTCCGACCACGTGAGGCCGACGCGCACCTCGGTGCCCTCGCCGCCGTACTGCAGCGCATTCGCGAGCGCCTCTTCGAGGATGCGGTACAGCGCGAGCCCGGCACCCTCCGCAACGGCGAAGCGCTCCCCCAGCTCCGACACGGTCACGACGAGACCCCGCGCCCGCAGGGCATCGAACAGACCGTCGAGGGCCTCGAGGGCGGGCCGGGCCGCTGCCAGCTGTTCGGCCTCCGCCGTCGCGGTAACCACGCGGCGCAACTCGGCGAGCGTCGCACGGGCGCTCGCCGCAATCTGCTCGGATGCTCGCGCAGCGACACTCGGATCTCGCGTGGCCGCCGCGCTCGCGCCCTCCGCCAACTGCACGACCCCGGTCATCCGGTGGGCAGCCACGTCGTGCTGCTCACGGATGAGGCGCAGCCGCGCCGTCTGCTCGCCGAGCGCAATCTCGAGCTCGCGTGCCCGATCGGCGGTGGCCAGTGCCTCGGCGCGCTCGCGACGGAGCCTCGAGGACGCGACGAGCGCGATCGACGCGGCCACGAGCATCCCGATGCCGGCGATCACGGCGATCGCGACAGTGATGCTCGCTGCGACGTCACTCACGGATGGGCTCCTTCACGGGCCCGGACGCGCCGCGATCAGTGCAAGGGTTGTGTGGCTCCCCGACTTGGACTCGAACCAAGAACCTGCCGGTTAACAGCCGGCTGCTCTGCCAATTGAGCTATCGAGGATCGCTGTGAACAGCGGCCTCTACGGTATCAGAAATCGGACGACGGTTCGGACCGCTCAGTAGCCCCTCGGACCACTCAGTACCCCTCTCGCGGGTCGACGATGCCGACGAGGCCGGTGCCGGTAAGAAAGCCGCGCACGTTCTCGTGGACGCGGCCGGCGAGCAGTGGTGCGGTCATCTCTGCCGTGTCGGCCGAGTGCGAGGTGATCAGGCAGCGAGGTTCGGCGAAGAGCGGGTGATCGTCGGGAAGCGGCTCGGGGTCGGTCACGTCGAGGCCCGCTCCACGCAGGCTGCCGGCGGCGAGGGCCTCGGTGAGGGCGTCCGTGTCGACGAGCGGCCCGCGGGCGATGTTCACCAGCACGGAATCGCGGGGCATCAGCGCGAGGCGGCGCGCGTCGATGAGGTGGCGGGTCGAGTCGGTGGACGCTGCTGCGAGGATCAGCGCGTCGGTCGTCGGCAGGACGCTGTCGAGGTCCGCAGCCTGGACGGTGCGCGTCGCACCCGGCATGGGGTCGGCGCCGCGGCGCACGACCGTGATGGTGCACCGCCACGGCTCGAGGAGTCGGATGATCTCGGCCGCGATGCCGCCCGCCCCAACGATGGTGACGTTCAGCCCGTACAGCGATCGACCCGTACGCTTCTCAGCCCAGCGGGCCGCCCGCGCCTTCGGGGCGAACTCGCGCAGGGTCGCGTGCACGAGGGCCACGGCGTGTTCGGCGACCGGCTCGGAGTACGCGCCCTTCGCACTCGTGAAGATCGGGCCGTCGGCGTGGTCGCGCAGCACGTCGCGGAACGCATCGACCCCCGCCCACGGCAGCTGAACCCAGGCGATGCCGGGGTGGGTGGTGAGCACGTCATCGAGCTCATCCGAGCGGGCCGCGCTCAGCCACAGCAGGCCTCGGGTGTCGTCGCCGAGCGGGGCCACGGTGCCGCCCGCGCTTTCCACGGCGGTGACGAAGAGGGAGTGCGCTTCGGGAAGGACGGCAATCGGCCCGGGAGTCACCGGACGGGGCGGCGTGGCTGCGTGACCGGAGAGCGGGTCGCGGTGCTGGGCGAGGTCCGGCGCGCGCTCCGGCGGCGTGACGTCGTAACGGGACGGTGCGGTGTCGTCAGCGGGCATAGGCCCAGGCTAGACGGCGACCGCCCGACGTCGGCCGAGCGCCGCAAGGGCTCGCACGTAGGGGTGTGTTCCCGTCTCGAGTACCTCGTCGACGGAGCCGTAACCGACGAACCGACCCCCGTGCATCACGGCGAGACGGTCGGTGAGGCGCCGCACCTCGCCGATCTCACTCGAAATGGCGAGCGCCGCGAAGCCGCGGTTGCGCTGCACCTCGGCGAGATGGTCGAGGATCGTCGAGCGCACGGTGGCGTCAACACCGCTCGTCGCCTCGTCGGTCACGAGCAGCTCGGGCTCGAGCACCAGGGCGCGCGCGATGGCCACCCGTTGGCGCTGGCCCCGGCTGAGCTCGTGCGGGTACTTGGGGATCGTCGCGAGCGTCAGGTGCATGGCGTCGATCGCCTCCGCGACGATGCCCCCGGCGACGACGCGGTCGAGTTTCGGCGTGCGCTGGTACAGCGGGTACGCGACGTTCTCGCCGGCAGTGAGGTGCGGGTCGAGAGCGGTTCCCGCATCCTGCGGCACGTAGCCGACCCGCAGCGCGAGTTCATTGTCGTCGCGTCGACGCAGGCTACGCACGTCGATGCCGAGCACCTCGAGCGAGCCACCGACCACCTTCGGGCCACGGTCGACCGTGCGATCGGTGAGGCCCGCAATCGCCTGCGCCAGGGTACTCTTGCCGCTGCCCGCCTCGCCGAGAATCGCGAGCGTCTCGCCCGGAGCGATGTCGAGACTCACCCCCTGCACGGCGTCGACCGACGGGGCACCCTCGATGCCGGAAAAGCGCAGGCTCAAGTCGCGCGCGGACACCGCGGCTGTGGACATCGAGCGCCTCTCCCCTCCCGTCGGCGACGGGTCGGCGAGAGTCTAGTGGTGTTGCGTCACGGGCTGATGAACACTCATCACAGGTCTCCGCGAACGCGCCGCCTCTCCGCCTCAATCGTCATTAGCTGGGTCTGAAGATCGCGGTACCGCGTCGGATCCGCCGCCTGATCGGTGCGCTGCAGCGCGCCCAGCAGCTCGGCCTTGCGGCGCAACAGGTCACGCTCAATCAGTGACGTCGTGATGCCCGCGCAGTACTCGGCGACGTGGTCGTCGCGCACCGGCAAGGGCGCGATCGCCAGCTGCGTGACGAGCGGCGCGAAGGCTCCGGGAGCCTCCTCCGACACCATGCGCGCCCAGTGGGCGGTTCCGTAGTGCTCGAAGGCCGCGATGAGCGCGTCACGCACGGTCGCGAGCGCCGGCTGACTGAACGCCGTCGCGAGCGCCCGCTGCGCGGTCTCGCGCGGGACGTCCTCGGGATGCTGCAGCAGCGCCATGAGCAACTCACGTTCCAGCCGCGTCACCGGATCATTGGGCAACTGCGCGAGCCCGATGGCGGGCGCCGCGGGGACGCCGCCCGCGGCGGACTCCCCGGGGCGCGACGCAGGACCGCCGGAGAGGTCAGGCGTTGCGGCGGCGGCCTGCGGGCCGGAGGGCGCGCGATCGGGAGCGGTGCGGGTGCCGGGGCCACGGGCATCCGAGGGGCTGGGGGTGCGGGATGCGGCCGTCACCGCGCGCTGGACGTCGGCGGTGTCGACGCCGATCCAGCCGGCCACCTGCCGGACGTAACCCGAGCTCAGGGCCCGGTCGCGGATGCGCGCGACGACCGGGGCGGCGGCTCGCACCGCGGCGACGCGGCCCTCGACCGTCTCGAGGTCGAACTGGTCGAGCTGACGGCGGATCATGAACTCGAACATCGGGCGCCTGGTGCTCACGAGTTGCCGCACGGCTTCGTCGCCGCGCTCGAGGCGCAGGTCGCACGGGTCGAGCCCGTCGGGGGCGACGGCGACGAAGGTTTGCGCGGCGAAGCGCTGCTCGTCGGCGAAAGCGCGACTCGCCGCCTTCTGGCCGGCCTCGTCGGGGTCAAAGGTGAAGATGACCTCGCCGAGCTGCGTCGTATCGGCGTTCTCGGTGTCCCCCATCACGCGGCGCAGCATCGTGATGTGGTCTCCGCCGAACGCCGTGCCACAGGTCGCGACCGCGGTCGTGACGCCGGCCAGGTGGCAGGCCATGACGTCGGTGTAGCCCTCGACGACGACCGCCTGCTTGCCGCGTGCGATGTCGCGCTTCGCGAGGTCGAGCCCGTACAGCACCTTGGCCTTGTGGTAGACCGGCGTCTCGGGGGTGTTCAGGTACTTCGGGCCCTTGTCGCTCTCGAGCAGACGCCGGGCGCCGAAGCCGAGGGTCGCCCCCGTCGTGTCGCGAATCGGCCAGATGAGGCGGCCCCGAAAGCGGTCGTAGGGGCTGCGGTCGCCCTGACCCTGCACACCGGCAGCCAGGATCTCCTCAGCCGTAAAGCCCTTCGCACGCAGGTGAGAACCGACGGCGTCGTAGGCGTTCGGCGCGTAGCCGACCCCGAAACGCTCGGCCGCCGCGGCATCGAAGCCGCGCTCGCCGAGAAAACGGCGGGCGGGCTCCGCCTCGGGCGTTGCCAGCTGGGCGCGGAAGAACGCTTCGGCCGCCTCGTTCGCGGCCAGGATCCGCCGCCGGTTGCCCTGGTCGACAGCGGGTCCGCCGTCCTCGTAGTGCAGGGTGTAGCCGATGCGGGCCGCGAGACGCTCGACCGACTCGGCGAACGTCATGTGGTCCATCTTCTGCAGGAAGGTGAACACGTCACCGCCCTCACCGCAGCCGAAGCAGTGATAGAAGCCGACCTGCGGGCGCACGTGGAAGCTGGGACTGCGCTCGTCGTGGAAGGGGCACAGGCCCTTCATCGAGCCCACGCCCGCGCTCTTTAACGTGACGTAGTCGCCGACGACGTCGGCGATGTTGACGCGGGTACGCACCTCGTCGATGTCACTACGTCGAATGCGGCCGGCCACAGGCCCGATTCTAGGTGGGATCAGGCGGGCGCTCGGTGACCCTCGACCCAGCGCTCATGCCAAGCGAGCGCCGACTGGTCGGTGAGGGAGGCAACCTGGTCGACCACGACGCGACGACGGGCGTCATCGTCCACAGCTTCGGCGAAGTCAGCCTGAAACACCGGAGCGAGAGCCTGCGGCCCGGCCGCCCAGACGGCGTCGGCGAGATCGGTCAGCAGCGCCCGCTGCCGGGCGTACAGCGGTTGGCGCTCGTCGTTCGCCATCACGAGGGTGCCGACGATGCCCTTCAGCACGCCGATCTCGGCGCGCGTGTGCACCGGCACGACCACGTGCGCGTGGTACCGCACGAGCGATGTCTGCGGGTACGCGTGCCGGGTGGCGTGCACGGCGTCGTGCGCGAATCGACCGATGAGGCGGCTCGTCAGGTTCTTCAGGCCCGCCAGGTCGGCCCGTGAGCCTGACCAGCGGGTGATCCACGTCTCGAGGCGCTCCAGTCGCGCGAAGGCGGCGCGCACGTCGCTCTCGGTGAGCTCGTCGCCGTTCCAGCGCAGAACGCCGGCGACAAGAGCCTCGTGGTCGTCGGCGCTCGACAGGATGCGCGGATCAATCGATCCTCCGACGATCGCGTCCTCAAAGTCGTGCACCGAATACGCGATGTCGTCGGAGAGGTCCATGACCTGCGCCTCGATGCTGGGGATGCCTGCGGGGGCGCCCTCGCGCATCCAATCGAATGCCTCGCGGTCGTCGGCGTATACGCCGAATTTACGCCGGCCCCCCGGATCATCCACCGCGTTCGCAAGCGGCCACGGGTACTTGCAGCTGGCATCGACGCTCGCCCGGGTGAGGTTCAAGCCGAAACTCTGGCCGTCGGCGCCCATCACCTTCGGCTCGAGTCGCGTCAGCAGGCGCAGGGTCTGCGCATTGCCCTCGAAGCCGCCGATGTCGCGCGCCCAGACGTTCAACGCGCCCTCGCCGTTGTGACCGAACGGCGGATGGCCGAGGTCGTGGGCGAGGCACGCGGTGTCAACGACATCGGGTGCGAGGCCGAGCGCGCCGGCGAGCTCACGGCCCACCTGTGCGACCTCCAGCGAGTGGGTGAGACGGTTGCGGGCGAAATCGACACCCGCCGTCGGACTCAGCACCTGCGTCTTCGCGCTCAGACGACGCAGGGCGCTCGAGTGCAACAGGCGAGCGCGGTCGCGGGCGAAGTGCGCTCGGTCCGTCGAATGCTGCTCGGGATGGCGACGTTCGGTGTCGTGTTCCTCGTACAACATGCCCTAGCCGCCGCTGTTGTGCAGTTCGGCGGCGGACACCTCGGCGCGGCTCGCCTCACTGAGCTCGCGGCTCTCGAGCCAACGGTCGGGCAGGGCGGGCTTCTTCGGGGTACCAGCGCGTCCGCGCTGGCCCTCGGCAGCCTCGCCCGGGTACGGGGCGTCGCGGTCGAGCTCGCCGAGCATGTCGTCCAGATGCTGCAGGCTCTCGGTGCGGGCCATGCGCGCGCGCAACTCGCCTCCCACCGGGTACCCCTTGAAATACCAGGCGACATGCTTGCGAATGTCGCGGCAACCGCGCTGCTCGTCGCCGTCGAAAAACTCGACCAGCAGTTCGGCGTGGCGGCGCAAAGCATCGCCCACCTCGCCGAGCGTCGGCGTCGCCTTGCGCTTCTCGCCCCGGAACGCGGCAGCGAGGTCGCCGAACAGCCAGGGGCGGCCGAGGCAGCCGCGGCCCACCACGATGCCGTCACAGCCTGACTGCTCGACCATGCGCAGGGCATCGTCGGCGCTCCAAATGTCGCCGTTGCCGAGGACCGGAATGCTCGTGATCGTTTCCTTCAGAGTGCCGATCGCATCCCAGTCAGCAGTGCCCGAATAGAAGTCGGCGGCCGTGCGGGCGTGCAGCGCGACGGCGCTGACACCGGCACCCTCAGCCGCCTTCGCCGCCTCCAAGTAGGTGAGGTGGTCGGCGTCGATGCCCTTGCGCATCTTCACCGTGACGGGAATGTCGCCCGCCGCCTTCACGGTCTCCTCGACGATGCGCCGGAAGTGAGTGAGCTTCCACGGGAGGGCCGCTCCCCCGCCCTTGCGAGTGACCTTCGGCACGGGGCATCCGAAATTCATGTCGATGTGGTCGGCGAGACCCTCGCCCACCAAGAAGCGAGCCGCCTCGCCCGCCGTCACCGGGTCGACGCTGTACAGCTGAATGCTGCGGGTCGTCTCGCTCTCGTGGTGGCGGATCAGCCGCATGCTCACCGGCGTGCGCTCAACGAGGGCGCGGCTCGTGATCATCTCGCTCACGTATAGGCCGGCGCCGTACTCGCGACACAGCCGGCGGAACGCCGTGTTCGTGATGCCCGCCATCGGTGCGAGCACGACCGGCACGCTGAGCGGCAACGGGCCGATGCTCAGCGGCGGGGCGGGAACGGTGAGAGACGACATACGGAGTCCATTGTCGCACCCGTCGGTAAACGACGAGTTCGGGCCCCGGGGTTGCGGGTGGGAGGCTCGGAGAGCCCGTGCGCGGGGTACCCAGGGGCGGTGAGCGCGGGCGGGAATGCCGTGCCGTGGGCTGGGTGTTGCACCGAGCATCCCGTTTCGAGTGTGTGGAGGAACCCCGATGTCGAACCCTGCCGACGGCGCCGCGCGCGTCGACTCCGCCGTAGCCGCGCTCGGCCTCAGCGTCGACATCGTGGAGCGAGGCGACGCGCGGTCGCTCGAAGAAGCCGCCGCGAACGTAGGGGTCGAGCCGTCGCAGGTCGTCAAGACGCTCGTGCTGAAGAAAAGCGATGACACGTACGTGTTCGCACTCGTGCCGGGAGGGCGATCGCTGTCGTGGCCGAAGATCCGCGCGGTGCTCGGCGTCAACAAAGTGCAGATGCCGCGGCCCGAACAGGCGCTCGCGGCCACCGGGTTCGAACGGGGAACGATCGTGCCGCTCGGCTCAACCACCGCGTGGCCGGTCATCGCCGACCAGACGATCTCGGGCCGCGTCGCCCTCGGCGCCGGGCGCCCCGGCCACAGCCTGCTCACGGAAGCCGAGCCGCTGTTGCAGGCCCTCGACGCCACCGTCGCCGACATCAGCGACCCCGAGTAGCGCCCAGCCCCGGGCCGCGGCCCGCGCGCCCGCGCGTCGCGCCCCACACGCCCGCGCGTCAACAACTCAGGACTAAGCCGCGAGGCAGGCGCTGACAGTCCCGAGATGGTGGGGTTTACGCGACGAACTCGGGGCGTTAGTCCTGAGTTGTTGACACGCCCAGGCTCGACGGATCCGAGCTGACGGGTGTCGAAATCTCGCACGCCTCACCGTCGCAAGCAGCGGCGCCTGGCTCACCGAGCATTGTGAACGGCCGCGATCCGCTGGCCCCTGCCGTCACGCGTCGCCACCCCGCGCGCCGTGCACCCTCGCCCGCTCGGCGTCGGCCGCGGCCTGCTGGAGGGCAGCGAGGAACGATGCAGCCTCCTGCGCGCCCGACACCCCATACGCGTCATTGAGGACGAAGAACGGAACACCCTGGATGCCGTATGCCACGGCCTGGGCCATATCGGCCTTCACGTGGGGAAGGTACGTGTGTTCGGCGAGAGCGGCCGCCGCCGCGTCACGGTCGAGGCCGACCTCTGCAGCGAGGTCGGCCAGCTCGTCGGCGCGACCGACATGACGACCCTCGGTGAAATAGGCGAGAAGCAGGCGCTCCTTCAGCTCGGACTGTTTCCCGTGAACCTTCGCGAAGTGCAACAGCTCGTGCGCAAGAACGGTGTTCGTTTGCTGGATGCGGTCATAGTGGTACTCGAGACCGACACTCGCGGCGATGTGGCTTACGCGGTCGACCATCTGCTGTGCCTGCTCGGGGCTGATGCCCTTGCGCTCGCTCAAGTAGTCGATGGGGGTGCCCTCAAAGTCGACAGGGGTGTCGGGCGCCAACTCGAAGCTGCGGTAGGTCACTTTCACGTCGCCGCCTTCGAGGCGGAACTGTTCGACCGCGGCTTCAAACTTCCGCTTACCGATGTAGCACCACGGGCACTGAACGTCTGACCAGATCTGAACGTCGACTACGTTGCTCACTCTGGCATCAACGCGTGCGCCCGCCCCGTATTCCGACTGGATGCTGCCGGATTGCCAGCAACTCAGGACTAGCGGGCCCGCGCCCGCGGCTGAGGGCTTGAGGAGCGCGGGTTTGCCCGTGTTGGACGCCGATACCGAGGCCGTTGTCCTGAGTTGTTGGCGGGCGCAGTCGAGCCGAGCGGTGCGGCGAGGCCGCGGGCGGCGAGGGCAGTGAGGACCGCGGCCTCCACGCGCGGCCAGTCGTCGAACACCTGGCTTGCCGCGGGGCGTATCGCGTGCAGTCCAGTGATCGTGATCGCGAGGTCCTTGCTGCGGTCACGGGTGAACCGCTCCCGGTGGAACTCTTCACCGTCGACCTCGAGCCCGACGGTGTCTTCTATGACGAGATCAATCGGGCTCGGATCGTTGGGGAGCGCCACCTGCTCCGTGACCCGCAGCCCCAGTCTGGTAAGCCGAGTGCGGGCGAGACTTTCGGGCAGAGAGTGACACCTCTCGCTCGATGCGTCAACCACTGCACGAGCACGGGCGGGCACCCGGTGGATGAGCTGATGGGCATCGATCTGGTCGATGAGCCCGGCTCGGCGTGCCCAGTCAACCGCAGCAACGGCATCTTCGAACGGCTCCGTGGCGAGCACGACCTCGAGCGCCTCCCGCACCCCGACGAGACCCGACGACCGGTCGCGATCGTGACGTTCACGGGTCCAGTGCAGCACCACCTGCGAGCGACGCGGCGAACGAGCGAAGGAAACCCTGCGGCGGTGGGGACAGCGCAAACGCGAGGCGTTGACGGGCACGGCCACGTGCATCCTGCTTCGACGACGCACCCAACCGCCCATCGCCGCGATGGCCGAGAGGCCGGTGAGCCGGCCGCCGACACGCAGCGCGTGCGTGCGCGGGTCGTCGTCGCGCCACACGGCGTACCAGCCGCGTCGGGGGCGCACGACGGCACCGAGGTGCACGGCGGCGGCGAGCTCGCGATCGTCGTGGCCGAGGCTCACGAGGTACGCGCGACCCGCGGCGCCCCCGGCATTTGTGATGTCAGTGATCAACGTCTGGAACATTGACGCATCATGTGTGGATGCGCATTCAACCGTCAGCAAAACGGCGCCAGCTGTGCAAAAGGCTCGCCCCAGCGCCCTTGAGTGGGAGACGAGAGTCGCGAACGAACCGCGCCGCGTCAACAACTCAGGACGAACGCCACCACGCGACGGCAAAGGGCCGCGTAACGGGGCACGAGCACGCGTTAGTCCTGAGTTGTTGACAGGGTCGGGGTAGTGGGTGCGGGGCGAGGAGGATGCGCGCGGCCCCGCCGGGCGCGGGTGGCTATGCTCCGAGCAGTTCGGCGGCCAGGAACTTCTCGACGCCCTCCAGCGGGATGCGCTGCTGCTCCATGCTGTCGCGCTCGCGCACGGTCACGGCCTGGTCGTCGAGGGTGTCGAAGTCGACGGTGATGCAGAAGGGCGTGCCGATCTCGTCCTGACGACGGTAGCGGCGACCGATGGCGCCGGCGTCGTCGAAGTCGACGTTCCAGTGCTGGCGAAGCCGGTCGGCGAGCTCACGCGCCGCGGGCGAGAGGCGTTCGTTGCGCGACAGCGGCAGCACCGCGGCCTTGACGGGCGCGAGGCGACGGTCGAGGCGCAGTACGGTGCGCTTGTCGACGCCGCCCTTCGTGTTGGGCGCCTCGTCTTCGGCGTACGCGTCGAGCAGGAACGCCATCAGCGCGCGGGTCAGGCCAAACGCGGGCTCAATCACGTACGGGGTCCAGCGCTCGTTCTTCGCCTGGTCGAAGTACGAGAGGTCTTGACCGGACGCCTGCGCGTGGGTCGACAGGTCGAAGTCGGTGCGGTTGGCGACGCCCATGAGCTCGCCCCACTCGCTGCCGGTGAACCCGAAGCGGTATTCGAGGTCGACGGTGCGCTTCGAGTAGTGCGACAGCTTCTCCTGCGGGTGCTCGTACTGTCGGATGTTCGCCGGGTCGATCCCGAGCCCCGTGAACCACGCCTCCGAGGCGTCGATCCAGTACTGGTGCCACTCTTCGTCGGTACCGGGCTCGACGAAAAACTCCATCTCCATCTGCTCGAACTCGCGGGTGCGGAAGATGAAGTTTCCGGGCGTGATCTCGTTGCGGAACGACTTGCCGATCTGTCCGATGCCGAACGGCGGCTTCATGCGCGATGCGTTCAGCACGTTGACGAAGTTCACGAAGATGCCCTGCGCCGTCTCGGGCCGCAGGTAGTGCAGCCCCGACTCGTCGTCGACCGGCCCCAGGAACGTCTTCAGCAGTCCCGAAAACTCACGCGGCTCGCTCCACTGACCCCGGGTGCCGCAGTTCGCGCAGGCGATGTCGGCGAGCCCATTCTCGGGCGCACGCCCCTTCTTCTCCTCGTATTCCTCCTCGAGGTGGTCGGCCCGATACCGCTTGTGGCACTGCAAACACTCGACGAGCGGGTCGCTGAACACGTCGACGTGCCCGGAGGCCTCCCATACCCGCTTCGGCAGGATGACGCTCGAGTCGAGCCCGACGACGTCGTGGCGTGACTGCACCATGGTCTTCCACCACTGGCGCTTGATGTTCTCTTTCAGCTCGACGCCGAGGGGGCCGTAGTCCCACGCCGACCGCGACCCGCCGTAGATTTCGCCCGCCTGGAAGACGAAGCCGCGCCGCTTCGCGAGCGCGATGACGGAATCGAGGTGAGTGGATGCTGCCACGGGGGTACTCCTGCAGGTCTCGGGGCCGCCGCGAGGGCTGCGCGGCGCACGATCGCTCAGTCTACTGAGCGCCGCCTCACAGGATGCGCGGGGCGGCCTCGTCGCGTACGATCCGTGCCAGCCGCTCCACGTCGTCGAGCGTGTTGTAGAGGTGGAAGGACGCGCGGAGCCGGCCGGCGCGGCCGGTGATGCGGAGGCCGTCCTCGAGGGCGGCGGCGAGCATCCTGCCGTCGGGGTCAGGGATGGAAACGATCGCCTGGCCCAGCGGTTCGTGCTCGATGGTCTCGCAGTACGCGTCGCCGAGCCCCACGGCGTGGCGCCACAGTTCGGCGTCGTCGAGCGCGGCGAAGAGCTCGAGGGCGGGCTCGGCCCCGACCCAGGCCGGCCACGCGGGGCTGACGTCGAAGCGGCGCGCATTCGGGGCGAGGCGCATTTCGGGCCCGTACGCGGACTGCCAGACCTGGTCTCCGGCGTACCAGCCGGCCTGGATGGGGCGGAGGGTGTGCATCCAGTCGTCGGAGATCGTGAGGAACGCGACACCGCGCGGCGAGCACAGCCACTTGTAGGGGTGACACACGGTGGCGTCCGCGACCGACGCGTCGACGGGCATGACGCCCGCGGCCTGCGTGACGTCGCAGAGCGTGCGCGCGCCGACCCGCGCGGCAGCCTCGCGGATCGCGGAGGCATCGGCGCGCTCCCCCGTCGCCGACTGCACGAGCGAATACGACACGAGCGCCGTGCCCTCCCGTACCGCGTCGGCGACCTGCGCGACCGGAACATGCCGCACCACCAGGTCGCCGCGGGTCAGAAACGGAAACACCATCGACGAGAAGTCGCCCTCGACGACGATGACCTCGGACCCCGGGGCGAGATCCGCGGCGATCACACTGACGGCGGCGCTGACCTGCGCCACGGCCGCCACGTTCGCGACCGGCATCCTCACGAGCCGCGCATACGCCGCGCGGCATGCATCCACGACGCGGTCGTAGTCGGGCGCGCCACGATCGCCGGCAAACCACACGTCGAGGTCGGCGGTCATCGCCGCGACGGTCTCGCGCGTGGGCAGGCCGAGGGCAGCCGTCCCCAGGTATCCGGCGGCGTTCGGTCCGAAATGCGCGCGGGCGTCGTCGAGAGAGATGGTCACGCGCTCAGTGTCGCGCGTCGGCCGGGGCGCGTCCAGAGCCACCCGAGGCGCCGTGGCCTGGTCGCGCCGAGCGCCGCCAGCGCGGCGCGGTCGGCGCGATGTGGCGCGGGATGCGCGCGGCCGCGGGCGTGCGGATCGTCGCGTCTACGAGGCGGGCGGCTGCGCCGGCGGCGTGGTGGGAGCATCCACGGCACCGCCGAACCGGCGATCGCGGCCCGCGTACTGCTCGATCGCATCCCACAGGTGGCGGCGGCGGAAGTCGGGCCACAGCGTGTTGAGGAACACCATTTCGGCATAGGCGCTTTGCCACAGCAGGAAGTTGCTCGTGCGCTGCTCGCCGCTCGATCGGACGAACAGGTCGACGTCGGGCTGGTCGGGCTCGTAGAGGCGGCGGGCGATCGTGCGCTCGGTGATGCGGTCGGGGTTGAGGCGTCCGGCCTTGACGTCGGATGCGAGGGCTCGGACGGCGTCGACGAGCTCGACGCGTCCGCCGTAGTTGACGCACATGGTGAGCGTGAGGCCGGTGTTGTTCGCGGTGCGGGTCTGCGCCTCTTCGAGCTCGGAGATGACGCTGCGCCACAGACGCGGGCGACGGCCGGCCCAGCGGATGCGCACGTTCCACGCGTCGAGCTGGTCGCGGCGGCGGCGCAACACCTCGCGGTTGAAGCCCATGAGGAAGCGCACCTCGTCGGGGCTGCGGCTCCAGTTCTCGGTGCTGAAGGCGTAGACGCTCAGGTGCCGCACGCCGATCTGGATGGCTCCGGCGACGACGTCGAGCAGGCTCGCCTCGCCGGCGCGGTGACCCTCGACGCGGGTGAGCCCGCGCTGGTTTGCCCAGCGGCCGTTGCCGTCCATCACGATCGCGACGTGGGCGGGAACCACCTTCGCCGGGATCGACGGTGGATGCTCGCCCGTCCAGTCGAGCGGACGCAGCGGCTCGGGCTGCTCGCGACGCGACATCAGACGACCTCCTCGGCGTGGGCGGATGAGGCAGCCGGGGCGGCCGGGGTGGGGTCGGTGGGAGCTGCCGCCGGCGCGCGGGATTCGCGCGCCGCGCGGTCGACGTGCGGGAGCGAACGCAAACCGCGTTCCAGGTGAAACTGCGTGTAGGCGGCGATCAGGCCGCTCGCCTTGTTGCGGGTGCGTTCGTCGGAAGCGTCAGCGAGCATCCAATCGCCGGTGAGCAGCGCGCTCAAGAGGGCGCGCGTGTCGTCGTCGACGCGGGGAGCGCCCGGCGGGGCGACCTCGTCGGCGACCATGCCGCCCAGCTGAACGACGAAAGCGCGGTGCGGTCCGGGGGCACCGGTGACGGCGCAGTCGCCGAACGTCGGCGCCCAGCCGGCGATCGACAGGGCACGCAACAGGTACGAGTCGAGAGTGAGCGACGGGTCGTGCTCGCCGCGGGCGAGGGAGCGCAGGCCGCCCACGAGCAAGAGGTACTGCTGGAGGCCTCCGCCGTCGTCGCCCGTCACCTTGTCGGCCGTCTCGACCATGGCGCTCGCCGCCGTGTACCGGCCGTAGTCGCTCGAGATGTCGGCCCCGTAAGCGCCGAGAGTCACCGCCTGCTGCACGATGTCGAGGCTGCGGCCGCGGTACAGCTGCAGGTCGGCGACCATGAACGGTTCGAGCCGACTGCCGAAACGGCTGCCCGTGCGGCGCACGCCCTTCGCCACCGCGCGGATCTTGCCGTGCTGCCGGCCGAGCATCGTCACGATGCGGTCAGCCTCACCCAGCTTGTGGGTGCGCAGCACGACGGCTTCGTCACGGTAGGTGGGCACGGGCTCCAGTATCCCGCGCGGGGTGTGGTGCGCGCTGAGCGGCGCGCGCGGGGTGGCGAGCCTGACGCGGAGAGCGCGCAGTGGGGCGCGGCAGCGCGCCGGCGGCCGCTCGACGCCGCGCGGCCGTCAACAACTCAGGACTAACGCGCCGCCAGACCCCCTAGGCGCGCAGAGTGGCAGCAGAATTAGCGAGAAGGTGTGCGGCGCGAGTGAGCTCGTCCTGAGTTGTTGACACACCCCAGGTGAAGCGGATTGCCGTCCGCGCCGTGTCGGCATCGAACCCCATCGCGAGCAGCACCGGTGACGGCTCGTCACGGCCAGCGGCGCACGCGGAACCGCTCGACGCGAGCACCCCGGCGTCGTCGAGTGCCACGAGCAGCGGCTCGCCGCCGATCCCGGGCACGACGAACGACGCGTGCGCGGGCAGGCGCAACGTGGGGTGCCCGGTGAGTTGTGCGCCGGGCACGGAGTTCGTGACCGCGTGGATGAACGCATCGCGATCCGCGCTCACCCTCGCGACGGTTGTGGGGTCGTGTTCTGCGGCGGCGAGCTCCAGCGCTCGAGCGAAGCCGATGGCTCCGGCGACATTCTCGGTTCCGCTGCGGCGGTCGCGCTCCTGGCCCCCGCCGTGGAGGACCGGCTCGAGCGGGGCGTTGGTGCGCAGGACGAGGGCGCCCACGCCCTTGGGCCCGCCGAGCTTGTGGGCCGAGACGGTGATCGCGTCGGCTGTCGACAACTCAGGACTAACGCTCGCGTCGAGCGACACCCAGCCTGCGGTCTGCACCGCGTCCACGTGGAAGCGGGCGCCGACCGCGCGAGCCAACTCGCCCAGCTGCTGCACGGGTTGCACCGTTCCCACCTCGTTATTGGCGTGCTGCACGCTCACCAGTGCGGTGTCGTGACGCACGACAGCCTCGAGTGCCCCAGCATCCACTAGTCCTGAGTTGTTGACGGGCAGCACACTGACCTCAATGTCGTGCCAGCGCGCCAGGTAGTCCGCCGAGGCCCGCACCGCTTCGTGCTCGATCGCCGATACCACGATGTGCCGTCCGCGGCCAGCTGCGATCGCGCCCAGGGTCAGGCCGATGACGGCCAGGTTGTCGGACTCCGTACCACCGCTCGTGAACACGATCTGAGCGGGCCGAACACCTGCGAGCCGTGCGACGGTCTCGCGCGCGGCAGCGAGACCGTCAGCCGCGTGCCGACCGAGGGCGTGTCGGCTCGACGCATTGCCGTAGGCACCGGTCAGGTATGGCCACATGGCCTCCAGCACCTCGCGCCGCACGGCGGTGGTCGCCGCCTGATCGAGATCGATGAGGGTCACCGTTCACCCCTCGGAGGCTGCGCCATCGGGTGCGAAGTCGAGCCCTAAGTCGAGCGATGGCGCGCTGTGGGTGAGTTCCCCCACCGAAATCACGTCGACCCCGGTCTCAGCGATCGCACGCACGGTGTCCAGGGCCACTCCCCCACTTGCTTCGACAATTGCACGCCTGTCGATCAACGCAACTCCAGCCCGCAAATCGTCCAGGCTGAAGTTGTCGAGCATGATCGTGTCGGGTCGGGCCTGCAGCACGGCCGGTAACTGGTCGAGCCGGTCGATCTCTACTTCGAGATGCATCGTGTGCGGGATCCGCGCCCGCACCGCCCGAATCGCCTCCTCGAGGTCCAGCCCCTGCTGCGCCAGCACGGCAAGGTGGTTGTCTTTCAGCATCACTGCGTCCGATAGCGAAAAGCGGTGATTGTGGGCGCCGCCAGCGCGAACGGCGGCCCGTTCGAGCATCCGAAGGCCGGGGGTGGTCTTGCGCGTGTCGGCGATGCGCGCGCCCGTGCCCGCCACCGCGTCGACGTATCGGGCGGTGAGGGTGGCGATACCGCTGAGTCGTTGCGCGAAGTTCAGCGCGATGCGCTCGGCGCGCAGGATCGCGCGCGCGTTCCCGGTGATCGTGGCGATGGACGCGCCCGGTGTGAGACGGTCACCGTCGGCTCGGTGCATGACGATGCCGGCTTCCGGGTCGGCCTGGCGAAAGGCTTCGACGATGCACTCCGATCCGGCGAGGACTCCCTCGGCACGGCTGACCAACTCGGCGCGGGCGGTGGCCGTCGCCGGGATGCTCGCCTCGCCCGACACGTCACCCCAGGGTGCGTCTTCGGCAAGGGCGCGAGCGACCAGACCGGCAATCGCCCGCGATGGTGCCTGAACGTGACCCATCGCGGCCGTCGGATGCTCGGAGCCGGTCGCGCTCATAACTTCGCCTCTCGGGTGGGTGCGGCCGCCGCGAGGGCAGGCTCGCGATGATCGCTGTGCAGGTCGTGCGTCAACAACTCAGGACTAGCGACAACCGGCCGCGCCCACGCGCGTCGCCACCGCTGCCTCAGGTCCGTCGCGGGATAGTCCGTGCGGGCGTGGGCGCCACGCGATTCGCGACGTGCGAGCGCTGCCTCAGCGGTGAGGCGAGCAAGCGGCAAGAGTCGGGCGGCGAGCGCGTCGGCGGGCTGTGCATCCGCGAGTTCTCGGGCCAGATCGCCCATCGTCACTCCGTCACGGAGGAGCCCGAGCGCATCCCACGCGCGGTCGCGCACGTACTCGCCAGCGACGGGCGTGGCGCCGTCGGCCAGCGCGTCCGATGCGCCAGGCGCCTCACTCAGGACAGTCGGCACCTCGACCGCGCGAGCACTGTCACCGCGTTTGTCCTGAGTTGTTGACGGCGACGGGGACGGGGTCGGCGGCGGCGCCGCGCTCGGGTCGGCGGCGAGCAGGTCTCCGGCGCGCCAGCCGACGACGAGCGCCTCCAGCAGCGAGTTCGACGCGAGCCGGTTGGCTCCGTGCACGCCGGTGGAGCCGGTTTCGCCCACAGCGAACAAGCCCGCAACCGTCGTGCGGCCGCTCATGTCGGTCAGCAACCCGCCCATCGCGTAGTGAGCCGCCGGCGTGACCGGCACCGGCTCGCGAGTCCAGTCGTACCCGGCCGCGCGCACGAGTCGGTCGATCGTCGGGAAGCGCTCGCGCAGCATCCGCTCCCCCAGGCCGGTCGCATCGAGCAGCACGGGAGCTCCGCCCTGCTCGCGCATCTGCGCCGCGATCGCGCGGGCGACCACATCGCGCGGGGCAAGCTCGGCCCGCGGGTCGTGGCCAGCCCCGGTGAGGAAACGCCGCCCCGCCGAGTCCACCAGTACCGCCCCTTCGCCACGCACCGCCTCCGAGACGAGGCCGCCGCCGGGCAGCACGGTCGGGTGAAACTGCACGAACTCGAGGTCGACGACCGCTGCCCCCGCCGCGTAGCCCAGAATCACGCCATCCCCGGTCGCCACCGGCGGGTTCGTCGTGTGCCGGTACAACTGACCGTTGCCGCCGGTCGCGATGACGACCGCGTCGGCGTCCAGACGCTCGGCCACGACGGCTCCGTCACTCGGGATGCTCGGGGCCAGGTCGACGGCGCACACCCGCCCATCGCTTCCGCGCACGATCGCGACGGCCGTCGTGTGCTCGCGCACGAGCATCCGCCCGGAATTGCGAGCATCGTCGAGCGCTCTCGCGAGGGCGTGCTCGATGATGCGGCCGGTGGCGTCGCCCCCGGCGTGCAGGACGCGGGCGACCGAGTGCGCGGCTTCCAGGCCGCGCGCCCAGCCGAGCGGGCCGCGCGTATCGCTACCGTCGCTCGCCGCCGTATCGAACTCAACCCCGAGCGCGACCAGGTCGTGCAGGCGCGCCGCACCCTCGGTGGTCAGCACCCGCACCGCGTCGGGGTCGCTCAGTCCGGCGCCGGCCGCCAGCGTGTCGCGTGTGTGCAACTCAGGACTATCGTCGGCGAACACCGCGGCCGCGATTCCGCCCTGCGCCCATGCGGTCGAGCCAGCGGTCAGCTCAGCCTTCGTCACGAGCGTCACGTCGTGAATGCGCGCGGCACGTAAAGCGCTGATCAGGCCGGCAATGCCGCTGCCGATGACGAGGACGTGTCCCATGAGTGTCCGAGTCCGAGAGCCGCGACAGCCCTAGTCGCGTGGCTTCGCGGCGAGCATGCGCTCGAGCGCGACGCGCGCTTCGTCCTGAATTGTTGACGGCACGACGATCTCGTTGACGACGCGGCCGGCCACCAGCTCCTCCAGCACCCACGCGAGGTATCCCGGGTGAATGCGATACATGGTCGAGCACGGGCAGATCACCGGGTCGAGGCAGAAGATCGTGTGTTGCGGGTACTCGGCGGCCAGCCGGTTCACCATGTTCACCTCGGTGCCGATCGCGAAGGTCGTCGGCTCGGTCGCGCCGGCCACCGCGCGGCGGATGTAGTCGGTCGACCCCGCCTCGTCTGCCGCGTCGACGACGGGCATGGGGCACTCGGGGTGCACCACGACCCGCACGTCGGGGTAGTCGGCGCGCGCCTTCTCGATCTGCTCGACGGTGAAACGCTTGTGCACGCTGCAGAACCCGTGCCAGAGCACGACCCGCGCATCCAACAACTCATCGCGCGTCGACCCGCCGAGCGGCTTGCGCGGGTTCCACATCGGCATTTGCTCGAGCGGCACGCCCATCGCCTTGGCGGTGTTGCGCCCGAGGTGCTGGTCGGGGAAGAACAGCACCCGCTGCCCCCGCTCGAACGCCCACTCCAGTACGGTCTTCGCGTTCGACGACGTGCACACGATGCCGCCGTTGCGCCCGCAGAACGCTTTCAGCGCCGCCGACGAGTTCATATACGTCACGGGGATGATCGGGGCGCGGCCCTCCGCATCCGGCTCGGTTCCGTAGACCGAGACCAGCTCCTCCCACGCCGCCTCGACGCTGTCGATGTCGGCCATGTCGGCCATCGAGCATCCCGCGGCGAGGTTCGGAAGGATCACCCGCTGCGAGTCGCGGGCGAGGATGTCGGCCGTCTCAGCCATGAAGTGCACGCCGCAGAAGACGATGTACTCGGCGTCGGGCTTGGTGAGCGCGGCGTTCGCGAGCTGGAACGAGTCGCCGAGGAAGTCGGCGTGCTGCACAACCTCGTCGCGCTGGTAGAAGTGCCCGAGGATCACGAGCCGATCGCCCAGGGTCTCCTTCGCCGCACGGATGCGCGCGTGGAGTTCGTTCGTCGACGCATCCTGGTACTCGCGCGGCAGCCCGCCCTGCACGGGCGAGCCGGTGGGGATCACGTCGTACATCGACGACCCGGGGCCGTACCCGGGAGTGGGGTCGAACTCCCACGGGCCCTTCGCGAGGTCGGGGGTGCACGTCTCGCCGGGCAGCACGCCGTTGGTGATGCCGCGGATCGTCGTGTCGAGGGTGAGGGATGTCGTACTCATGCGGGGATCCTCGGGGTGAGCGGGCCGGCGTCGACCAGTTGCACGTCGCCGGTGTAGCGGTAGAGCTTCGGGGGGCGGTGGCGGCCGCCGGTGACGACGCCGCCGGTGGGTTCGATGGCGCCGGACGACTCCATCTGGCGGCGGAAGTTCGCCGGGTCGAGAGGCTTCTGCAACACCGCCTCGTAGACGCCGCGCAGCTCGGCGAGCGTGAACTCGTCGCCCAGGAAGGCGTGCGCGATGGCGGAGTACTCCATCTTGGTGCGCAGACGCCACAGCGCGTAGTCGACGATGAGGTTGTGGTCGAAGGCGAGCTCGGGCAGCTCGTCAGCAGGGAACCACTGCACGTTCTCTCCGAGCGTCAGGCGTTCGGCCTCATCGGGCCGCACGAGTGCCCAGTAGACGATCGACACGAGGCGCCGGTCGGGCGAGCGGTCGACGTCGCCGAAGGCGTAGAGCTGCTCGAGGTAGGCGGGTTCGAGCTGGGTCGTCTCGGCGAGGTTGCGGCGCGCCGCGCCTTCGAGACTCTCGTCGAGTTCGACCATTCCGCCGGGAAGCGCCCACCGGCCGCACTGCGGCTCGCGGATGCGGCGCACGAGTGGCAGCCAGACGGCCGCCGGCGCGTCGGTGGCCACGGCGGGCCCACTCGTGCTGCCCTCGGCATCGCGCAGCGCGAAGATCACCGTCGACACGGCGAGACCGATGGATGCGCGGAGCACGTCACTGCTGTCGCTCACGGCGCCCCTTCGGTCGGCTTCGCTGCGCCGGGCGACGCAGAGTTACAGTCAAGATGACCAGAACGAAGTCTAGCACTAAAGGTGGGGTGCACCCGAACTGGGCGGCGCGAGTGGCGGCGCGGGGTGTACTCGGAGAGTGCTGCGAGCATCCAGAATGGGGCTCGTGAGCCCGCTGTTCGTGATCCCCCTGTGGGCCGACCTTCTCGCCGTCGGCGTCGGCGCGCTGCAGGGCGCCATGTTCGCCGCGCAGTTCCGTGATCGGCGGCTCGACTGGCTGGGCGTCGCCATCATCGGCATCGTCGTCGGGTTCGGCGGCGGTCTCCTGCGCGACCTGCTGCTGAACGTCGAACTCGCACCGCTGCAGTCGAACTGGTACGTCGCCGTGGCGACGGGTGCGGCGCTGCTCGGCATGCTGCTCGAGCGCGTGCTGTCGAAGCTCTCGCGCATCATCACCGCGCTCGACGCGCTCACCATCGGACTCTTCGGGGCGATCGGTACGACCAAAGCCCTGTCGCTCGGGCTTCCGCCCGTGGCCGCGGTGTTCGTCGGCATCTTGGCGGCCGTCGGCGGGTCGATTCTGCGCGACGTGCTGCTCACCCTGCCGATCGCGCTCATGCACGTGGGGTCGCTGTACGCGCTCGCCGCGGCCGGCGGGGCTGTGGCCATCGCGGGGCTGCTCGAGTTTGGTGTCGACGTGTTCGTCGCCGCCGTGATTGGCGTCGCGCTGACGTTCGCGATCCGCATTCTGTCGGTGCTGTTCGGCTGGAGCCTGCCCGAACAGCGCGCCATCACGCGGCTGCCGAAACTGCCGCCGCTACCCGCCATGCCGGGTCGGCGTCGCCAGTCGGCGACCGTCGAAGCCGAGCGGGGTCGGGTCGTCACAACCGCAACCGGCGTCATTCACCTGCACGCGACAACGGCCGCGATCCCCGTCGTCAGCAACGCGCCCGATGCCGAACCGCGGGTGCGCCGCCGCTCCCCCATCCCGGGTGCGAGCCGGGCGCGCGGCTGAGGGCGCCCGCTGGCAGCGGCTGTCAACAACTCAGGACTAGTGCGCCTCGTCTCATCCCGGTGCGCATCCGCTGGGGTGTCGACAACTCAGGACAAACGCGGCCGGTCGCCCTGCCGCGGCCCGGCCGGACGCGGGTCGCCGGGCCATCGCACTGCGTTAGTCCTGAGTTGTTGACACGCGGGCGGCGACTACAGTCGTCGGGTGCCGAAGCGTGTGCCCAGCCCCGAGCTCATGGCCGCGGTGGACGCGCTCAGAGCGCCGGATGCGCGGGTCGCCATCGCGGGGGTCTCCGGCTCGGGGAAGTCCACGCTCGCTCGCCGGCTGTCGGCAGCCCTCTATCTGCCCTACACCGAGCTCGACGCCCTGCACTGGGGAGCAGATTGGACTCCGCGCCCCTCGTTCGCGGACGACGTCTGTGAACTCCTCGCTCGCGAACGCTGGGTCACGGAGTGGCAGTACCGCGCGGTGCGCCCCCTGATCCTCGGACGGGCAACGGTGATGATCTGGCTGGATCCGCCGTTCCGCACGACCTTCCGACGGGTGGTTTCACGGACACTGTGGCGACGCCTCCGGCGCGAAGAGCTGTGGAACGGCAACCAGGAACCGGGCATCCGCCACGCAATTCTGCACCGCGAGGGCATCATCCGCTGGGCGGTGTCGACGCGCAACAAGTATCGCAACCTCATCGAGAGTGCTGTGCGCACCCGTCCCGACCTCGTTGTCCTGCGCACCCGCCGAACCCGAGAAGTGCGGGCACTCCTCGCCGCGGTGTCAACAACTCAGGACTAACGCGTGAGGTGCGGCCCGTTAGCCGCAACACTGCGCGACGAAATGACCGTGATCGCGGCGTTAGTCCTGAGTTGTTGACGGCGACCCGGTTCGGGCGGCGCGGCGTTAGTCCTGAGTTGTTGACGGCCCAGGGGCAGGCGCCGCACATCGCGGCACAGCGCCACACCCCTACGCCGTGGCGAGCTCGCGGGCGCCCGTCTCGAGGCGAATGGCGCGATTAACCGCCGAGACGACGGCCTTCAGCGAGGCCGTCGAGATGTCGGGGTCGATGCCGACGCCCCAGAGCGTACGGCCGTTGACCTCGAGCTCGACGTATGAGGCGGCGTGCGCGTCCCCGCCGGCCGAGAGCGCGTGCTCGACGTAGTCGAAGAGCCGCACCTCGATGCCCTGCCCCTGCATGATGCCGAGGAAGGCCGCGATCGGCCCGTTGCCCGTCGCCGAGACGCCGTCGATCGCGTCGCCGTCGCGCAGGGTGACGTCGAGTGCGACCGATCCGGTCATGTCTGACGCGGTGCGGGTCGAGAGCAGCTCGAAGCGCCCCCACTTCTCGCTCTCGTCGGCGGCCGGCAGATACTCATCCTGGAAGATCTCCCAAATCTGCTCGCTCGTGACCTCGCCCCCCTCCGCGTCGGTCTTCGCCTGCACGACGTGGCTGAACTCAATCTGCAGCTTGCGGGGCAAGTCGAGCGCGTGGTCGGTCTTCAGCAGGTAGGCGACGCCGCCCTTGCCGGACTGCGAGTTCACGCGAATGACCGCCTCGTAGGAGCGGCCCAGATCCTTCGGGTCGACCGGCAGGTACGGAACACCCCACACCAGCTCGTCCACCGACACACCCTCAGACGCAGCGCGCGCATCCATCGCCTCGAAGCCCTTCTTGATGGCGTCCTGGTGCGAGCCGCTGAACGCGGTGTAGACGAGGTCGCCGGCCCAGGGCGAGCGCTCGTGCACCTTCAGCTGGTTGCAGTACTCGGCGGTGCGCTTGATCTCGTCGAGGTCGCTGAAGTCGAGCATCGGGTCGATGCCCTGCGTGAACAGGTTGATGCCGAGCGCGACGAGGTCGACGTTGCCGGTGCGCTCACCGTTGCCGAACAGGCACCCCTCGATGCGGTCGGCGCCGGCCATGTATCCGAGCTCGGCGGCGGCGATCGCGGTGCCGCGGTCGTTGTGAGGGTGCAGGCTCAGGATGATCGAGTCACGCCGCGCCAGGTGGCGGTGCATCCACTCGATCGAGTCGGCGTACACGTTGGGGGTCGCCATCTCGACAGTCGCCGGCAGGTTGATGATGAGCTGGCGTTCGGGCGTGGGCTGCAACTCCTCGATGACGGCATTGCAGACTTCGAGCGCGGTCTCGAGCTCGGTGCCCGTGTAGCTCTCGGGGCTGTACTCGTAGAACACCTCGGTGCCGGGCACGGTCGCCTCGTACTGCTTGCACCAGCGCGCACCCTGCAGCGCGATCTCTTTGACGCCGGCGACGTCGGTACGGAACACGACCTCTCGCTGCAGCACCGACGTCGAGTTGTAGAAGTGCACGATCGCCCGCTTGGCGCCCTTGATGGACTCGTAGGTGCGGGCAATGAGGTGCTCGCGCGCCTGCGTCAGCACCTGAATCGTCACGTCGTCGGGAATCAGATCGTCCTCGATCAGCGTGCGCACGAAGTCGAAGTCGGTCTGCGACGCAGACGGGAACCCGACTTCGATCTCCTTGAACCCCATGCGCACGAGCAGGTCGAACATGATGCGCTTGCGCTCGGGGCTCATCGGGTCGATGAGGGCCTGGTTGCCGTCGCGCAGGTCGACGGCGCACCACCGCGGAGCATCCGTGATGGTCGTCGTCGGCCACGCGCGATCAGGCAACTCGACCCGCACGATCGACTGGTACGGCTGGTACTTGTGCGTCGGCATTCCCGACGGCTGTTGGCGGTTCTTCATGGTCTTCGCGGCTCCTGGGTGACGTGTCTGATGCTGGTCTCAGCCGACGACGAACTCCGCGACGAGGGAGGCTAAGGGCTAAGCCTCGTCGCGGCAACGAAGAAGAAGCGTGCCGAACACGCTTTCAGGGTACACCCGGCGCGCACGCACCCGCCAACGGCACGGGATGCACGCCCCCGGTACGACGCGCACCTCCCGTTTCGTACGACCAAAGGATGAAACCGCGTATCCGAGGGGATGAACGGAGCGCGTTTCGCACGACGCTCCGCTTCGCGATGCGTAGCGTGACGCACATGTTCGATTCCGTGATTGCGTGGTTCACACCCCAGCGACGCAAGCGTTTAGCTGTTCCCCTTGAGATTGCGACCGGCTCGTTCTTCGCGTTGGTGATGATGCTCGACCAGGCATGGCGTGGAGGATTCCTGGCGGCGACCCTGACTTACGTGATCGCCGCGGCCCTCGGGGCAGGCGTTGCGCTGCATCGATCACGCCCCGAAGGAGCAGTCATCGCACTCGCCGTGAGCGGATTCCTGGGCCTGTTCGCAACGGTGGTGACCAACGGCGCGCCGACCAATGGCTTCGTGTACCTGGCGTCCGCAATCGTCCTCTTCGGGTCAAGTGCGTACGGCTCAACCGTTGCGAGGTGGATAGGGCTGGCACTATCGGCCGTTGCCGTTTTCGGGTTGCTCGTCGCCTTCGTTACGGGATCCGGCATGGGGTACCCAGTGAGCTGGGGCTTTCTCGTTTCCCAAGGGATCTGGCTGATTGTTGCCGGGGTGACCGCAATGCTGCCGTGGCTGCTCGGCGAGCTCGTGCGCAACATCCGCAATCGCCGGGCGCTCAGCGCCGCCGTCGAGACCGCCAGCACCGCGCGCGATGCGGCGCTCACGCGTGCCGACCTCGAGGCCGAGCGCACGCGGGTGGCGCGCGACGTGCATGACATCGTCGCCCACTCCCTCACGGTCGTGATCGCCCAGGCCGACGGTGCACGCTACGCGACGACGGCCGACTCCCCCGCCGCGGCCGACGCGTTCGGCGCGATCGCGCAGACGGCACGAGACGCGCTCGCCGACGTGCGCACGCTGCTCACCGAACTCCGGCATACACAGGAGTCCGGGCCGCAGCCCGGGCTCGCCAACCTCGATGCGCTGTTCGAATCATTCCGCGATTCCGGGCTTGAGCTCACCGTGCATGAGTTCGGCGATCGGGGTCGACTCACCGATGCCCGCGAGCTGGCGCTCTACCGGATCGTGCAGGAGTCGCTCACGAATGCCCTCCGCCACGGCGACGGCCGGGCGACCCTCGACCTCGACTGGGGCGACGCGGCCGTCGACCTGCTTGTCACGAACGAGGCCGCCGGTGCACCCCGCGCACCCGTCGGAGGCGAGACAACCGCGAGCTTCGATGGCCATACTCTCGAGGGTCCGCAGCGAGGTCACGGCATCGACGGGATGCGCGAACGTTCGATCCTTGCGGGCGGCGAGTTCAGCATCCATGATGGCGCGACGTATCGCGTAAGGGCGCGGCTCCCGCGGGAACCGCTCGAGCATGCCCGCGCCGGTGCCGGGGACAGCGAAGGCGTGGTCACCGAGGTGCACGCGTGACCGCGCCGGTGTCGCCCGTGAACGCGCCGGCGAGCCACTCAGCCGCCGACGCCGCGACCGTCACTATTGCGGTCGGATTCGTCGTTGTGCCGCGCCGGCCTCTCACCCCGGCCACCTTCCCGTGGAGTGCCGCGTGAAACCAATTCGCGTGCTGCTGGTCGACGATCAGCCGCTGTTCCGGCGCGGGATGCGCATGCTGATCGAGTCGCAACCCGACCTCACCGTTGTCGGCGAGGCAGGCGACGGGGGCGAGGCGGTGACCGCGGCCGCCGAACACTCGCCCCACGTTGTTCTGATGGATATCCGCATGCCGCGCGTCGACGGCATCGCCGGCACGAGCGGCATCCTGCGCGCCGCAGCCGAGGCTGAACAGACAGCGCCCCGCATCATCGTGCTCACCACCTTCGACCTCGACGACGCGGCGCTGCGGGCAATCCGCGCGGGCGCGAGCGGCTTCCTCCTGAAGGACGCCGAGCCCGAGTTCCTGCTCGCCGCAATCCGCGCCGTGCACGGCGGGCACGCCGTCGTCGCGCCCGGCGCGATCGCCGACCTGCTCACTCACGTGGATGCCCGCCCCGCGCCCCCGGCAGACCTCACCGCGGCGCGCGACACCGCCCTCACCGCCCTCAGCCCCCGCGAGCGCGAGATTTTTGGCACCATCGCCGAGGGCCTGAGCAACGCCGAGATCGCCGAACGCGAGTTCGTCAGCGAGGCGACGGTGAAGTCACACGTGGGGCGCATTCTCGCGAAGCTCGGACTGCGCGACCGGGTGCAGGTGGTGTTGTACGCGCACGACCACGGGTTGCTCCCCCGCCGGTGAGGGCCGCGCGGCATGCCCGCGCGATGCCGCGCCCGGGGCTCGGCTGTCGCAACGCCCCGGTCTGCCGCGGCGCGCGCGGCGCGTTGCCGGGGACTCGCCGACTGTGGCAACCCTGACCGGGGCTACGCGACACGCGGGCGGCGCGCCGCGCCCGACGCTAAAACCCGAGGCGCCCCAACTGCTTGGGGTCGCGCTGCCATTCTTTGGCGACCTTCACGTGCAGCTTCAGAAACACCTTGCGCCCCAGCAAAGTCTCGATCTCGCCGCGGGCCCGCCGGCCCACGTCGCCGAGCCGCGAGCCGCGGTGGCCGATGATGATGCCCTTCTGGCTGTCGCGCTCCACCCAGACGTTGGCGAAGATTTGCAGCAGGCCGTCGCCCTCGCGCTCGACCATCTCGTCGATCGTGACGGCGAGCGAGTGCGGCAGCTCGTCGCTGACGCCCTCGAGCGCCGCCTCGCGGATGAGCTCGGCGACCCGGTCCTCCTCGGTCTCGTCGGTCGTCGACTCGGCCTCGTAGAGCGGCGGCGACACGGGCATGAGGCGAATCAGCTCGTCGGCGAGCACGTCGACCTGGTCGCCGGTGAGCGCCGACAGCGGGATCACGAGGTCCCAGTCGCGCAGGGCCGACACGGCGATGAGCTGCTCGGCGACGCGCTCGGGGCCGACGCGGTCGGTCTTCGTCACGATCGCAACCTTGCGTACGCGGCCGCCGTGCGCATCCAGCTGCTCGTTGATGTATGTGTCGCCGGGGCCGATCGGCTCGCCGGCGGGAACGCAGAACCCGATCACGTCGACGTCGCCGAGCGTCTCCTGCACGAGCGCGTTGAGCCGCTCGCCGAGGAGCGTGCGGGGCCGGTGCACGCCCGGCGTGTCGACGACGATCAACTGCCCGGATGCTCGGTGCACGATCCCGCGGATCGCCCGCCGCGTCGTCTGCGGCTTTGAGGAGGTGATGGCGACCTTTTCGCCGACGAGCGCGTTCATGAGGGTCGACTTGCCGACGTTCGGGCGGCCGACGAAGGTGACGAATCCGGCTCGGTGTTCCGCGGTTTCGGAAGGGGGTGTCGCGCTGGCGCGGGGTGTGCGGGCGGGAGGGGCGTCGGGGGCGTCGGTCACGGGGCGCTCCTCGGGGAGGTGGGGCGGGCATCCTGGACGGGGATCGCGCCGGTGTCTGATGACGCGGCGGCAAACGCGAGGCGCGCGTCGATGAGCGCTTGGTCGGCTTCGACCAGCACGGTGACGACGCGCTTGCGGCGCCCCTCCGTGCGTTCGGCGGTGAGGTGCAACCCGTCGACCTCGACGGTCGAGCCGGCCACAGGTAGGCGGTCGAGGTGCTTGGTGAGCAGGCCGCCCACCGTGTCGACGTCGTCGTCGTCCAAGTCGATACCGAACAGGTCGCCGAGTTCGTCGACGGGCATGCGCGCGCTCACACGGAAGCGATTCTCACCGAGCTGCTCGAACGCGCTCTGCTCGCGGTCGTACTCGTCGGTGATGTCGCCGACGAGTTCCTCGATGAGGTCCTCCATGGTGACGAACCCCGCGATTCCGCCGTACTCGTCGACGACGAGCGCCAGGTGGTTCGACTCGAGCTGCAGATACCGCAGCGCGTCGTCGGCCTTCTTCGACTCGGGCAGGAACTGCGCGGGCGTCGCGAGCACGTCGACCTGCGTCGCCCCCGCCGTTTCGGGCGACGAGACGGTGAGCCGCGTCACGTCCCGCAGGTAGACGACGCCGCGGATGTCGTCGGCGTCGTCGCCGATCAGTGGGATGCGCGACACCCCCTTCTCGAGGAACAGCGCCATCGCCTCGGCGACCGTCTGCCCGGTTTCGAGCGTGATCATGTCGGTGCGCGGCACCATGACCTCCCGCACGATCGTGTCGTTGAATTCGAAGATCGAGTGGATCAGCTCGCGGTCTTCGACCTCGAGCACGTCGAGGTCGGTGGCCTCGTCGACCATCGACAGCAGCTGCTCCTCGCTGGAGAAGGCCACGCTGCGCGGCCGTCCAGGCGTGACCCGGTTGCCGATGACCACGAGGGCGTCGGCGATCGGGCCGGTCAGCACGCGGATCGTCCGCACGAGCGGCGCCGTTGCGACGATCAGCGCACGCGGATGCGCGCGGCCGACGCTGCGCGGGCTCGAGCCGACGAGCACGACGAGCACGAACGCCACCGCGAAGAAGACGGTGGTGAGCACCATCAGCGTTTGCGTTCGGCGAGCGTGTAGCCGACGAGCACGTCTCGCTGGATGCCGAACATCTCGCGCTCTTCCTCCGGCTCGGCGTGGTCGAAGCCGAGAAGGTGCAGCAGGCCGTGGGTGGTGAGCAGCAGCAGCTCGTCCATCACCGAGTGCCCGGCCGTTTCGGCCTGGGCGATCGCGACCTGCGGGCACAGCACAATGTCGCCGAGCAGCCCCGGCGGGGTCGGCTCGTCGTCGCTGCCGGGGCGCAGCTCGTCCATCGGGAAGCTCAGCACGTCGGTGGGGCCAGGCTCATCCATCCACTCGATGTGGAGCCGCTCCATGGCGCCCTCATCGACCATCTGGATCGCGACCTCGGCATCGGGATGCACGTTCAAGTGGTCAAACGCGTACACGACGAGCCGCTGGATCGCCGCCTCGTCGACGTCGATGCCCGACTCGTTGTTGATCTCGACGCTCACGCGCGACCTCTCGCCCTACTCACGCTCACCATCGTTGCGTACCGCCCCGGCTGCGCCCGGGAAGCCGGTCGCGAGTCGCGGCGCGTCGAGCCGCGCGGTTCACGCCCTGCGCGCCCCGTGCATCCCCGTTTCCGCCGCCCGAGCGGCGCCGCTCGGCGCGCTCGTACTCAGCCTTCTGCTTCTCGGCGTCGTACTTCGTGTAGGCATCGACAATGCGGCCGACGAGCGAGTGCCGCACGACGTCGTCGCTCGTGAGGCGGGCGAAGTGGATGTCGTCGATTCCGTCGAGCACGCGGGTCACGAGTGACAGCCCCGACGCGCCGCCCGGCAGGTCGACCTGGGTGATATCGCCCGTGACGACCATGGTCGAGCCGAAGCCGAGGCGGGTGAGGAACATCTTCATCTGCTCAGGAGTGGTGTTCTGCGCCTCGTCGAGCACGACGAAGGAGTTGTTCAGCGTGCGGCCGCGCATGTAGGCGAGCGGCGCGACCTCGACGACGCCGGAGGCGAGCAGCTTCGGCACGAGCTCCGGGTCCATCATCTCGTTGAGGGCGTCGTAGAGCGGCCGCAGGTACGGGTCGATCTTGTCGGTGAGCGTGCCGGGCAGGAAGCCGAGGCGCTCGCCGGCCTCGACGGCCGGGCGCGTCAGGATGATGCGGTCGACCTCCTTGCGCGTTAACGCCTGCACGGCCTTCGCCATCGCGAGGTACGTCTTGCCGGTTCCGGCCGGGCCGATGCCGAACACGATCGTGTGCTGGTCGATCGCGTCGACGTACGCCTTCTGGCCGAGCGTCTTCGGGCGGATGCTCTTGCCTCGGCTCGTCAGGATCGCCTGGCTCAGCACATCGGCTGGGCTGCCCGAACCGTCGCGCAGGATGCGCGCCGAGCTCTGCACCTCGACCTCGCCGAGGTCGGTCCCGTTTCGCACCATCCGGATGAGCTCCTCTACCAGCGTTGCCGCCTGTTCGACTGCCGGGCGCTCGCCCTGCAGGGTGATCTGATTGCCGCGCACGTGCACGTCAACGCCGGGGTGCTCGCGCTCGAGCGTCGTCAGCAGGCGGTCCTGGGGGCCGAGCAGCCGCACCATGGCGACGCCGTCGACGTCGAGTTGGCGGGTGTATGGCGCGTCGGGAAGGGGCGCGTGGGGTGCGTTATCCGTGGGCAAGCGACCCCTCGGCGAGCCCGCCCGCGAGGACGTGCGCGTGAACGTGGAAGACGGTCTGGCCCGCGTTTTCCCCCGAGTTGAACACGAGGCGGAAGTGCCCGTCAGCGTGACTCTCGGCGAGCGTCTGCGCGGTGGCGACGACCTCGGCCAAGAGCTCGGGGTCGCCGGCCGCCAGCTCGGCGACCGTGGCGTACGCGGCGGTCTTCGGCACGACGAGGAGGTGCACGGGGGCCTGCGGCGCGATGTCGCGAAACGCAATCACGCTGTCGGTCTCGTGCACGATGTCGGCCGGGATCTCACGCGCAATAATGCGCTCGAAGATCGTCCGCTCGCGGGTTTCCATGAGCGCAATTCTACGGGCGATATCGGATGCGCGCCCCGGCTACCGCTCAGGGTTCGCTTGCAGCGGAGCCGCTGACGTGCCGAAAAGCGATCACCAGCGGCCGAGTGTGGTCGACAGCACGCTGAGAGCGGCGGGCCCCGCCGTCGAGGTGCGCAGCACGGTGTCGCCGAGGCGCACCGGTCGCGCGCCGGCGGTCGTCAGTGCGGCGAGCTCGTCGGGCGCGCCACCCCCCTCGGGCCCGACGACAAGCAGCACCTCGCTGCCCAGCTCATCCGGCGTGAGTGCGCTCAGCCGGTCCGGTGCGGTGGGCTCGAGCACGAGCACACTGACGTCCACTTCCCCGGCCTGCGCGACGAGCTCGCGGGTCGTCGCGATCGGTGCCACGGAGGGCACGCGCGGGCGAATCGCCTGCTTGGAGGCCTCCCGCACGATCGTCTGCCAGCGGGCGCGGCCCTTATCTGCCTTCGGCCCTTTCCAGATCGAGACGCTGCGGGCGGCCTGCCACGGCACGATGGCGTCGACACCCAGCTCGGTCGCGGCCTGGACGGCCAACTCATCGCGGTCGCCCTTCGCGAGCGCCTGGACGAGCGTGAGGCGCGTCGGGGGCTCGGGATGCGCATCCACGCTCTCGAGGACGAGCACGACCCGATCGGGCGCCGCGTCGCGCACGCGTCCGAGCGCGATCGTTCCCGCGCCGTCGCCGACGCGCACCGTTTCGCCAGCGCGCAGGCGTGCGACTGTGACGGCGTGGCGGGCATCAGGACCGGTCAGGGCGACCTCGTGGCCCGCGGCGGCGCTGGCCAGCGCGAGCGTCTCGTCGAGGTAGAAGTGCGCCACGCCGCCGACGCTACAGGTTCAGGAAGCGGTCACGCAGCTTCGAGAACAGCCCCTGCTGGAAGGTCGAGAACTGGGGAGGCACGGGCCGGCGGCTCTGCGCAAACTCTTGGATGAGCTTCGTCTCTTTGCTGTTGAGCCTCACCGGCGTGACCACCTGAATGCCGAGCTTCAGGTCGCCGCGACCGGCGCCGCGCAGGCGCGTAATACCGCGTTCTTTCACGGTCAGCACCTCGGCACTCTGCGTGCCCGGCTTGATCTCGATGGACACGTCGCCGTCGAGCGCGGGCAGGGTGACGGTCGTGCCGAGGATCGCGTCGGCCATCTGCACCTCGACGGTGGCCATCAGGTCGTCGCCCTGGCGGCTGAACGTCTCGTGCGTCTTCACCTTGATCTCGAGGTAGAGGTCACCGTTGGGGCCGCCGGCGGGGCCCACCTCGCCCTGTCCGGGCAGTTGGATGCGCAGGCCGGTGTCGACGCCGGCGGGAATGTCGACGGGGATCGAGCGGCGGGCGCGCACGCGGCCCTGACCGGCGCACGACGGGCACGGGTTCGGGATGACCGTGCCGTAACCGCGGCAGGATCCGCACGGCGACGAGGTCATCACGTTGCCGAGCAGGCTGCGTACCGTGCGCTGAATCTGGCCGGAGCCGCGGCAGATGTCGCAGGTGATCGGCTCGG
>Ga0208490_100323_pt1 | contig 35065 bp, 28 predicted proteins | sample SubbioAug_CSWold_FD_184818 | JGI IMG/M metagenome (GOLD analysis project Ga0208490, IMG submission 184818) | Serpentinite rock and fluid subsurface biosphere microbial communities from McLaughlin Reserve, California, USA - CR11Aug_CSWold (SPAdes) | ecosystem: Environmental > Terrestrial > Deep...
TTCGCGAGGAACGTGGTTGTAGGAAGCCCGAGTCTCGACCAAGAGACTCACCGTCTTCCGGGGAGCGGAGGCCCCGCTCCTTCATCGCATCACTTCGGCACCCCCGGCGAACGTCGAAGGCTCCAGATCGGTGCCAACCGTGCCGATGCAGCCCAAGTGGACACTGCAGACCGGACACGATGGATCGGAGTCGGGACCTCGGACGACCCCGACGCCCGGCGAGCCGGCACCGAGGCGGCTCGCGCCGCCCTCCTCGGCCCCGATGCCTGCGTGCTCTTGGCCTTCGCGTCCGACGACCTCGACCTCGACGCCTTCGCCGCAGCGCTCGTCGAGGTGGCCGGCGACGTCCCGGTCGTGGGCTGCTCGACCGCCGGCGAGATCGGACCCGGAGGCATCTCCGACGGTGCCGCCGTGGTCGTCGCCTTCGGCGGGTCGGGCTTCCAGGCACGAACCGCCCTCGCGCGCGGCGCGTCGAAGGACCTCCGCCGGGCCGGCGCCGAGGTGACGACCGCCGCGCACCCGTCGGACGGTGCGCACCGCACGGTCATCTTGTTGAGCGACGGACTCGCCGGCGACCAGCAGGAGGTCGTGCGGGGCGCGTACTCGGTGGCCGGTGCGCTCATCCCCCTCGTGGGCGGATGCGCCGGGGACGAGATGCGGATGCGCCGCACCCGTCAGATCTACGGCTCCGAGGTCCTCACCGACTCCGTCATCGCCATCGGGCTCACCTCCGACGCCCCCATCGGGGTCGCCGCCCAGCACGGGTGGCGCCGCGTCGGCGAGCCGATGCTCGTGACGGCATCGGACGCGAACCACGTGCGCGAGCTCGACGGCCGCCCGGCCCTCGACGTGTACCTGGAGCGCCTGGGCGTTCCACCGACCGTGGCCGAGGACCCGACGGAGTTCGCGGCCTTCGCCCTCACCCATCCGCTCGGGCTGGCTCGCCGCGGCGGGGAGGAGGTCCGCTTCATCGCCGGCGGTGACCTCGGCGACCGCTCCCTGCGCTGCATCGCCGAGGTGCCGACCGGCGGGCTGGTGCACCTGATGGAGGGCGACGCGGTGTCCGTGCTGGGAGCGACCGATGCGGCGTGCGCCGACGCGGTGGCTGCGCTCGGTGACAACGACCCGCTCGGACTCGTCGTGTTCGACTGCGTGGCGCGACGAGCGGTGCTCGCGGGCGACGGCGTCGACCAGGAGATGGATTCGATCCGGTCCCACGCGAGGGGGGCACCGGTCGCCGGCTTCTACACCTACGGCGAGATCGCCCGGAACGTCGGCATCCGAGGGTTCCACAACCAGACCCTCGTCGTGCTCGCCCTGGCCTGATGTCCACCACGAGCTCCCACGTCCAGCAGCTCACGGAGCTGCTGGTCCAGCTCAGCAGCACCGGCGACGACGTCGAGGTGCTGGTGCGGCGTGCGCTGGAGACCATCGTGGAGTCCGTCGACGCCGAGGTGGCGGCGGTCGTCCGAGCCGACGAGGTCGTGGCCACCGTCGGGTTCGAATGCGATCGCGTGCCGGTCACGGCGCTGCAGGCGCTCGCCGCCGGACGCCGCGCCGACCTGGTGCTGGGAGGCGCGGCCGTCAACGTCGCGTCGCTGCGCCTCGACGAGCACGGACTCCTCGTGATCGGCCGGCGCGACGAGCCCTTCAGCCCCCCGGAGGCCGGACTCGCCCAGGGGATGGCCAGCGCGCTCGCCCTGTGCCTGCGTTCGGCCGACCTGGTCTCCAGCGAGCGTGCCGCACGGCTGCACAGCGAGCACCAGGCCCGCGAGGCGAGGCGTGACCCCCTCACCGGCCTGCCGAACCGCTCGGTCTTCTTCGAGTGCCTCGCCGAGGCCACCGCGCTCGCTCGTGACGACGGGACCCGCCTGGCCGTGCTGTTCATGGACCTCGACGGGTTCAAGCACGTGAACGACACGCTCGGCCACGACGTCGGCGACGAGCTGCTCCGGGCCGTCGCCGGACGCCTGGCGGGTGCCGTGCGCCGCACCGACGTGGTCGCCCGCCTCGGTGGCGATGAGTTCGCCGTCCTCGTCGAGCGCGTCGAGAGCACGAGCCGCGTCGAGGCGATGGCCGATCACCTCTGCGGTGCGCTGGCCGCCCCGATCTCGGTCCGCGGCCGGATGGTCGCGGTGCGAGCGAGCATCGGCATCGCCCTCGGACCGCACCCGAGCGACGATCCCCAGCTGCTGCTGCGCGACGCCGACGTGGCCATGTACCGCGCCAAGGCGATCCGCGCCGGCAGCCACGTGGTGTTCGACGAGCCGATGCGTGAGGCGGTCACGGCTCGTGCCGGTCTCGCCGATGATCTGCGCCAGGCGATCGAGGACCGCCGGCTCGACCTCGTGTACCAGCCGGTCGTCGAGCTCGGATCCCTGCGCACCGTCGGCATCGAGGCCCTCCTGCGGTGGGAGCACCCCACCAAGGGCGCCATCCCCCCGGCGACCTTCGTGCCCCTCGCCGAGGAGCTGGGCCTGATCTTCGACCTGGGCGACTGGGTCATCGACATGGCCTGCCGGGACATGGCGCGCCTGAACGAGCGAGGCGTGCGGGACGTCAACATCGCCCTCAACGTGTCGAGCCACCAGCTGCACGACAGCGGCTTCGCCGAGCGGGTCCGTGGCGTCCTCGCCGGCCACGGCGTCCAGCCGACCGACCTGGTGCTGGAGATCACCGAGACCGCGGCGCTCAGCGACGACGCCGTGGTGTTCGACCAGCTCGAGTCGCTGAGCGCCATGGGCATCCCCATCGCCCTCGACGACTTCGGGACCGGCTACTCCTCGCTCAGCCACCTGAGCCGGCTGCCGATCTCGATCCTCAAGATCGACCGCCACTTCGTGAGCCGCCTGCAGACCAGTGCCCGGCACGCGGCGCTCACCGAGAGCGTGGTCGCCCTCGGCCGGCGCCTGGAGCTCGACGTCGTGGCCGAGGGGATCGAGCACGCCGATCAGCTCCTGGCACTGGAGTCCATGGGCTGCCCGTTCGGTCAGGGCTACCTCCTCGGCCTCCCGGGGCCGCTGGACGACGTCGAGGTCAGCCCGGTGACGAGCGACAGCACGGTGTCGTCGCCGGCGGCTCCCTCCCCCTGATCATCGGGGACCGACGCGAAACTCGCTTGCGACCCCGACCACCACGCGCTTGGGTGAGCCCGTCCTGGCCCCGCGAGTGAGAGGAGCGCCCATGCTGCAGATCACGATCCAGCTCGACGCCCCCGTCGCGGACAGGCGCGAGGGCTTCGATGCCCTCACCGGCTTCGACGCCTCCTGACCTCCGCCCGTCGACTCGGCGGTCACCGCGCGCGCTGCCCACCCCATCCGTCCAGCGCCTGTCGCTGCGATGCAGTCCACGCACGGTGCGCGCCCGGCGCGCGCCGGCAGCACCACCCCACCCGGAAGGAGGTGACGACGGTGCGATTCCCACGACGCTTCCGCGAGGAGCGTGCACACGTCAGCTCGGCTGACGATCTCCGCAAGTCGCGCGAGCTGCAGCGGGCCTACAGCTACGAGCTGTACCGCAACCCATCGCTGCCGCTGCGATGAGCAGCACGCCACACGGACGGGTCCGGCACCGAGGTGCCGGACCCGTCTGGTCGTGGCGGATCAGTCGATGCGGCTCCGGACCTCAGCCCAACCGCCCAGGGCGCGGACCGCCGCGAGATCGGGCTCGCCGTCGAGCAGCCCGGCGGCGTGGAAGCCGTCGTCGAGTGCGGTCGAGACCCAGTGCAGGCCTCGTTCGGGCTCACCGGCGCGGGCCCAGGAGCACGCCGTGTCGAAGGCGACCTGCGCTCGGGCCGACGTCACCACGTCGTGCAGCAGCTCGCCGACGAGCGCCGCGTCGGCGTAGTGCTCGGCGTAGTGGAGGTGGGTCTGCAGACCGCCGGCGGCCTCGGCGCCCTCGGCGCCCGCAGCCAGCAGCCGCCGCGTCAGCACCTCGGTGTCACCGGCGACGGCGACTGCGGAGGCCGGCACCAGGTTGGCCGGACCCGACGGGCGCGCCAGGTACGCGTCGACGAGGAGGTCGATGCCTTCCCCGGCGGCGACCGCGACGGTGGCCGGCACGAACGGGGACACCGGGCCGGTCGCCCGGGCGAGCACGCGTCGAGCGCCGTTGGCGTCACCCCGGCGGAGCATGTTCCAGGCGAGCGACTCGGCCGAGGCGGGATCCATGCCGCCGGGCAGGTCCACCGCGGGTGCGGGGTCGGTCCGACGGGACGGCGGCGCGGTCGGCCGACCGCCTCGGAGGGTCGGGCCTGGACCCGCGCGGCGGCTCGGCCCACCGTCCTGTCCCGGGCGAGCACCGCCGCCGCCCGGCAGCGCAGGGCCCTCGACGTCGAAGGCAGAGGGCGCCCGCTCGCCCTGCCGGGCCCGCTGGTACTCCCGGAGGTTGATGAACACGAGGAACCCGGCGAAGAACGCGGCGTACCGGAACGCCTCGGTGTGCGTGTAGGCCCAGATCGCCGCGCCGGTGCCCACGACGACCGACACCAGGCGCGCCTTCTGGATCCCGACCAGCTCGGTCAGCACGTTGCCGCCGTCGAGCGGCCGGATCGGGAGCAGGTTGGCGATGGACCACCAGATGTTCACGGTGGCGGCGAACACGATGATCGGCCAGAGGCCGAACACCTGGTCACCGAGGGTGTAGTCGAAGCCCAGGGCGACGCCGTAGTCGCTGTTGCGAAGGAGCCACGCCGGGATGCCCAGCAGGCCGAGCGCGGCGAACGGGCCGGCCAGGGTGACCACGATGCTGCGGACCTTGTCGAGCTTGCGCTGCGAGAGCGTCAGGCCCCCGAAGCCGTGCAGGACGATCGCCGACGACTGCCCGAGCGCCTTGAGCGCCACGGCGTGCCCCAGCTCGTGGACCAGGACGGACACGAGGACCACGAAGACCCACATGATGATGAGCCGGGCGTCGCCGAGGTTGTAGCCGAGCAGCACCGCGGCGATCCAGAAGAACGGCTCGACCCGCACCGGGATCCCGGCCACGTGGAAGTGCGCCTTGGCGGTCACCACGCGATGGTACGCAGCGCTCGTCCGGATCCCGGACCGGGGCGGCTGCATGCCGACCGACGTCCACCCGTATCGTTGCGGCGTGAACTCGGACGCTGTCGGAACCACCGCCCTGCCCGACGCCGACCACCTCCCGGAGGGCGAGGAGAAGGCCCGCGCCGTGCGGGCCATGTTCGACACGATCGCACCCCGGTACGACCTGGTGAACCGGATCATGACGTTCCGCATGGACGTCGGGTGGCGCCGGACGGCGATCCGCGCCCTCGACCTCGGAGCGCGGTCCGTGGTGCTCGACCTGGCCTGCGGCACCGGCGACATGTGCATCGACCTCGAGCGCGGCGGCCACCGGCCGGTCGGCGCCGATCTGTCCTTCGGGATGCTGGCGGCGGCGCGGACGGACGCGCCGCTGGTGCACGGTGACGGACTGGCGCTCCCCTTCGCCGACGGGTCCATCGACGGGGTCACCTGCGGCTTCGCCCTGCGCAACTTCGTGTCCCTGCCGCCGATGCTGGAGGAGCTGGCGCGGATCCTGCGCCCCGGCGGGCGCATCGCGCTGCTCGACGTGGCCGAGCCACCGAACCCGGTGATGCGGTGGGGGCACTCGATCTACTTCGGCCAGGTCGCGCCCCTCATCGGCGGACTGCTCTCCGACAAGTCGGCGTACCGCTACCTCCCGAAGTCGGTGGCCTACCTGCCCGAGCCGGACGAGCTGCGGCAGATGATCGACGACGCCGGGTTCGACGACGTCGAGCGGACGCTGCTGACCGGCGGGATCAGCCAGCTCTACACCGGCACGCGGCGCTGAGCGTGCCCCTGGTCGCCCGCACCCGACGCATCGACGCCGACGTCGATCTGCTCGACGTGGCCGGTGCCGACGGCATCGTCTTCGAGAAGGGGGCCGACGGCCTCGCCGGGCGGGGCGAGGCGCTCCGCATCGAGATCCCCCGGCTCGACGCCGGGCACCTCGCCGAGGTCCAGCAGGCGCTGGCCGGGATCGAGTGCCACGACGAGCTCGCCCGGCCGGGGACCGGCCCGGTCGCCTTCGCCACCCTCCCCTTCGACCCCGGCGCGGCTGCGGCGTTCGTGGTGCCCGAGGTCGTCGTGGGCCGGGCCGGCGACGGCACGCGGTGGCTCACCACCGTGGGTGCGCCTGGATCGCGTCCGGAACCGGCGGTCGAGGCCGTCGAGGTGGTCGAGCCGCGGCCGTCGCACTACGAGGTCTCGGGGGTGCAGGACGTCGACGCCTGGATGCAGACGGTCGCCGATGCCACCAAGCGGATCGCGGCCGGGGACTTCGAGAAGGTGGTCCTGGCGCGCGAGGTGCGGGTCACCGGCGACGTCGCCCTCCCCCGGATCGCCCTCCTGCACCGGCTGCGCCGGGCCTTCCCGGGGTGCTTCACCTTCGCCGTCGGCGGGCTCGTCGGCGCGTCGCCGGAGCTGCTCGTGTCCCGGACCGGCGACACCGTGCGGGCCCACCCGATGGCCGGCACCACACCCCGGGGCGGAGACCCCACCACCGACGCCCGCCTCGCCGCCAGCCTCCTCGCATCCACCAAGGACCGGGAGGAGCACCAGATCACCATCGACATGGTGTGGGAGACGCTCCTGCCCTTCTCGTCCTACGTGGATTCCGAGCCCGAGCCGTCGATCGTCGCCGTGGCCAACGTGCAGCACCTGGCCACGATGGTCGAGGGTCGCCTCTCGCAGCCGCCGGCGTCGGTGCTCGAGCTCGTGGCGGCGCTGCACCCGACGCCCGCGGTGGCCGGCTGGCCGCTCGCCCCGGCGCTCGAGTACATCGCCGCCCACGAGGGCATCGACCGCGACCGCTACGCCGGTGCCGTCGGCTGGGTGGACGCCGCCGGGAACGGCACCTGGGCGGTCGCGATCCGCTCGGCCATCGTCGAGGGACCGACGGCGAGGCTCTTCGCCGGCGTCGGCGTCGTCGCCGACTCCGACCCGGCCGCCGAGCTCGCCGAGACGCAGGCGAAGTTCCAGGCGGTGCTGTCAGCGATCGTCCGGCCCTGAGGGGCCGGACCCGTCCGAGCGGACGGCATCGGTCGCGGCTGAATCGAGCCGGCGGTGCAGGGCGACGTTCTCGTCACGGTCGGTCGACACCACGAGCACCCGGACGCCCGGCCGCCAGTCGAGCTGCTCGACCGTGTCGACCCGCTCCGCCTCGACGCCGTAGGCCTGGGCGAGCGCCACGAGATCGAGCCCGTGCGGGGTGCCGAAGAAGCGCTCGAAGCGGTCGCCCGCCAGCTCGGTCCGCTGGGGCAGGAACGAGAAGATCCCGCCGCCGTCGTTGTCGAGGACGACGATCGTCAGGTCGACGCCGCGGTCCGCGAGGCCGAGCAGGCCGTTCGAGTCGTGGAGGAACGCCACGTCGCCGATCAGCAGCGTGGTCCTGGCGCCCACGAGGGCAGCCCCGACCGCGGTCGACACCACGCCGTCGATGCCGTTCGCCCCGCGGTTCGAGAGCACCCGCAGATCCCTCCGGACCACACCGAACCACTCGATGTCGCGCACCGGCATCGAGGAGGCGGCAACCAGGAGCGAACCGGGAGGCAGCGAGCGGGTGAGGTGTCGTGCCACCGCCGGCTCGGAGAGCGGGTCATCGGCCAGGACGACGTCGAGCGCCGCACCGATCGCGTCTGACGCGGCCCGCCAGGCTTGCACCCACTCGGGCACCGGCTCGTGCCCGTCGGCGACGGTGGGCACGGCGTCGAGCAGCACCGCCGCCCGTCTCGACGGATCGGGCCACCAGGCCGGGGCGGCGATGACGACCTCCTCGTGCTCGCATCCGTCGAGCCACTGGCCGAGCACCTTCGACGCGGGCATGCCGCCCGAGCGGATGACCACGTCGGGACGGACGCGGTCGGCGAACGGCGTCCGCAGCAGCGCGTCGAAGGCGGCGATGCTGGTGTCACCGGCGCACCCTGACGACGGGTCGGCAAGGAGCGGCCATCCGAGGTCCTCGGCCAGCGCCGCCACCGCACCCGGGTCGGCCGTGCCCCGTCCGGCGATGACCACGCCCCGAGCGCCGCTGACGGTGGGCTCCAGGATGGGCGCCTGGCGCCCGGCCGTCAGCCGCTGGTGCCACGGGCCCTCGCCACGGGCGGGCGGCAGCTCGCCGACCTCGCCGACCAGCGGCTCCCGGAAGGGCAGGTTCAGGTGCACCGGCCCGGGCCACTCGGAGGTGGCCTCGGCCCACGCCCGGCCGGCGATGGAGCGCCACGACGACGACTGGGCCGGGTCGGCGACGCCCGGGTCGCTGAAGGCTCGCACCGAGCGCCCGAACAGGTGGGTCTGGTCGACCGTCTGGGGTGCCGCGACGTCGCGCAGCTCCGGCGGCCGGTCGGCGGTGCACAGGATGAGGGGCACCCCGGCCAGGTCGGCCTCGACGGCGGCGGCATGGAGCTGGACGACGGCGGTGCCGCTGGTGGTGACCACGACGACCGGTCGACCGCCGGCGGCTGCCAGCCCGAGGGCGAGGAAGGACCCGGAGCGCTCGTCGTGGTGCACGTGGGTGCGGACCCGGTCGTCGGAGGCCAGGGCCAGGGTCATCGGCGTGGATCGCGAGCCGGGACAGACCACGGCATCGGTGAGCCCGCACCGCACCCACTCGTCGACGAGCGTGGCGCAGAAGGTGGACTGGACGTCGGGACTCCAGCCGCGGGTGTCGTTCACCGGAGGTATGTCACCATGCCCGGCCATGTGGTTGCACGCCGAGCGTGAGGGATCCGGGCCACCGCTGGTCCTGGTGCACGGCTTCACCCAGACGCGGCGCTGCTGGGGACCGCTGGCCGACGACCTGGCGCGCGACCACACGGTGGTGCGGGTCGACGCACCCGGCCACGGGATGTCGGCCGATGTCATCGCCGGCCTGCGGGGCGGCGGGCGCATGATCGCCGACCAGGGCGGCGAGGCCACCTACCTCGGCTACTCGATGGGCGGCCGCTACCTGGTGCACCTCGCCCTGGCGAACCCCGAGCTGGTGCGGGGGCTGGTGCTGCTCGGCGCCACCGCCGGCATCGACGATCCCGACGAGCGGGCGGCGCGCGTGCGGGCCGACGAGGCGACGGCGGCCCGCATCCGCGAGCTGGGCCTGCTCGAGTTCCTGCAGACCTGGGTCGCCCAGCCGATGTTCGCCGGGATCCCACCCGAGCACCAGCACCTGCTGGAGCGCATGGAGAACACCGTGGACGGGTTGGAGAGCTCGCTGCTCCAGTCGGGCACGGGGGCGCAGGATCCCTCGTGGCACAAGCTCCACCGCCTCGACATGCCGGTGCTCGTGGTCGCCGGCGAGCGCGACGACAAGTTCAGCGCCCTCGGCCGGCGGATGCGGGAGTCGATCGGCGACAACGCCACGTTCGCGACGGTGCCGGGGGCGGGCCACGCCGCCCACCTGGAGCAGCCCGATGCCTTCCTGGCCGTGCTGCGGCCGTGGCTCGCCCACCACGGCCTCTGACCCTCCGAGAGGAATCTCGACAGCTGGTCAGCGACGTGCTGACCGGCTGTCGAGATTCTCGGGTCGGGGCTACAGGCCGGCGGCCACCGCCGCGTCGATGACGTCCTGGGGGACGGTGCAGGTGGCGGCCGACTCGGCGACCAACCCGAAGAGCGTGTCCTGGTCGGACCCGGCGAGCGCGATCAGCTCGGACTCCGGCGTGCCGGCCAGCAGCTGCTCGTGCGTGCAGTTCGCCGCCCGCGGGTCGGCGCCCTGGGCGGTCAGGGCGTCGAACACCGTGCCCTCGACGAGCCCGGCGGGCCGGGTGTCGGGGTAGTCGTCGAGCGAGATCTCGCCCGTCGTCTCGGTCGGTGCCGCGGTCGTCGTGGTCACCTCGGCGAGCGCGACGGGCGTGTAGGCGATGTCCACGGCGTCGCCGGACTCGCGCTCGGCCGCGGCCCAGAGGCCCACCGCGATGGCGGCGACGACCAGCACACCCGCGACCCAGGCGATCAGTCGCCTGCCGGTCGGGTGGGCGGCGAGCTGGACCGCACCGCCGGGCGCATGGCTCTCGACGGGGAAGATCCCCTTGTCGTCGGCCCACATGAGCAGCGGCGGCATCACGACGAGGGCGGCGAGGAGGGCGACGGTCACGTTCATGGTGACGATGATCCCGAAGTCCCGCAGCAGCGGCAGCGCCGAGCCGATCAGGACGGCGAAGCCGCCGACCGTGGTGGCCGCGGACGTGAAGAACGCCCGTCCCGTGCGCCTGGCCGCGTGCTCGGACGCCTCCATCGGTGTGCGTCCCGCCTGGCGTTCCTCGAGGTACCGGGCGGTGATCAGGACCGAGAACTCCGTACAGGACGCGATCACGAGCGGGCCCGACACCGTGGTGAGCGGACTGAGCGTGAGCCCGAAGGCACCGATCACCACCGATGACGTGCCGATGGCCAGGCCGACCGGGACGAGGGTGAGTGCGGCCCGACCGAGCGACTGGAACCGGATCAGCAGGTACAGGGCGCTGAGGGCGAGGCCCAGGTACGTGAGGATGGCCCGGTTCGCCGACAGGTTCTCGAGCAGGCCCACGCCGACGATGGCCAGTCCGGCGGGGACCGCTCGGATGGCCTGCTCGTCGGACTCGAGCCCCTCGAGCAGGATCGAGTCCTCGGGCAGGTCCAGCCCCGTGATCCGCCGGTCGAGGTCGGCCTCGAGGAGCTTGACGAGCTCGGCGCGGTCCTCCAGGCTCGCCGGCGCCAGGCGCAGGTTGACCTGGGTGGCGGTGTCCTGGTCGGCGAGCAGCACCTTGCGGATGTCCTCGGGCATCACGGCAGCCGCAGCCACCACGTCAGCCGACGTGGGGGCCAGGGGCGTCGCGCCCGGCACCCCGATGATCTTGGCCATGGTGCCCGTCAGCGACGACGACGTGGCGACCTCGTCCAGACCCTCGGCGTAGAGGATGAAGTCGTGGAGGACCCGGGTGACCTCCTCGTCGAGGACGTTGTTGGCCGTCACGAGGACGCTGAGGGTCGACGAGAACCCGGTGGACTCCTCGAGGGTCTCGATGTCCCGCACGGTCTGGGTGTCCTGGTTGATCCACATCACCGGATCGGACTCGATCTTGAAGCGGCCCTCGAGCGCCACGCCGGCCACGAAGAGGACGATGGACATCACGACGAGCGGGAGTGCCGCCCGCTTCGGGAGGCCGCCGAGCCACACGACGATGCGCTCGACCCAGGACGCCTTCACCGTCGGCGTGCGGGACCGGTACTCGCGGACCCCGAGGATGGTGGTCGGCAGCACGATGCCGCAGAAGACCAGGGCGACGATGCCGACAGCGAGCATGACCCCGAAGTCCCGGATCATCGGGACCTGGCTGATCTGCAGCGCCGTGAAGGCCACGACGGCGGCGAGGGTCGCCGCGACCAGCGCCGGGCCGACGTTGGCCAGGGTCTCGCTGATCGGGTTGGCCTCCTTGTCGAGCGCCGACTCCTCCTCGATCCGGTTGTGGATCTGGATGGCGAAGTCGATGCCGAGCCCGATGAGGATCGGGAGCCCGCTGATGGTCACGAGGGACAGGTTGATGCCGATGTAGCCCAGGAAGGCGAAGCCCCACATGACGCCGACGACCGTGGACAGCAGCGGCAGGAACCGCCACCGCACCTGGAACATCACGGCCAGGATCACCGCCATGATCGCCAGGGCGATGGCTCCGAGGGTCAGCATGCCGCCCTGCAGGTAGTCGTTGATGTCCTTGAGGAAGACCGGCGAACCGGTGACCGTGACCTCGAAGCCGTCGAGCTGGGCGGTCTCGGCCACGTCGAGCACGGCCTGGGTCCCGGCGGACAGCGAATCGAGGTCGGCGTTGCCCGTGAGGAGCACGCCACCGACCGCCGTCTGCAGGTTGGGGAACACGCCTCGCAGCGACGCCCGGACGACCCGGTCCTCACCGGTGGGCATCTGCGGAGCGCCGTCGACGACCTCGACGTTGTCGTTGCCGAACGTCAGGAACTCGACCCACGTGGGGTTCGACAGGTCGCGCTCGGTGACCGCACCCAGGCGTGCGAGCGTGACGCCGATGTCGGCCTCCCGGACGGCCTTGCCCTCCTCGTCGGGCTCGCGCTCGAGGGCACCCAGGAGCGCACCGGTCCCGGGCGACGGGGCGAGGGTCTCGCCCGACGGGGTGATGCCGGTGGTGATGGACTCGCTGAACCGCAGGGTCGTCAGCGGGGCGACCACGGAGTACACCTGCTCGATCGCCCGCAGCTCGGACTCGATCCGCTCGAGCTCGGCCAGGTTGTCCCCGGCGTAGAGGTCGGCGATGTCGGCGTCGCCCTGGGCCTGGAACAGCAGGATGATCGTCTCGCCGCCGAACTCGTTCTGGAGGAGCTCGTTGTCGATGGCGATCTGGGAGTCCTCGTTGAGGTAGCTGTCCTGACCGGTGGCGAACTCGAGGTTCCTCGCCCCCAGCGCCAGGATCGCCGTGATCACCACGAAGGCGATGGCCACGAGGACCCATCGCCGTCCGAGCTCGTACCCGAGTCTGCGCCAGTTGCGTTCCACGGCCGGATGCTATTGCTCGGCGGACCTCGCAACCGGCGGGCGCCAGGATGCGGTCAGGCCGAAGCAGCGAGCCCGATGGCGAGGAGCACGCCGAAGGCCAGCTGCACCTTGCCGGTGGCACCGAGGACAGCGATCAGGTCGCGCCCGGCCGCGCCGCTGCGCACGAGGCGGATCGGCCGCACCGCCAGCGCGACCGCGACGAGCGCGACCGCTGCTGCCGGCCGGGCGACGGCCACCGGGACCACGAGCAGGAACGCGAGCGCGAGCATGGCCACGAACACGGTGCGGGTCCTCGCGTCACCGAGGCGCACGGCCAGGGTCTGCTTCCCGGCCACCGTGTCGCCGGGGATGTCGCGCAGGTTGTTGGTGACGAGGAGCGCGGTGGCGAGGAGACCGACGGGCACCGACACGAGCAGGCTCAGGGCGGTGATCTCCTCCACCTGGACGTAGGTGGATCCAACCGTGGCGACGACGCCGAAGAAGACGAAGACGAAGACCTCGCCGAGTCCGAGGTAGCCGTACGGCCGGGATCCGCCGGTGTAGAACCAGCCGGCCGCGATGCTCGCCGCGCCAACCACCAGCAGCTCCCAGCCGACGGCGATGGTGAGGGCCAGACCGGCGAGGCCGGCCACGGCGAAGCACAGGACGGCGGCCCGCTTCACCGCTCCCGGATCCTTGATGCCCCAGCCCACGAGGCGGACCGGGCCGACACGACCGCTCGGGTCGTCGGTGCCGCGGATCCCGTCGCTGTAGTCGTTGGCGTAGTTGGTGGCGACCTGCAGCGCGAGGGCCACCATCCCGGCGGCGACGGCGCGCCATGCGATGAGGGGGCCATCGACGCCGCGTGCTGCCGCCGTGCCGACCAGGACGGGCACGACCGCGGCCGGCAGGGTCCGCACCCGTGCGCCGGCGATCCACGCTCGCGTGCCGGTGGGCATCGGTGCTGTCATCGCCAGCAGGTTCGCGCACGCGCGCCCCTACCCTGCACCCGGTGCACAGGCTGGTGGCGATCGAGGCCCGCGGACAGCGCTTCGTCGACGGCCTCCGCGCCGCGTGGGACGACGGCGACGCCATCCTGCCCGTCGACCCCCGACTCCCCGCACCGGCTGCCGACGCACTGGTCGAGGCCATGGCGGCGGGCGCGCCGGTGGAGCCAGGCGTGGCGCTCGTGGTGCCGACGAGCGGTACGACCGGCGGACCCAAGGGCGTGCAGCTGACCCACGCCCAGGTCGCGGCGTCGGCCGAGGCGACGTCATCGCACCTCGGCATCGATCCCGGCCGTCACCGGTGGCTGGCCTGCCTGCCCCTGGCCCACGTCGGGGGTCTGTCGGTCGTGACGCGGGCGTGGCACACCGGCACCGGACTCGAAGTGCACGATGGCTTCGATGCCGATGCGGTCGACGACGCGGCTCACCGGGGGTGCACCCACGTCTCCCTCGTCGGCACCGCACTCGCCCGCATCGACGCCGCCGCGTGGACCTGCATCGTCCTCGGCGGGTCGGCGCCGCCCGCCGACCGTCCCCCGAACGCCGTGGCGACCTACGGCATGACGGAGACCGGCAGCGGGGTCGTCTACGACGGGGTGGCGCTCCCGGGCGTCGAGCTCGAGGTGGCGGCCGGGGAGATCCTCGTGCGCGGGCCGATGGTGGCGACGAGCTACCGCGACGGCACCCCGGTCGTCGACCCCGAGGGCTGGCTGCACACCGGTGATCTCGGCGAGCTCCGAGGCGGGGTGCTCACCGTCCACGGCCGGCGGGGCGACATGATCATCACCGGTGGCGAGAACGTGCACCCCGACCCGGTCGAGCGGCGTCTGCGCCAGCACCCGTCGGTGGCCGACGCCGCCGTCGTCGGCCGGCCCGACCCAGAGTGGGGGCAGCGGGTCGTGGCGATCGTCGAGCTGACGCCGGGGCAGCCGGTCCCGTCGCTCGCCGAGGTGCGGGACTGGGTGCGGGCCGAGCTCCCCGCGTGGTCGGCGCCGAAAGACCTCGAGGTGACCGACGCGCTCCCCCGCACCTCGCTCGGCAAGGTCCGGCGGGCCGCGCTGCGCTGAGCCCGCCCTCGACGAACAGGCGTCGCCTATCCCGTCGGGCGGATGAGGGCGCCGCCGTCGACGACCATCGTGTGCCCGGTCATCCACGACGACAGCTCCGAGGCCAGGAAGAGGGCCGCGTTGGCGATGTCCTCGGGCTCGCCGAGCCGGTGCAGCGGGGTGCGCTGGGCGATCTGGTCCTCGGCGGGCTCCCACAGGGCCTTGGCCATGTCCGTCTTCACGAGCCCCGGGGCGATGGCGTTGACCCGGACCCCGGGTGAGAGGTCAGCGGCCAGCACCTTGGTGAGGTGGATGAGCGCCGCCTTGGTCGTGTTGTAGATGCCGATCCCCGGCTCCACCGACAGGCCGCCGATCGAGGCGATGTTGATGACCGCCCCGCCGTGCTCCTGCATCGAGGCCTTCCAGCACTCCTGGGCCCACACGAGCGGTCCTCGGAGGTTGACCTCCCACGTCTTGTCGTAGCGGGGCAGGTCGATCTCGATCGGTCGACCCATGTAGGGGTTCGTGGCGGCGTTGTTCACCAAGATGTCGACCCGACCGAAGGTGTCCATCGTGTGGGCGACGCACGCTGCGGCGGCGTCGGGGTCGCCGGCGTTCGCGGCGAAGACCGACGTGTCGCCCTCGATCTCGTTCGCCGCCGCCTCGAGGGCGTCCTGCTTCCGGGAGCTGAGGACCACCTTGGCCCCGGCCCCCGCCAGCGTCGTGGCGATGGCCTTGCCGATGCCCTTCGACGCCCCCGTCACCAAGGCGACCTGTCCGTCCAGTCTGATCTCCATGCCGGCGCACCGTATCCATCGAGCGTTCGTAGCGTGGACGGGGTGAACCGCCTCGCCCAGGAATCCAGCCCGTACCTGCGCCAGCACGCCGACAACCCCGTGCACTGGCACCCGTGGGGGCCCGAGGCGATGGCCGAGGCCGTCGAACGGGACGTCCCCATCCTGTTGAGCGTCGGGTACTCGGCCTGCCACTGGTGCCACGTCATGGCGCACGAGTCCTTCGAGGACGACGCCACCGCTGCGGTGATGAACCAGCACTTCGTGAACGTGAAGGTCGATCGCGAGGAGCGGCCCGACGTCGACGCCATCTACATGGAGGCCGTCCAGGCCATGACCGGTCGGGGCGGTTGGCCGATGACCGTCCTGTTGACCCCCGACGGCCGCCCGTTCTACGGCGGCACGTACTTCCCGCCGCAGCGCCACGGCCAGATGCCGTCGTTCGTGGAGCTGCTCGAGGCCGTGCACGACGCCTGGACGAACCGCCGGGACCAGCTGTTCGAGCAGGCCGACCACCTCACGCAGGCGCTCGGCCAGGCGGGCCGGATGCTTTCCGGCGACGCCGTGCCCGGCGCCGACGTGCTCGACGAGGCGCTCGACCACCTGCGCCAGGCCTTCGACGAGGAGTGGGGCGGCTTCGGGGGCGCACCCAAGTTCCCGACGCCCCAGAACCTGGACCTCGTGCTGCGGGTCCTGAGCCGCGGCGAGGCACCGGAGCTGTCGGCGATCGTCGAGACGACGCTCGACGCGATGGCCTCGGGCGGCATGTACGACCACCTCGGCGGCGGCTTCGCCCGCTACTCGGTCGACCCCCAGTGGGTGGTGCCGCACTTCGAGAAGATGCTCTACGACCAGTCCGGCCTCGTCCGCCTGTACCTGCACGGCCACCTGGTGACGGGGAACGAGCGGTACGTGCAGGTCGTCGAGGAGACGGTGGGCTACGTGCTGCGCGACCTCCGCCAGGACGGCGGTGGCATCGCCTCGGCCGAGGACGCCGACTCCCTCGATGCCCACGGCCACAGCGAGGAGGGCGCGTTCTACACGTTCACCCCCGACGAGGTCCGGGCTGCGCTCGCCACCGCTCGTCTCGGTGACCTCGTGGACGACGCACTGGCCTGGTGGGAGCTGGACCGCCCGGCCAACTTCGAAGGCCGGTGGATCCCGGTGCGCACCCACCACCGGGGCGCGTGGGCGCGTCCTGCGGGGATCGAGCAGGCCCGTGCCGCGCTGTTCGAGGGCCGCGCCACCCGCCCCCGTCCGGGTCTCGACGACAAGGTGCTCACCGAGTGGAACGCCCACTGGGTGGCCGCCCTCGCCGAGGCCGGCGCCGCGCTCGGACGACAGGACTGGATCGACTCGGCCGCAGCGACCGGCGACTTCCTGCTCCGGTCCCTGCGGCGCGACGACGGGCGGTGGCTCCGCTCCTGGCAGGCCGACACCGGCGCCAAGCACCTGGCCTTCGCCGGAGACCACGCTGCGCTCGTGGATGCCTTCACCCGGCTCGCCGAGGCCACGGGCGAGCGCCGCTGGCTGGCCGAGGCCCGGACCGCGGCCGACGCGATGCTCGAGCTGTTCTGGGACCCGGACCAGGGCGGGCTGTTCACCACCGGCGTCGACGGCGAGCAGCTCGTGGCCAGGGACAAGGACCTGCAGGACCAGGCGCTGCCGTCGGCCAACTCCACTGCGGCCGTCGCGCTGCTCCGCCTCGCCGCCCTGACCGACGAGCGTCACTTGGCGGACCGGGCTGCGGACATCCTGCGCCTCTCCGGTGACCTCGCCGGGCGGGTGCCGTCGGCCTTCGGCGTGCTGCTCGCAGCGATCGACCTGCACCACGAGGGCACCACCGAGATCGTCGTCGCCGGCGACCGACCCGACCTCGTCGAGGTGGTACGGCGACGCTGGCTGCCGAACGCCGTGCTGGCGTGGGGCGAGCGCTACGACTCCCCGCTGTGGGAGGGCCGGGACGACGGCCGGGCCTACGTCTGCCGCAGCTACGCGTGCCAGCTCCCGGCGACGACGCCGGAGGAGCTGGCGGCCCAGCTCTGAGGGGTCTGCGCTACCAGCGGCCGCGGTGGACGACGTCGTCGAGCGCGGGACGGGGCCGGGCAGCGCTGCGGCCGGGCTCGCCCGGGGCGGGCCAGCCGAGGGCGATCGTGCCGACGGCGCGCTGGTCGTCGGGGACACCGAAGGCGATGCGCACGTCGACCTCGCGCTCGAACTGACCGAAGAGGCACGCGCCGAGACCGGCGGCCGTGGCGGCGAGCAGGAGGTTCTCGACCGCGGCTCCCCCGTCGACCCACCAGTACGGCACCGGCCAGGCGTCGACGCCGGCCCCGAGCCCGGTGGCGGCCTTGTCCGGCTCGGCGTAGCGGTCGGGGTAGGCCGCGGGGCGCACGTAGGGCACCACGAGCACCGGTGCGTGGAGCAGCCCCTGCCAGCGGAACCGGGCCTGCGCCTCCGGGTCGGGCATCGTCGTGGCCCAGTAGCGGGCGACGTCGTCGTCTCGGAGCACGAGGAACGACCACGGCTGGGTGTTGCCGGCCGACGGGGCCCGGCGGGCGAGGTCGAGGGTCCGGTCGACGAGGTCGTCGGGGACGGGTCGGTCGGCGAAGTCCCGCACCATGTGGCGGGCGGACAGGAGTCGGGCGAGGTCGTCCACCGGGATCACCCGGCGACGGAGTCCTGGAGCCGCTCGAGCACCCCGCGTGCGTACGGCGAGGCGAGCTGGCGGGCTGCGGAGTCGTAGGCCACCCGGGCGACGCGCTCGTTGCCCTGGCGGCGCATCATGTTGAGGCCGCCGAAGGCATCGAGGTCGTCGGCGGTGGGGCGCAGGAGCAGCACCGACGTGCCGGCGCGCTTGGTCTCGACCAGCTCGCGCTCCAGACGGCGCTGGGCGTGCAGCCGGCCGAGCTGGTGGGCGATCGGCGGGCGGGGCGAGGTGTCGAAGGCCATCGGCACCACGGCGATGGCGACGTCGGCACCGAAGCCCGTGGCGAGGTCGAGGTTGCTGGTGGAGTGCACGCCGCCGTCGACCAGGGTGCGGCCGTCGACGCGCTGGGGCAGGAAGAACGCCGGGATGGCACAGGACGCCTTGACCGCGGTGTGCAGATCGGTGCGGACCGGGTCCTTCGTGCCGAGCACCACCCGACGCCCGGTGCCCACGTCGACCGTCACCAGCCACAGGGGGCGGTCGGGCCAGGCGTTCGGGAGCACCTCGGAGATGGTGTCCTCGGCGTCGTCGATGGTGAAGAAGCCAGCGGGGAACGCACGCCGGAGCGCGGCCGGCAGGGGCGGCACCGGCAGGCGGACGGCCGAGCGCTGGAGCACGTACATCGACCCGATGAGGCGGCGCATGGCGTCGATGGGGCCGTCCCAGGCGGCGGCCCACGGGCTGCGCGCCTGGGTGTGGCCGAGCTCGGGGTGCTCGCCGATCGAGGCCCGGAACAGGTCGTCGGTGGTGAGCCCGGAGCGGACCATCGCCCCCATCATCGAGCCGGCGGAGGTGCCGACGATCAGGTCGGCGTCGTCGGGCCGGAACCCGCCGACCTCCTCGAGGGCGCGCAGGACACCGGCGTGGTACGCCATCCCCACCGTCCCGCCGGCGCCGAGGACGAGGGCGGTGCGCAGGGTCAGGCCAGCTTCTCGAGGTCTTCGGCCATCGCCCAACCGAAGGCGATCACGCACTCGCCGGACTCGGCGTCGAGGTCGGCGAAGAACTCCTCGTACTCGGCCACCTTGTCCCGCTTGAGGCACTCGTGGTCGAACACGACCGGCAGCGAGCCGTCGCCCTTGACCCGGAACTGGCGGTCGGCGTAGCGGGACGGGACGATGCCGTAGCGCTTGGCCAGGCGGCGGCCCCAGGCCCGCTCCTCGCCGGAGGCCTTGTGCTCACGGCGCGGGATCAGCTCGGAGAGCGCGCGGAACGCCTCGTACCCGGAGGGATCGGTGAGCCGGGCGGCGACCAGGACGTCCTCGTCCGGGAACGCCAGGACGGCACGACGCAGCTCCTCCTGCATGATCGCCCGCAGGACCGTGTCCCGCTTGGACGAGCGCTTGATCGAACCCATGCCGATCAGCACGCAGGGGGTGCCGCCGATGCGCTCGAGCGTGGAGAAGGTGAAGCCCTTGAGCTTGCCGTCGTCGCGGGCCTGGGAGACGAGCACCCAGGACTCGGCTTCCTTGGTGATGGCCCCGATCTCGTGGGGGAAGGGCGTCTCGGCGCACAGATCGGCCAGCTCGGCCAGCTCGACGTCGCTCAGCCCCGTGCAGTCCTTGGTCTCGACCTCGATCGACATGCGTTTGGAGCCCCCGTGTCGCTGGCTTGTGGTCGCTCCAGTCCACTCGGTTCGGGCGGCACCGCGCAAATCACGCCGAACAGCTGTCCGCTACTCGATCAGGGCCGCAGGGCCGAGCAGCACCCGGATCTCCGACACGAGACCGGTGCCGGCGTCGACGCCGTAGGCGGGCGGCAGCCGCAGGACCTTGTCGTCACCGAGGTGCAGCAGCACGGGGTGGTCGCCCGGGTGCTCGAGGAGGATCTCCTTGAGCTGGGCGATGAGCTCGGCGGTGAGCCGGTTCGGCATGACCCGCAGCCGGAAGGGGGTGGCCGAGTCGGAGACGCCCTCGACGACCTCGATGTCCATGGCGATGAGCTTGGGCATGTCGTCGCGCTTGTCGATCCGGGCCTTCACGATGACGATGGCGTCGTCCTCGAGCTTGTGGCCGTGCTCGGTCATCGTGCGGGGGAAGACCATCGTCTCGACGTTGGACCGGAGGTCCTCGAGCACGAAGACGCCCATCAGGTCGCCCTTCTTGGTCCACTTCCGCTGGAGGTTGGTGATGACGCCGCCCACGGTCTTGATGGCGCCGTCCTCGCACTCGGCAAGCGCGTCGAGACCGAGCTCGGTTCGCCGGGCCAGGAAGTCCTCGGCGCCGAAGAGCGGGTGGTCGGACACGTAGAGCCCGAGCATCTCCTTCTCGAACGCCAGCTTCTGCACCTTGGGGAACTCGAGGTCGGGGATCTCCTCGCGCTCGTCGAAGCCGAAGCCCGCTCCCGGGCCGACGTCATCGGATGCGGTGTCGAACAGGCTCATGACGCCCGCTTCGGCCTCCTTGCGGCGGGCGATGGTGCGGTCGATGATCGACTCGAACACCATGAGCAGACCCTGGCGGGGGTGGCCGACCGAGTCGAAGGCTCCGGCCTTGATGAGCGCCTCCACGGTCTTCTTGTTGAGCACGCCGAGGTCGACCCGCTCGCAGAAGTCGTAGAAGTCGGTGAAGGGCCCGTTGGCCTCCCGCTCGGCGATGATCAACCCGCACAGGCCCGAGCCGACGCCCCGCACGGCGGACATGCCGAACACGATCTCGGCCCCGTCGATGCCGCCGTCGTCGCCTCGCCGGAGCTCGGGGGCGAAGTCGATGAGGGCTCGGTTGATGTCGGCCACCGTGACCGGGATGCTCATGGCCCGGCACTCGGCCAGGTAGATGGCGGCCTTGTCGAGGTTGCTCTTGACGCTGGTGAGCAGGGCCGACATGTACTCGGCCGGGTAGTTCGCCTTGAGGTAGGCGATCTGATAGGCGATGAAGCCGTAGCCGTAGGAATGGCTCTTGTTGAAGGCGTAGTCGGCGAACGGTTCGATCATGTCGAACCACGCCTGCCCGACGTCGGTGCCGTACCCGGCCTCTTCGCAGCCGGCGACGAACTTCACGCGCTCCTTCGCCATGATGTCGCGGCTCTTTTTCCCGGCGGCCTTACGAAGCGAATCGGCGTCGGCGAGGGAGTAGCCGGCGAACTTCTGCGCCAGGCGCATCATTTGCTCTTGGTATATGCAGAGCCCGTAGGTGGCGCCGAGGATCTCGTCGGCGTCGTCGTGGATGTAGGAGATCTCCTTGCGACCGTTCTTCCGGTCGGCGTAGTCGTTGTGCATGTTGGCCGCCATCGGGCCCGGCCGGTACAAGGCGACGAGGGCGGCGACGTCCTCGAAGGAGTCGGGCGCAAGCGAGCGCATGAGCGCCCGCATGGGCGGTGACTCGAGCTGGAACACGCCGACGGTCTGGCCGGCCCTGAGGAGGTCGTAGGTGGGCTCGTCGTCCAGCGTGACGTCGTCGATGTCGACCTGCTCGCCCCGGGTCATCTCGATCAGCTCGAGGGTGTCGGAGATGATGTCGAGGTTCCGCAGGCCGAGGAAGTCCATCTTCAGCAGGCCGAGGTCCTCGACGCCGTGCATCTCGTACTGGGTGACGACCGGGGCTTCCTCGATGGGCTTGCCCGGCTCCGGCTTGCGCTGGATCGGCAGGTAGGTGGTGAGGGGCTCCTTGGTGATCACCACCGCGGCGGCGTGGATGCCGTCGGAGCGGCGCAGGCCCTCGAGGCCCTTGGCGACGTCGATGACCTCCTTGGAGACCGGGTCGGTGGTGTACATCTCCCGGATCTCGGTGGCCATCTTGAAGCCGTCGACGTACTTGGGGTGCTCCTCGAGGCAGGCGTAGAGCGGCGTGTCGCGGCCCATGATGAGCGGCGGCATGGCCTTGGCGATGCGGTCGCCGGTGCCGTAGTCGTGGCCGAGCACGCGGGCGGCGTCGCGCACGGCCTGACGGGCCTTGATGGTGCCGAAGGTGATGATCTGGGCGACGTTCTCGCGGCCGTAGCGCTCGGCGGCGTAGCGGATCATCTCGTCGCGGTAGCGGGTGTCGAAGTCCATGTCGATGTCGGGCATGGAGATGCGGCTCGGGTTGAGGAACCGCTCGAACAGCAGGTCGTACTTGATGGGATCGAGGTCGGTGATCCAGAGCGTGTACGCCACCGCGCAGCCGGCGGCGGAGCCACGACCCGGACCGACCCGGATCTGGTTGTCGCGGGCGTGCTTGATGAGGTCCCAGGTGATGAGGAAGTAGCTGGAGAACCCCATGTCGCCGATGACCTTGAGCTCGAACAGCAGCCGCTCGGTGGCACGGTCGTCGAGCTGGTCGCCCCAGCGCTTGCGCGCCCCCTCGAACACGAGGTGGCGGAGGTAGCCGTCGTCGGACTCGAACCCGGGCGGCAGGGGGAAGTTGGGCAGCTGGGGCTTGCCGAACTCGATCTCGACCTCGCAGCGCTCGGCCACCCACAGCGTGTTGTCGCAGGCGGTGGGCAGCTCCCGGAAGAGGTACCGCATCTCCTCGGCCGACTTCAGGTAGTGGTCGTCGCCGTGGAACTTGAAGCGGTTCTTGTCGCTGACGAGGCTATTTGTCTGGACGCAGAGCAGGGCATCGTGACTGAGCGCGTCCTCGCGGTGGACGTAGTGGCTGTCGTTGGTGGCGAGCAGCGGGGCGCGGATGGCCTTGGCGAGGGCGGCGAGGCGCGGGTTGGACCACTGCTGGGCCGGGATGCCGTGGTCCTGCAGCTCGACGAAGAGGTTGTCGCGCCCGAAGATGTCCTGGAGCCGGCCGGCGAGCTTCACGGCGTTGTCGAAGCGCTCGTCCTCGGACAGCGGATCGGTCTGCTGCTTGTCCGGGTCCATGATCGCCTTGGGGACCAGCGCTTGCAGCACGTGGCCACCGAGGCAGCCGGTGGTGGCGATCAGGCCCTCGCTGTGCTCCTCGAGCAGCTCCCAGTCGACCTTGGGCTTGCGGTAGTAGCCCTCCATGAACGAGCGGGAGGCCAGCTGGATCAGGTTCTTGTAGCCGACCTCGCTCTCGGCCAGGAGCGTGAGGTGGTACCAGGGCTTCTTGCCGCCCTCGCCCTCGCCGCCGGAGTCGTCCATCTTCCCGCGCGCCGCGATGCGCTCGGTGCGGTGGTCGTGGGCCATGTAGGCCTCGGTGCCGAGGATCGGCTTGACGCCCTGGTCCTTGCACGCCCGGTAGAAGTCCAGGATCCCGTACATGTTGCCGTGGTCGGTGATCCCGAGGGCCGGCTGGCCGTCGGCCGCCGCGGCCGCCACCAGCTCGTCGAGTCGCGCCGCACCATCGAGCATCGAGTACTCGGTGTGGACGTGGAGGTGGGTGAACGAATCAGCCACCGGGGCCCCTTCTCGCCGTGATCCACAACTGCTCCACAGCCGGCTTCCACAGCTGTGGACGAATCACATCGGTGTGATTCGTGGCGGCGACCGTAGCAGGGACCCGGCGACGGTCGCCGGGCCGAGATCAGGTCCGGGGTGCGGCGTGCTCGGCCTGGTCGATGGCCTGCCACTCGGCGAGGTGGCGCTCGAGGGAGGCCTCGTCTCCGGGGAGGGTCACGATGTCGCCCTCGACGCGGGCGTCGGCTGCGCCGTGGTCCGCGAGGAAGAGCATGATCTGCTCCTCGAGGCGGACCTGGAAGACCCGGGCCCCCTCCCCCGACGTCTCGGGCAGGATCGTGGCCACCCGGTGGCACGAGCCGTCGTAGCCGTGGGCGACGCGGTCCATCGTGCGGATGCCGTCGTCGAGCTTGGCGCCGAGCTGGCGCAGCAGCGCCTTGCGCTTGCGGGCGGCGAGGGCGTTGACCGGGCCGGCGTCGATGGTGAGGAACGAGACCGAGAACACCGTCTGGTACCGCTCGGAGCGGGCTCGTTCGAGATCGACGTCGGTGAGCAGGAAGCGGGCGTTGTTGACGCCGGTGAGGTCGTCGATCTGGTCGTACAGGTCGAGCTTGTCGAGTGACATCGACAGCGTCCCGGCGGCCCAGCCGCCGACCGCGCCGAAGAGGAAGTAGGCGATGGCGCGGGTGACGATGAGGGCGGAGAACTGCCCCCAGCCGACGGCGTCGATGGCGTCGGCGCGCAGCACGACGTACACGCCGGTGGCCGCGGCGGCGCCGATGAGGCCACCCGGGAGCCGGAACCACAGGAGCAGGAGGAAGATCGGCGCGAACAGGAGCGTGGCGACGACCTCGGTGGTGTCGACGCTGCGCACCAGCAGCACCGCGATCAGGACGGCCAGGATGGCGAGGCCGACGAGGCTCAGCATGAGACGGGCCCGGGCGTAGCCCATGCGGGCAAGCCGCGCCGACAGGTCCTGGGTCGCCATGGCCGGACAGTACCCGAGCCCCGTCCGCTGCTGGCTGACCATGGAGTCGAGCCGTCAGGCGAGACGACCCATGTTGCGGTGCCCTGTGGCGGCGGAGCCGTCACATCGGACAGCGCGAGGACGTGATGCCTCTGCGCAAGACGTCAGTGTGGTTCCATGACGCTTGATGTGGCTGCTCCCGATGGCGCTGAGAGCGAAGATGGCGGCGGTCATCCTGCTCGGGATCTTCTTCATCCCCTTCGCCACGTCGGACCTGCGCGGCCTCACCCACGTCCTCACGTGCACCGACTCCGTCTCGGCCTCGCTGCTCGTCGACGACACGGCTGACGACGACAGCGCGCCGGTGCTCGGCTCGGCCGACTCGGTCTCGCGCGACGAGGTCGGCCTCGGCCTGTGCGGCGGCCTGGAGGTGGCTCTCCAGCTGACCTCCGCCCGCGACGGTCGGGCCGAGGTGCTGGTGGCGATCACCAACTCGACCCAGCACGACTGGAAGGGCAGCATCGAGCTGCGCTTCGACAACACCCCGGTGCCGGTGGCCATCGGCAGCATCCGCCAGGGCGACACCGAGAGCGACACGGTCGAGCTGCGCGTCCGGAGCGGCCGGGCCTACGAGATCACCGGCACCCTCCTCATCGGCCCCTGATCGGGCGAAGCGCTACAGGTAGGTGCCCGGCGGGTGCGGGGCGCCCGCATCCGGGCCGCTGCCGGGGCGCTGGCCGGCCTCGAGCTGGTGCCGCATCTGCTCGAGCTGCTGGCGGGCCGCCGCCTGCTGGGCGAACAGCGTCGCCTGGATCCCGTGGAACAGGCCCTCGAGCCAGCCGACGAGCTGCGCCTGGGCGACCCGGAGCTCCCCCGCGGACGCCGGCGTGTCGCCGAACGGGGACGCGAGGCGGTGGAGCTCCTCGGCGAGGTCGTCGGACAGGGCACCGCTCAGCTCCTGCACCGACTGGTCGTAGATCTCGCGGAGCCGGTCGCGGCCGGCCTCGTCGAGGTCGGCGGAGCGCACCTCTTCGAGGAGCTGGCGGATCATGGCGCCGATGCGCATCACCCGGCCCGGTTCCTGCACGGCCTCCTGGGAGCTGTCCGCGCCGGCGGCGGCGGCCTGCTCGATCAGCTCGCCGCGCGCGACCTCGTCCTCGGTGGGACCGTCGGCTCCGGTCGGTGCGCTCTGGGGGTCGGACACGAGAGGGGCTCCTGGATGCGTCGAGGGGGCTGCGGCTCAGACGGTGGCGGCGAGGAACGGGACGAGCATCTCGTCCTCGGTGAGCGAGCCGTGGCGACCGATGAGGTGGTACGGGCCGGAGTCGGCCGGGTCCATGTAGGCGACGGGCTCCCGGGCCACGAGGGCGACGTCGCCGAGGCGGGCCCGGACCTCGTCGCGGACGCGGGGACCGAACCAGCCCTCGTCGATCATCTGGTCCCGGGGAACGATCCACCCGGTGTCGGCGTGGGCCTCGGCCGCCTCGAGCAGCTGGGCGCCCCGGCCGGGGCGGGCGTGCAGCCAGCGGAACCGGCCCTCGCCGCTCTGCATCGACAGGTGCGGGCGGATGCCCGGGTCGAGCTCGACGAGGCGCTCGCCGACGTCGACCTGGCCGTGATCGGCCGTGATGGCGAGCACGGTGCCGGCCGGCAGCACCCCGAGCAGGTCGGCGACGAGGTGGTCGACCCAGCGCAGCTCGCTGTCGTAGTGCTCGCCGAGCCCGTACTCGTGGGCCACCTTGTCGATGCCCTCGTAGTACGCGTAGACGAACGGCTCGCCGCCACGGACCAGGCGATCGACCTCGGAGACGAGGGTGCCCATGGTCCGGTAGCCGACGAAGCGGGCCCCGCCGAGGTGGGCATCGGTGAAGCCGGTCTGGGCGAACTCGGCCTTGGTGACGACCGGGGGGCGCTGGCCGCCGAAGGGCTCGTAGCGCTGGAACCCGCCGGGCGGCATGGAGCGGCGGGCGTCGCCGTCGGGCGTGGACCAGCGCAGCACGTTGAGCACGTGACCCTCGATGGCCATCCGGTAGCCGATGACGCCGTGCTCGCCCGGCGGCATGCCGCTCACGATCGACGTGAGTGCGGTGGACGTCGTGGACGGGGCGACGGTGGAGACGGGCCCGCCCTCGAGCACCGAGGTGATCGTGGGGGCGAGGGACCGGCGCTGCTGGAGCTGGTTCCAGCCCAGGCCGTCGAGGGTGAGCAGCACCGTGGACTGCTCCGCCTGCGCCAGCGGTCGGGGCACCCAGTCGGCGAGCTCGTCGGGGGGATCCTGGACGACGGCGGCGACGTTGCACACGCACGCACCGGCGTAGTCGGGAATGAGCGGTTCATCAGCCACTACGGGCCACGCTAGCGAGCCTCGCCGCGGAGACCCCACCCGCACCGCTCGCGTCGCCCGGGCCGTCGCTCCCCGACCGAGTCGTTCGCCGGCGCTCACCGCGCGCGGTCGTTCCCTACGATGCGGCCATGCGCGTGTCGACGAGAGGGGACTACGCCAGCAGGGCCCTGCTGTCGCTCACCCTCGACGGGGTCGACGCCCCGGTGTCGGTTCGGGACATCGCGTCCCGGACCGGGCTGCCCCAGCCCTACCTCGAGCAGATCCTGCTCGCCCTCAAGGGCGCCGGTCTGGTGCGCTCGAAGCGCGGCGTGGGCGGCGGCTACGTCCTGGCCCGCTCCCCCGAGGACATCACCCTCGGCGACATCGTCTCCGCCGTCGACGGGCCCATCACCCTCGGCGACTTCGGCGAGCCCCACACCGGCGGGGCGTGCGACCACGAGGGCCAGTGCGTCCTGCTCGCGGTGTGGGCCGACGTCGCCGACCACATGCGCCGCCACCTCGACGGCCTGCACCTGGCCGACCTGGCCCGGATGGCCAACGGCGAGCAGCCCTGGCCGACCCCGCCCCACACCGACCACGACGAGCCGGTGAGCGACGCCGTCTGACGGCGACGCCGCCGGTTCCCCCAGGGCGGTTCAGGCGGGGTGGAGCGTGGCGAGGACGGCCTGCAGGTCGGCGGGCAGCGGGCTGTCGGCCTCGACCGGCGCACCCGTGACCGGGTGACGGAACGCCAGGTGCTCGGCGTGGAGGAACTGCCGGGGCGCCGGCAGGGTCTGGCGGACGCCGCCGTAGCGGGGGTCGCCCACCACCGGGTGGCCGATGCCGCGCAGGTGGACCCGGATCTGGTGCGTCCGGCCGGTCTCGAGGTGGCAGACCAGCTCGGTGGCCGGGACGGGCTCGTCGTAGCGGCGCACGACCTCGTAGCCGGTGCGGGCCTCCCGGCCCCCGACCACGATGGCCATCTTGGTGGGGTCCTTGGTGGACCGACCGATGGGGGCGTCGACCTGGCCGCGCGGCTCGGTCACGTGATCCCAGACGAGCGTCCGGTAGCGGCGCACGATGTCGTGGACCCGGAGCAGCTCGGTCAGCCCGGCGTGGGCCTCGGCGGTGCGGGCGACGGCGAGCAGCCCCGAGGTCTCGCGGTCCAACCGGTGCACGATGCCGGGACGGAACGACTCGCCGACGTCGGCGATCTCGGGGAACCGGGCGAGCAGGCCGTGGACCAGCGTGCCGGTGGGGTTGCCGGCGCCGGGGTGCACGACCAGGCCGGCCGGCTTGTCGATGACCAGCACGTGCTCGTCCTCGTGCACCACCTCGACCGGCACGTCGGGGTCGGGCTCGACGATCAGCTCGGCGGCAGCCTCGGGCACGTCGAGGGTGAGGCGCTGCCCCTCCTCGAGCCGGTCGGCCTTGCGCGTGCGGACCTCGCCGTCGACCCGGACGCCGCCGGCGTCGATCAGCTCGCCCGCCACGCTGCGGGGCACGTCGCAGAGCATGGCCACGACCCGGTCGAGCCGCTCGCCGGCCAGGGCCTCGGGCAGCGCGGCGTCGAAGGCGGTCATGCCCCAGTCTCACCCTCGGGTGGGTCGTCGAGCGCATCGGTGAAGAAGCCGACCACGAGCAGCAGGCCGATCCCGACGGTCAGCGCCGCATCCGCGAGGTTGAAGACGGGGAACCACTGCAGGTCGACGAAGTCGATGACGGCGCCGCCGAGGAGCCCGTCGTTGCCCTCGCGGAAGAGGCGGTCGATCATGTTCCCGAAGGTCCCGCCCACGACGAGGCCGTAGGCGGCGAGGACCCACGGCGACCGCTGCTTGCGCCCCGACCACAGCAGGAAGGCCACGACGGCGAGGGCGATCACCGACACGATCGGACCGCTGTCGGACGTGAGCGAGAAGGCGGTGCCGGTGTTGTAGATGACCCGCAGGCGCAGCGTCCACACCAGGTCGATGACCCGGGTCGGGTCGGTGAGGGCCTCGAGGGCCCACCACTTGGTCAGCTGGTCGAGGACGACGACGGCCGCGGTGACGGCACCGATGGCGAGCAGCGGCCGGCTCGGCTCCGGGGCGGTGGCGTCCGGTGTCGGGCCGGCCTCTGGCTCAGCGCCGACCGAACCCACCGACCTTGTACTCGACCTTCTCGCGCGCCCACGGGATCGCTTCGAGGCGCTCCTCGGGGATGGGGTCGCCCGACACCTCGCAGATGCCGTAGGTGCCCCCCTCGAACTTGGTGAGGGCATGATCGATCTCCTCGATCATCTCCAACGCCTTGGCGGCCAGCGCCAGGTCGCGCCCGCGCTCGACGGCGATGGTGTCGCCCTCGCCGGATTCCTCGTCGAACTGCACGTCGCCGGGATCCATGTCCATCACCAGGCTGTCGGCCTCGGCGCGCAGCTGACGGGCCTGGCGCTCGTAGGTGTCGCGCTCGACGTGGAGGAGCTTGCGCATCCGCTCGAGGAACTTGGAGTCGAAGTGCGTCGACTTCTTGCTGCGCCCGGACTTGGCCGGCGCGGCCTTCTCGGCGTGTGCGGCCTTCTTGGCGGGTGCCGAGGCCTTCTTGGCGGGTGCCGAGGCCTTCTTGGCCGGCGCCGAGGCCTTCGCCGCCTTCTTCGCCGGAGCCTTCGCCGCCGCCTTCTTGGCGGACTTCGTCGACTTCGCCGCCGACTTGGTGGACTTGGCGGCGGCCTTCTTCGACGTGGACGCGGACTTGGACCTGGATTTGGCCGCCCCGCCGGCGCTGGCCTTCTTGGCCGGTGCCTTCTTCTTCGTCGCCTTCTTCTTGCTGGCCGCCGAGGCCTTGCTGGCACGTGCCACGTGGTGCTCCTCCGCACAGGGGAGCCGAGATCGTAGGCCGCACCCCGCGGCCCGGCAAGGGATGGTGGGGCCGCCCCAACCCTTGGGGGCCCGCAACCAGGCGGCCCTAGCATGGCGAGATGCCAGCGAACGACGGACGCCCAGAGTCGGGTCGGTACCCCGACGTCGACGCCCATCCCTCGTTCCCGGAGCTCGAGAAGGCGATCATCGGGCGCTGGGAGGCCGAGAAGACCTTCGAGCGCAGCATCGACCAGCGCGAGGGCGCCGACGAGTTCGTCTTCTACGACGGCCCGCCCTTCGCCAACGGCCTCCCCCACTACGGGCACCTGCTCACCGGCTTCGTGAAGGACGCCGTCCCCCGCTACCAGACCATGCGCGGCCACAAGGTCGAGCGCCGCTTCGGCTGGGACTGCCACGGCCTGCCCGCCGAGATGGAGGCCGAGAAGCGCCTCGGGGTCTCCGGTCGCATGGCCATCGAGGAGCTCGGCGTCGACGTCTTCAACGACGAGTGCCGCCTGCTCGTGTCGGGCACGGCCGACTCCTGGCACTCCTACGTGCGCCGACAGGCCCGCTGGGTCGACATGGCCAACGACTACAAGACCATGGACCTGTCGTTCATGGAGTCGGTCATGTGGGCGTTCAAGACGCTGCACGACAAGGGCCTCGCCTACGAGGGCCAGCGGGTGCTCCCCTACTGCTGGGAGTGCGAGACGCCGCTGTCCAACTTCGAGACCCGCATGGACGACGCGTACCGGGAGCGCCAGGACCCGGCGGTCACCGTCTGGTTCGAGCTGACGTCGGGTCCGCACGCCGGCAAGCGCCTGCTCGTGTGGACCACCACGCCCTGGACGCTGCCGTCGAACCTCGCCATCGCCGTCGGCCCCGACGTCACCTACGCGGTCTTCCGTGAGGACGACGGCGCCGAGTACGTGCTCGGCGAGGCCACCGTCGAGAAGTACGCCGCCCAGCTCGACGGCATGGAGCAGACCGGCACGATCACCGGCGCCGAGCTGGCCGGCTCGTCGTACGCACCGATCTTCGACTTCTTCGCCGGCACCGAGAACGCCCACCAGATCCTGACCGCCGACTGGGTCGACACCGGGGAGGGCACCGGGTCGGTCCACATCGCCCCGGGCTTCGGCGAGGACGACAAGGCCCTCTCCGACGAGCACGGCATCCCCACCATCGCCCCGGTGGACGAGAAGGGCGCCTTCACCTCCGAGGTGCCGCCGTACGCCGGGATGCAGGTCTTCGACGCCAACAAGGACATCGTCCGCGACCTGAAGGCGCGCGGCGTCGTGGTCCGCCACGACTCCTACCTGCACAGCTACCCCCACTGCTGGCGCACCGACACCCCCCTCATCTACAAGGCCGTGTCGTCCTGGTTCGTCGCCGTGACGGCCATCAAGGACCGGATGCTCGAGCTGAACCAGCAGATCGACTGGGTGCCCGAGCACGTGAAGGACGGCTCCTTCGGCCGTTGGCTCGAGGGCGCCCGCGACTGGTCCATCTCCCGGAACCGGTTCTGGGGCTCGCCCATCCCGGTGTGGAAGTCCGACGACCCCCAGTACCCGCGCATCGACGTGTACGGGTCGATCGAGGAGCTCGAGCGCGACTTCGGCGTCACGGTCACCGACCTGCACCGGCCGATGATCGACGAGCTAACCCGCCCCAACCCTGACGACCCCTCCGGGCAGTCGACGATGCGCCGCATCCCCGACGTCCTCGACTGCTGGTTCGAGTCGGGCTCGATGCCCTTCGCCCAGGTGCACTACCCGTTCGAGAACCGCGAGTGGTTCGAGAGCCACTTCCCTGGCGACTTCATCGTCGAGTACATCGGCCAGACGCGCGGCTGGTTCTACACGCTGCACGTGCTGTCGACCGCGCTGTTCGACTGCCAGTCGTTCAAGACGTGCGTGGTGCACGGCGTGCTCCTCGGCGACGACGGCCAGAAGCTGTCCAAGCGCCTCCAGAACTACCCCGACCCGGTCGAGGTGTTCGACACCATCGGCTCCGACGCCATGCGCTGGTCGCTGCTCAGCTCCGCTGCCGTGCGTGGCGGCGACATGGTCGCGGCCAAGGGTCCGATGCAGGACGCCGTTCGCCAGGTGCTCCTGCCCATCTGGAACGCGTGGTACTTCCTCACCCTGTACGCCAACGCCGGCGACTCGCTGCGCCCGGGCCGGACGCTGACGGGCGACGACGTGGCGGCCGGCGAGGTCGACCACGTCCTCGACCGCTACGTGCTCGCCAAGACCCGCCAGCTGGTCGAGTCGGTGACGGCACGCATGGACCGATTCGACCTGTCCGGGGCGTCCGCCGAGATCGCCTCGTTCCTCGACTCGCTCAACAACTGGTACATCCGCCGCTCCCGCGAGCGGTTCTGGGGCGAGGACCAGGTGGCGGTCGACGTGCTCCACACGGTGCTCGACCACCTGTGCCGCGTCTCGGCCCCGCTGCTCCCCCTGCTGACCGAGCAGGTCTGGGGCGACCTCACCGGCGACGGCTCGGTGCACCTCACCGACTGGCCGGAGGCGTCGTCGCTGCCCGACGACCCCGAGCTCGTCGCCCAGATGGACCTGGTCCGCGACATCGCCTCGGCCGCCAAGTCGGTGCGCGAGGCCCGCGGGCTGCGCCGCCGCCTCCCGTTGCACACCCTCACCGTGTCCCTGGCCGATGCCGCCTCCACGGACAACGCCCACCTGGAGGCGTTCCGCGGCCTGCTCGCCGACGAGGTCAACGTCAAGGAGGTCGTGCTGGCCGAGGCCGGCACGCTCGGCGCCGAGCGGTTCGAGGTCGACCTGAAGGTGGTCGGCCGCCGGCTCGGCAAGGACACCCCGACGGTCGTCCAGGCCATGAAGGCGGGCGACTACGCCTACGACCCCGACGCCGACGAGCTCAGCGTCGGTGCGCACCGCTTCGGGCCGGACGAGTTCGTCCGCAAGCTCGACGCCGACCAGCCCGAGGCCACCGCGGCCCTCTCCGGTGGTGCCGGCCTCGTGCGCCTCGACCTCACGGTGACGCCCGAGCTCGAGGCCGAGGGCCTGGTCCGCGACCTCGCCCGCGAGGTGAACGAGGTGCGTCGCAAGGAGGGCCTCGACGTCTCGGACCGGATCCGCCTCGTCGTCGACCCCGGCCACCACGACCAGCTGCGCGACGCGGTGGTCACCCATGAGGGCCTGCTCACCGACGCCACCCTGGCCGTCGAGATCGAGCAGGCCCCGCACGAGCGTCCGCTCGCCGGCGGCCACCGCGTCGAGGTCGGCGCCGGCCTCGCTGCCCACGTGGCGGTCCAGCGCGCCGCCACCTGACCTCGCGGGGCAGCTCTCCGCCAGACTCCACCCCGTGCGACGGGTGTCGGTGGTGGGCAACTCGGGTTCGGGCAAGACCACGATGGCGCGCGCGCTCGCCGACGCGCTCGGGGTCACCCACGTCGAGCTCGACGCGCTGTTCCACGGCCCGAACTGGACCCAGCCTCCCCCTGCCATCTTCCAGGCCCGGGTCGCCGCCGCGCTCGACGATGCGGTCGACGGCTGGGTGGCGTGCGGCAACTACTCGGCCGTGCGCACCGACGTCGTCTGGCCCCGGGCCGACACGGTGGTGTTCCTGGACCTGCCCAAGCGCGTGGTCATGCGCCGCGTGGTGCGACGGACGCTGCGACGCGTCCTGACCCGCGAGGAGCTGTGGAACGGCAACCGGGAGCCCCTCCGCAACCTGTACCGCCTCGATCCCGAGCAGAACATCATCCGGTGGGCGTGGGAGCGCCACGACGTGAACCGGCAGCGGTACCGGTCGGCTCCCGCCGAGCCGGCGAACGCCCACCTCGACTTCGTGTTCCTCCGCTCGTCCGCCGAGGTGTCGGACTTCGTGGCTGCCGCGGGCGCCTAGCCCAGGCGGCTGGCGATGTCGTTCAGGATCGTCTTGCGACCGGCGCCGCGCTCCTCGCGGGCGCGGACCTGCAGCAGCTGGTCGTTGCTGAGGTCGGCGAGACGGGGACGGATCTGGGCGACGGTGAGCGTGTCGTAGTTCGCGATCGGGAACCGGGGGGCGGCCTTCTTGGCGTTGCGGGCCGCCTTCTTGGCCGTCGACCGCTTCACGGTGGCCTTCTTGGCCGCTGCCTGCTTCGTCGTGGCGGCCTTGCGGGCCGGAGCCTTCGTGGCGCGGGCCGCCCGCCTGGTGGCCACGGGCGCCGCGGCGGCCCGGCGCTCGGGCGCGGGGCTGTCGAGGCGGCGGTCGATGTCTGCGACGATGGTGCTGCGGTTGTCGCGGGCGACCTCGTGGTCGCGGACCGCCCGCAGCTCGTGGTCGGAGAGGCCGCTCAGCAGCGGTCGGATCTGGGCCACGGTGAGGGCGTCGTAACCGGCGATGGCGAGCACGGACGCATGGGCGCTCGAGGCGGGACGCTCGTCGGCCCACCCGTCGTCGGCGGGCTCGGCGTGGGCCTCGGCGGCTTCGACCAGCCCGAGCTGACGGTCGATCTCGGTGATGACGGTCTTGCGGCCCTGGCCGGCGACCTCGCGCTCCTTGACCTCTTCGAGCTCGTCGTCCTCGAGCTGGGCGAGCAGCGGGACGATCTGGTCGACGCTGAGCTCGTCGTAGTCGGCGATCGGGAAGACGTAGCCGTCGTCGTACTCCTCGTCGGCGAGGCTCGGCACCTGCGGCGCCGGCGTGGCCGGGCGAGGGGTCGAGAGGGTCTCGTCCCGGGCGCCCACGGCGGCAGCAGCGGCCTCGGCGGCGGCCGGCATCGGCTCGGGCTCCGGTTCGGCGTCGAGGCTCTCGGCCTCGAGCGCGTCGGCGGCGGTGCCGGTGGCGGCGAGCTCGTCGAGGCGGGCGATGATCGTGGCCCGGTTCTTGCCCTGCCGCTCGCGCTCGGCGACGATGCCGAGCTCGTCGGAGTAGAGCTGGGGCAGGAGCGGCATGATCTCGGCGACCGTGAGGTCGTCGTAGTCGGCGATGGGGAACTCGGCGTCGAAGTCGCCGTCGTCGGCCCAGTCGTCGTCGGAGGTCCAGTCGTCGCCCGCGGCTGCGTCGCCGGCGCTGACCGGGGCAGGCTCGGCCACGTCGGCCTCGGGCTCCTCGGCTGCAGCGACGACCGCCTCGGGGGAGGTGACGATCGGGGCGACGGTGGTGGGCTCGTGGCGTGCCGCCGCCTCCTCCTCCTCGGTGACCTCGGGCGCGATGGGCGCCGGCGGCTCGAGGTTCGTGTCGGCCTTGGGTCGGGCCTTGCGGAAGGCGAGGTACAGCACGACCGCAGCCGTGAAGCTCGCGGCGATCGAGAAGTAGATCAGCGTGAGGCCGTCATCGGTCAGCAACCCCACCACCAGCAGGATCGTCGCCAACAAGACGAGGCCGAAGCTCACGAGGACCAACACGATGTACGTCACCTTCCAGAAGCCAAACGGCGGCGGGGATACTAGACAGCGCCCCGCGCATGGGAGCGAAGGGGCACAAGTGAACTAGTTCGACGACCGCAGCGGATCCCCTGCCCCTGCGCCGGAGGGGACTAGCTGTAAGAGCCAGCCAGGTTGTTGACGCGGCTCGCGGGTGGGCCGGCGATGGCGGTGTGGTGTCGGTGATGGTTGTAGCGATGCAGCCAGGGGTC
>Ga0208490_100324_pt1 | contig 35034 bp, 38 predicted proteins | sample SubbioAug_CSWold_FD_184818 | JGI IMG/M metagenome (GOLD analysis project Ga0208490, IMG submission 184818) | Serpentinite rock and fluid subsurface biosphere microbial communities from McLaughlin Reserve, California, USA - CR11Aug_CSWold (SPAdes) | ecosystem: Environmental > Terrestrial > Deep...
CCGGCGGAGAAGTCGAGGTGGCACAGCCGGTCGACCTCGGCCTGGGCGGCGGCGAAGAAGGGCTCGCCGTAGCCGAGCGCCACCGACCCGGCGACGACGGCGAGGCGCAGGTCGAGCAGGTTGGCCACCGACGCCACGGCCCGACCCACGAGCGTGCCGGTGCGCCGCCGGACCTCGAGGTCGGCGCCGGCGGCCGGGTGACCCGTGCGGTGCGCGATCGCCGTGCCGCTCGCTTCGGACTCCAGGAGCCCGGCGGGGTGCCGCAGCCACGGGTCGGTGCCGTCGGCCACGAAGACGTGCCCGATGTGGCCGGCGTTGCCGGATGCGCCTTCGAGCAGGCGACCCCGGCTGACGATCCCGCCCCCCACGCCGGTGGACACGACCATCGCCAGGTAGTCGCGCTCCCCTGCGGCCGCGCCGCACCAGCCCTCGCCGAGGGCGAGCGCCTTGGCGTCGTTGTCGACGGCCACGGGGAGGCGCAGGTGCCGGGCGAGGCGGTCCCGGAGGGGGAAGTCCCGCCACGCCGGGATGTTGAGGGGCGACACTGCGACGCCCCCCTCGGCCATCGGCCCCCCGCACCCGACCCCGCACGCCTCGATCTCCACGCCGGCAGCACGGGCGTCGCCGCGGACGGCGTCGGCCAGGCCGGCGAGCTCGGCGAACAGCGCCTCGGCGTCGCCCGTGGCGGGCGTGGCCCGTCGGGCCCGCACGGTCAGGGAACCGGCGGCGTCGACCACCCCGGCGCCGAGCTTGGTTCCACCGATGTCGATCGCGAGGGTCGCCACCCGGGCGATGGTAGGGAGCCCAGGACCCCCGGCCCCGAGCATCCGACCGGCTCCCGTGCGCCGTAGTCTGCTGGGGCGGCGGAGCGCGACCGGCCGTGCCACGACGACGCAGACGACCCAGGAGGACGGGTGGCGAGCAGCCAGACAGAGGCGTTGCGAGGGAGCACGGTCGCCGAGGCGTGCGACCGCGTCGCCGAGCAGGTCGAGTCGGTGATCATGGGCAAGCGGTCCGTGATCGACCTGATCCTGGCCGCCCTCCTCGCCGACGGGCACATCCTCCTGGAGGACGTCCCGGGCGTCGGCAAGACGAGCCTGGCCAAGGCGCTCGCCGCCTCCATCGAGGGCACGTTCGGGCGGGTCCAGTTCACGCCCGACCTGTTGCCCACCGACGTCTCCGGCGTCACCATCTACCGGCGCGGTCGCGACGAGTTCGAGTTCCGGCCCGGTCCGATCTTCGCCAACATCGTCCTCGCCGACGAGATCAACCGCGCCTCGCCCAAGACCCAGTCCGCGCTGCTCGAGGCCATGGCCGAGCGCCAGGTCACCGTGGACGGATCGACGTACCCGCTCGCCGCGCCGTTCCTCGTCATCGCCACGCAGAACCCCATCGAGCACGAGGGCACGTTCCCCCTGCCGGACTCCCAGCTCGACCGCTTCCTCGTGCGGATCGAGGTCGGGTACCCCGATGCCGATGCCGAGCTGACGATGCTCGACAGCCACGGGTCCGTCGACCCGCTCCTGTCGGTCCAGCCCGTGCTGCACACCGAGGACGTCCTCACCATGCGCCGCGCCGCGGCGGCCGTGCACGTGGCGCCGGCGCTCAAGCAGTACCTGGTGCAGCTGGCCGACCGCACCCGCGCCCACCCCCAGCTCGAGCTCGGGATGTCGCCGCGGGCCACGCTCAGCTTCCTGCGCATCGCGCGGGTCTGGGCGGCGATGCGCGACCGCGACTACGCCACGCCCGACGACATCAAGGCCCTCGCCATCCCGGTGCTCGCCCACCGCCTGCTCGTGACCCCGGAGGCCGACCTGCAGGGCGTCGCCGCGGCCGACATCGTGGCCGACGTGCTCGACAGCGTCCCCGTCCCGCGGCCCCGGCCGGCCTGATCGCCGTGCGCCCGACCCGCACCGGGCTCCTGGTCGGACTCGCCAGCGCGGCGCTGGTCGTCGTGGGCCGGCTGCTCGGCCTCGCCGAGCTCTACGCCATCGGTGCCGCGGTGGGGCTCCTCGCCCTCGTGTGCGGGCTCTGGGTCGGCTTGCGGCGCCTCGACATCGTCGTGACGCGCAGCGTGCGCCCGTCCCGGGTCCACGTCGGCAACCCCTGCACCGTCGCCATCCAGGTGCGGAACCGGGCGGGTCGGTCCACGCCGGTCCTGCGCCTGCTCGACCCCGTCACGGGCACCGCCGGCGCGGACCTGCTCCTCGCTCCCATCGGGCTGCGCCGCACGACCGAGGTCGCCTACCGCCTGCCCACGACCACGCGCGGCATCGTCACGGTCGGGCCGATGCAGGTCGCCATGTCGGACCCCTTCGGCCTCGCCAGCACCCGCAACCCGGCCGCACCCTCGGTGGAGGTCACCGTCCTGCCGCGGGTGGACGACATCGTGCCCCTCCCCCGCAGCGTCGGCCCCGACCCGGACGGCTCGGCCGAGACGGGCTCCCTCGGCCGCTCCGGGGAGGACTTCGCCGCGCTGCGGCCCTACCTCATCGGCGACGACCTGCGCCGGGTGCACTGGCCCTCCTCGGCCCGCACCGGCGACCTGCTCGTCCGCCAGCACGACATCCCCTGGCAGGGCCGGGTGTGCGTCGTGCTCGACCTGCGCCGCCAGGCCAGCGACGAGGTGACGCTCGAGCGGGCGGTCTCCGCCGCCGCCTCGGTGCTGCGCGCCCACCTGCGGCGCGGTGACCACGTCCGCCTGGTGACCACCACCGGGGTCGACAGCGGCTACGGCATGGGCGCGTCGCACCTCGACGGCCTCCTCGAGTACCTGGCCGTGGCCGGCCGGAGTGCGTCGGGATCGCTGCGCATGGCCATGGAGCTGGTCGAGCGGGGCGCCACCGGCGCGGTCGTGCTCGTGAGCGGGACGCTCTCGGGCGCCGACGTCGAGCTCTTCGAGCGCGCCGGCAACGGCGTGTCCCTGCGCCGGATCGTCCGCTTCGACGGGTCGCAGCGGGCCACCACCCCCCGCCGGACCGAGGTGCTCGGCGTGGGCCGCAACGAGGAGTTCGCCGCCGCCTGGTCCGAGTCCACCGGCGCGGTGGCGGGTCGACGGCGCCGCCGACGGCAGGTGGCGCGGTGACCGCCCCCGCCGCCACCCGCCCCCAGGTGGGGTCGCGCACGTTCCCCGTGCTCGCCGTGGCCGAGGTCGCGTTCGCCCTCGTCAGCCTGGCCACCGTCGTGAGCCTGCGGCGGGTCTTCGCCGGCGGCGAGTGGTTCGCGCCGCTGGTCGTGCACGTGGTCGCCGCCCACGCCACCGTCACCTGGCTCCGTCGGCGCCAGGTCGCCGCGCCCGTCGCCGCGCTGGTCGCCGGGGCGGTGGCCCTGGTGGTGATCGCCTGGGTGCACGCCGGCCAGGCCACGACCTTCGGCATCCCCACCCTGTCCACCGTCGACCTGCTCCTGACGTCGGTCAACGACGCGTTCACCCAGTTCGGCGACATCAAGGCCCCCACACCCCCGCTCGAGGGCTTCCTGGTCGCCTCGGCCGTGGCCGTGTGGGCCGGTGCCGTGGTGGGCGACTGGGCCGCCTTCCGCGCCGATGCCGCCGTCGAGGCCGTCCTGCCCGCCGCCGCGCTGTTCGGGGTGGCGTCGGTGCTCGGGGCCGACGTCGGCCGGATCCCCCTCGCCGGCCTCTGGATCGCCACGGTCCTCGCCTTCGTGCTCGCCCGGCGGGCCGATCGCCTGGGACGCACGTCGACCTGGGTGGGCGACCACCGCTCCCGCGGGCCCCAGGCCCTGGTGCTGCTCGGCATCGGGCTCGCCGTGGTGGCCACCGTGGTCGCTGCGGTCGTGGGCCCCCGGCTGCCCGGCGCCGAGTCCGAGGCGGTGGTCTCGCTCACCGACCTGGGCGACGACGCGCCCGGCACCCGCGTCACCGTCAGCCCGCTGGTCGACATCCGATCCCGGCTCGTCCAGCAGGCCAACGTCGAGGTCTTCACCGTCCGCAGCGACCAGCGCGCCTACTGGCGACTGACCTCGCTCGACCGCTTCGACGGCACCATCTGGTCCTCCAACGGCTCCTACGGGAAGAGCTCGGGCGACCTCGACGACGGCGTGCCCGTGGCCTCCGAGCGCATCGTCTTCGACCAGCAGTTCACCATCTCGGCCCTGTCCCAGATCTGGTTGCCCGCCGCCTACGAGCCCCAGGCCGTCCAGGTCTCCGATCCGGTCCGCTACGACGAGATCTCCGGCACCCTCATCGTCGACACCGAGGTGCCCACCTCCGACGGCACCGCCTACGCGGTGCGCTCGGCCCTGCCCCAGCACCTCCCCGACGCCCTGGCGGCCGCGTCGAGGGAGGTCCCGTCGGACATCGCCGAGCGCTACCTGGACCTCCCCGCCGACTTCTCCCCCGACATCCGGGCCCTCGCCGCCGAGGTCACCGCCGGGAGCACGAGCGGCTACGAGCAGTCCATGCGCCTCCAGGGGTTCTTCCGCGAGCAGTTCACCTACGACCTCGAGGTGGACCTGGACCACGGCATCGGGGACATGCAGGAGTTCCTCTTCTCCGTGCGGGCCGGGTACTGCGAGCAGTTCGCCGGCAGCTTCGCCGCCATGGCCCGGAGCCTCGGGCTGCCGGCCCGCGTGGCCGTGGGGTTCACCCAGGGCGTGGCCGACCCGGCCGACCCGACCCTGTACCGGGTGCGGGGCGAGCACGCCCACGCCTGGCCCGAGGTCTACCTCGGCGAGTACGGCTGGGTCGCCTTCGAGCCCACCCCCGGCCGCGGTGCGCCCTTCGCCGAGCAGTACACCGGCGTCCCCGAGCAGCAGACCCAGAGCGGCGGTGGCGGCGGTGCCGCCACGACCGTGCCCGCCACGCCCCCGACGGAGGTGCCCTCACCGGACACGTCGGTGCCGGGCCAGACGCCGCCCGTGTTCCCGGAAGAGCCCGGGGCCGACGTCGGCACCGGCGGGGAGGCCGAGGCCGAGCCGAACCCGTGGCCGCTGCGCCTCGTGGCGGCCGCGGCGATCGCGCTCGGCGCGCTCGTCCTCTACCTGCTCGCGGTCCTCGCCGTCGCCGTCGGCGGCCGTCTGCTGCGCCGCCGCCGGGCGGACTCCGCGGTGGCCCGCATCGCCCTCGCCTGGGACGAGTCCGTGGCCGCCGCCCGTCGCGCCGGCATCGGGGTGCGCCCGTCGGCCACCCACCGCCAGGCCGCCGACCAGATCGCCCGGCGCGTCCCGGCCGTGGACGAGCCGATCCGGTCGCTCGCCTCGACCGTGGAGGCCACCGCCTTCGCACGCACCGCGCCCGACGACGACGCCGGCGAGGCGGCGCTGGCGCTGGCCGACCGCGTCGAGCACGGCACCCGGGCGGCCATGACGCCACGCGAGCGGTTCCGCACCCGCTTCGACCCCCGTCTGCTCCGCCGCCGCTGACCGCGCCGGCAGCTGCGCTACTGGTCCTCGTCGCGCCGGAAGCGCTCGCGCATCTTCTCCGAGGACGAACCGAGGTAGTCCTTCAGGCCGTTGCTGGACTTGAGGTTCTTGGTCATCGTCTCGAGGCCGGCGCGGCCCATCTTGCGGGCGTTGCGCTCGATCACGAGGGCGCAGCCGAGCATGACGAGGAAGCCGCCGAAGGCGAGGAGGTAGGAGCTGGAGAGGGCGGCCACGAGGAGGACCAGGCCGGCCACGAAGCCGACCAGGGAGAGCTTGATGTTGCGCCAGGCGTGCTTGTAGAGCGTGGTCTCGCGGACCTCTCGGGCGAACGCGGGGTCGTTCTCGTAGAACTCGCGCTCGATGTCCTTGAGGATGCGCTCCTCGTCCTCGGAAAGGGGCACCTGCTCACCTCTTCTGGTCCTCGTCGGACGCCTGGTTCCGGCTGCCATCATCGCACACGACTCCACGGTCAACAACGCGCGGAGCGGGTGCGTCGACCGACCTCATACCCGATCGGCGGGGCCGGATGACCCCGTCTCGTCGGGCCCCCACTGCTGGTCCCCGGAGCGCTTGGCCCGCAGCGATCCGCCCTCGGCGAGCGCGGCCGGCAGCAGGGCGTCGTCGCCGAACCGGGCCCGCACGGCGTCCACCGCCTCGGTCACGGCCGACCACGCCGCGCCGTCCGCGGCGGGTGCGTCGGCGGTCCGGGTCAGGTCGTCCAGGCTCAGCTGGTGGGGGGCGTCGTCGGCGAGGTTGGCGAGGCCGACCCCGAAGAGCCGGACGCCGGGCGCCACGTCGATCTGGTCGAGCAGCTGGGTGGCGGCCCGCACGATCGCCGGGCCGGTGTCGACGGCCTGGGGCAGGGTGACCGACCGGGAGATGGTGGTGAAGTCCCCGAAGCGGACCTTGATGGCCACCGTGCGCCCGGCGACCTCCTGGTGCCGCGCCCGGCGGGCCACCGCATCGGCCATGCGGACCAGCTCGGTGTGCAGGGCCCGGGGGTCGTCGATGTCCTCGGCGAAGGTCTCCTCGTGGCTGATCGACTTCGGTCGCTGGTCGGGGACCACCGGGCGGGGGTCGACGGCGTGGGCGAGGTCGTGGAGGTGGCGGCCCTGCGCCTCGCCGAGGGCGCGCACCAGCTGGTGCTGCGGCATGCGCTCGAGCTGGCCGACGGTGCGGACGCCGAGGGCGTGCAGCTTCTCGAGGGTGCGGGGCCCGACCCCCCAGAGGGCGCCGACCGGCAGCGGGCGCAGGAACGCCCGCTCGTCGCCGGGCCGGACCACGGCGACGCCGGTGCCGGGCACCGGGCCGCGCACCGATGCCGACGGCTTCGCCTGCTCGGTCGCCAGCTTGGCGAGGAACTTGTTGGGTGCCACGCCGACGGAGCAGGTCAGCCCCTCCTCGGCCAGCACGCGCCGCCGGATCTCGGCGGCGATGGCCGGGCCGTCGCCGTGGAGGCGCTGGACGCCGGTGACGTCCAGGAACGCCTCGTCGAGGCTGAGCGGCTCGACCAGCGGGGTCATCGAGGCGAAGATGGCCATCACCCGCGCCGAGACCTCGGCGTAGTGGGCGTGGTCACCGGAGACGAACACGGCCTGGGGGCACAGCGTCCGGGCCCGCATGGACGGCATGGCGGAGCGGACGCCGAAGGCCCGGGCCTCGTAGGACGCCGCGGCCACCACGCCGCGGCGTCCCGAGCCGCCGACCACCACGGGCTTGCCCCGCAGCTCGGGGCGGCGGAGCTGCTCGACCGACGCGTAGAACGCGTCCATGTCGACGTGGAGGATGGTCCGTCCGGCTCCCCCGCTGGCCGCCACGGGTCAGTCCAGCCGGATCACGTTGGCGTCGGAGCGGTCGGCGCCCTCGAGCCGGTAGCGGTAGGTGCGCGGCTCGAGCCACTTCTCGCCGAGCCAGGCCAGCATGGGCTCGCGCGCCGGCAGCCAGGCGGTGGACAGGCAGTCGTGGCAGCCGGCGAGGTCGAGCCAGGCGGCGTCGACGACGATGCCGTCGGGGTCGTCGACGAGGATCCGCCCCTCGAACCCCGTGGCGCGGTGGACCTCGACCCGCAGGGTCCAGCCCATGTCCGGCGCCTCGGCCTCCACCTGCCAGAGCGGCCCCTCCCAGCCGGTGACGGACAGGCCCGTCTCCTCGAGCACCTCGCGCGACAGCGCCTCGAGGATCTGCTCACCGGGATCGACCACGCCACCCGGGGTGGTCCAGTCGGTGCTGCCGTCGCGCCGCTGGTTCTGGACGAGCAGCAGGCGACCGTCGTCCTCGATCAGTCCTCCGGCCACCGTCCACGCACGCACCCCGCCAGTCTGCCAGCGCCGCTGGCACCGGCGGTGCCGTCGTGGGCAGGATGCGGCCGTGCACGCCAACGCCGCCCGTGTCGTCGCGTCCGCCCGGGACGAGGGCCTCGAGATCCAGGTCGTCGAGTACCCGGAGGGCACCCGCACGGCCGCGGAGGCGGCTGCCGCCGTGGGGTGCGACGTCGCCCGCATCGTCAAGTCCCTGGTGTTCGCCGTGGACGGCCGGCCCGTCGTGGCCCTCGTCGGCGGCGATGCCCGCCTCGACGAGGCCCTGCTCGCCGAGGCTGCGGGCGGCGCCGTCGGCCGCGCCGACGCCGACGCCGTGCGCACGGCCACCGGCTACCCCATCGGCGGGGTGCCACCGTTCGGGCACGCGACGCCGCTGCCGACCTTCGTCGACGAGTCGCTCCTCGCCCACGACACCGTCTGGGCCGCGGCCGGCACCCCCCGCCACGTGTTCGAGGTCGCGCCGGCCGACCTGCTCCGGCTGTCGGGCGGCCGGACCGTCCCGCTCGCCGCCCACTGACCCCCTCCCCGTTCCTCTCGCGCAGATCGGCCGCCACGTGTCGATCCGCGCCCTCGGAAGTCGGCGTGGGCGCTCAGGTGGTGGGGCGGGCGGCCTGGCTGGCCCGGTAGGCGAGGCGCCGGACCGTCTGGACGACGCCGACCGGCTCGATGCCGCCGCCGGTGTGGGCCGGGTCGTAGCGCAGGGCGTCGCCGTCGGCGTCGGGCATCGGCGCGACGACGTCCACGACGCCGACCGGCTCCCACTCCCCCGACGTCTCGGCCAGCTCCAGGGCGAAGCGGAGCCCGGTGGTCGCCGCCCGGTCCCGGAGGTTCTCGAGGTGCAGCGGGACGGGCCCCTCGCCGAGCACCCGGGCCCCGAAGACGACCTTGCGGCCACCGACCTCGTAGGGCAGCAACGTGGAGAAGCGGTGGTGGTCGAAGCCCCGCACCGGCACCAGGGCGTGGCGGAGCACCGGCCGGTCCCCGGCGCTGACCAGCAGCAGGTCCTGGTGGTCGCCGGGACCGTGGGCATCGGTGATGCGCAGCGCGAGGCCGAGGAAGTCCGGGAACGAGCGGGGCAGGCCCACGCCACGGGACAGGCGCACCACGGCGTCGTGGCGACCGGCCTCGTCCAGGAGCGGTGCGCCGTGGCTGGCGCCCGTGACCTGGACGGAGGCCTCGAAGGCCACGCCGTCGGGGTGGAACACCCGCTTGCGGCGGACGGCCGACGCGGCGCCCATCAGCGCGGCGGCAGCGGCACCGGCGGTCGCCTCCACCGCAGGGGTGACCGCGCCGAGGGGACGGAACGCGTGCTCTCGCATGTGGCCTCCCTACCCAGCGGGGCTCAGCGCAGCCGCAGCACCACCTGGTGCACGTCGTGGTCGGCGCCCTTGCGCAGCACGAGGTCGGCCCGGTCCCGGGTCGGCAGCACGTTGGCGTGCAGGTTGGGCAGGTTCACCGAGCGCCAGATGCTGCGGGCCAGGGACAGGGCGGACTCCTCGTCGAGGCCGGCGAAGCGGTGGAAGAAGGCCGCGTCGTCGTGGCGGGAGCCCTCGACGAGGGTCAGGAACCGCTGCAGGTACCACTCCTCCACGTGGGCCTCGTCCGCGTCGACGTAGACGGAGAAGTCGAAGAAGTCCGACACGAACACCGACGGGTGGTGCTCGGCCGTGGTCGGGGGCACCTGCAGCACGTTCAGCCCCTCCACGATCACGATGTCGGGCTGGTCGACGACCTGGACCTCGTCGGTCACGTCGTACACCACGTGGCTGTACACGGGGACCTCCAGCGCCGGCCGGCCGGCCTTCAGGTCGGCGAGGAAGCGGACGAGGCGGGGCGTGTCGTAGCTCTCCGGGAAGCCCTTGCGCTGCAGGAGCCCGCGCCGCTCGAGCTCGTCGTTCGCCAGCAGGAAGCCGTCGGTGGTGACCAGGTCGACGCGACGCCGCTCGGGCGCCCGGGCCAGCAGCGTCTGCAGCACCCGGGACGTGGTCGACTTGCCCACGGCCACCGACCCGGCCACCCCGATGACGAAGGGCACGTGGGGGCGGAACCGCCCGAGGAACGCGCCGGTGGCGTCGTGCAGGGAGCGGGTGACCCCCGCGCGCAGGTGCACCAGGCGCGCGAGCGGCACGTAGATGTCCTCGACCTCGCGCATCGAGAGGTGCTCGTTGATGCCCTCGAGCTCCTCGAGGTCCTCCTCGTGGATCGGGACCGACTCGTGCGCCCGCAGCGCGGCCCACTCGTCCCGCTCGAAGCGGCGCTCACCCCACCGCTCCGCGCCGGCGGAAGCCGGCTGGTCCTCGGTCACGGCCGGTCAACCTAGGGTCGACCCGCGCCCGCCGGAAATCCCGTAGGACACGCCCACCGGTGGTGGCGAATCCACGGGATGTCGGGGTCCGGCGTAGCCTCGGTGCCGTGGCCGAGGTCCCCGAGTCCGAGTACGCACCCTCCGCGCTCCCCTCGACGGGCGCCCGGGTCCTGGCCTTCGTCGCCATCCTCGTGGCCGGCCTGTGCGGCGGGCTGATCGGCTACGCGTTCGTCGAGCTGCAGACCGACGGCGACAGCACCGTGTGGGCGGGCGTCGGCGGCCTGGTCGGTGCGGTCATCTTCGCGGTCGGCGTGGGCATCGTCGCCGTGCTGGCCATGCGGGCCATGGGCGAGTGGCGGGTCATCGAGCACCGCCAGGAGCGCGGCGAGCGCGGCGAGCGCCGCGACCCCGGCACCTGAGCGTGGCCGGCGCGCCCGACCTGGCGTCCCTGCGCGACGTCGCCGTCGCGGTGGCCACCGAGGCGGCCGAGCTGCTGGCCTCCACCGTGGGCGACGAGCGCCAGGTGATCGCCACCAAGTCCACCGCCACCGACATGGTCACCGAGATGGACCGGGCCAGCGAGGCCCTGCTGGTCCGGCGCCTGCAGGAGCTGCGGCCCGATGACGGCATCGTCGGCGAGGAGGGGGCCGCCCGACCCGGATCGACCGGCGTGGTGTGGGTCGTGGACCCCCTCGACGGCACCACCAACTACCTGTACCGGCACCCGGGCTGGAACGTGTCGGTGGGCGCCACGGTCGACGGCGTCCCGGCGGTCGGCGCCGTGGTCGTGCCCTCCCAGGGCGACACCTTCTCGGCGGCGAGCGGGCACGGCGCCACCCGCAACGGCCGTCCCCTGCGCCTCGGCCCCGCAGCCCCGCTGGCCACCAGCCTGGTCGGCACCGGCTTCGGCTACGAGCCCGCCACGCGCCAGGCCCAGGCGCTCGCGCTGGCGGCGCTGATCGCCCGGATCCGCGACGTGCGCCGGATGGGCGCCGCCGCGGCCGACCTGTGCTCGGTCGCCTGCGGACGCCTCGACGCCTACTACGAGACCGGGCTGGAGGCGTGGGACCGGGTCGCGGCGACGGTGGTGGCCCGGGAGGCCGGGGTGCGGGTGGAGGTCCTCACCGGCACCGACCTCGGGCCGGACTGCACCGTCGCCGCCCACCCGGAGCGCTTCGAGGAGCTCGTCGACCTGCTCGCCGAGGCCGGTGTCCTCCATCCCGGCGGACTGGGCTGAACGGGCCATTTCCGCCGGTCGTGCCGGATGTGCCCGCGCTGCCGGGTCGCCATGAGGCACGATGGGGACATATGGCGACCAGGATCCTCACGGTCGAGGATGACGAACGGATCCGCACGGCGGTCAAGCTCGCCCTCGAGGACGAGGGCTGGACCGTGGCGGAGGCCGACACGGGCGAGGCCGCGCTCGAGGTCTTCCAGCGCGCCCCCACCGACGTCGTGCTCATCGACATCATGCTCCCCGGCATCGACGGCTTCGAGGTGTGCCGCTCCGTCCGCCGGATCAGCGACGTCCCCATCGTCATGGTGACGGCCCGGGCCGACACCCACGACGTCGTGGCCGGCCTCGAGGCCGGCGCCGACGACTACCTGACCAAGCCCTTCGCCCCGAAGGAGCTGTCCGCCCGCATCCGCGCCCTGCTGCGCCGCACCCGGGCTGCCGACCACGGCCACACCCACCTGCGCTTCGGCGACCTCGAGATCATCCCCGACGAGGGGGTGGTCAAGCGGGACGAGGAGGAGGTGCACCTCACCAAGACCGAGTTCCGCCTGCTCAACGAGCTGGCCTCCTCGCCCGGCCGTGTCTTCTCTCGCGAGGTCCTGCTCGAGCGGGTGTGGGGCTACGGGTACTTCGGCGACGGCCGCCTGGTCGACGTCCACATCCGCCGCCTGCGCACCAAGATCGAGGCCGATCCGGCCAACCCGCGCCATGTCGTCACCGTCCGGGGACTCGGCTACAAGCTCCAGGCCTGAGCGAGCCCGCGTGTCGCCCGCCGACACCAGCGGACCGATCACGGTCCCGGCACCGCTGCCGTCCCCGCGCCCGGCGCCCCGGGCACCGGTCGACGCCGACGAGCCCGCCGAGGTCGCATCGAGGCCGCGACCGCCCCGCCTGGGGCTCCGCGCCCGCGTCACGCTCGCGTTCGCCATCGCCGCGCTCCTGCTCTCCACGGGCATGTCGCTGCTGGTGCTCGGCGTGGCGCGCTCGAACCTGGTGAGCAACCGCGAGTCCAGCGCCACCCAGCAGATCTCGGTCAACGCCCGCATCGTGCGGTCCGGCGTCAACCCCGACGCCGACGTCTCGGTGCTGCTGGGGTCCCTGCAGACCCCGGACGGCTCGCGCCCGGTGCTGTTCCAGCGGGCCCTGCAGGTCGAGGGGCAGGAGGGCACCGGCTGGAGCCAGCGCGACCCCGAGTACGGGCGGTCGGCCCTGCCGCCGGCCCTGCGGGAGGTCGTGCTCGCCGGCCAGCCGGCCAAGATGCGCTTCCCCCACCCCACGACCGGCGACAAGAGCCTCGCCATCGGCATCCCCATCCGCGACTTCGACGGTGCCTACTTCGAGATCGTCAACCTCCAGAGCCTCGACGACACCCTCAACTCCATCTCCTTCACGCTCTTCGGGGCCTCGATCGCCACGGTGCTCGCCGGTGCCGCCCTCGGCTGGTACTCGAGCCGCCGGATCCTGCGGCCGCTCGGTGAGGTCGGCGACGCCGCCCGCAAGCTGGCCAGCGGCCAGCTCGACACGCGCATCCGCGCCCTCGTCGACCCCGACCTCGAGCCCATCATCACGTCGTTCAACGGCATGGCGGGCACGCTCGAGGACCGCATCGAGAAGGACGCCCAGTTCGCGTCCGACGTGAGCCACGAGCTGCGGTCGCCGCTCATGACCCTCCAGGCGTCGCTGGAGGTGCTGGAGAACAACCGTGACGACCTGAGCGAGCGAGCCCGGTCCGCGCTCGACCTGCTCACCGCCGACCTCGACCGGTTCCGCGAGCTGGTCGAGGACCTCCTCGAGATCTCCCGCTTCGACGCCGGGGTGATGCTGCTCGAGCTGGAGGAGGTCCTGCTCACCGAGTTCGTCCAGCAGGTGGTGCGGGCCAACGGGTCCCACGTGCCGGTGGAGCGAGCCGCCGACATGGTGGTCGACGAGGAGTTCGGCGACGTGATCACCGCCCTCGACAAGCGCCGCATGGCCCGCGTCCTCACCAACCTGCTCAGCAACGCCGACAAGTACGGTGAGGGTGCCGTCGCCGTGCGCATCGACGCCGACGACGACTGGGTCCGGATCTACGTCGACGATCGCGGCGAAGGGGTCCCCGAGGAGGACCGCGACCGGATCTTCGAGCGCTTCAACCGCGCCGGCGCCGCGCACCGCCGGGGTGCCAGCACGGGCGTGGGCCTCGGCCTGGCCCTGGTGGCCGAACACGTCCGCCTGCACGGCGGCCGGGTCTGGGCCGAGGACGCGCCGGGGTCCGGGGCCCGCTTCGCCGTGGAGCTGCCTCGCGTGGAGATCGAGCGCGAGGCGCACGAGGAGGACCTGGCATGAGCCCGCGCCGCCCGGTCCTCGCCGCCGTCGCCGGCCTCGCGCTCGCCACGGCGTGCACCGTGCCGACCAACGACGAGCCCGTCGCGCTCAGCGGCTCGATCGTCCCCGACACCACGACCAGCACCACCACGACGCCGCCCGACGCCAGCGCCCGCCCGGTCGTGGTGTGGATGCTGTCCGTCGAGGACGGGACCACGACCCTGCGGGACGTGCCCCGCACCATCGAGGTGGGCACCGGGGTCCAGGGCGTGCTGTCGAACCTGTTCAGCCAGCGGCCGAGCGACGAGCGGCCCTCCGAGGTCGGCCTCACCACCGCCATCCCCGACAGCGCGGAGCTGCTGTCCGCCACCCCCTCCCCGGACGACCCCGCCCTCCTCGTCGTCGACGTGCGTGGCCTGTTCGGTGACGCCGGCATCCAGGGCGTGGAGCTGCGCAACGCGCTGGCCCAGATCGTGTGGACGGCGACCAACCCGACCACGGGGATCACCAACGTGGTGTTCCGCCAGGACGGCGAGCCGCGTGAGGCGCTGGTCGACGACCTCGAGAGCACGGCCGATCCGGTGCAGCGGCGCGACTACGACCGGGTGAGCTGACCCAGACGTCCGGGCGCCGCGGCGCCCGTCGATAGGTTGCGGGCCATGCGCGTCGGAATCCTCACCGGTGGTGGCGACTGCCCCGGGCTCAACGCCGTCATCCGCGCCGCGGTCCGCAAGGGCACCCGGGTCCACGGTGACGACATCATCGGCTTCCTCGACGGCTACCAGGGCGTGGTGGACCAGCGCTTCATGCGCCTCGACGTGGAGAGCCTGCGCGGCAAGCTCCCCATCGGCGGCACGATCCTGGGCACCAGCCGCTACCAGCCCTTCATGGACGACGACGGCGTCGACCGGTTCCGCCAGGGCCTCGCCGACCTCGGCGTCGATGCGCTCATCGTCATCGGCGGCGAGGGCACCCTCGGGGCGGCACGGGACCTGACCGAGCTCGGCTTCCCCGTGGTCGGGGTCCCCAAGACCATCGACAACGACATGGGCGGCACGGAGATGACCTTCGGCTTCCAGACCGCCGTGCAGATCTGCACCGACGCCATCGACCGGCTCCACACCACCGCCGAGTCCCACGACCGGGTCATGGTCGTGGAGGTGATGGGACGCCACGCCGGGCACATCGCGGTGTGGTCGGGCATCGCCGGCGGCGCCACCGTCACCTTGATCCCCGAGGAGCCCTTCGACATCGACGCCGTCTGCGAGGCGATCCTGCGCCGGCACGAGTCGGGGCGCTTCGCCTCGATCGTGGTCGTCGCCGAGGGTGCCGTGCCCGCACCCGGGACCCTCGAGATCGCCGCGCCCGAGGTGGACCTCTACGGACACCAGCGCCTCGGGGGGATCGGCACCACCATCGGCGGCGAGATCGAGCGCCGCACCGGCTACGAGACCCGGGTCACGATCCTCGGCCACATCCAGCGCGGTGGCACGCCGAACGCCTACGACCGCGTCCTCGCCACCCGCTACGGCGTGGCGGCCATCGACCTGGTCCACGAGGGCCGCTACGGCCAGATGGTGGCGCTCCAGGCCGACCGGATCACCAGCATCCCCCTCGTCGAGGCCAAGCAGCTCGGCCTGAAGACGGTCGACCCCCAGCTCTACGACGTGGCCCGGGTGTTCTTCGCCCTGTGACCTGGCAGGCTGCCGCCATGTCTGACGAGCGACACGTCCTGGTCACCGGTGCCAACTCCGGCATCGGCCTCGCCACCGTCCTCCACCTCGCCGGCCGGGGGTTCCGGGTCACGGGGAGCGTGCGCTCGAAGGCCAAGGGTGGTGTGGTCCGCGACGCGGCCGAAGAGGCCGGCGTCGAGGTCGAGACCGTGCAGCTCGACGTCACCGACGCCGACGCGTGCGAGCGCCTGATGGGCGACCTCGGCCCCCTATACGGCCTGGTCAACAACGCCGGCTACGGCCTCACGGGCGCCATCGAGGACGTCCCCGACGACGAGGCCCGCGCCGCGCTCGAGACCATGGTGGTCGCGCCCATGCGCCTGGCTCGCCTCGCCATCCCCGCGATGCGCGATGCCGGCGGCGGGCGCATCGTGAACATCTCCTCCATCTACGGCCGCACGGCCACGCCGCTGACCGGGTGGTACCAGGGCTCCAAGCACGCCCTCGAGGCGCTGTCCGACGCGCTGCGCATGGAGGTGGCCAAGGACGGCATCCACGTGATCCTGATCGAGCCCGGCGGGTTCAAGACCAACATCTGGGAGGACCTCGAGCGGGACCTGGCCAACCGCCAGGGCAGCCGGTACGAGTCCGCCTACCAGCGCATCGGCGGGCTGACCTCCATGTGGGAGCCGCTCATGGGCGAGCCGGCCTCGTGCGCCAAGGCCATCGCCCGGGCCCTCGAGACCTCGCTCCCCCGGGCCCGCTACCTGGTGGGCGCCGACGCCAAGCTGATGGCCGCGGCCACCCAGCTGACTCCGACGATGGTGAAGGACCGCATCCTGCGCATCGCCCAGGGCCTCTGACATGGCCGTGGTCGTGGCCATCGACGCCGGCACCACCGGCGTGCGCTCGATGGCGCTGTCGGAGTCCGGCCTGCCCGTGGGCATGGCCTACCGGGAGTTCACCCAGCACTTCCCCCGGCCCGGTTGGGTCGAGCACGACGCCACCGAGATCTGGGAGGCGGTGCGGGGCACGCTGACCGAGCTGGTGCGCGACCTCGACGAACCCATCGCTGCCATCGGCATCACCGACCAGCGCGAGACGGTCGTGGCCTGGGACCGCCGCACCGGTGAACCCCGCCACCGCGCCATCGTCTGGCAGGACCGGCGCACCGCGGCGCGCTGCGACGAGCTGGCCGAGGCCGGGCACCTGAGCCTCGTGCGCGAGACCACCGGACTGGTGCTCGACCCCTACTTCTCCGGCACCAAGCTCGAGTGGCTGCTCCGACCGAGCGAGCAGGGTGGCGGTGGCGTCCCCGTCGACGAGCACCTGGCGGTCGGCACCATCGACACCTGGCTCCTCTGGCAGCTCACCGGCGGGCAGGTGCACGCCACCGAGCCGTCCAACGCGTCGCGCACGATGCTCTTCGACATCGGGTCGCTGACCTGGTCCGAGGAGCTCTGCGACCTGCTCCGCGTCCCGCTCGCCTGCCTGCCCGAGGTCCGCCCCTCCTCGGGGCGCTTCGGCACCACGGCGGTGGGGGTCGGCGTCCCCGCCGGCATCCCCATCTCGGGGGTGGCCGGCGACCAGCAGGCCGCCCTGTTCGGCCAGGCCTGCTTCGACCCCGGGATGACGAAGAACACCTACGGCACCGGCTCGTTCGTCCTGATGAACGTCGGCCAGCAGTGCCCCGAACCGGTCGAGGGGCTGCTGACGACGGTGGCCTGGAGCCTCGGGGCGGTGGATGCCGCCTCGACCACCTACGCCCTGGAGGGCGCCATCTTCGTGACCGGCGCCGCGGTGCAGTGGCTGCGCGACGGGCTCGAGATCATCGACGAGGCCGCCGAGACCGGGCCGCTGGCCGAGTCCGTGCCGGACACGGGCGGGGTCGTGCTCGTGCCCGCCTTCACCGGGCTGGGCTCGCCCTGGTGGGACCCCTACGCCCGGGGCGCCATCGTCGGCATCACGCGCGGCACCACCCGGGCCCACCTGGCTCGCGCCACGGTGGAGTCCATGGCCTTCCAGACCCGCGACGTCGTCGACGCCATGTCGGCGGCCAGCGGCCGCGAGGTGGTGGCCATGCGGGTCGACGGAGGCGCCTCCGTCATGGGCCTGCTGCTCCAGCTGCAGGCCGACCAGCTGCAGGTGCCGGTGTCCCGTCCCACGGTCCAGGAGACGACGGCGCTCGGGGCCGCCTACCTCGCCGGGTTGGCCGAAGGGGTGTGGTCGTCACCCGACGAGGTCACCGAGAACTGGGTGCTCGACGTCGAGGTGGAGCCGGCAGCGCCTCGGGCGGAGGCCGATGCCTCGCACGCCACGTGGCTGCGGGCCGTGGAGCGATCTCGGGGCTGGGCCACCGAGTAGCCCGGGGCCGAGGGCCCGGTGGCGAGGGGCGCTAGGCGAAGTGGCCGAGGACGGCCACGAGCAGCTGCGTGCCGCCGACCAGGGCGAGCAGGCACGCCATGAGGATGACGGCGGCGTTGGCCTCGGCGGCGCGCTGGGCGGCCTCGGGATCGGCCGCGAGGCTGGCGGCGCGGGCATCCTCGTTCGTGATGGTGGGGTGGGTCAGGGCCATGGCGCGCTCCCTCCCCGCCACGCAGCGTGCTCAGACCACCCGGACCGGAGAAACCCTCACGTGTGACCGATGGCTACCCGCGGCTGCTCGGATGGAGCCGACGCGACAGGTCGACGAGACGGGTGTCGACGATGCGCGCCAGCGCGCAGACCTGGCGGCGCTCGCGGGCCCGGAACGGCGCACCCGTGCGCCCCACGACCAGCGCCATGCCGGTCCCCGGCAGCGGGGACCACACGACGTCATCAGGGCCGCTCTCCCCGCTCGACACCCTCGCCGAGGTCCGCGACCCCTCCACGAAGGCGACCAGCCAGCGGGCCAGGGGCACCTCGCCGTCACCGGCCAGGAGCTCGCCGTCGTCCATGCGCAGCATCGCCGCCCACTCGCCGCCGAGCACCCGCCGGCCGTGGGTCACGACGCTGTCCAGCAGCGTGGCGCGGTCGCCGGCCCCGACGATGACGGCCGCGGCCTCGAGCACGTCGGCGCGGGGGTCGTGCGCCTCGCCGTCCAGCACGCGCAGGTCCTCGATGTCGACCCCGGGCACCGACCGGATCCGGCCCACGAGCGCGGGGATGGCCAGCACGTCGGTGATCTGGACGGCGAGCTCGTCGATCGCCCGACCCGCGCTGCGCTCGAGGATGTCGATGCCGACGATCTCGCCGCCGGCATCGCCGATCCTCGTCGCCACCTCCCCGAGGGCCCCGGGACGGTCGGGCAGCCACACGCGCACGATGCAGGTCTCCATGGGTCGGACGGTACGGAGCAGGGGTGAACGGCCGGTTACGGGCCGGCGGCGGCTCCGTGAGCGCAGCCGGTCCATCTGGCGGTTGCGTGCCATCCGGGCGGTCGGTGAACTTGACCGTCTGGTCAAGTACCGTGCACCCCATGAGCCGGCGACTCACACCCCGAGGCGAGCAGCGACGAGGCGAGCTGCTCGCCTACGCCACCGAGCGCTTCGCGACCAACGGGTACCACCCGACCTCGGTCGCCGAGCTGGTCGACGGCCTCGGCGTGGGCAAAGGCGTCTTCTACTGGTACTTCGAGTCCAAGGAGGACCTCTTCCTCGAGATCCTCCGCAGCGGCGAGCGCGGCCTGCGCCGGGCCCAGCACGAGGGCATGGGCGACGAGCCCGATCCCCTCGTGCGCATGGAGCTCGGCATCCGGGCCTCCATGGAGTGGTGGGCCGCCCACCGCGAGCTCTACGTGCTCATCGAGTTCGCCCGCACCGAGGCCAGCTTCGCCTCCGGCGTCCGCAAGGGCGAGCGGGTCGCGCTCGAGGACACCCGCCGCCTCGTCCAGGAGGCCATGGACTCCGGCGCCATCGCCGACGGCAACGCGTCGATCGTGGCCCAGGCCGTGCTCGGCGTCAGCTCGGTGCTGGCCCGCACCCAGCTGCTCGGGCGGTCCCGGCCCGCCCAGGAGGTGGCCGACGAGGTCATCGACTTCTGCTGGCACGGCCTGCTCGGCCGCGACGCGACCGAGGCCCGGCGCAGCGCCTAGGAGAGCCGGCGCGGCGCTACGCCAGCTCGGGCAGCGCCTTCTTCATCCCCCGGATCGCCTGCTGGATCCGCTGGTCGTTCTCGATGAGGGCGAAGCGCACGTGCCCCTCCCCGCCCGGTCCGAAGCCGACGCCGGGTGAGGTGGCCACGTGGGCCTCGGTGACCAGCATCTTGCAGAACTCGACCGAGCCCAGGTGCCGGTAGGGCTCCGGGATCGGCGCCCACGCGAACATGGTGCCCCGAGGTCGCGGCATGTCCCAGCCGATGCGGTCGAGCCCGTCGCAGAGGGCGTCGCGGCGGCTCTGGTAGATGGCGTTGACCTCCTTCGGGTACTCGGTGGCCTCGTTCAGCGTGACGGTGGCGGCGATCTGGATCGGCTGGAAGGTGCCGTAGTCGAGGTAGCTCTTCAGCTTGGCCAGGGCGCCGATGACGTCGGGGTTGCCGGCCATGAAGGCGACCCGCCAGCCGGCCATCGAGAACGACTTGGTCATGGAGTACAGCTCGACGGCGCACTCCTTGGCCCCCTCGGCCTGCAGGATGGACGGGGGCTGCCAGCCGTCGAAGCCGAGGTCGGCGTAGGCGTTGTCGTGGACGACGATGACCTCCTGCTCCCGCGCGAAGTCGACCAGGCCCTGGAAGAACGGCAGGTCCACGCACTTCGTGGTGGGGTTGTGCGGGAACGACACCACGATGACCCGGGGGCGGGGCCAGGAGTAGAGGAACTGGTGCCGGATCCGGTCGAGCAGCTCCTCGCCGTGGTCGTTGGCGCCGCCCATCGGGATCTCCCGGATGCTGGCCCCGGCGAACAGCGGACCCCACAGGTGGATCGGGTAGCTGGGCGAGGGGACGAGCGCGGAGTCGCCCGGGCCGAGCAGCACCCAGCACAGGTGGGAGTAGCCCTCCTTGGCCCCGATGGTGGCCACGACCTCGGTCTCGGGGTCGAGGGCGACGCCGAAGCGGCGCAGGTACAGGTCGGCGGCGGCCTGGCGGAGCTTGGGGATGCCCTTGGACTGGGAGTAGCGGTGGTTCCGCGGGTTCATCGCCGCTTCCGCCAGCTTCTCGACCGCCACCTTCGGCGAGGGGAGGTCCGGGTTGCCGAAGCCCAGGTCGATGACGTCGGACCCGGCCCGCCGTGCCTCCTGCTTCAGCCCGTCGATGATGGTGAAGACGTAGGGCGGCAGCCCGGTGATGCGACGGAACTCCATCCCCCGAGGCTACTCACGGCATGATGGCCGCCATGCAGACGATCGACGTCGTCGTGGAGATCCCCCGCGGCAGCCGGAACAAGTACGAGTACGACCACGAGCGCCACGTGTTCAAGCTCGATCGGCGGCTGTTCTCGGCCACCGTGTACCCGGCCGACTACGGGTTCATCCCCGACACCCTGGGCGAGGACGGCGATCCCCTCGACGCCCTCGTGATCATGGAGGAGCCCACGTTCCCGGGCTGCTGGATCCAGGCCCGACCGGTCGGTGTGTTCTGGATGACCGACGACGCCGGACCGGACGCCAAGATCATCTGCGTCCCCGCCGGCGACCCGCGGTGGGAGAAGGTGCCCGAGATCGAGGACCTGCCGGACTACCTCCTCTCGGAGATCGAGCACTTCTTCACGGTCTACAAGGACCTCGAGCCCCACAAGTTCTCCTCCACCCGCGGCTACGAGGGGTCCGAGGCCGCGTGGACCGAGATCCGGGCGGCCCTCGAGCGCTACGAGCCCTGAGCCGCGGCGCCCGCCAGGGCGAGCACGGCGGCGCCGATGGCGCCGGCCCGCTCCCCGAAGCGGGCCGCGAGGATCGGCACCGGCGGGCGGTGCCCGTGGGCCAGCACCTGGTCGGAGACGGCGGCCTCGATGCGGGGCAGCAGGACGTCCTCGGCTTCGATGACGCCGCCGCCGAGCACGACGACCGACGGGTCGAGCAGGTCGACGAGGTTGGCGATGCCGGCGGCCACCCACCAGGCGAACTCGTCCAGCACGAGCGCCGCGGCCTCGTCGCCGGCGCGCACCGCAGCCACGACGTGCTCGCCCCGCACCGCCTCGGGGTCGCCGCCCGCGAGCTCGACCACGGCGGTCGACCGCCCGGCGAGGGCGGCGTCCCGGCCGAGGCGGCCCAGCCCGGACCCTGACGCGTACCGCTCCCAGCAGCCCCGGCGCCCGCACGGGCACGGTGGACCGCTGGGGTCGATCAGCATGTGGCCCGGCTCGCCGGCGAAGCCGTTCGCCCCGTGGCGGACCCGGCCGTCGACCACCAGGCCGCCGCCGATGCCGGTGCCGAGGGTGAGCAGCACCCCGTCGCCGAAGCCGGCGCCGGCACCGCCCCGGAACTCGGCGTAGGTCGCGCAGGTGGCGTCGTTGTCGGCCGCCACCCGACGACCGAGCCGCGACCCCACCACCGCACCGACCTCGAGGTCGACCACCCCGGGCAGGTTCGGGCCGAAGCGGAACACGTCGTGGGCGTCGATCAGCCCGGGGATGCCGAGGCCGACGGGTCCGGTGCCGCCCGGATCGAGGGCCGCCACCAGCTCGGCGATGCCGTCGACCAGCGCCGCCGCGCCGGCCGGCGTCGGGAGCCGGGTCTCGGACAGCACGGTCGTGGGGTCGGCGGCGTCCACGACGACGCCGAGCATCTTGGTGCCGCCGATGTCGATGCCGACGGCCCGGTCGGGGCTCCTGGGGGCGACCACCCGCTCAGTAGCGGAGGAGGGCGCCGACGCGGCCGAGCACGTCGAGGTCGGCGTTGCCGTCGCACACCACCACCTGGCAGGACTGCCCGAGCGCGGCCTCGACCGCCTCCTCGACCAGGTCGGGGATGCCGACCATCTCAGCCCCGCAGGTGCAGGTGCGACCGACGGTGGCGAGGCGATCACAAGTGTCGCAGCGCCAGCCCTCGACGGCGTAGCCGTCGGAGACGAGCAGGCGGTCGACGCGTCGCTCGGCGAGCGCGTCCACCACGGGGCCGATGCCGGCCACGCCCCGACCGTCGCCGTTCACGGCGGCGCGCAGCTCCTCCACCAGCGCTGCCTCGCGAGATGCCTCGATGGCCCGCTCCGCGTCGAGCGCGGCCTGGCGCAGCTCGGGCTCGGGGGCGCTCGGCCGCACGTCGAGGCGAGCACGCAGGCGCTCGCGGAGGTACGGGTGCAGATCGGCTTCGATCTGGGACGCGACGCCCTCGGCCGCGGCGAGCACGAGGTGGTCGAACCCGGTCGACTGGTACACCGACCAGGCCAGGTCGGCGGCGTGGCGCAGGTGCTGGTGGGTCATCTCCTCCCGGTGCTGCTCGACGCCGCCGCGGTCGTGCTCGCCGACCGTGTCGTAGTCACGACCGATCTCGTCGGTGCGCTCGACCTGCTCGATGAGCTCTCCCAGCCGGTAGACGAAGACGCGGGCGTGCTGCTTGTCGACGGTGAGCACCGCCACCTTCTCGCTCTGCTGCAGGACCAGCTCGAGCTGGCCGACCGCCGGCGTGGGGTTGACCACCAGCTCGTTGCGCACCGGCACGGGCAGCGCGTGCACCACGAACAGGTCGCAGGCGTCGCAGGCGAAGAGGGCGAGGCCGCGGGTCGTGGTCCGGTCGAACCCCTCGGCGACCCGCGCCACGATCCGCTCGATGTCAGCCACGACGTCCTGGTCGACCTCGGGGCGACGTCGCGCCCGGCGGACCATGTCGTCCAGCGCCCGCTCGTAGTCGGCCGGGCGCACGTAGCGGGCCCCGTCGATGTCGAGGTAGCAGGACGCGACGAGCGCGCCGTTGCTGCGGACGGTGGCCAGCGCACGGATGTCGTCTTCGCTGATGACGGGCACGTGGTGTCCCTCCTGGGGGTCGTGGTCAGGCGCATGGTAGGACCCCACCCGGCACGCCCGGACCGGATGGGGCTGCTCACCGCGACGGGACCGCCGACGGCTCGCGAAGGGGCTGGATCACGGCGGCGCGACGGACCCCGGCGGACCCGGCCCACCTCGCCGCGGCCGGGTGCGGATCGACCACGACGAGCTGGACGCCTCCCGCCAGGGATGCCAGGCGGTCGAGCAGCTCCACCACCTCCGCGCCGTCGAGGTGCCCGAGGAGCCCGTCGAGCAGCAGCGGCGCGGCGCCGGCGAGCCGGGCCGGTCGGTGCTCGGCGAGGCGAGCCAGCAGGTGCCGCTCCAGCTCCGTCGCCGGCGGGAGCCGGCGGTGCGGCGCAGCGAGCGCGGTGCGCAGCGCGTCGAGGCGATCGACCGCCTCGGCGTGCGCGCTGCTCGCCCGGTCGGCCCGCGCCCGCAGCGCGCCGAGGTCCGGCTCGGGGCCGTCGACCGGTCCTGTGGCTGCCTCCAGCGCGGCGTCGATCCCGCGGAGCTCGATGCCGGCGCCGACCACCCAGGCGGCCTCGGCCCGGCACTCGTCGAGCCAGTCCTCGGCGATCCGGACCACCTCGTCGGGCGGCAGGCCGAGATCGGCGACGTCGATGCCGATCGGGCCCAACGCCTCGACGAGCCTGCCGACGGGCGGCGCCGACCCGATCGCCCGGTGATCGCGCACGTCGTCGAGGGCGGCGCGGACCGGCTCGGTGCGCCGCGTGCCGTGCCGGGCGATCCGGGCTCGGAGCGAGTCCGCCCGCGCCCGCTGCTGCGCCCGCGTCGGGCGGACCGCCGAGGCGTCCGCGCGGGCGAGCGCGACGCAGGCCTCCCGTCGGTCCGTGGCCAGGAGCAGGACGTCGCGGGCCGCCGTGCGCAGCCGGTCGGCCTCGGCGTCGTCGAGCACCCCGGGCACGTCGACGATCGACATCACGCCGGTGACCGGGTGGCGCGCCACCTCGAGCAGGTCCAGGTCGTCCTGGGTGGCGTCGAGCAGGACCCCGTGGGCCTCGACCAGCGCGGCGACCCCGGGGTCGAGCCCCGAGCCGATGGCCGCGAGCGCTCGCCGGAGGCTCACCCGCTCGCGGTCGGACAGGTCCGGGATGACGGACACCGACGGGTGGAGGTCGACCTGCACACCGTCGCCGAGCTCGACCCGCAGCACGCGCATCAGTCGACGGTGATCCGCTCGAACCCGTCGGGTGGATCCTCCCCCGTTTCGCCGGCATCGGCGTCGGGGGCCTCCCCCGGGGTCGGCCACCGCCCGGACGCGAAGCCGGCGACGGCCTCGGTGGCGTTGCGGGCGACGGCGCCGACGGTGCGCACCACGGTCTCGGCCGCTGCGGGGTCCTGGAGGATCGACTCGGCGGCGTCCAGCATCGCCCGCCCGGCCCGGATCGCCTCGAGCGCGGCCCGCTGGAACTGGTCGATGCCGGCCTGCACCGGGTCGGCCGCGGGGCCGGCGGTTCCCGGATCGGCGGTGGGGTCGGCGGGGTCCTCGTCCATGCTCGCCGCCATGTTGCCAGACGGGCTGGCTACCGGGTCGGGGCGAAGGTGACGGCGAGCGCGCCGTCCTGCAGGGCGGCGTCGACCACCTGGCGCCGCTTGAGCGAGTCCGGAAGCAGGATCGACCGGCGGTACGGCCCGACCCGCACGAGCAGCTCGTCCTCACGCCGGCCGAGGACCAGCTCGTCCTTGGCGACGAAGGGGAGGTCCACGGAGAGCACGTCGCCGGCGTCGGTGCGCTCCATCCGCATCGGCGACACGTCGGCTCGGTGGCGGGCCGGGTCGTCCTCGCCGTAGAGCGCGGTGCCGAACTCGCGGAGGCGGTCGATGCCGACCAGCTCGTGGGGGGCGAGCTCGGCCCGGAGCACGGGGACGGGCGCGAAGCCCTCCTCGATGCTGGCGAGGTGCTCGACGTGGCGCTGCTTCCAGTCCTCGAACCACGGGTCCGAGACGGCCTCGGGCAGCAGCCGGTTGGCGATGACGGCATCGACGCTGTAGCCGAACAGCGACAGGTAGGTGAACGTGCGCCTCGCCTCGGCCACGACGACGCGCTCGGGGTTCACCACCAGGCGCGCCGTGGTGACGGTCCGGTCGGTGAGCAGCTCCTTCACGCCGTCGAGGCGCTCGTAGAACCGCTCGATGGCGCCGAAGACGTCGTCGCCCGGGACCGGCACGTCGGTGACCGCCCCGAGGAGCGGGCTCACCACCTTGTTCACCCGGCGCCCCATCGGGAACAGGCGCTCCATCCACCAGGCGAGCACGCCGGGCAGGGAGAGGAGCCGGATGGTCTCGGCGGTCGGCGCGCAGTCGACCACGATCGTGTCCCAGTCACCCGACGCGGCGTACCGCTTGATGTCGGTCAGGGCGAAGATCTCGTCGAGGCCGGGCACGACCGACAGCTCCTCGGCCTCGATCTCGTCCACGCCACCCCAGCGGAACACGGCTTGGAGGTAGTCCTGGATGTCGTCCCAGGCATCCTCCATCCGGTCCTGGGCGTCGAGCTGCTGGCCCCAGAGGCCGTCGGCGATCTCGACGGTGAGGTCGCCGAGGTCGAGGTCGAAGGCGTCGCCGAGGGAGTGCGCCGGGTCGGTGGACAGCACGATGGTGCGCTGGCCCGCGTCGGCGCAGCGGACCGCGGTGGCCGCGGCGGTGGTCGTCTTGCCGACGCCACCCTTGCCGGTGAACAGCAGGATCCTCACGACGCGCCGGTCACGCCGTCGTGGTCACGTGGTCGCGCAGCTCCCGGAGGGCGGTGGAGATGATGCGGGCCTCGGCCCGTCGCTTCACGAAGCCGGGGAGGGGGATGGCCAGGTCGACCCGCAGGTGGTAGGTGACGTCGGTGCCGCCGTCGACCTCGGCGAACTCGTAGGCGCCGTCGAGCACCCGCTGGATGTCGCCGTTGACGAGCTTCCAGGGCAGGCGGCGGGGGGCGTCGTCCCAGTCGTAGGCCAGCGTGTAGGTGGTCGAGCGGCCCATGGCGGCGGCCCGGAAGCGCACCAGCAGCGCCCGGCCCTGCTCGTCGTGCTGGACGACGGTGGCCTCCTTCAGATCGCGCGCCCAGGTCGGGTAGGCCTCGAAGTCGGTGAGCACCGCCCAGATCCGCTCGAGCGGCGCCTCGATGTGCATCTGCTGGGTGGCCTGGTCGGACATGTCGGCGATTCTGCCTCACGACCGGACCCCGCACCCGCCCGGCGGTCAGCGGGGGCTACCCGGCACGTTCCGGCGGATCACGACGTAGTAGTAGCCGAGCAGGATCCCGTAGCCGAGGAGCACCGGGACCAGCAGGATCGCCACGACCAGCCAGCGGATCCAGGCGGTGCGGTCCTCGGCACCGCCCTCGAAGTGGTCGGCCGGTCGCTGGAGGCAGTCCAGCATGGCGATCAGGGCCGGGAACTCCAGCCCGATCAGCACGAGCCAGAGCGGCGGCGTCATCGACCGGGGCCCGCGTCGTCCTTGCGGTGGAACATGCCGTGCCGGGCACCCCACATGGCCATGGCCCCGAGGCCGAGCATCGGGGCCAGGACGGCGAACGCGACGGCCGTGTACGGGCGCACGCTCGCGGCGATGACGGCCACCACGACCTGCACGGCGAAGGCGATGCGGAGCCGGAAGCGGACGACCTTCGGTGCGGTGCCGGAGAGGAAGAACAGGCCGCCGAGGGTGATCTGCTCCTCCCGAGAGCGGACCACCCCGACGGCGTAGCCCCACAGGAACAGCACCACCCCGACCACGAACAGCAGGCCGGACACCCAGGCGGTCAGGGCGCCGGCACCGTCGGGGCTCAGCACGCCCACCACACCGGCGACCAGGAGCGCGCCTGTGCCGGCGAAGGACAGCTGGATCAAGCCGGCGCCGGCGTGGACGCCGTCGTCGGGTTCGGTGTCGGCGACCTCGTCGGGTGGCGGGGAGGGTGGGGTGTCGCTCACGGGTCCTCGATCGCGGCCGCGAGCTGCGGCGCCAGGCGGTCGTAGTCGAAGTGCTCGACGGCCCGGATCCGGCCCGCCTCCCCCATCCTCGCCCGCAGGGCGTCGTCGGCCAGCAACCGCTCGAGCGCGGCCGCCACGGCGTCGACGTCGGTGGGGTCGACGACGAAGCCGGTCTCCCCGTCGACGACCGCCTCGGAGGCGCCCCCGCTGTCCCCGGCCACCTGGGGCACCCCGGCGGCCGCGGCCTCGAGGAAGACGATGCCGAAGCCCTCCTGCTCGAGACCGCCCCAGCGGCTGCGGCAGAGCATGGCGTAGGCGTCGGCGGCGCCGTGGACGTGGGCGAGGTCGTCCTCGGGGACCCGCCCGAGGAACGTGACCGGTGCGCCGGTGGCGGCGACGCGCTTCTCGAGCCGCTCGCGGTCGCGACCCGATCCGGCGATGGCCACCTGCAGGTCGGGGACCCGGGCGGCGAGGCGGGCCGATGCGTCGATGAGCACGTCCATCCCCTTGCGGGGCACCAGCCGGCTGAGGCTGAGGACCAGCGGACCGTCGTGGAGCCCGTGGCGGCGGCGGACCTCGGCCTTCTCGGCGTCGTCGAGGGGCCGGAAGCGGCTGCTGTCGATGCCGCACGGGACGACGGTGAGGGGCAGGGCCTGCCCGGCGGCGTGCTCCGCCTCGGCGGCCGGGTACCCGCCGAAGGCGACGATGCGTCGCGCCCCGAGCAGCACGCGCCGCAGGGCGAGGCGGCTCCCGGGGAGGCGACCCGGGACGGTGACCTCGGCGCCGTGCAGCAGGACGTCGTAGGGACGGGCGAGGTGCGGGCCGATCAGGCCGAGCGGGAGGGCGGGGTCGAGCACGACGGTGTCGGCGCCGATCTCCTCGGCCATGGCGTCGATGCGCCGGACGAGCCCCGGGTGCGGCACGAGGACCGGCTCGGTCGTCCGCTCGACCCGGAACGCCTGGGCCGCGTCCCACTCGGCTGCGTCGGGGTGCGGGGTGGTGAGGACCGCGAAGGAGGCGGGGTCGAGCCGGCGCCACAGCTCCCACAGCAGCGTCTGGATCCCCCCGATCTTCGGCGGGAAGTCGTTGGTCACGAGCAGGTGGGTCACCGTGCTGCTCCCGGGGCAGGGGGGACGGAGGGGGCCATGGCGACCTCGGCTCGCACCAGGGCGCTCGGGTCGTCTCGACCGCCCTCCACCAGATCGGCCAGGCCGAGGCGCGCGGCCGCCCACACGGCGTGGGCTCGCAGGAGCTCGTCGCCGTCCCGGCACCACCGCTCGACCGCCGCCCGCTGGCGGGGGTCGGCCGCATCCCCGACGTTGCCGAGGACGACGAGCGCGTTGCGCCGCAGGTGGCGGGGATCCCGACGCGGGATGTACCAGCGACCGAACCGCTCGAGCAGCTCCTCGTCGCCCACGTCCGGGTCGAGCAGGTCGAGCACCGACACCCAGGCGTCGCGCGCCTCCCCGGCCCCGCCAGCGTCGGTGCGGTCGGCCGTGGCCAGGTCGCGGCGTCCGGGCGGGCAGACCTCCTGGCAGTCGTCGCAGCCGTAGATGCGGTCACCGAGCGCGATCCGGTGCTCGCGCGGGAACACCCCGACGTCCTGCACGAGCCAGGCGAGGCACCGGCGGGCGTCGATCACGCCGTCGGCGACGATGGCCCCGGTGGGGCACGCATCGATGCAGCGGGTGCAGGAGCGGCAGCCGTCGGCCACCGGGGCGGCGGCCCCGGGCAGCACGGCGTCGGTGACGACCGAGCCGAGCACGAACCAGCTGCCGGCCCCCGGTACCAGCAGGTTGCTGTTCCGGCCCCACCACCCGATGCCGGCCCGGTGCGCGGCGGCCCGGTCGACGAGGGCGTTGTCGTCGGCGAACACCGCGGCTCGGTGGCCGTGCTCGCGCAGCACCTCGGCCATCGCGGCCAGACCGGCGCGGAGCTCGGCGTAGTGGTCGCGCCAGGCGTAGCGGGCGACGGCCGCGACGGGTCCGACGGGTCGCTCGGGTCGGGGTTCCAGGTAGGACTTGGCGCCGACCACGAGGGTCCGGGCGTCGCGGAGGAGACGTTCGGGCTCCGTGGAGCGCCGCGGGTTGCGGAACGTGAAGGACATGCCGCCGTGCTGGCCTGCGCCCCGGCGCTGCTCGAGCGACCGGCGCACCTCGGGGAAGGACGAGGCGTCGGTGCAGCCGACCTCGTCGAGGCCGTGGTCCCTCCCCGCCGCCGCGACGCGGTCGCGCAGCGCGGTGGCGCCGGTGGTCAGGACCGGCGCGGCCGGCCGGGTCACCGGGCGCGGAGCTGGCGTCGCCGGCGCGTGGCCGGGCGGGCCGCGCCGTTGGTCTCGCCCGGGGTCGGGCCGGGCCGATCGCCCTCGGTCTCCGGGCGCTCCGGGTCGACGGGTTCGCGGGCGGCGGCCAGGCGGACGGGCGCCGCCGACCCGCTGCGGAACTGCACGGTGGGCGCGTTGCGCTGCGCGGCGCGGGCCCGGCGGGCCGCTGCGGGGTCGACCTCGTCCGCGTCCCGGTGCGGTGGCGTCCGGTCGGCCGGTGCGGGCCTGGCCCCGTCGCGACGGCCGTTCTCGGCCGGTGGTGTCGCCGGGGTCGGAGGTCGGCCGGCGAGCGGCGCCGTGGCGATCGAGACCTCGGCGGGGCGGGGCAGCTCGTCGGGCAGCCGGCGCGCCGGTGGGGCGTCGACGACCTCGTCGACCACCGGCGGGGTCGGCTCCACGAATGCGTCCTCCGCGACCGGCGACGCCGCCTTCTTCGCCACCGCCTTCTTCGCGACCGAGGTCTTCTTCGCCGACGGCTTCTTCGCAACCGAGGTCTTCTTCGCCGCCGTCCTCTTCGCGGCCGACGTCTTCTTCTTCTTCGCTTTCTTCGCGGCCGACGCCTTCTTCGTCGCCGCCTCCGTGCCGGCGGTGGCCCGTGTCCGGCCCGGCCGCTTCGCTGCGGCCTTGCTCCCCGCCTTCGTCGTCGTGCTCGTGCGCCGCGTCGCCGGGGGCGGTGGGGGGACCGTGCTGCTCGCCGCCACGGCGGAGGCGTCGCCGACGACGCCGTCGATCTCCTCGCCGTCGTCGTCCCCGGCCCGCCCCGGCGTCACGTAGCCGAGCTGGGCGGCGACGCGATCGGTGGTGGTGAGCGTGTCCTCGGCCGCGTCGTAGGTCCACGTGGCGACGCGCTCGCGCCCCCGGTGGTGGTAGGTGAAGGTCACGGCCCAGCGGTCGTGGCCGAGCAGGCGCGCCGCCCAGGCCGCCTCGTAGGCGGCGACGGTGTAGGCGATCCCCTTGTCCGCCAGCGCCATGCCGACGGCGCGGCGCAGCGGCACGCCCGACGGCGCGGACCGGGCGCGGTGGAGGTGGCACTCGAGCGCCCGGGCCACGATCCGCTGCTGCTCGGCGCGCACCGGCGGCGCGAAGCGCTCGATCCACTCCTCGTCGACGCCGGCCTCCGCCGCGACGCGCGAGGTCGCCTCGCCCGCCCGGAGACGGGCCTGGATGTCGCGGACCGACAGCTGGGACCGGGGGCGGGAGGCGGGCGCGTCGGGCGCGGCGCCGGTCGCCGCCTCGATGGCGCCCGCATCGTCGCGGTCTGGCTCCCGGGGACCGTCGCCGTGCTGCTCGGCGGCGATCTCGCCGACCAGCTCGATCAGCTCGGCGGTGACGGGGACCACGAAGCTGGCCTCCGACCGCGCTCCTGCTCGCGTGCGGAAGATGAGGCCACGGCGATCCGTGGTGAAGCCGACGAGCTGGAGATCGTGCATCCGAAAGCCGCGGCAATCGGACAAGTGCCGCGGAGAGGCACGGTACCACCGCGCCCGGGACCGGACCCGACCGGAGGGTCAGGCCCCCCGCTCGACGGTGCGGTGCCGCAGCCGCGGGGCGAGGTCGGCATCGGCGAGGAGCCGCAGGGCCCGGGCCTCGCCGACGTCGATCACCACGGCATCGTCGGGGTCGCGATCGCACAGGAACGTGACGACGCAGTCCTCGCACGCCCCGATGGTGGGGCCGATGCAGTCGGCGCAGTCGATCACCAGCGGCTGCGAAGGGGTCATCGGTGCGGACATGGGTCCTCCAGTGCGGTCGTTCCCGGCCGGTCCGGGCTCGCGTCGCACGGTACGGACGGGGTCCGACAGGAACCCCTCGCCCGCGGGCTCAGGCGTCGGGCGCCAGCTCCTCCACGCCCTCGCCGTTGCCGCACCACCGGCACTCCACCGCCTCGATGACCTCGTCGAGCACGTCGACGTCCTCCACCTCGAGCTCGCCGCCCACCGAGTAGTGGTGGAAGGCCCGGGTCCGGCGGGTGCTGGTGACGTCGAAGCGAGTGAGGTTCCCGCAGCGCGTGCAGCGGTAGCGGGGCGTGGAGGCGTCGCCGGGGTCGGTCACGGGGCGAGCGTACCGACCGGCATCCACGGGACCGAGCCCGCGCCGGGCCCCGGCCCGCCCGCTTGACAAACGAACACCTGTTCGGTTCACTCCGACGCCATGGTCGCCCCCGCCAGCCCGCAGGCCCGTCGAGCTCGCCGCCGGGCGCCGGGGCAGGCCAGCCTCGACGACCTCGGCACGCCGCTGATCGACGTCACCTTCTGCGTGCTCGACCTCGAGACCACCGGCGGCTCGCCCACCGACGACGCGATCTGCGAGATCGGGGCCATCAAGGTGCGGGGCGGCGAGTGCCTCGGCACGTTCCACACCTTCGTGGACCCGGGCCGGGACATCCCCGCCCAGATCACCGTCCTCACCGGACTCACCTCGGCCATGGTCCGGCCGGCACCCGCGATCAACCACGTGCTGCCCAGCCTGCTGGAGTTCATCGGCGACGCGGCGTTCGTCGGGCACAACGTGCGCTTCGACAAGGGCTTCCTCGATGCCGCCCTGGTGCGCGCCGACCGCCCGCGGCTGCCCAACCCGATCGTCGACACCTGCGCGCTCGCACGTCGCCTGGTGCGCGACGAGGTGCCGAACTGCAAGCTGGGCACGCTCGCCGAGCGGTTGCGCCTCGACCACCGCCCGAGCCACCGGGCCCTCGACGACGCGCTGGCCACGGCGGACCTGCTGCACGTCCTGCTCGAGCGGGCCGCCGGCTTCGGGGTGGCCACCCTCGACGACCTCCTCGAGCTGCCCCGCGCCGCGGCCCACCCGCAAGCCAGGAAGCTGGCGCTGACCGATCGGCTCCCCCGCTCGCCCGGCGTCTACCTCTTCAAGGACGCCACCGGCCGGGTCCTGTACGTCGGCAAGGCCTCGGACCTGCGAGCCCGGGTGCGCAGCTACTTCAGCTCCGACACCCGCCGCAAGGTCGGTGGCTTGCTGCGGGAGGCGGCCGCGATCGACCACATCACCACGACGTCGGCGCTCGAGGCGGCCGTCACCGAGATCCGCCTCATCCACGAGCTGCTCCCCCGGTACAACCGCCAGGGCACCACGTGGGCGAAGGCGGCGTACCTCAAGCTGACCGACGAGCCCTTCCCCCGCCTGTCGGTGGTCAAGCGCGTCCGGGCCGACGCCGCCACCTACCTCGGTCCGCTGTCCTCGGCCCGGGTCGCCCGCCGGGTGGCCGAGGCGGTGGAGACCGCCCTGCCCGTGCGGCGCTGCACGGCCGATCCGGCCCGCCAGCCCCGCCCGGCGCCGTGCGCGCCGGCGCAGCTCGGCGTGAGCGCCTGCCCCTGCGCCGGCGACATCGACGCGGCCGGCTACGAGCCCATCGCCGCGTCCGTCCGCGACGCCCTCACCACCAACCCCGAGCTGGTCCTCGAGCGCCTGCTCGCCCGGATGGAGGCACTCGCCGCCGACGAGCGCTACGAGGAGGCCGCCGACATGCGGGACCGGGCCATCGCCTTCGCCGACGCCCACCGCCGGGTCCGGCGCCTCGACCTGGTCCACCGGGCCGGCCGCCTCGTCGTGCGGCTCGGGGACCAGCGCACCGTCATCGAGGACGGCCGCCTGCACCACACCGAGCACGCCGACGCCCCGTCGCTGCTCGGCATCGAGGACCCGCAGCGACGGACGGCGGACCACGGCGGGCGGCGCTGGGTCGAGCCCGCCGACGCCGACGAGCTGTCGGTGCTGGCCGCCTGGATCGACCGCAACGCGGCGCGCCTGCGCCTCGAGCACTGCGGCGGAACGCTGTGCTCGCCGCTCCCCCGCCTGCCGGACCTGCCCGCCCGGTGAGGGCTACCGGTCGAGGTCGGGGTCGGCGAGGGCGCCCACGAGCCGGGCGATCAGGAGCTCCCACGCGTCGGCGCGGGGCGGCTGCAGGTCGATCGCTCCGAACAGCAGGAAGCCGAAGCCGACGGCGTGGCAGAAGCGGACGATGGCATCGGTGTCGAGGCCCTCGTCGACCAGGCCGCTGGCCTTGGCGTCCTCGACCAGGGCGGCGAACGTCGTCGCCCGCTGGCGGAGCAGCTCGCGCATGAGCTCGGCGACCTCGGCGTCGCGCCGGGCCGCCACGAACGCCTCGAGCAGGAGGGCCTGGCCCTCGTCGAAGGGGTCGGTGAGCAGGTGGGAGCCGACCGTGGTGATGACGTCGGTGACCCGGCCCTCGAAGCGGTGGTCGGCGAAGAGCTGCTCGAGCTCGTTGGTGGTGTGGGCCTCGATGGCGGCCAGCAGCAGCTCGGCCTTGCCGCGGAAGCGCCCGTAGATGGCACCGGTGGTGAAGCCGGCCCGCCGGGCGATCTCCTGCACGCCGGCCCCGTCGTAGCCCTTCTCGGCGAACACGGCCGCGGCCGCTTCGATGAGGCGATCGCGGGTGTGATCGTCGCTCAGCGGCGCGGCATCGGTCATGCCCCGAGGATAACGGTGGTTATCACCGGGGGCCACGATCGGTCCCCCGGAGCCCGGATAGGTTCTGCACTCCCACCGGGTGACGAGAGGACAGAGCATGGCTGGCGGTCTGGTCGGGCTGTTCGACGACGTCGCCGCGCTCGCCAAGCTGGCTGCCGCGTCGGTCGACGACGTGGGGGCAGCGGCGGGGCGGGCGAGCATGAAGGCGGCCGGCGTGGTGGTGGACGACACCGCGGTGACCCCCGCCTACGTCCGGGGCCTCGCCGCCGAGCGCGAGCTGCCGATCATCAAGCGGATCGCCACCGGGTCGCTCCGCAACAAGCTGCTCTTCATCCTGCCGGTCGCGATCCTGCTGAGCGAGGTCGCGCCCACGCTGGTGGAGGTCATCTTGATGTTCGGCGGCGCCTACCTCTGCTACGAGGGTGCCCACAAGGTCCTCGGCGCCGTGAAGGGCGACCACGCCCACGACGTCCCGGCGGCGCTGCAGGGCGCGGACGCCGAGCAGGCCACGATCTCCGGGGCCATCCGCACGGACTTCATCCTCTCCGCCGAGATCATGGTCATCTCGCTGAAGGAGGTCATCGAGGAGCCGCTGGTGTCCCGGGCCGTGATCATGGTCGTGGTCGCGGTGCTCATCACGGTGGTCGTGTACGGCCTGGTCGCGGCCATCGTGAAGATGGACGACGTCGGCCTCCGCCTGGCGGAGCGCCCGTCGGCCCGGTCGCAGCGCATCGGGCGCGCCCTCGTCACGGGGATGCCGGTCGTGCTGCAGTGGCTGTCCGTCATCGGCACGGCAGCCATGCTCTGGGTCGGCGGGCACATCCTGCTGGTCGGCAGCCACGAGCTCGGGTGGCACACGCCCTACGACCTGGTCCACGACCTGGAGGGCCTGGTCCACGACGCGGGCGCCGTGAGCGGCGTGCTGGGGTGGCTGGTGAACACCGCGGCCTCCGCGGTGCTCGGGCTCGCCGTCGGGCTGGTGATCGCCACGGTGGCCGACCGGCTCCCCTCCCGCGACCGAACGCCCGAGCACCACCCGGCCTGACCCGGTCAGCCGCCGGCGGTGCTCGTCCGCTCGACGACGCGGACGAGCAGCGCCTCGGCCGCGCCCTCGTCGATCGCCGACTCGGCCCGGCGGGCGCCCTCGGCGATGCTGTCGACGAGGCCGGCCACGTAGAGGCCTGCGCCGGCGTTGAGCACGACGATGTCGCGAG
>Ga0208490_100325_pt1 | contig 34948 bp, 27 predicted proteins | sample SubbioAug_CSWold_FD_184818 | JGI IMG/M metagenome (GOLD analysis project Ga0208490, IMG submission 184818) | Serpentinite rock and fluid subsurface biosphere microbial communities from McLaughlin Reserve, California, USA - CR11Aug_CSWold (SPAdes) | ecosystem: Environmental > Terrestrial > Deep...
GCTCCAGCCCCGGTTGTGACAAAACCGGCTCCAGCTCCAGCCCCGGCTCCGGCTCCAGCCCCGGTTGTGACAAAACCGGCTCCAGCTCCAGCCCCAGCCCCGGCCCCGGCCCCGGCTCCAAAAAAACCTACTACGAAGGTGCTTAGCATCGGCACCACCCCGGTGGGAGCTTCCTGGAATTCCGTTGGCACTGGTTTGGCCAGCGTGATCAGCACCAATTCGGCGGTTAGAATGACTGTAAAACCGTTTGCCGGTGTAGCTGCATGGGGACCACAGTTAAATAGGGGAGAAGTGGACCTAGGGGTTGCTTCCGCACCGGAACTGTCCTGGGCTTTTGAAGGGCAAGAAGGTTTTGAGGCGATGAAGAATATGCGGTTAATAGTGAAGGGCAATTATCTCCCTGCAACAGGGCCGGCTGTAAGAAAAGACTCTCCCATTAAAAAAATTGCAGATTTAAAGGGTAAAAGACTAACTTCTGATTACCCAGGTTCAGCTATAGCGAGAAAATTAATCGAGGCTATTCTAGTTGCAAACAATATGTCTTGGGTAGATGTGAGAAGAATACCTGTCACCACCACCACTGCAGGATTTGAGGCACTTCGAGATGGCCGGGTGGATGCTGCATTTGCTCTTACAGGGACCACCCCAATTGCGTTGGAAGTACACAATGCTGTTGGCCTAACCGTACTACCCTTCCTTGATGGCTTCGGTCCAGAGGACATTAATAAGGTACCGCAAAGTACAATTAATAAAATTACCTACCGTGTACCAGGGGCACGAATGACGGTTGTGGAGCCGCTGGGATACATTGGCTATCGATCATTGGGGATTGAATACCCGGGGTTGATGGTAACATCGTCACATCTGGATAACGACACCGTTTATGTAATCTTAGAAACCCTATGGAAAGATTATCAAAAGTTGGCCCCAATTCATGAATGGTTAAAGACCTGGACCCCGTCGGGAATGTTTGACCCCACTCCGTCCTTGCCCTATCACCCAGGAGCGGTTCAATTCTTTAAGGATAAAGGCCTATGGAATGCTAATGTGGACAAGATCCAACAAGATCTGCTCAAATTAGCCAATTAATGCGTCCTTAATCTATGGCAACATGATCTACAAACCAGACACTGCAGGTGGCAATTTCAGCGTGCAGCGTCTGGTTACCATGTTCCGCTAATACTTTTTATTACAAATAGGAGGCACCATTAAAGATGAATGATAACAAAGTGAGTACTGTGGAGAACACCCCAATAAATAAGAGTGCGGCGGAGATTGTGGCGAAGATAGAGGGAGAAGGGAAGTTCCGGACCTTTAAGAGCCCCTTCGTCAGGGTCCTCTGGCAAATTATTTTAGCGATCATCCCCATAGCCGGCATTATGTATGTTATGGGTGTTCATCAATATCTGAATATGATTTTTTATGCTGAACAATATATCGGGGTGTTTTTGGGTCTGATCCTTTGTGCTATTTATTTGAGCATTCCCGCCAGTCGCCGTTCCCCTAAAGACAAGGTTCCTTGGTATGATTGGATACTGGCTGTAGTTGGATTATGTGTGGGGCTATACATTGTTGTGTATTTCCCCAGCATAATAATGAAAATGGGGATTGTGACAATAGATCGTCTTATTGCAAGCGTGGTTGCCGTTTTTATGATCCTGGAAGCAATCAGAAGAGTGCTTGGCAAGGAAATGTTTATTATTGTGATTGTATTTTTGTCCTATGGATTTTTTGCCTCATATTTTCCGGGAATTTTCAAAGGAACGGAAACTCCCACCGATCAATTGTTTAACTACCTATATTTGGATCCAAGCAGTATGATCAGTATGCTCAACATTGCTGCTACCATTGCATTATGCTTTATTCTCTTTGGTCAGATTCTACTCTTTTTCGGAGGAGCCGAAATCCTTAATAACTTTGCAATTTCAGCCTTTGGAAAGTATCGCGGGGGACCGGCAAAAGCTGCCATCGCCGGGTCTAGTCTAGTGGGCACGATTACCGGAGGACCAGTGGTCAATGTGATTCTTACCGGCACGGTGACCATCCCATTAATGAAAAAAAACGGCTATAGTTCTGCACAGGCCGGAGCAGTAGAAGCTGTCGCTTCCACTGGTGGTCAGATTATGCCCCCGGTGATGGGGATTGCCGCATTTATTATTGCGGAATTTCTTGGTGTGTCCTATTCCACAGTTGCCTTGGCAGCATTAGTGCCTGCCGTAATGTATTACGTCTGTCTCTTTTTTCAGGTAGATTTTATTGCCGGCCGGGAAGGTTTTCGACGGATAACCGATGAAAATATTCCTAGGATGAAGGATGTGATGAGAACTGGTTGGGTGGTTTTGCCAAGCATCGTCTCTTTGATATATTTTCTTTTTATTAAAGGCTATTCAGCCCCAATGTCTGGTATTTATGCATCTGTGGTGGCAATTGTTTTTTTGGCTTTCCAAAAAACGGTCAGGGAAAAAATGGTTAAAATGTTTCCCATGATCTTTGTGGAGACAGGAAAAGTAATGCTGGACATTGGTATAGTATTGGCGGCGGCTGGATTTATTGTAGGTATCACCGGGGTTACGGGGCTAGGATTTAAATTGGGGATAATGTTGGCTGGTGTTGCTGAATACGGGCTTTTCTTCTTATTGTTAGCCAGTGCCATCGTTTCAGTTATCCTGGGAATGGGCATGCCTTCTGTGGCAGCCTACACGCTTGTTGCCGTTTTAGTTGCCCCGAGCCTAACCATGTTGGGAGTGGATATGCTTGCGGCCCACCTGTTTGTGTTTTACTTTGCCATTGTTTCCAATTTCACTCCACCCATTGCCTTAGCATGCTTTGCGGCAGCCCCTATTGCAAAAGAAAGCCCTCATAAGATTGGGTTTCAAGCAATGCGGCTGGGGATTATTGGTTATATAGTGCCGTTTATTTTCATATATGCGCCAGAAATGCTGCTGCGGGCGAACAATATTGCGCCCTGGTGGGACATAACCCTGACCATCGTAACGGCGCTGATAGCTTGCTATCTGTTAGCCATGGCCCTAGAAGGATTTTTATTTCTGCGCTTAAATGCAATCAAGAGAATTTTAGTTGTTGTACTGGCAGCAGCACTGTTTATCCCCACTTCCATATGGGAATACAGCTGGCTCATTAACGCCATAGCCTTTGTCCTCGCTGTCATCTTCGTTGTGGGAGAGTGGCAAATTTATAAAAAACAAGGGCTCAGGCTGGGGCAAGGGCTGGAAGCGCCTACAATTTATAAGAAAGAAGGAAGAACACATTGAATTATGAAGCGACCCGTTACAATGCGGCTGAAGCTATGTTAGAAGCTCTGCAGGAAACTGGTATAAAGTATCTTTTTAGCAATTTAGGAAGCGATCATCCGGCAGTGATTGAAGGTTTGGCAAAAGCAAAGGCACTGAATAGGGCACTGCCGCAAGTTATTATTTGTCCCCATGAATTTGTTGCTCTGACTGCTGCCCACGGTTATTTTTTATTGGGGGGAGAGCCCCAGGGGGTTTTTGTGCATACGGATGTGGGAACGCAAAATTTAGGAGGGAGCGTACATAACGCCATGCGTTCCCGTATCCCCGTATTAATTTTTTCTGGTGAAACGCCCTATACGATGGAAGGGGAGCTTCCAGGAAGCCGAAACTCCCATATTAATTACCTGCAAAATGTTTATGACCAGCGTGGAATTGTCAGGGCATACGTAAAGTGGGAGTATGATATTCGCACTGGCAAAAATGTGAAGCAGCTTATCTACCGGGCGATGCAGTTGGCAAAAACGGACCCACAAGGGCCGGTTTATTTGACAGGGGCCAGAGAGGTATTGGAAGAGGAAGTTATTCCTTCCCCTGACCTGTCGGCCAAATGGAGGCCAGTGGAGAAAGTGCCGCTGTCAGCTTTCGCCGTTGAAAAAATCCTAACTGCATTGGTGGAATCAAGTAATCCGTTAATCGTAACATCCTTTATGGGCAGAAATGTCAAAAGTGTGGAACAGTTGACAGAACTGTGTGAAACATTGGCTATTCCGGTTATTGAATCAAATCCCAACCAGATGAATTTTCCCAGCGATCATCCATTGCATTTAGGCTTTCAGGGAGGGAAACTGCTTGCTGATGCGGATGTGATCTTGGTAATTGATGGGGATGTCCCCTGGGTTTCCACCTTAAATCGACCAAATGATCAGTGCAGGGTGTTTTGCATTGATGTGGATCCCATTAAAGAAAAGATTCCCCTGTGGCACGTTCCTGCCGAAGCGTTCTATCAAGCGGATTCATACCAAGCCTTGATGCAGATGAATCAATTTGTGAAGCAGGGGCTAGATTTAAATGAAGATGTTATTAAGGAACGATTTAGACGGTTGGAGCAATTGCATCAGGAACAGAAAGCTAAATTGAAGGAAAATGAAAGCTGCCCCGGAGATGGCATCATTACTCCTGAATGGCTTACGGTTTGTATTCGAAACGTGGTTGATGAAGAAACTGTCGTCATGAACGAAACAATTACCAATGGGGCCCATGTGGCACATCATTTGCCCCGGAACAAGCCGGGGACAATGTTTGTCAACGGCGGGTCCTCCCTGGGTTGGAATCTGGGTGCGGCATTTGGCGCCAAACTCGCTAAGCCGGACAAAATGGTGGTTAGCTTGACCGGCGATGGTTCCTATCTGTTCGGCATCCCCTCGTCGGTTTATTGGATGTCCCGGCGGTACGACGCCCCCTTTTTAACAGTGATCTATAATAACCAAGGCTGGAGCGCCACCAAAAACAATTTGTTAAAGCTATATCCCCATGGGATAGCGAAAAGAGATGACCGCTATTGGGTTAATTTTGATCAGCCGGCTGATTTATCTAAAATTGCCGAAGCCGCAGGGGGTGCCTATGCCCTTTCGGTATCGGATCCAGAAAAGTTACCGGAAGCTTTAGCGTCAAGTATTGATATGGTTAAATCCGGGCGGTCTGCAGTGGTTGATGTTAGGCTCCCCCAAATATCCCAGCAAAAAGATTAGGGGCTAAATTTAGAACGGCGGTGGCCGATGCTCTATGAATAATCATAATCAAAAAAAAACAAGTCTATGGTCAAAAGACTTTACCCTAACTTCCTTGTCCAACTTGTTGCTATTTTTCAGTTTTCATATGCTTACTCCCACCTTGCCGGTATTCATAATGTCCATGAATGGTGATGAGCTGGATGCAGGCTTGATGCTGGGTGTTTTTGTGGTTGCAGCTTTATTCACCCGTCCCTTTGCCGGTCGAGCGCTGGATAGGATGGGAAGAAGGAAAATTCTTTTAACTGGTTTGTTAGCTTTTATAATCTCCCTGATTAGTTTAACATGGGCCCTGTCCGTTGGCATAGTCTTGTTATTAAGAGCTGTCCAGGGGATTGGGTGGGGGATAACAACCACCGCATATGGGACGATTGTTTCAGATTTGATAGAGCCAAGCCGGCGGGCTGAAGGCATCGGTTATTACGGTATTTCCAATACCATTGGATTGGCCACAGCTCCGCTATTTGGCATTTGGGTAATGCAACAATTTGGTTTTGCCCCATTGTTTCTTACGGCTACGGCAATGGTAATGATTAACGTTGGCTTAGCTTGGCTGATCAACCTGCCTTCATTGCCGGCGGATCAAGGCTCAACCGAAAAAAAGAAAGACGATAACCTAATTGAAAGGAAGGCCCTATTTCCAGCCCTTTTGGCAATGTTCATGACCATAGTCCACGGGGGAATCTTAAGTTCGTTGACCCTGTTTGGCCTAGAAGTGGGGATTGTCAATGTGGGGTGGTTTTTCCTTGTAAATGCCGTTTTTATCGTGCTGGCACGACCAGTGGCGGGCAAAATTTTTGATCAAAAAGGCCATGAATACATCCTCATCCCAGGGGGGATTTCCTTGGGACTAGGGTTATTATTGCTGTCCTATGCCACAAATGTGATGACCCTGACCGGAGCAGCTATATTTTATGGGCTCGGCTTTGGTTCGATTCAACCAACTTTGCAAGCCTGGACCATAAATAGAGTTTCTCCTCACCGCAGAGGCGCGGCTATCGGGACATATTTTTCTGCCTTTGACTTAGGGCTAGGTACCGGGGCTGTATTGCTCGGCTTAATTGCAAAATGGACCAGTTACGCTGTAATCTATCGGATTTCCATAGTTTTTATGGTGATATATGGGCTTGTGTATGGGCTGTATTTGATTAATGAAAAAAAGCAGGCAATATCAAAAAATAATATTCAACCATGATTTATCTTTAAAGAGGAGAACGGGTAAGTAAAGAGAATTAATAGAACCATAGAACTCACAATCTTCAATTAACTCAAACCAGGCATAGCAGGGGGGAGTATTCTATGGCTTCAGGGCTAAAAGCAGAGCTAAAAGTAGAAATTGATGATTTTATTGCTGGATTAGGAGATATTGGTAAAGCAATAATAGATTATTCACCCGAAGGAATTATTTTTGCAGATAAAGAAGGAAATATTCTCTACGTTAACTCTTCTTATACAAAGATGGCTGAGATAGAAGGTTCGGAGCGGCTGGGGAAAAATATTTTCTTAACAAATAATGAAGGGGCATTAGCAACTGCGTTAAGAACGGGGAAACCTGTTTTTAGAAAAAAACATCGGCCTCCTTGGTCATCAATAGACGTGATAGCCCATGCCTTTCCCATTTACTTGAATAATGAAATAGCCGGGGCGGTAGTCTTTATTCAGGAAATGTCAGAAGCCCTTAAACTATTAGAAGATTTGGCGCAAAAAGAAAATGTAATAAAAACACTTACTACTAAGTTGGAGGGCATTGCCAAGGGGAAGCATAATTTTGACTCATTAATAGGCGGAAGTCCAAATTTTCATAGTGCCCTGTCCTTGACTCGAAAAGTTGCAGTCTCCGACTCCACTGTTTTATTGCGTGGCGAAAGCGGGACAGGAAAAGAGCTTTTCGCTGAGGCGATTCACAGTGGCAGCAGTCGTGCCAATAACCCGATTATTAAGATAAACTGTGCAGCTATACCGGATAACTTATTGGAGAGTGAATTTTTTGGTTTTGAAAAAGGATCATTTACTGGAGCTCATAAGCGTAAATTAGGAAATTTTGAATTAGCTGATAAGGGGACAATTTTTTTAGATGAAATAGGCGATATGGATTTAAGACTACAAGCAAAGCTGTTACAGGTACTGCAAAACGGGGAGTTTCGACGGGTCGGTGGAGCAGAACTGGTGAAAGTAGACGTACGGGTAGTGGCCGCCACCAACAGGCCGTTGGAAGAGCTCATTGAGGCCGGCCGCTTTAGAGAGGATCTCTACTATCGCTTGAATGTGGTGAGGATAGATATTCCTCCTTTGCGGGAACGGAAAGGTGATATTCAGGAATTAGCGGATAGGTTGCTGGAGAAAGTAGGGCGTAAATTAGGGCGAAGAATTAGCGGGCTAACCGGCGATGCCTTAGATGTTCTTGAAAGTTATCATTGGCCAGGAAATGTGCGTGAGTTGGAGAATGTATTGGAACGGGCTGTTAATATGGCGGAAGAGGGCATGAAGATTTCTGCCAGGGAAATATATCTGCCTCAGATTCAGCCTAGCGAGAAAGAAGACGTGATCCAGTCCTTGGAAGATTGGGAAAATATTATGATAAAAAAGGCATTGATAAAATTCGGTACTTCTTTTGAAGGAAAGAGGAAAGCTGCCGAAACTTTAAAAATATCTGTGACTACTCTCTATAACAAAATAAAAAAATACAATACCTTCGACCAACTCTCTCCATACATTTACTCTAAAAAAAGTAAATCTACTTAGATGCTGCTGTGAACTGCCCCTTTTTTCATTCCGGTTTGTGCCTTAAATAAAATGAAAGGAATGGTTATAAAATGAAAAAAATTGATGTTCATGTTCACTATTATCCCCCACAATATTTACAGCAATTAGAAAAGATGAAGACCCAGTTCAATATCCTTACTAATGAAACAGGGCAGCGAATACTATATGATCAGGGGAGCAGGATTGTCACTCTAACTGAAAGCATGGAAAATTTGGAAGAAAGGATAACGGAAATAAACCGGATAGCCCCTGGAGTTATCCAAGCATTATCCTTGTCTATTCCCAATGTGCATATTGAAGATAAAATAGCGGCAGTAGCTTTAAGTCAATTAGCCAATGACAACTATGTGGATTTACGAGCAAAATACCCGGATTATTTCCTGTGTTTGGGCAGTGTGCCCTTGCCCCACGTGGATGCTGCTGTTCAAGAACTGGAACGGGCATTGATGACATTAAAAATGAACGGCATTGTCATTGGCACAAATATCTGTGGAGAATATTTAGATGCGGAAAAATGGGCGCCTTTTTTTACTAAAGCTAATGAATTAAGAGCTACTATCTTATTGCATCCCATGAGTCCTTTTGGGGTGGATACTATGCAGCAGTATGGGTTGGCGCCATTAGTGGGATTTGTCTTTGATACTACCATTACCGTTGCCAGGATGATTTTCAGTGGTTTTTTCCAACGATATGCTGACATCAAATTCATTATTCCCCATCTGGGGGGGACAGTTCCTTACTTAATGGGCAGGTGGGATATTGGCTGGCGAGCATACCCGGAATCTCGAAAAAACATACCCCATCCTCCCAGTTATTACATCAAACAATTCTATTATGATGCGGTCTCCCTAAACCTGCCTGCCATGAAGTGTGCTTATGAAATTGCAGGACCAGATCGAATTTTATTTGGGACTGACTATCCCCATGTGATTGGAGATACCCAACAAGTTATTTCTTGTATACAGGATATGCCTATTTCCGCTGAGCATAAAGAACTTATTTTTAGCGGCAATGCCAAAAAAATATTAAACAATATGGGGTAAATTTTTGAGAAAAATTAACATGGACATTCGTATTGACTTGGGAGAAGATCTATATTAGTTTTAATAAGTGGGCACATAATATCACTCAAGTCTGACGGATGGAGGTTATCATGAAACTTTTAAGAATGGCAATTATTTTAGCCTTGGCCCTGACATTAATGCTGGCAGCAGCCGGTTGTGGTTTCAAGACAGGAAAACAGGATCAGGAACCAACTGGAACTGATGCTAAAGAACAGGTCGTGCAAATCCAGCTTGGGGAACAGGTATCCTTGGAAGATACCTCTATAGTGGGTATACCGGTGGTGCAGGATAAAAAGTTGACGGAAACATTGGTGAAAGAGAAGGAAGTTGCCAACGGGCAGGTTTACTTTAGTGGTGAGGACTGGGCAATCGGTACAATGATAATTGAAGAGGGAGTAAGTGGGGAACAGGTAAAGAAGCTGGCTGAAAAATATGCCAATGATATTAAAAAGAATTATCCGGATAAAAAAGTAAATGTGCAGGCAGTCGGAAACGGAGTTAACCTGGCTAATATCATAATTGAATAAATGATTGCATGGCATATACCGCTAAGCACCCTGAGGATGTTAATCTTCAGGGTGCATTAATTTTAAAGAAGGAACTATTCGGTAAATGTCGAAAATAATGATTTAAGTAAGAAATAGGAAGTAAATATGATGTATTTAGTGAGGAGTGGCAGCGATGGGAAAAATGGCAATACATATGCGACACAAAGTATGGGTAATATTAGCAGTACTGGTACTAGCACTGGCTCTAATTCCCTCCCTTAGCCCGGCTTGGGCGGATACGGAGGCGTCCCTGGAGGAAGTCCGGGGATGGCTAAAATATTACTATGTTAACCCCATTGACTGGAATGGGGTTGACCAATCCAGCCTGGAAAGTATGCTGAATTCTTTGGGTGACCCTTATACTAATTACCTTTCTCCAAAGGAATTCGACAGCTTTTTGATGGGTTTGGGAGGAAGCTTTGGCGGCATCGGTATTTACATAGAAGAGGTGAGCGGGTTTGTAACGGTGGTATCTCCCATGAAAGGAACTCCGGCTTATATGGCGGGGTTAAAATCTCAGGACCGGATTATCAAGGTAAACGGCCTTAATGTGGTGGGGGCACCCGTTAGCCAAGTAGTTGACCTAATCAGGGGAGAACCGGGGACAATAGTAGTGCTCACAGTACTGAGGGGGGACCAGGAGCTAACGTTTAAAATTGTCCGGGATTTTATTAAGATAGCAACAATTAGTGCTGAAATGATGGAAGACGGGATAGGTTATATTAAAATTACTTCCTTTGGAGAAACTACTTCAACGGAGATGAAGAAGCTCATGGCTGAGCTGGATAAAGCAGGGGCCCTTGGGTATATAGTGGACCTGCGGTATAACGGAGGCGGTTACCTGGATAGCGCCCTGGAGATAGCAGATTTGCTGGTGCCTAAAGGCCATATTACCCATACGGTAGATCGGTCCAAGCGTACCCAGACATATAGCGTTACCGGCAAAGGCTCTACCAAGCCGTTGGTGCTGCTGGTTAACGAGGGAAGTGCCAGCGGCTCCGAGATTCTGGCAGCAGCAGTCCTGGAAAATGGGGCTGGAGTACTGGTGGGGACTACCACCTTCGGCAAGGCCAGCGTGCAAGCCATGGTACCTCTTGATAACGGCAGCTATTTAAAGCTGACTACTGCCTATTACCTGACTCCCAAGGGCAATAACATCAACGGGGTTGGACTGAAGCCAACAGTTGTGGTAGAGGAATATAATGAGCAATTACCAAGAGCAAAGGAAATACTGGCCAATTTGATAGCAAATAAATATCAGCTTACGTCGACTGCCCTGATCTCCTTATTTATTAACAACGACAAAGGTTTAGTCAATGGTGAGGAAGTAGCTTTAAGCGAGAAACCTTTTATCGAAAACGGCCGCACCTATGTGCCTTTGCGATTTGTGGGTGAAAGCTTGGGATTAAAGGTAGAGTGGCAGCAGGAGACAGGTAAAATTTTGCTTCACCAAGCAGGGGAAGCAATCGTCTTCACTCCTGGCAGCACTACGGCCCAAAGAGGCGGGCAGGAGTATTCCTTTGACGCACCGGTGGTCTTAAGAAATAACCGGAGTTACCTGCCTGTTCGGTTTTTAATTGAAATGATTGGCGGAAATGTCAACTGGCAGCAGGATGCAGGCCGGGTTGATATCATCTTAGCCAAATAGATGATGAGGTACAAAGCAGGGAAATGGCATATGAAAGTAGAATCAACATAGTTTAGTAGTTTAGTAGTTTAGTATAATTTAGTCCAATTAATCATAAATTGTCGAAAGGGGCATAGGGCAGATGAGCGAAAAAGTCAGTAAGCTGCAATTGTTGGCAGTGGTAATGATGTTGGGGTTAGCTGCATTTGCTTTAGGGCATGAAAAAAACAAAAAAGAAGTAAGCATTGATTTTGAAAATGTTTCGGAATTTAATGTCATTGTAGTGGGAGCTGATCCGGAAGGAATCGCTGCAGCAGTGTCCAGTGCCCGCAACGGCATGAGCACCCTTTTAGTCGACCACCGGAACAGGTTAGGCGGGCTGATGACCATAGGTGGGCTGAACACTATTGACATGAATTACAGTCCGGAAGGAGAATTGCTGACCAAGGGAATTTTTCTGGAGTTTTTCAGCCAGGTTGAAGGTGATTCCTTTGTAGTCGCCACTGCGGAAAGAGTTTTTCAGGAAATGGTTGCTAAAGAGAGAAATCTGCTGGTTAAGCTAAATACTCCTGTATTGGAACCGATAATGAACGGCAATTTCATTACCGGTATAAAAGTGTTGGAACGGGGTGAGGAAAAATTCTACCAAAGTGAAAGGGTGATCGATGCTACGCCTGACGGAGATATAGCCGCCCTGGCAGGGGTGCCCTATTCCTTCGGCAAAGAAGATATGGGAGTAACAAACAAGTATCAGGCTGTCACCTTAATCTTTGAAATCGCCGGAGTGGATTGGACCAAGCTGATGAGAGCCTTGAATAATGACGAGGATGCGCACACCGGAGGAAATAATCACTCAGCCTGGGGATTTTCTAAGGTGATGCGCCGGTACCAGGCCAAAGACGCAGAAATACGCATGCGAGGCTTAAATATCGGCCGCCAGCAAGATAATCGGGTGTTGATCAATGCCATGCACATCTTCGGTGTAAATCCCTTGGATAAGGAGTCCATCAACCAGGGAGTGAAACGGGGCCAGGCGGAGCTTCCTCATGTGGCAGCCTATCTCAAGGAAAATATTCCTGGTTTTGAAAATTCCTACCTGGTGGGCAGCATGGAAGAACTGTACATAAGGGAAAGCCGCCACATCTATGGAGAATACCGCTTATCCATCAATGACGTTTTGGAGCACGTGGACTTTTGGGATAAAATCGGCATAGGGTCATATCCGGTGGATATCCAGGCTACTTCAGTGACAGATCCCGGGATAATAACCGGCGTTCCGGATGCATATTCCATCCCTTTCCGCTCCCTGGTCCCGCTAAAGGCAGATAATTTGCTGGTGGTGAGCAGGGCAGCCAGCTATGATTCCCTGGCTCACGGCTCCGCCCGGGTAATCCCAGTGGGGATGACTGCCGGAGAAGCGGCAGGTGTAGCCAGTGCCTATTCCATCAAAAATAAGATGACCTTTAGGGAAATAACCAAGAGCCGTGAGGCCATTGATGAGATTCAAACAAGACTAAAAAATCAAGGAGCTTACTTGGAGGATTTCTATTATCCCCATGCGGCAGAAGGCCACTGGGCCATTGAAGGAATCAGATTTGTCCGGAGCAAAGGCTTTGGCAGGGGCGGATATGACAATAACTTCAGGTTTGATGAGCCTATCAGCCACCACCAGTTGGAAAACTTGTTAAATTTCATATATATCCGCGCTTTAGGTGAAGGACACCCGAAAGTCAGCAAAGTTACCTTGCCTCCGAAAGAAGTGCTTACCGCGGCAGATGTAGCCGCAGCTTTTTTGCTGTATGCCAAGGTAAACCCAGACAGTGACCCGCTGAAGCAAATAGTAGAGCAGGGTTTCATCACTGCGGAGACGGCAGCCAAAGTTGCAGAGAACCAGGAAATTGCACGGGCAACTGTGTACATGATGCTGACCGAGTTTGCTGAATATCTTCAAAAAACTTCAGATTAAACAGGAATTGTTAATTAGAGCTAACAGGATAAACCACACTTTGTGTCGAAACCATGTAAAGTTGTTTTTTACGCAAAGTATGGTTTGTTAGATTTGCTTAATCGCAAACTTTTATTAGGCTGGAGGATATAACCATGAAAAAAAATTGGATAGGATATCTCCTATGGGGTCTGGTGGTCATATCCATCCTGGTCAGTCTGGGGCAGGCTGCCGGTAGACATAAGCTTGAGGAAAGCATTCAACGGGTAGAATTAATGGTGGAGTTTAACGAGCTGCTGCAGGCGGTGGAGCGGCTGGGCCAGGGTGAGTTGGCCTTCAACTGGGTGTTAATGAGACTAAAAGATGCAGGAGTAAGCAGCATCTTATATAAGGAAGAGACACTGGAGGACTTGTGGGCTGTAGGCGAGCTTAAGAGCTTTCTCGGGGTGGATTTACTGACCGATTACCGGGGTGGCCGGAGTACCGGCTGGGTAACAGAGCTGGGCTTTCAAGGAAAATTAAACCCCTATCATGTCTACTTGGAAATTTATGACCTAACTCTATGGGAGCGGGTTACTACCCACCTCCAGGCTAAAACCAAGGGCCTGCAGATTTACCAGGAACCGGAGGCAGGTCAGGCAGGAATTTTGTCCAGCCCAGTAGCAGCAACCGATATATTTGTTGTAGGGATTGGATATCCTAGGGAGACAATTGCTTTGCTGGATCAGCAGGGCTTTCACATATGGCTTCAGCTGCGTGACTGGCAGGGACCAAAGGAGGAAGGCCTGCGCCTTGTTATAGCAGAAATAAAATCCTTGCCCAGGGTTGACGGCATCATGTTTAATGATGCCACTATTCCGGGAATTCCCAATCAAGCCGGCTTGATTGCCGGGATGATTGACGATTTGGGAGCTCCCGTGGCTGTCATTGAATTTTATGAGAAGCAGCAGGGACATTTAAGCTCTCTAATTAGGTCGTTAAAGGATAAAAATGTAGTCCGCCTTCATACCATCAGCCAGCGGGAATTGAATGGCCTGACTGAAACCGGTGCCCTGGACAGGTACGAACTGGCAGTTAACGAGCGGAATATCCGGGTAATACTCCTTAGATATATAGATAAGCAGGAATGGGGTAGGGCCTGGCTTGATCGAAACGTGACATTTGTGGAGAAGCTGGTGGAACGGCTGGAACTGGCAGGGTATCAAGTAGGTCAAGCAGAATCATTTACCAGTCTGCCTTTTGCCAAAATGAATATTTTGCTCATCAGTATGGGTGCTTTAGCAGGAGGAGCCTTGCTGGTGGGGTGGTTCGGCTTTCCTAAGCTAGGCGCAGCTGCCGCACTTGCCGGCATGATACTGACAGCCCTCCTATTGGCCCGGGAAGGCAAGGTGGCGGGCTTTGAGTCTATTGATCTAGTGCGTAAGGCAATGTCCCTGGGGGCAGTAACTGTTTTTCCCACTTTGGCTGTGATCATGTTTTTAGATCAATTTGGCAGCAAGTCGGTGAGGAAAAGTGTCATCACCATCCTGAAAATAACCATGGTATCTTTGATTGGAGCAGTAATGATGATAGGGCTCTTGGCTGACTTGACCTATATGGTTAAGGTCAACCAGTTTGTGGGGGTGAAGCTGGCCCATACCTTGCCAGTGACCCTGGTGATAGGCTACCTAGCGATTATAAAGGCTAGGGAAGAAGAATGGCTTAAGGCAGGCTGGTCAAGGTTAGGGGAATTCTTTCACCAACCCCTTTTACTGGGCCCAACCCTGGCAGTGATTATCCTGGCGGTTATTTACTATATCTACGTGGATCGCACCGGCAATCAGTCCACCTTTGTCACTGGAACTGAACTCCAAGTTAGGTCCCTATTAGACCAGGTGCTGGGGGTAAGGCCGAGAACCAAGGAATTTTTAATCGGCCATCCGGTAATGCTGTTGGTCCTGTATTTTGGGTACAAGTTTCGCTATGGTTTTGGATTATTGCTAATCGGGATTATCGGCCAGGTATCCCTGATTAATACCTTTGCCCACATCCATACCCCGATAGTCATCTCCCTCATTAGAACAGGGTATGGCCTGGCCATAGGAGTGGCAATCGGACTGGTGCTGTTGGCAGCTTATCGGATGAACCATCGTTAAACTATCGTTAAACCATTGTTAAACTATCGTTAAACCATTGTTGAACCATCGTTAAACCATCGTTAAACTATCGTTAAACTATCGTTAAACCATTGTTGGGGGATATATTATGATAGGAAAAAGAATGCCTAGGAAAAAAAACGGTGGCATCACCATTGAAACAATAGTGTTGTCCGGCTACTACGGCTTTGACAATGGGGGAGATGAAGCGATACTCTACAGCATCATTACAGAGCTGCGCCGGTTAAAGCCTGGGCTGAAGATAATTGTACTATCAAATAACCCAGTCAAGACGGAATTTACCTATGGGGTTCAGGCGGCAAACAGGTGGCATCTGCCCTCGGTGGTGAGTGTTATCCGGGAAGCAAGTCTGTTCATTAGCGGTGGAGGCAGCCTCCTGCAGGATGTGACAGGCACGAAGAGCATCATCTATTACCTGGGGGTGGTGGGAATTGCCCAGGCCATGGGGGTACCTACCTTTTTCTACAGTCAGGGCATTGGTCCCATTAACGGTCTGATGGGGAAAAAGTTAATTCCCCTGGTTGCAAACCGGGTGGATAGGATAACTGTCCGGGACAGCAAGTCCGCCCGATTGCTGGAGAGCCTGGGGGTAACCAAGCCGGAAGTGGTCATTACTGCTGATCCGGTGCTGGGAATTGACCCGGGAGAGGTTAACTTAAGTAGGGGAGAAAAGCTGGTAGGCTCATTGGGTGCAGGAGCCCGGGGGCGGATTGGACTTACCCTAAGGGATTGGCCTGGCATGGAGGAACTGCTGCCCTCGTTGGCTAAATGGTGCAACGACTGTGCCGCCCAGGGCTGGCAGATTGTGATACTGCCCCTTCACCTTCCTGGGGACAAAGTGCTGGGAGAAAGATTGTTAAATATCATGGCCCAGGAGCGAAACTTTTCCCAGGAAAAATGCGTCATATTAGAGGGCGGCTACCTAACGGAGGAGTACCTGGGCATTATCGGCAGCCTGGACTTCTTAATTTCCATGCGCCTGCACGGCCTGATCATGGCGGCGGTGATGGGGGTGCCCATGGCGGGGATTTCCTATGATCCAAAGGTGGATGCTTTCCTGTCCCAGGTAAACCAGCCCGTCACATCCACAGTGGATGAAAACCTGGAAATCGGGAGAATGCTGGTGATGCTGACCATGGCCCTGGAGGATCGGAATAAATTAAAGCATAATTTAGCGGAAAAAGTGCCTGAGCTAAGATTGAGGGCAAGGGAAGCAGCCAGGCTGGCCCTTGACTGTATCAAGAAGGCATAGAAAGTTGGAAGAGTGGAAGAGTTGGAAAGTAGGAAGAATACGTGACAGGAAAAACATTTGCCAAAGCTGCCGTTGCCATCGTCATTATGAACCTGTTGAGCCGCCTGCTGGGCTTTGGCCGGGAGATGGCCATTGCCAATGAATTCGGCGCCAGCATGGTGGTGGATGCCTATTTGGTGGCCTATACCATACCCTATTTTTTGCAGGCTATTTTGGGGGCGGCCCTGGTGACGGCAGTGGTCCCGGTTTTTACCCAATATCTGGTGGATGACCGAAAAGAGGAAGCCTGGCAGCTGGCCAGCAACCTGATTAATATTACCCTGGTGGTGCTGACAGTCTTTACCCTGATTGGACTATTAAGCGCAGTGTGGCTGGTGAAATTAACAGCCCCGGGATTTAATGCTGAGGCCGCTTTGCTGGCGACTAAGCTAGTGAGAATTATGTTTCCTTCTGTTATTTTTATGGGTGTGGGGATGCTGTTGACGGGAGTTTTAAACGCCTTTCATATCTTTGCAGTGCCGGCCTTTGCCCCGGGCTTTTCCAGCCTGGTGATCATCGCCTCAGTGGTGCTCTTAGGAGCCAGATACGGGGTTGAGGGTCTGGCGGCAGGTACCCTGCTCAGCATGGTGGGTTTTTTGATCATTCAATATCCCCTGTTAAAAAAATTGGGATTTAAATATTCCCTTAGCTTTGACTATAAGCATCCCGTGGTGCGGAAAATTGGCGGCACCATTATGCCCATCGTCATCGGAGTGGCGGTGAACCAGATTTATTTTGCCATCAACCGGATCTTTGCCTCGGGGTTGGCAGAGGGAAGCATCGCTGCCCTGAACTACTCCTTTCGGCTGATGCAGCTCCCCTTGGGAATATTTGTGGTGGCGGTTTCCACGGCCATTTTCCCCACCCTGGCGGCCCAGGCCATTAAGGGGGAGCGGGGGCAGATGGGGAGCACCATGATGAAGGGTCTCACCCTGGTCACCCTGATTGCCATTCCCGCAGCAGTAGGCTTGATGGTACTGGCAGAGCCGGTGGTAAAGCTGTTATTTGAGAGAGGTGCTTTTGATCGGGAGGCCACGGTGATGACGGCCAACGCCCTGATTTTTTTCTCCCTAGGGATGTTTGCCCAAGCAGCTAACCTGGTGATAACCAGAGCCTACTATGCGGTGAACGATGTCCGGACGCCGGTGGTGATGTCCTTGATTTCCGTCGCGGTAAATATAACTTTAAGCTTTTTATTCATCGGACCCTTGGCCCATGGGGGGCTGGCCCTGGCCAATTCCCTGGCGGCCACCGTCAACACGGTGCTGCTCTATCTATACCTGGGACGGCACTTGCCTAATTTACCCCAGGAGAGATTCTTTAAGTCCCTGGCCAAAATCGCTGCTACCTCAGCAGCAATGGGCTGGCTGGTGGTAAAAGCTTTTTCCCTGCTCCCTGTCCTCTGGCCGGCAGTGCCCCAGGCTATCCAGGTAGGAGTAGCCATCGGATTTGGCGGGCTGTGCTACGGGGCGTTAATACTCCTCTTCAAGGAAGATGAAGCCTGGGAGCTGGTGAAAAAAGGTCTGGGCAGAAAAATTTAGGAAAATTTGATTTCTTGGCAGGAATTTTAAGAGACCTGTCGAATGCTATATAGGTTGATGTGTATTTTGTGTGTATTTTCAACTGAACCTGTAAAATCGTAGTTATCAGGAGTCAGTAGTTAGGAGCCAGGATTCAAAAGCAAGAGGTAAGATTTTTTCCTGCATCTGTTTTCCGGCATCTTATTTCTTGTTAGGAAAGGAAGGTTGGTTTTCTTTGTTGGATATCAATGAAATCCAGAAAATTTTGCCCCACCGCTATCCCTTTTTAATGGTGGACCGGATTATTGAGATAGAGGACGGCAAGCGGGCTGTGGGTATTAAGAATGTGACTGCCAACGAAGAATTTTTTCAGGGGCATTTTCCTGGTTACCCGGTAATGCCCGGAGTGCTGATTGTGGAGGCGCTGGCGCAGGTGGGGGCGATTGCAGTGCTGAGGATGCCCGAATATGCCGGAAAGATAGTGTTTTTCGCCGGGATTGACAACTTGAAATTTCGCCGCCAAGTTGTTCCCGGGGATCAGCTGCGGCTGGAGGTGGAGCTTTCCACCTTAAGGAGAAATATTGGCAAGGGCGAGGCTAAGGCTTTTGTGGGGGATGAGCTGGCGGTATCCGGCAGCTTAATGTTTGCCATTCAAAAGTAGGCACTACCTTTGGATTGCATAGTGTTTCGGAGATGGCACCCCCAAAATTATATGTTGCTTACGAATTATTTTAGGAAACATGGAAACTGAAGATGGATGGATGGATTGTTAGTTGGTTAGTTGGTTAGTTGGTTACTACTGACTACTGAAAAATTGAGGGGAGAGTATTTAGAAGATGGAGAAACTGGTTGTTGCCATAGTGGTTGCATTTTTGTTGCCATTATTTTTAACACCCCTGGTAAAAAAGCTGGCTTTTAAGGTGGGGGCAATTGACGCACCAAACAAGCGGAAGGTGCATTACCGGATTATGCCTAGATTAGGTGGGTTAGCCATCTATGCCGCTTTTATTGCTGCAGTATTGGTGTTTGCACCTTTGACTAAACCAATTCTTGGACTGCTGGCGGGGGCTACCCTGATTATGCTGCTGGGTGTTGTTGATGATATCAAGGGCTTGTCGCCCAGAATCAAGCTGCTGGGCCAGATAGGCGCCGCCCTGGTGGTGGTTTCCTTTGGAGTAGATGTGGTTTATATCACTAACCCCTTTCAGGGGATGATGGATTCCGGTGTATTTAGCTTTGCGGGGATTTCCCTTGGATTATTAAGTATTCCCTTTACAGTTTTCTGGATAATTGGGATTACCAATGCGGTTAATTTAATTGATGGATTGGACGGACTGGCTGCCGGGATGGCCATAATCGCTGCAGTGACATTGGCAGTAATTGCCTGGACAGAGGGTCATATGGCGGTGGTTTACCTTTCCTTGATTCTGGCCGGCGCCACCCTGGGCTTTTTAAAATACAACTTTCACCCGGCCAAAATTTTCATGGGTGACAGCGGCTCCATGTTTTTAGGCTTTACCCTGGCTACCCTGGCAATTATGGGCCTGGGGAAAAGTGCCACAATTATTTCCCTGCTAATTCCCATCCTGATTTTAGGAGTGCCCATTTTCGATACAGCCTTTGCTATTGTCAGAAGATATCTTAATGCCAAGCCTATTTTCCAGGCGGATAAGGAGCACCTCCATCACCGGCTCTTGGCGTTAGGCTTAAGTCACAAGCAGACAGTGCTGGTTATCTATGGCTTGAATTTTGTCCTGGCCGCAAGTGCAGTTCTGTTGACCCAGCTAACCACGGCCCAAGGGATGATGATTCTCACCATGTTGTCCGTGGCAGGGATACTGGGAGCTGAGCGACTGGGGATTGTTGGCACCAAAATTAGCCTGCCCCAGGATGAGGAAACCTTCCACCAAAGTGGAAAATAAATTTAGCCACAATAGCACCTGACCTTGAATTTGAGAAATGGAGTGGGCATAGATATGACTAAATTAGCTAAAATACTTTTGATTGTAGGCATTATGGCCGGGCTAAGCTTCGGATTTATCATAGGCCATCAGGTACAGGCCAGTTCCATTGCCCCCGGTTCCCAGACTGATCCCCTGGTGGCTAAGAGTTATCTGGAGGAGGAATTGGAGGCTAAGGTAAAGGGACTGGAGGCTGAGATTGCCAAACTAACGGACAAGGTCAACCGGCTGCAGGTATTGGTGGATGATTTGAATAAAAAGGTAGGAAATTAACAATTGGAATACTAGGACTGGCTGTTATAAGCTGGTCTTTTTATTTGGAAAAAAATGCTTGACCGGACCCATCAACTGATGGTATTCTGAACCTAGTTAACCTAGGTAAATTATACCTATATTAACCCACTCCTCATGAAAGGAGGTGAAAAAGAGATGAATATGCTACGGAAAAACAAAATAGTGGCAGGCAACATAGCATTAGTGCTGTTTTTTTTCTTCCTGGTTAGTGTCGGTTTTGGTGGCAGTGCTGCTGCCAGTGTTATTCAGCTTCCGATCCCCACGGGAAGTGAAGCGACAATTAGCTTTCCCCATAATACCACCACTAGCATAAGTGGAGTTCAGATTTTTCCTGTAACCCAGGATGAGTTTAACTCTATTGTGATGACAATTTATCAGGGATTGGCTGCAGAGGGCAATATTCTAGGCACGGTTTATGCAATAAGCGATGGCGTTTATGCCCAGGTTTACAACAATATTTTGGGATACGTTTACGCTATGGTCTATAACTTCGTGTCACCTTATATAACAGTCAATTCAAGTAATAGCTATACAATAGTTTATAACATCAACGATACAGTGAAGAGCATCTATCTCACACTGGAGGCTCCGCCACCGCAACCACCATATGTACCACCACCGCCACCACCACCGCCACCACCACCACCACCACCGGCACCACCACTGGTTGATGGTCCGACATCAGATGTGGGCACCATTGCAGTTAATGAAGAAACCGGTACGGCAACCTTGACGGTGGATCATGCCAAGGTAGTTGAGATTATTGCCACCACCGGTACACTGACTATTGAAGTGCCGGACACAGTAACTACAGCAGGAATGGCTATTTCCTTGCCCCGAACTGTTATAAGAGCCCTAACGGCGGCTAAAGCTAGTGTGGAAGTAACGCTGCCTGGAGGAGTAACTATCAGTATCCCGGCTGCTGTATTTGCTATGTCAGCAATTGCCGGTGTTTCTGAAAATGCCACAGTTAACTTAGTAGTTAATAGAGTGCAAGAAGTTGTGCTCCAGGGAATTAACGCTAATCTTCCACCAGCTGCCAGAGCTAACCTGACCAGTGTTGGGTCAGTGTTTGAGTTCAAGCTGGAAGCAGTGGAGGAAGGTAGAGCCAGTGTAACAGTCAGCAATTTTGCCCAGCCATTAACCGTGGGAATTCCTTACCAGCTTATGCCAGGGGTCAACCAAAACAAGCTAGGTGTGTATCGCTTAGCTGACGACGGTTCTTCATGGACCTACGTGGGTGGTAAAGTTGATAGGGTTAACCAAACCGTAACAACTAATCTGACCTCCTTTAGCAAGTACACCGTAATGGAATACAACAAAGTATTTGCCGACACCATCGGCCACTGGGCATTAAGAGACATTGAGCTGATGGCTGCAAGGCATATTGCCAAGGGCATCAGTGCCACCGAATTTGCTCCGGATAAGGATGTTACCAGGGCGGAATTTGCTGCCTTTCTGGTTAGGGCCCTCAGGATACCTGAAGCAGCTCCGGCTCAAGCCAGGTTTACCGACGTGGTCAGCGGCAAGTGGTACTACGGTGCTGTGGAAACTGCTGCTAAGGCCGGTCTGGTAAAAGGATATGGTGACAGCTCCTTTAAGCCTGACGCTAATATCACTCGGCAGGAAATGGCTGCCATGGTTGTCCGTGCACTGGAGTATAGCGGAGTAAAATCCACTTTATCCCAGGCTCAGGTTAATCAGCTTCTGGTCGGCTATCAAGACGCAGGCCAGATCAGCGACTGGGCTAAGCAGGCCGCCGCCATTGCTGTGAAGGAAGGAATTGTTTCCGGCAGGGCAGTAAATGCTTATGCACCCGTTGCCAACGCTACCCGAGCTGAAGGAATCGTGATGATTTACCGACTATTGGGTAGAGCAGGACATTTATAAATCTAATAGCTTGACAAAAGGGGCTCTCTCAAATTATTTTGGGAGAGCTCCTTTCTCACCCTCGACAGTATTTGTTAATTACCAATCTCAAACGACAATATCACAGATATTTCTCTGCAGGAATGAGCTCAATCAAAAGAGAATATTGACTAAAACTTAAAGAACGTTACATTTGCAAGAACGTTACATTTGCAAGGAATTATCTGGTAAGGGGGCGTGAAAAAAATGAAGGAGGACGTGGAAAAAAAAGATGATAAAACCCTGGAGGAATTAATCCAGGAGTTAAAGGCTACCGGCTATCAAAAGTATCAGATTAAAGACATTATCATGGACGCCTGCAATAAAAAAGATATAACAAAGCTCACCACGGAAGAAGAACAACAGGTACGCCAGGCCCTAGTAAATTACTTGGAGTTTGCCCTTAAGTGCTGGCAGAAAACAACTTGACCATGGGCTTTGGGTCCTGGGAGAATAGTCCTAGCTGCTTTGGGCAGCTAGGACTATTCTTATGCCAATTAGGCCTCATGGCCAAATTTCCTACGACAAATTTACTATTATAGGCAGGAAAAATTAGTCTGCTTGTAGAATAATCCTACCTATTATGTTATGACTAAGCAGAACTTGTATATAAACTAAATACAACCTTCGAGGAGTTGGAGTAGTGGCAAAAATTGCTAGACAGCAGCCGGAAGTAATGAATTCTCTAGGGCTAAATATAAATTTACGGTACTTTGTTTGGGTAGGAGCCATTCCCATGGTTTTTTACCCACCATTTATGAGAGGGCTGTTTTTTCCTCCCGAATGGCTAATGGCTCAGTTTTTAATAGGGATGGTGTTAATTGTCTACGGAACGGACCTGCTGGTAAAAAACGAGCCCCTGCCGGTGAAAGCTCCCATGAGTTTGACTCTTGGAGGGCTGACTATAGCCTACCTGGTTTCCCTATTGGCAGCAGTAAATATAAACCAAGGAGTCACAGGTTTTATCCAGGTGCTCTCCTATTTTGGGTTTTACTTGGTGATTCTTACTTTAATTAAATCAAAGCAGGACATGGACAGGGTCATGATAACGATTTTTTTAAGTGGTCTGGGAGTTGCCTTAATCGGGATGGCTGCGGCGGTGGGGGTATTGGATTACCCAGGGGCCTTTGCCGGCAGAAGGATTAATTCCACCTTTCAGTATCCCAATACATTAGCTATTTATATGCTGGTCACCTGGCTGATTGGACTGTACCTGTGGAGCAATACCAGCCGGGTGCTGATGAAGGTGCTCTGCGGTACGGGGACTTTCCTGGCGGTTGTTGTGTTGATGGGTACCCAATCCCGGGGGGTCTACCTAATTGTCCCCTTGGCCCTGATCCTTTGGCTAGCGGGGTTACCTAAGGAGAAATTCTGGGAGGGAGTTTACTATACCATCTTTGTCACCGGCACCTCCCTCATGATCGGCCGCATGCTTATTCCTGCCCTACTGGCTCAAAGTGGCTCCCTGGCCTTACAGTGGGTGGTGGTGGGAGCAGTCATTACCCTGGTGGGAGCAATCCTTTTTCATCTGGGACCGGCCATGTTAGCCAAGTTTGATGTCCGGGAAAAGTACCGCCAGTTGCTGGCAGTGGGTGGAGTACTATACTTTCTCTTAATGGGCTTTCTTTACTACAGCTATGCCGTGAAGGTGGTGCCGGACATTTCCCGGCAGCTGGCCCCCACCCATGTGGTCACCCGGGTGGAAACCATCAATATGGATGACAGCAGTTTAGTAGCCAGGGAGGTCTTTAACCAGGATGCCTGGTTAATCATCAAGGATAACCTGTGGCTGGGTACTGGAGCCGGTGGCTGGGAGAACCTGTACCACCGTTATAAATCATATAATTACTTTTCCACCGAGGTACATAATCACTTCTACCAAGTGTGGGTGGAAGCGGGAGTATTTGGATTTATTTTTTTTACCGGAGCATTTGTCATCTTATTATTCCTTGTCCTGAAGAAGTGGCCTCAGCGAGGGGCTATGGGGCACTGGCCAGCCCTCTGGACCGTGCTGATTGCTGCTTTGGCCCTTGGAAGTCATAGTTTCATGGATTTTAACCTATCCCTGCCGGCAGTAGCTCTAACCCTGTGGACGCTCCTTGCCCTAGGTCAAGGGGGAGCAGCTTTAAAAGAGGCGGGCCCCTTAAAGAAAAATACGGCCCTAATCCCGCAAGATGGACTAAGGCTGCCGGGTCGCCTGGGGCAATGGTTAATTATCTGGGTAGTTGCAATTTTCTTAACAGTAAACGGCTATAACTTTTATAAGGCCGGCCATCTGGGGGCAGAAGGGGCTAAAGCCATGAAAGCCAACGAATATTACAGGGCGGTTAAGCTCATGGAGCAGGCTCACCGGTTAAATCCACTGGCAGCCTCCTATGCTGTTGATCTGGCTCAAATCTATATGAAATCCGCAGTTGATGCGGAGAACATCATCTATGCCAATCAGGCCCGGGAATATGCGGAAAAAGCCCGCCGGCTGGAGCCCTATAACCACCGGATGAGGGGGGCACTGGCGGCCACCCACTTTTACATGGGGGATTTAAGCCTATACGCCGGGGAAACCAAGGCCATCAGGGACATTATGCCCATGGAGACAGCTAGCTGGGAAAACTACGGTGCTGCTCTGTTGCTGGCTGCCCGGTTCTACCATGAGCGAGGGGAGGGCAATACTGGGGATGAGCTGGCTAGGCAGGCCTTTAGTCTATACCAGGAGGCCCGAGAGTATCAGGAGGGACTAAGTGAGCGGGAGAGAAGGCGCCAACAGCCCTTTACAGTTTCGGAACAATTATATCTGGTTAAAGGACAGGCCGCCTATTTGCTGGGGGAATACCTGTTAGCTCAAGAAATTCTGGAGGAAGTGAGCCGGCATAAAAACTTGAAAATAGCTGCGGAAACTTGGCTGGCTGCCACCCTGTTGCAACTTGGGGACCAGGAAGCATCAGAAGAGCTAACCAGGCATTTTGATCCGGAACTGTCAGCAGAAATAGAGCAATTAATTGAGCTAAAATACCGAGGAGGCACTAGATGAACAACGACGAAAAAAATGATGTGTTTGAAGAAATAGATTTAAAGGAGCTGATGGGGGTCATCTTCAAGTGGAAGTGGCTCATTGCTGCGTTGGCTGTTTTGGCCGTAATAACCAGCGGCATCCTTAGCTTTTTTGTCCTGCCTCCCGTGTATGAAACCAAGGCGGTGCTGATGGTCACCCACTCCTCGGACAATCAGCGGTACACCAGGGATGACAGTCTGGAGGGCCTGGCTAAAACCCTGGCGGCTCTGCCGGAGATGACCCTGAATACCTATGTGGGCCAAATGAAAAATGATACCCTGCTGGAAGAAGTGGTTAAAAAGCTCAAGCTAGCCAATGAGGGTTATTCCGTCAGCAGCCTGAAGAGCATGATCTCAACCAGTATCGTTAAGGACACCAATCTAGTTGAGCTCAAGGTCACCAATACTGATCCAGCTCTGGCAGCTTTAATCGCCAATACCCTAAGCGAGGAATTTTTAAAATTTATCAGTTCTAAGAATAAAGAGCGTATGAGTCTGTCCGTTGAGGTTTTTCAGGAGCAAATTGCTGCCATTGAAAAGGAAATGACAGGTACCAACAAGTCACTGCAAGAGTTTAACAGCCAGCCCAGGAGCATTGCTTTTATTGAAGAGGAGCTGAAATCAAAGCTAGCTGACCTCACCAAGTATCAGTCTCTCCACATTCAAACCACCATTGAACTAGACCAGCTATTAGCGGGGAAGGTTCAGCTGGAGCGGAATTTAGCCAACCTGAAGCCCGTATTAATCACCGAGATTGTGGAAGAAAAGGATGGTACTGATGGGGCGGAAGAAAAACAGGTGTTGGTAAAAACAACCACTGAGCCCAACCCGGCCTATCACCATATTCTAAGCCAGCTAGACACCATATATCAAAGAATTGCCGAAATGCAGGCTAAATTCACCAGTGTGGGCACTGCCATTAACACTCTTGAGCAAGATGTAAAGGCGCTGCAGGCTGAGTTGACGGAGAAAAAGATTGCACTCACTGGGATTATGCGGATAGCGGACCGGTTGGAACTCAATCACGCCTTGTTTAGCGACCGACTGGCCCAAACCCAAATCTTTCAGTCCATCGATATTGGTGAATCCAGCATTATGGTGGTGGCCCCGGCCATGGAGCCCACCAGCCCCATCAAGCCAAACAAGAAATTAAATGTAGCCATTGCCTTTGTCTTGGCCTTGATGGTGGGAGTATTCTTGGCCTTTGTGCTGGAATTTTTCGACAACAATATTAAGAATGCCGATGATGTCAGGCGTCATCTGGACTTGCCCGTTATGGGCAGCATTCCCAAAATGAGCAGTGAGTTGAAAAGCAGAGAGGAAGTGTCCTGATGGGAAAAAAAGCCGACGTACGCCAACTGATTACCCATACAGACCCTAAGTCGCCGGCGTCCGAAGCCTTCCGGACCTTGCGCACCAATTTATATTATTCAAACCTGGATAAGACCATGAAAAAAGTGATGTTCACCAGTGCCGGACCAGGGGAGGGCAAATCAACTGTTTTGGCCAACCTGGCAGTCACTGTAGCCCAGTCAGGTCAAAGGGTGTTGGTGATTGACGCCGATCTTCGAAAGCCGGTGCAGCATAAAATCTTTGGGTTAAGCAATATGAAGGGATTAACTAATCTCCTGGTGGATAGCCTAGAGCTTAGCGAGGTGGTCAAGGAGACGAAGGTAGAGAACCTGCAGATCCTGACCAGTGGCCCCATTCCCCCTAACCCCTCTGAGCTATTGGGCTCAAGCCGGATGGAGCAGTTTTTATCCGGGATTAGCGGCTATGATTTAGTCTTTATTGATGCCCCGCCGGCCATTGCCGTCACCGATCCGGTGGTGCTGGCAGCCAAAGTGGATGGTGTGCTGCTGGTATTAAACAGCAATCAAGTAAAAATAGACATGGCCAAGCATGCCAAAGAGCAGTTGGAAAAGGCTAAGGCTAAAATCATAGGGGTAGTGCTTAACAATGTGGAATATAAAGGGGATGACTACCAGTACTATTATTATTACGGTGAGGCCAAATGATCATCGATATGCACAGCCATATTTTACCCGGGATTGATGACGGGGCCAAAGACTGGGAAGAATTTTCAGCCATGGCTGAAGTAGCTGTCTCTGAGGGGGTTACCCATATGGTTTGCACCCCCCACTTTATTCCCCGGGAGCTGGAATTTGACTTAAATGCCTATGGGGATATCTTCAATAAAGCAACCCAAATCCTCACAAGCCAAGGTCTGCAGTTGACGCTGATTCCTGGCAGTGAGATCTTTGTCTCCGCTGGGTTAGCTGAATCCTGGCAGCAAGGGAAGCTTTTGTCTGTCAATAAAGGGGGAAAGTACCTGCTGGTGGAGTTTTCCCGGCTGGACTTGCCCGGCTTTACCCGGGAGCTTTTGTTTGAGCTGAAGCTCCAGGGAGTGACGCCCATTATTGCCCATCCGGAGCGAAATCGAGCCTTCATGAATAAACCCCAGCTATTAGTTGATTTGATTGAACAAGGGGCATTATGCCAGGTAAATACGGGCAGCATTACCGGGCATTTTGGCGAACAGGTTAAAAAGGCAGCCCTGGAGTTTTTGCAAGGAGGGATGATCCACATGATTGGTACTGATGCCCACTCTCCCAGAACCAGAGCTCCACGGGTGCAGCAGGCCCTCCGGGTAATCCAGGATCTTTTAGGCAATGAGCAATTAACTGAACTGGTGGAGGTCAATCCCCTGAAAGTAATTAACGGAATGGAGCTTGAGCCATACCCTATTGGGCTGTACCAGGAAAAAAAGAGCTTGTGGGGCAGGCTGATTGGAGGAATTTAAGCTGGAGCCAGAACAAACCACCCATTCAAGTAGGTTGATTAAATACATGCTGCCGGTAATAATCTGGGTAGCAATACTATTTTATTTTTCTAATCAGCCTTTTCAAGTGCAGGATGTTCAACCCCTCTTGGCTAGAGTAATCGGGGAAGATCAGCTGAGGGCGCTTTTGCCACCCATTGAGTTCCAATACGGCAGTTCCTTAATCAGTTCCCAGGAGCCCTACCGGTTTGTCCAATTTTTTATCAGGAAGGGAACCCATGTAGTTGTTTACGGGGTGCTTGGCCTATTGGTATTGCGTTTGGCAATTCACCTTGCCGGTACCAGGCTTAAGGCAATTTTGTATACCCTTTATTTGGTGGGGGCAGTGGCATACTTAGATGAGTACAATCAGGGGTTAAATCCAAACCGTACCGGGAGCTTCAATGACGTGGTTTTGGATATGGCAGGTGCTTTGCTTGGAATAGCTATCTATCTGCATTGGCAGAAAAGCTCGAAATATAAAGGAGAATAGTGGAAATTACTTTATGTTTTTTTATGGAATATGGCAGGAAATTGGGAGACTAGGTAGAAGTTTATAATATCGTGAATTTGGTAAAAAAAGAGGGCTCCTTTAGAAAATTAGGGTTTTTCCTTTCACAGGCCTTCTTGACATAATTTTTATGAATTAGGTCCTAGGACTAAGGTTATAAGAAAACACAATGGTGGCTGCCCTTGGAGGTGGATTAATGGGACATCCTGATAGAATAGCAAAGAGAGAAAAGAAAAAGGAAAAGCAGAAGGAAGAAGGGTTAGAAAAAAAGTCCATGCAAGGCAATTCCGATCTTACCCCTTACAATGCAGTAAATAGACTGCTCTTTAAAGTAACTAATATTTCCTATAGGTAAATGAGAAAATGCTGCTGATGTGCGATGAGCTTTCCGGCAATGGGTTATTTGGCATGCATATTAGTTGGAAAGTTGGAAAGTTGGAAAGGCTTAAACCCCAACTAAAGAAAGCGCGGTGAATTTATGGAGAAGTTCAAGCGAATAGCAGCCCTAATGCTAATAGATGCTGTTTTAGTTAATCTAGCTTTATACAGCGCATTAGCTATTAGGTTTGAAGGCATGAGTAAGATTCCTGTTCAATACCTGGAGTCTTTTTTTAGTCTTGCCCTAATCTTTACTGTGGTTCGACTGGCTTGCTTCTACTTCTTTGGACTATATAATCGCCTATGGCGGTATGCCAGTATTGGAGAGTTAATAACTGTAATTATTGCTGTCAGCGTAGGAACAGCTATTATTTTAGCCCTTTCTTATTTTTTGATACTGCCAGGAGTACTGCCATTGCCAAGAAGTGTCTATATTCTAAGCTGGCTGCTTAACATTCTTTTAATAGGTGGTTCAAGGTTAGTCTGGCGTATGTACAGCGATGGCCACAGCTATTATGGACAGCAAAAAGGCGGTAAACCTGTCCTGATAGTGGGTGCCGGCGACTCGGGGTTACTAGTGGCTAAGGAGTTAAAAAGACACTACAACAGTGGGGTTAATATAGTTGGCTTTGTTGATGATGACCCTATAAAGCAAAACCTGACTGCTTTAGGGATCCCTATTTTAGGAAACCGGAGCGTAATCAAAAACTTGGTTGAGCGGTATGCTGTTCAGGAGATTATTTTAGCCATACCCTCTGCCGAAGGAAAAGTAGTGCGGGAAATAGTAGAAATATGCCAGGGGACCAAAGCAAAATTGAAAATTTTACCCGGGGTATACGATTTAATTGAAGGTAATGTTACAATTAACCAAATAAGAGAGGTTCAATTTGAAGACTTGCTGGGGAGAGACCCGTTTAAGGTAGACTTAGAAGGAATATCACAATATTTACATGAACAGGTTGTGCTGGTGACCGGGGCGGGCGGTTCCATTGGTTCTGAGCTATGCCGCCAGATAGTAAACTTTTCCCCAGCCAAGCTATTGCTGTTGGATAACTGCGAAAATAACATCTATGACATAGAGTTGGAACTGCGAAAGATAAATCCAAATATTGAGTTATATCCTTTGGTGAAAGATGTTCGAGACAGAAAAGCCATGGAGAAAGTATTTAAATTACATAAGCCACAAGTAGTGTTCCATTCAGCAGCCCATAAGCATGTTCCGCTAATGGAAACAAATCCCGAGGAAGCCATTAAGAATAATGTCATGGGTACATACAACGTAGCTTATGCCGCCGACTTTTTCGGAGCAAATAAATTTGTCTTCATTTCCACTGATAAGGCAGTCAACCCAACCAGTGTGATGGGAGCCTCAAAGCGGGTGGCGGAGATGTTCATCCAACTGATGGACAGTACCAGCAAGACTAATTTTGTAGCAGTTAGGTTTGGCAATGTGCTTGGCAGCAGGGGCAGCGTAATTCCCCTCTTTAAAAAGCAAATTGCTGAAGGAGGACCGATCACATTAACCCATGAAGAAATGGTCAGATACTTTATGACCATCCCTGAAGCTGTGCAGTTAGTGATTCAGGCTGGAGCCATTGCTAAAGGCGGGGAAATCTTTGTGCTGGATATGGGTGAACCGGTTAAAATTATGGACTTAGCTCGCACTTTAATTAAGCTGTCCGGTTTTGAGCCTAATATCGACATTGAAATAGTGGTAACGGGCATGCGGCCAGGAGAAAAGCTATATGAAGAATTGCTTACTTTGGAAGAAGGGGTAAATGCCACTGCTCATAAGCGAATATTTGTGGCTAAGCCAAATGGACTGAATAGAGAGCTGATAGAAGAGACAATGGCGGCTATTGTGGCCGGGAATCTGCCTCAAAACCAGCGAGAGACAGAAACTTTTCTGCAGCAGTTTTTGCCTGAGTTTAGGGTAGTGGAGAATAGAAAGACGGGGTAGGGGAAAGTTGGAAAAAGTAGGACAGAGCCAAATAGAGACCAACAGTTTATCTTTATAAGAGAATCTGTTGGTTTCATATTTTACCTATTAACGAGTAAAAAAAATACTCATAACACACGTACTTGCCCTAAATGATTCTTCTAAAGTCTCCAGATCTATGCTTCCCTCTCCGTCACGTACTATAAAGGAGGATGAGTTAATGCAATTTCAACAGTTGTTTGTTTTTACCAAGGTAGTCGAAAAGAATAGTTTTTCCAAGGCTGCAGAAGATATCTTTTTAAGTCAGTCTACAGTGAGCAACCACATCAGCAATCTAGAGTCCTACTTCGGCCTAAAGCTTTTTGACCGATTAGGAAAGGAGATAGTCCTTACACCCTTTGGTCAAAAGTTGTATCACTGGGCGCAAGAAATCTTAAAGTTAAAAGAAATGGCTATTTGGGACTTAAAAGACTGGACGGGCAAAATTCAAGGGAAACTCAGTATAGCTGCCAGTACCGTACCGGCAGAATACATGGTTCCCCTTTTAATCTCGAATTTTAGAAAACAATATCCGGAAGTACAGTTTTCCTTAATTCAAAGCAATTCTGAGGCAGTTGCCGAAGTCCTCATGAAAGGAACAGCAGAATTAGGTATCTTAGGGGAAAAGTATTTTCCTGAAAAAATTGACTACATCCCTTTTATAAAAGAAAGGCTTGTTTTAATTACCCCCGCCGATCTAAAGCTGAAAGAACCGGTTTCTGTTAATGCTTTATTAGATCTTCCTTTTATTTTCAGGACATCTGGTTCAGGAACTCAAGCAACTGTAAAAAAAATATTGAAAAAATATGGTCTCCATAGCTCGAGTCTAAATATTGTGGCTTACTTTGACAGTGTTCAGTCTGTTAAACAAGGAGTGAAAGCAGGCCTGGGGGTATCCATTATCTCGGAAATAGCGGCTGCTGATTATGCCAACTATAACCTGGTGAACTCTTACCCGTTAGATGAGATTGCAGAAAAGAGAGCTTTCTATTTTGCTTATAATAGCCAAATAACTTTATCCCCGTTAATTAAAGAATTTATTGATTTTAGTCTTGCTGCCAAAGATCCATCTATTGATTAATCTTTCTTTAACCCGCCTGATCCGGCTTAGTAATGCTTTTAGACTTTATACCCTTTTTCTACAGCCAGTGCTGCTCCATACGCACCAACCAACTGGGGCTCGCCGAAAATCAGACAGGATACCCCCAGCTCAGCCTCAACCAGGGCAACTAAGCCGACGTTTTTGGCCCCGCCACCGGCAAACACCACCGGCTCTGTAAGCCCTATCCGGCCTACCATCTGGCTAATCCGCCGGGCAATACTTTGGTGCAGCCCCCGGGCAATAGCTACACTGCTCTCCCCACTGTTAATCAGGGAGATCACCTCTGATTCAGCAAATACGGTACAGGTGCTGTTGATTTTTACCCCAGCATTGGTGGTTAGAACCTGTTGCCCAAACTCTTCCACCGGCAAGTCTAGAATCCCGGCCATTACCTCCAGAAATCTTCCGGTACCGGCAGCACACCGGTCATTCATTTCAAAAGATTTCATTATCCCGTTTTTGTCCAGGGCTATTACCTTGCAGTCCTGTCCCCCCACATCAATAACTGTCCGACAACCGGGAAAAAGGGTTCTGGCTCCCAGAGCATAGGCCTTTATCTCAGAAATAACCTTGGCTGCCAGTTTTTCCCCCGCCAGATGCCGCCCATAACCGGTAACAGCCAAGCCGGTATACCTTCGTCCCATCAACAGCTTTTCACAGATGGCAACCGGGTTGCGTCCGGAATTGATAATTAAGCTGTCTACCATAGTTCCTTTTTCTACTACTGCTAAATTAGTTGTGCGGGAACCTAAATCAATACCTATAAACATAGCTAGTTAATTACTACCTGACCAAAAACTTCCATCGGCCTCTTTAAGGTGTCCAGCACCGGACAGTTTGCTTCTACCGCTTGCACTAACTGCTCCAGCTTTTCCTGGGACTCAGGGCTTTTAATGGTGGTCACATAATTTATTTTCTGAAATCCGGCGGGAACACCGTCCATGCCAAACATTCCCCGCAAATCGATTTCCCCATCAACTTTTACCTTCACTTCATCCAGTTTAATTTCCATCACAGCGGCAAAAGCAATATACATAATCTCCTGGCAGGCACCCAGAGCCGCCATTTGGATATCTAAAGGACTAGGGCCTTGATTAGTCCCGCCCATGTCCTCGGGCTCATCTATCTTTTGTATAAAATTCCCCATTTTTGCCTCAATCAGCAAATTTCCTTTCCAATCACATTCAGCACTGTACACCGCCTGGGCTTCCTTCGGCTTCTTGCCAAATACGCGCATCATTGTCTCTAATGTTGTTTTTAAATCTTTTTCCATTTTTACCCTCTCCCTTAAACTAATTTTCCCCGACTCTGCGGGTTAATATTTGGTAATTTAAAATTTTTCCTTTTTCTCCTCCAGCAGCTCTAAAAAGGCTTCCACTCTAGTCTTTAGCTGACCGCTGTCATCATCGCTGTAATCAGCTTCTACTCGTAATAGAGGTATCCCCGCTTCCTCTAGAGCCTGTTCCATTTTTACCCCTTCATTGTTAAAGGTATGGCAAAATTGGAGAGTATAATGAATTACCCCATCCACCTGATATTCCTTAGCCATTCTTAACACATCTTCCACTCGGCCCTGATTTGGAGTAAAGCAAGCACAGTTGATGCTCAAATGCCGCTTAGCTATTCCGGCCAACTGCTCTTCCAGACTGGCCCCTGCCGGATTGCTCAAGTAACTAAACAGCCGGGTGCCAATACATGATTCCTCACAAACTACTACTGCTCCCGCCTTTTCAATCATGGAGTGTAACCGCCAATTGGGTAACGACATGGGACTGCCGGAAATCAATACCCGGGATGCTCCTTTATGGGCAACCCCTATTCCATCCTGCACCCGGACTGCTAGTTCGTCACAAAGCTCATTTACCTGACGGGTAAAGCGCTCCACATCGTCTTGAAAGCCTATTTGGGTAATTGTCAACACATCCAGACCGCTGATGGGGGCCGGATTGGCTTGCCGCAGGCGAAATAACCGCTGCAGTGCTTTGAACTTGTTTTCTACTTTGGCTGTTGCTTTCTTTAAATTCTCGGGGGTTATTTGGTTGCCGGTGAGTTCTTCCAATTGCTCTTTAAAATCTGTCAATTCCGCGGCAAACAACCCTTGGTTTCGTTCATTTTTCTTTTGGGGCACCTCTATCACATAGGTTGGATGATAATCCGCCAGCACCTCAAACATCTTCTTTTTCCCGTCACAGGTCGTTTCCCCCACAATCAAATCGCTGGCTTCAGTATAGGGACAAGCCTTGATTAATTTATAGCCAAAGGATGATTTGATTAAAGGGCATGTGTTTCTGGGCAAAACTTTTTCCGCATCCTGAACGGGAAAGCTTGAACCGGCGCATAACCCTACGTGGATAGCTCCCGCTGCCAGCACCAGGTCTTCCGGGATAAATACGCAGTAGCTACCCACCACCTTGCCTCCCTGATTTTTGTGGTCAACCATTTCTGCAATCCGGTGGCCATGCAGGTCACTTAATACCCCATTAAAGTAGTCTATTTTTTCCGGGCGGTTATTTTGCTTCCGGTGCAGCCGCCGCTCCAGAACTGCCAATCCCCGGATAAGCTGGTCATGAATCGGCACATCAACCCCTAATCCGGCCCACATCTCTTCATAATATGCCTTATCTTGTTTACTCACTTTTATCCCCCAGTTTATGCTCAGATTATGAAAATATTTACCTTTAAATTTGGATATTCACCAAAGTAATTTTAACATTTTAAAATAATAATAGTACAATACTTATTATCGATAAAAGTGATGGTTTTATATATATAATTTAGATTGAACTTCGATAGCAATTCAGATAACGCTACTATAATAGTAAGCGTAAAATAGCACCCACCTGATGCTGTGGCAAAGATTACACCGATGAAGATATTCTCGTACCATTTGGTGGTAACTATTCAGCAGGCTATCAATTGTCAGAATTCAGAAGTCAGGATTCAGGATTCAGAATGTATTATTCAGGCAATATTTTAAGAATTATTAAATCTA
>Ga0208490_100326_pt1 | contig 34922 bp, 30 predicted proteins | sample SubbioAug_CSWold_FD_184818 | JGI IMG/M metagenome (GOLD analysis project Ga0208490, IMG submission 184818) | Serpentinite rock and fluid subsurface biosphere microbial communities from McLaughlin Reserve, California, USA - CR11Aug_CSWold (SPAdes) | ecosystem: Environmental > Terrestrial > Deep...
TGATCGGCGAGCCGCGATCTGCGATCTTGTCGAGCAGGTCGATCACGTCGCGCCGGGTGATGTCGTGAAGGCCAAGGCGGCCGGGGCGCTGGTATGGAAAACCTCGATGGAGCCGTATTGCCCCGATTGCAAGGTCTGGGGCTACGAAGCCTTCGGGCGCGGGCTGTGCAACTTCTGCGGCCACGACTCGGACGCCAGCCAGTGCGAGGAATGCGGTCAGGCGCCCGATGCATCAAAGATGAAGGACTTTCACTGCAAGCTTTGCGGCAAGCCCTTCGAGTGGCGGCCGGTCGGGCGGTGGTTTCTCAAGCTGGGCGAGTTCCAGCACTATCTGAGCGGCTTGCACGCCGAACACCCGATGCGCGCGCCGCTGCACGAGTGGGCGGAAAACGCGATTCCGACCTTGGAAGACTGGGGGGTCACCCGCCCCGAGGATGGCGGTCTGGATCTGGAAGCGGATGGCAGTTGTCGTGTCCACACCTGGTTCATGGGGCTGTCGGGCTACATCGCCGCCTTGCGGGAATACGCCGCGATCGAGGGCGATCCGGGACTGGCCGACCGGTATCTGACCGATCCCGATGCAAAGTTCTTTCACTTCCTGGGCTACGACTGCGCCTTCAGCCATGCCCTGGTCTATCCGGCCTTGCTGTCGACGATGCCGGCCTACCGGATCGCGCAACGTTTTGTCCCCAACCTGTTCCTCAAGCTCGACGGGTTGAACCTGTCCACCAGCCGCCGTCACGCGATCTGGGTGGCGGAGTTCGCGGAACGCGCGCCGTCCGACAGCATTCGGCTCTATCTCGCCAGCGTGGCGCCGGAGCAGGAAGGCGGAGACTTCCGCACGACCGAGTTCGAGACCTGGCTCGCCGATACCTTCGGCAAGCTGGTGCCGGCGATCATCGAGGCGGGAAGCCGCATGCGTGCCTCGGGTCAGGTTCGGCTTCCGGATGGCCATGATCCGGTCATTCTTGCTCTGGCCGAGCGGCTGGAACGGGGGGCGGAGCCCGAGAGCTTCTCGATGAAGGCGATGGCTCTGGTGGTGCAGGAAGCGCTGAACCTGGCCGGGGAACGGCTTGGCGATGGGCCTGGTCTCACCGCGGCGGCTCTGTTCCTGGCTGCTGCTGGCGAGCCGCTGGTCCCGCGCCTGTCGGCTCAGGTCGCGGAGGCTTTCGGGTTCGAAGCCACTGCGCTGCGCGACGCGATCCGCCTTCCGGTGGAAGCCTGAGCGACCCAACAACATCCGGGGAACACAATGAGTGAATTCGAGGCGATCGTCGTCGGAGGCGGCATCGTGGGCGCCTGCACGGCCGCCATGCTGGCCGAACTGGGCGTGGATGTCGTTCTGCTGGATTCCGCGGTCTGTGCCGGGCGCGGGGCCAGTGCCTACTCCGGCGGGATCGTCCGGCTGTATGATGCCGATCCGGTCATGATGGAGCTCGGCGGGCTTGCGTTGCAGGCCCGCCGCGCCAGGCGCTTCGGACGCGTGTTCGACACCGCAATCCGGCGGACGGGCGTGCTGTACCGCGCAGCCGAAGGCGAGGCGGAGGCGATCCGCAACGCCATGGAGACGCTCGGCGACGAGGCATCGCCCTGGAGCTTCTTGTCCCGGGCGCAGCTGGCGCGGCTGACGGATTTCGTCCTGCCGCAGCGCGAGAAGCTGGATTTCTTCGAACGGGAGGGCGGCCACTCGAACGTACGTTTCGCCACTCATGCCATGGCGCATCTGGTTCGCGAGACCGCGCCCGTTCTGGAGCACATGGAGGTTGCTCGCCTTTCGCGTTCCGATTGCGGGCTGAACGAAGTCCACCTTTCAGGTGGCGCCATCCTGCGCAGCCGCGTGGTGGTGGTGGCGGCCGGGGCGTGGACCGGTCGGTTGATCGATCATCTTCCGGTCGAAGCACGCTCGATTCCATTGGCGCTGATCGAAATGAACGGCGCCCCGAGCCTGCCGGTAATCGATATTCCAGCGGGTACCTATGCGGTGCCTTTCGGCTCCACCTTGCTCGGTGTCGGCTGCGGTCATCGCACGGCGGGGCCTACACCCGACGAGTTGACAGGCAACAACGAGCTGCACCATGCCGATTGCCTCAAGCAGCTTGCTGCCCTGACCGGGCGTCAACGGCCATCGACGACCTTGTCGATCTTCAACGGGTTCGACTCCTACACTCCCGACAACCGGCCGTTGGTCGGTTTCGTCGACGAGGACGAGTGCGTCTACGCCATCACCGGCTTGGCGGGGCTGGGGTTCAAGATCGCGCCGGCGATCGCCGAATTGGCCGCGCAGAGAATCCGCGCGCGACTGCGCGGCGTAGGTCCGGCTCCAATGAAACTCGCAGAGGCGTTTCACCCGCGCCGCTTCGCAGACTCTCCCGTCAGGCTCGTTTCCAGAAGGACATCATGATGACCAGCCATATCCTCAGGGTCGGGATCACCGCCGTGTTTGATCCGCAGGTGACGCCCCATGGCCGAACCTTCCTGCGCGCGCTGGCCACTGCGCGCAACCATCTCCCCGAACTCGGTCGCGTGCAATTCGTCTTCGGCGACGACGCAGCCCATCCCGAGGTCGCGCGCGCCGTGGCGCAGCGCTTCGTCGCCGAGAAGCTGGACCTGGTAATCGGCCATTTTTCTTCCGACGCGGCGCTCGCTGTGCTCGACATCTACGCCGATGCTGGAATTGCATTGCTTAATCCCGCCGCAACGGCGAATGCGGTCACCGACGGAGCGGGCGTGTATCGCGTATGCCCTCCTGACGGCGCGCTGGCAGAGTGCCTGCTGAGGCTTGCCCGTGATCAGGGCTGGCGTCGGCTGCGATTGCGGGCCGACGAAAGCGCGCACGGTCGGGCCATTGCCACGGCAGTGCGTTCCGCGGCGGCGGGGCACGGGATCGAAATCGCTCAGGACGAACGGGTCTGCGCAGCAGTTTTCGCCGGGAGGTTCGCAGCCAGTGCGGAGCATGTCGCACAGCACGTGGAGACCTGTCCCGACCTGCCGCTGGTGCTGACCGACGACGCCGTCACACCGCAGATGCCCGGGCGGGTCGGGCTGCGCGCGCCGATCTACGCCGTCGGCTTCCGTCCTGCGGAAAGCTACCCCGAGGCGCAGCGAGTCTGCCGCCAGCACGCGCTGCTCTTCGGCACGCAACCGGAAACCTACTTCCTGGAGAGCTATGCCGCTTTTCAGATACTGGCCGCGCTCGTCGTGACCGCATCGATGGAGCGGGTCGCAAACCGGCTGGACCGCGGCAATTTCGATACGGTCCTGGGGCGGCTTCGATTCGTCGAAGGGGATGCCGCCGGGCTGGGCCACGCCTTCTGGTCCCTTGGCGAGGCGGGGTTCTCCCCGTTGAGCGACGATGCCACCGCCGTTGCTGCCGCGGCGCAGCACTCGTCCACCCACCCCTCTTTCATTGCCGCGGAAAGGATTCGCTCATGACCGTGCTGTCCAAGGCACCCGTGCTGCCCAAGGCACCGCAGAACGTCGATGCGATCAGCATCGGCTTTGGGCCCGCCGCCATTGCCCTCGCATGCGTCCTCGAGGACGCCCGCGACGAAGGCAATGCCCCTTCGATACCTGATATCCGCTTCCTCGAGCGCGCGGCGGTAACCTCCTGGCATCCTGAACTCCTGTTGTCGGGCACCGACATCAACCACAGCCCTTTCCGGGACCTGGTCACGCCACGCAATCCGCGCAGTCGTTTTTCGTTCGCGATGTACCTCAAGGAAAAGGGCCGGATGTTCGAATTCGGCCTGCTGGGACGCGCAGCGAGCCGTCATGAGTGGAGCGATTACGTTGCCTGGGTCGCGGCCCAGGTCCAGCAGGGTGTTTCCTACAACGAGACGATCCGCGAGGTCTTGCCGGGAACCGTGGACGGACAGCTCGATCATGTTCTGGTCGAAACGGCAGCGGGGCGTTACGCGACCCGCAACCTGATCGTCTCCTCCGGCTCCTCCCCGAACATACCGGAAATCTTCGTGCCGCATCTGGGCGCGCGCGTGTTCCACACGAGCGAGTTCCTCACCCGCCTGAACGCCTTCGGAGCAACGCCGCCCCGAAGATGGATGGTCGTCGGCTCGGGCCAGAGCGCGAGCGAATCCGTACTGGACATCATTGATCGACAGGACGAGGTTCATGTGCTGTCGGTGCATCGCTCGATCGGGTTTCGGCTGACACAACTGGGGCAGTTCCCCAACGAAGTCTTCTCGCCTACGCATGTCGATTACTTCCACGCCCTCGGCGATGAGCAGCGCCGACAGTATCTGGCCAACAGCCGATCTGCCAATTACGCCGGGATCGATCCGGACGAAAGCCAAAAACTCTTCTCGCTCATCTACGAGGATCGGTTGGCGGGGCGTGAGCGCCTTTGCGTCAAGGGGTACCACGCAGTCAAGGCGCTGGAACCAGTAGGCGATTGCTACCGCGTTACATTGTGCGACATCTTTACGGGGGCGGTCACCGTACAGGAGGTGGACGCAATCGTGCTGGGCACGGGCTACCTGCAGCACCTCGTCCCGCCGTTGCTGAGCAATCTGCAGCCATGGCTCGTCGCGGACGACGATGGCGGACTGCGGATCGACCGGGACTACCGCATTGCCCTGAAACCCGGGAGCAGCGTGCGCATCTTCGCCAACGGTCTGTCCGAACGCAGTCACGGCATCAGCGATGGCCAGTCCTTCTCGCTGATGGCGCTGCGCGCGGAGCGGATCAGCCAGGCATTGGTTGCCTGACCGCAACCGGTTGCCCCGGTCGGACCGTTTGCATCCCTTCAGAGCGGCCCTTCTGACGTCACTTCGTTCACAAAGTTCAGGAGAAGAGCATGTTTTCCGGCGTATCGGCCATCATCAACGACGAGGTGTTCCTTTCCGTAAGGGACTTCGCTCACCCGCTGCACCTCAAGCTCGAAGCTCTCAACCCAGCTGGGTCTATCAAGCTCAAGACCGCCCGTGCCTTGATAGACAGCGCTTTTGCCCGCAGGCTGGTCACGGACCGTACCGTGTTCATCGAGAGTTCGTCGGGCAATCTCGGGGTGGCGCTGGCGATGATCTACGCGGAGCGTGGGCTGGCCTTCACCTGCGTGATCGATCCCAACTGCTCGGAGCACAACGAAAAGACCATCCGCACGCTCGGCGCCGAAATCGTGAAGGTGACGCATCGCGATGCCAATGGCGGCTTTCTCGGCGCCCGCATCGACTTCATTCGCGGCAAGCTTGCGGAAGACCCGCATTACGTCTGGCTGAACCAGTATGAGAATCCGGCCAATCCGAAGGTACACGCGGACCTGACCGCCCGCGCCATCTCCAGCCGGTTTGAACATGTCGATTACCTTTTCGTGGGGGCGGGAACGACCGGCACCCTGATGGGGTGCCTCGATCACTTCTCCAGCCACTCTCCCCGCACGCGGGTCATCGCGGTCGACAGCGTGGGCTCCATCACGTTCGGGCAGCCGGCCGCACCGCGGCACATTCCCGGACTCGGCACCAGTTCGTTGCCGCCGATCTTCAATCCCTGCGGTCTTCATGCAGCCGAGATGATACCTGAGGCCCAGACGGTTCTCATGTGTCGCTACCTCGCGCGGCGCCAGGGAATCTTCGCCGGCGGATCCACCGGCACCGTTCTCGCCGGGGTTCATGCCTGGCGCGACCGCATACCCTCGGACGCGGTTGTCGTGGCGATCTCGCCCGACTGGGGGGATCGCTACCTGGCGACGGTCTACGACGACGATTGGGTGCGCGAGCGCTACGGCGCAGGAATCCTGAGTGGGGACCTGGCGCAGATGGCCCGGTATCGGCCCGTGAGACTGATGCATCCCGGTGGGCGCCAGGCCGTCCGACAGGCTGTCTGCGGGCTTCCAGCCGCACAACCACTCCAGAGCGCGGGCTGAGTCGAAAGTCCCTCCCGCATCGCTTCTCCATCCGTTCGTACAATGAGGATCTAGTCATGTTGCAGACCAAAGATGCAAATCCCGAGTTTTGCGTGATCGGGGGGAGGGCGGTCGCGGACATCCTGGATTCTGCGCTACCCGAGAGCATTGCGGTGGTGAAGCAGGCCTATCTCGATCACGAGGCGGGCCGGACCAACAACCCCGACAGCTATTTCCTGCGTTTTCCATCGCAGCCGCGCAACCGCATCATTGCCCTGCCCGCAACGCTCGGCGGATTGGACGGGTTGAGCGGTATCAAGTGGATCTCCAGCTTTCCGGGCAACCTGGATCACGGGATGCAGCGGGCCTCGGCGGTGCTGGTGTTGAACAACCCCGAGACCGGCTATCCCTTTGCGCTGCTGGAGGCCTCCCGGATCAGTGCGGTGCGCACGGCGGCATCTGCCGTACTCGGCGCCTACTGGCTGAACCGGCAGTCACGCGAGGCTGCACGGATCTCGTTCGTAGGCGGTGGGATCATCTCGCGCACCATCCTCGACATGTTCGTCGCCGATGGCTGGCAGGCGGATCGGCTCGGCCTGTGCGACCTCGACGCCGCCACGACGGAGACGTTCATCCGCCGAGCCGAGCAGCAACACGGCGCGGCGGTGGTGGAGGAGGATCTCGAAACGGCGCTCGGCGCCGACGTGGTCGTCCTCGCCACCACATCCGCGCGGCCTTACATCACCGGTCATCCTTTCCGTCCCGGACAGGTGGTGCTGCACGTCTCCTTGCGGGATATCGCTCCGGAGATCATCGCCGCATCGGACAACGTCCTCGACGACGTGGAGCATTGCCTGAAGGCGGACACCTCGCCCGACCTGGCGGTTCGACAGTTCGAGCGGCGGGATTTCATCACGGGCACGCTGGCTCAGTTGATCGAGGGGCGCATTGCGCTGGATCCGACGAAGCCGGCAATCTTCTCGCCCTTCGGACTTGGAGTGCTGGACCTCGCGATCGGTCGCCATGTCCACGACGAGGCTCGCCGCCGCGGCAGCGCCCAGGTGATCAAGGACTTCCTTTTCGAGATGGGGCGGTAGGACCATGGGACTTCACGCAAAAGTGGAGCGGCCTTGCGTTGCGGTCGTGGGGCTCGGTCCCCGGGGCATGATTCTGGTCGAGCGGCTGATTGCACAGATGCGAAGCCGCCCGGAGCTGGAAATCGACCTGCTGCTCTTCGATCCCAATCCGCCGGGCTCGAGGCTGCATGGCGTCGACCAGCCGGATTATCTCATGCTGAACACGGTGGCGGGGCAGCTTACGTTCTACCCGCACCCCGACACGGTCAAGGGCGAGGCGCCGCACCTTGGGCCAACTCTGGATGAATGGTGCCGGGCGCGCGGCACAAGGATCACGTCGAGAGGCGGCGTCACGACGGACGACGGAGGGCGCGAGGTGCGACCGGGCGACTTCCTGCCCCGCCGCTTGCTTGGCGCTTATCTCGAGGATTGTTCGCGGAAGTTGCTGGGCGAGGACGTTCCCGCCAATGTCCGCATTCGCCGCATCGCCGAGCAGGTCGTCGACGCCAGGCGGGGCGATACAGGCAAGCGCTACCGGCTGACGACCGCATCGGGTGCGCAGCACGGTGCAGACAGCCTGTTCCTGTCGCTGGGCCACGGTGGTGCGCCCCGGAGGGCGCAACGCTTTCGGCCGGAGCGCGTCGGATCCGCGGAAACCGTGGTCATCAGCGGCCTCGGCTTGACGGCGGTGGACATGGTGGCGGCGCTGACCGCTGGCCGGGGAGGAATCTACGCCGGCGACACGAACCAGCCGCGCTACCTGCGTTCCGGTCGCGAGCCGAACATCCTGCTGTACTCGAGAAGCGGCCTGCCGTTTCACGCCCGTCCCGACTGGTCGTCCAAAGACGCCGTGCATCAGGTGCCGCCAATCTTCTTCGACCGGATCGCCGTCGATGGGTTGCGCCGCAAGCGGCCTGACGGGCGGCTGGATTTCCGCGAGGATGTTTTGCCCCTGATCGCGCTGGACATGCGTGCCGCCTATCACATCACGAAAACGCGGTTGCGCGAAGGCGCCGCTGCGGCGGAGGATCTGACGCGCTCCCTGATGCGCGACGGCGCCCCCGAGGATGCAATCCTTCAGTTCGAGGCGCTGGACCAACGGAACGGTCGCTTCGATCCAGGTCGCTATCTCCAGACGAGCCAGTGGGCCGGCGACCATACCCGCTATGCAAGCGCCTTCTCGCTTCACCTTCAGTCTGACCTGCGAGAATGCATCAAGGGTTTGTCGAACTCTCCGCTGAAGGCTGCTTTGGAGGTCTGGCGCAACCAGCGCGACACGATCCGCTATGCGGTGAACGGCGATGGACTGACCAGCGAGTCGCATTCCGAATTCTACCGGCTTTTCGCGCCCCTCTCCAATCGGCTGGTCGGGGGGCCTCAGAAGGAGCGACACGCCGAGCTTCTTGCGCTGATCTGTGCCGGCGTGGTCACGCCTCTCCCGCCGCAACGCCCCACGCCCGACGGACGATTCACGTATGAGGATGGGCGGCTGGCTCGACCAGAGCACCATTTCGCCGCGCATGTGGGGCCTAGCGGGCTTCGCCGAGTCGACAAAACGTTGCTGCAGAGTCTTTGCGACCAGGGATTGCTGAATCGTCTAGGTTGTGGGATGCTCGACGGAATCGATGTCGATGCCCACGGGCATCCGGTCGGGACTGATGGCGACATCGACGACAACATCTGGCTGCTGGGTCCGGCGGTAGAGGGAGCAACCTTCTACAATCATTATGTCGGGACCCCGGCACCCAACTGTAGATTGTTCATCGATGCGCAGTCAGAAGTGATGCGTTGCCTCGACCGGTTCGTTCCGTCAACCACTTCCATGGCCCGACGGCCCTACACCCAGGAAGCAAGCGCGCCCTGAGCTCCTGCTGTTCATCCTCTACATATCTTCCGCGCCGCCTCGAATCCGGCGCCGCCCGAAAGGCCACGCTCATGGAACCTATCAACGCGTACACGCTCTTGCTGACGATTGCCGGATCTTTTCTGGTGCTGATCGTCAGCCCCGGTCCAAATTTTCTCGTCATCGGTCAGATCTCCGTAAACCAGTCCCGCCTGCACGGAATATGCTCCGGGCTGGGCGTCGCCTCCGGCTCGATCACCTGGGCGCTGCTGGCGGCCACGGGCCTTGGCATCATCTTCTGGCACGTTCCCCTGCTGCACCCGGCGGTGCAACTCGCGGGTGGGCTCTACCTCTGCTATCTCGCCTACAGGAGCCTCAAGGGGGCGGGTGGCCAGCTCAAGGCGCGCAGCATCGACGAGGCGCGCGTGGGCACGCTGGGCCGGGCCTGGAGCTTCGGATATGCCACCAACATGTCCAATCCCAAGGCATTGGCATTTTATACTTCGGTATTCTCGCTTGTGACCGCAGCCGAACTTCCGGATTGGGTCCGGGTTGCGGGTGTCGGAGTCATCGCAGTGATGGCCATCACGTGGTTCGTCCTGTTGGCGACGCTGTTTTCAATACCACGCGTGCAGGTCTGGTACCGGTCGCGCAAGCTCGCCATCGACATCGTGACCGGGATCGTGATGCTGGGCTTTGGTCTGCGTCTGCTCTGGGGCGTGGTGTCGATGGTGCAGGCGGCCTGACGCCTGACCCTGCAATCCATCTCTTCTCTTCTCTTCAACGCCAAAGACGCTCCAGCGCCAGTTAACGCGTCGCAGCGCGGCTTCTGCCGCCGTTGCGGAACAACACAGGACATCGACCGCCATGAACATGCAGATCGAGTGGAGTTATCCAACCACCGTGCGGGTGGGGCAGGGTGCTGCCCGACGCCTCGCGCATGCCTGCCGTGATGCCGGCATAAAACGACCGTTGATCGTTACGGACAAAGGGATCAGCGATAGTGCAATGGTGCGCGAAGCGCTCGCGGAATGCGGTTCGAAGCTCGAGACCTGCGGTCTTTTCGACGAGGTCAAGGGCAATCCGACCGAAGGCAATGTCGCCGCAGGGGTCGCGGTCTTCCGCGAAGGCGGCCATGATGGGGTGATCGCTTTCGGTGGCGGTTCGCCCATTGATGCCGGAAAGGCGATCGCCTTCGTGGCCGGGCAGAAATTTCCGCTCTGGGACTACGAGGACACGAATCCCGATCGTGGCAGCAAGATCGATCCCGCGGCCATCGCCCCGACGATCGCCCTGCCCACCACGGCCGGCACCGGATCGGAAGTGGGACGCGCCTCGGTCATCACGGACGAGGTCGCGCGGGTAAAGCGCACGATCATGCATCCCACGATGATGCCGCGGATCGCCATCCTCGACCCGGACCTCACCGCCGACCTGCCTCCGCACCTGGCGGCAGCGACGGGGGCGGACGCGCTGACGCATTGCCTCGAATCGCTGTGCTCGACCGGTTATCACCCGATGTCGGAGATCGTCGCCATGGATGGCGCGCGGATCATCGGCGAGAATCTGGTGAAGGCGGTCTCCGATCGCTCGGACGTTGCGGCGCGTCAGGCGATGCTTGTGGCTTCCGCCATGGGCGCTGTCGGATTTCAGCGCGGTCTGGGTGGCGTTCACGCAATCGCTCAAAGCCTCGGGGCGGTCTACGACAAGCACCATGGCCTGTTGAACGCAATTCTGATGCCTTATGTGATGAAGGCCAACGAAGAGGCTATCGGTCCAAGCTGCGCGATTTTGGCCCGGCATCTTCAGTTGCCGAAATCGACGACTGCCGCAGTCCTGGACTGGGTGCTGCATCTCCGCGAGGCGGTCGGCATCCCCAACGATCTGGCTGCCATCGGCATTTCCGATGACGAAGCCGAGCTGATCGGCCGGATGTCCTTCTGCGATGGTTGCTCCAACACCAATCCGGTCCCGCATTCGGCGAAACGTTACGCAGACATATTTCGCGACGCCGTGCGCGGGCGGCTGTGACGGAGGACGCCTCACGCAGCGCTCGGCTCGCGGAAGTGCTGCGCGACTGGACAGCTCGCGGCCGCATCGTCGGCGGGGTAGTCCTGCTCGCCGAGCGCGGCAGGATTACCGGCGCCGCAGTATCAGGCTGGGCGGACCGGGAAGCCGGGACGCCGATGGAACGCGCCACCGTGATGCGCTACGCCTCGATGACGAAGCTCATCGTCAGCGTACTGGTGCTCCGGATGTGCGACGAGGGCGTCCTGTCGCTCGACGATGCGGTGACCCGGTGGCTGCCGGGGTTTCGACCGCGGTTACCTGACGGGCGGGTGCCCGAGATCACGCTGCGTCACCTGCTGTCCCACAGTGCGGGTCTGGGGTACGGGTTCGAGCAGCCTCCCGGAAATCCCTACGAGCGGGCGGGCGTCTCGGACGGCCTGGACGTCACCGACATCACGCTGGAGGAGAACCTGCGCCGGCTGGCCTCGTTGCCACTTTTCTTCGCCCCCGGCACGGGTTGGCGATACTCGTTGGCGACCGATGTTCTGGGAGCAGTGGTTCAGGCCGCTTCCGGGTGCAACATGTCCGACCTGGTGAATCAAGAGGTGCTCTCGCCTCTGGGGATGGTGGATACCGGCTTTGGAACAACGCCGGAGCGTCAGGCGGCCCCGGCCTACTGGGACTTCGAAACGTCGGTTCAGCGTGTGCAGGGCTGCGGCTGGTTTCCTGTCGATGGTGGTCGAGCCCGCCTGTCGGAGGGGAGGGTATGGCGCGGCGGCGGCTACCACAGCGCCGGAGCCGGCATGACAGGCACTGCCGACGATTACATGCGCCTGCTCCTTTGCCTGCGGGCAGGCGGCGGGCAGGTATTGTCCCCCCGGAATACGTCGCGCCTGCTCTCGAGCGCCATTGGTGACGTGCCGATCGAGTCGCGTGGAGCAGGATGGTCGTTCGGGCTTGGCCCGATGATCCTCACCGACCCGCGGGCGGCGGGCCTGCGACAGGGCTCGGGCACCTGGTCCTGGTGTGGCGTGCATGGCGGCCATTACTGGGTAGATCCGGTCAACGACCTGGCGCTCGTCGCCTTGACGAACACGGGCACCACCGGCGCCTGGGGAGCGTTTGCCGAAGAGCTCGTGGACGCGGTCTACGGCGCCTCGTGAGCCGTCGCGACTGTATCGGCAGGAGCGGAGCCAAATCGCGCGCGATAGTCGCTGGGGGTCACGCTCTTCAACCGCAGGAAGACCCGGCGCATCACGTCGCTGTTGTTGAAGCCGCAATGGAAGGCGATCTCGTCGATCGTGCGGCGTGAACCTTCGAGCATGCGGCAGGCCCTCGCAAGTCGCACTTCGGATACGAAGGCGGCGGGGGTGTGCCCTGTTTCGTCGCGGAAAACGCGGGAAAAGTTGCGCAGGCTCATGCCGGCGATGTCCGCCAGCAGTTCGACGCGCAGATCGAGACCGGGGTTCTCGATGATGAAGGCCTGCACCTTTCTGACCGCTGGTTCGGTGGCCGACTGCGCCTTCAGCTCGGCGCTGAACTGCGCCTGCCCACCGGGGCGGCGCAGGAAGACCACGAGCTCGCGCGCCACGCGCAGTGCCAGATCGGTTGAATAATCCTCTTCGATCATGGCCAGCGCCATGTCGATCCCCGACGTAACCCCGGCGGAAGTCCACATATTCCCGGAGCGAAGGAAGATCGGGTCGTCTGCAACCCGTATCTCCGGATAGTCCTGCGCCAGCCTGCGGTGCCAGTTCCAGTGGGTGGCGACAGTCTGGCCATTCAGGAGACCTGTTTCCGCCAAAAGAAACGCTCCGGTACAGACGGATCCGGCCCGACGGCTGCGTGCGCATTCGGCGCGGATATAGGCGAGTGTCTGCGGGCAACGGCTCGCTTCCACGGCCCCGCTGCCCCCCGACACCAGAAAAGTATCCGCTGGCATTCGTGAAGCCTCGAAAGACTGCGCCACCATCGTCAGCCCGGAGGACGAGCGCACAAGACCCCCGTCGCGCGCCACGACTTGCACGTCATAGCCGGAACCGGCGATCACGCTCGCAGTGGCGAACGCTTCAAGCGGTCCAAGGGCGTCCAGCATCTCGAAACGGTCGAAGACCATCATGCGGACAAGGCGGTTTTGCATGATGGTTGCTCTCCGGGGCTTCTCGGATGGAAAATCCGGTACAACCAGATCTCCCTTTCGACCCAGTGTAGCGATATGCCGTTTGCTGCGCCACAGGGATGTATGGCTCCTCCGATATATGGCCCCTCGATATACCGCCCTCACGACGAAGCACCCGCTCCGGCCGCTCCTCGCTTCCGGACGAATGCAGCTCAGGATCGCAGAAGACTCTCGGGCCCGTACATGCCCGGGAGGCTGGAAGCGACGAAGCGCGCGGCGGCCAGCGCGCCGGCAACCGGAGCTTCGAACGACAGGAGCCGATGCGCGATTTCAACGCGTTCGCCACGCCCTGCGGCGATGAAGCTGTGTTCGCTGATGGCGTCACCCAGGCGTATCGGCGAGATCGGCGATGATCGCCCGGGCGCGCCCTCTGCCCACGCCTTGGCCCAGTCTCCGGCAGTTGCGCTTTCGCGGTCGAGCTTGCGGGCATGGTGGAAATCCAGGATCGCGGCCTCCCAGGTTGGATCGTAGGCAGATAATTGTCCCAGGATGCGGATCAGCATTCTCGCCATGACCGCGCCAAGGCTGAAATTGCGCCCCCGGATCACGGCTACTCGGCGGGCGATTACGGCCAACGCGGTTTCGTCCTCCGCATCGAGTCCGCTGGTGCCGGTCACCAGCGCGCGTGGCGCGCGTTCCAATGCCTCGATCAGTATTCGAAGCGTTGCAGGATGAGAGAAATCGCAGACGACAGTTTCGTTCGGGCATGTTTCAAGCGCCTCGACGTAGCTCTCGACGCTGCCGTCTCGTCCGGGCAGAACGCCGACCAGCGTCAGATCCGTTGCGGCAGAAACCTGCCGCACAAGCGCTTGTGCCATCCGACCGGATCTGCCCAGCACCATTATGGGCAGTCGCGCGCTCATGATGGGCGTTCCAGGTCGGCCCAGGGATGGCCGAAGCGCCGGCGATGCGCGACGAGTGCGCTAAGTTCCGCAGGCGTCAGAATATCTGCCGCGGCAGCCCATTCGACAAGCGCGGCAAGGAGATCGGCGAGGCCTGCCCGGGCGATCTCCGACGGCAGGCGAGCCAGTGCATGGGCCTGGCTCAACGCTTCGGCCTCGCGCACGAGCAGGGTCAGCCTGGTCTGCGCCAGCCGCGCCACGTCGGGCAGCAGGGGCGCTCCTGCCGGCTCTCCGGATACCAGACGAAGGTGACAGAACAGTGCGAGTTCGCAAGCGAGCGGGATCTGCATGTCCGTCTGCGACGGATCGGCAGCTTGCGGGTCGCAAAGCAGGCTTTCGAGTTCCGTCACGTCAGTAACGCTGTTGCGGCAGCTGGAGCCCTGCCTTGACGCGCGCGAGCTTGCGCTCGAAATAGCTCCAGTACGTGCTGATTGCGACGTCGCTGAAGATGAAGTCGTTCTTTGCCGAGGCGTCCTCTTCGTCCGAGCCCGCTAGATGCCCGGCTGCCTCGGCGCGCAACTGGAGCGCGCAGGCCTGCTCCAGGCAGATCGCGAGTATCGTCGCCTCCCGGATGTTGCTGCCCACCGTCACAAGGCCGTGATTTTTCAGAAGGATCGCTTTACCGGTCCCAAGCGCGTCCACCATGCGGTTGGCGGTATCGAGGTCGAGAATGGTGTTCGTCGTCAGGTCGAAGTATCCCAGCGAATTCTGGAACACGCAGGCATCATGGCTGATCGGCACCAGCGGGCGCCGGCGTGCGCCGAAGATCAGCGCGTTCGGGGCATGGCTGTGGATGATCGCGTTGATCTTTGGATGTCGCCCGTAGACTGCGCTGTGGATCGGCCATTCCGGAGGGATGGACACGTTGCCCGAGCATCTGGTCCCGTCAGGATCGCACAGGCCGAAGCTTTCGTGCGTGACCTCGTCGAACCCCATTGCGGCGCCGCGGATCCAGTACTGACCCCCCGTGCCGCGCCGGGCGGAGATCTGCCCGTGGTTGAAGTCGTTCTGGCCCTCGATGTAGAGAATGTGCGATGCGACCGTCAGCCGTCCGAGGAGTGAGCGATCCTGCGGCGTGAACGCGATTTCCTGATGCGCTGTGGGTGATTCTGCGATGGTTTTCATCGTGTCGTTTCCGGTTGAAGCTGGGCCTCGACGAAGGCGGCGATGGTCGTCACGTTCGCCAGAAAGGAAGCGTCCTCGTTCACATCGACGATGATGCCGAACTCTGATTCCAGCCCCATGATCACTCCGAGGATCTGCAGGGAATCGAGCCCGGCCTTGATCAGGTCCCCCTCGGTGGCGCGCAGTTTCTCTTCGGAGACCTTGCCTTCGCTGGCGGCGATGATCACCGCTTCGACCCTCGCAGAAATTTCAGGCATCTTGTTGCGCTCCTCTGGTAAAAAGGGACCGAAGCTGCGGCGCGTCGATCTTGCCGGCAGCGTTTCGAGGCAGGGCCTCCAGGATCCGGATTTCTGCGGGGATCTTGTGACGGGCGATGCGCTCGGCCAGTTCGCGCCGCAACGCGGCTTCGTCGCCAATGCCTCGCCCGGCAACGATGGCGCAGACGATCGTGCCCTTGTCTGGCGCCGGCTCACCGAAGACATGCGCCTCCGTCACGCCCGGCAGGGCATTGAGCGCCGCCGCTACCTCCTCAGCGGCGAATTTCTTGCCGCCGACATCGAGGATCCCGTCACGTCGCTGGCCGAGAAACAGAATTCCGTCTTCTATCCGAGCCTCGTCCGAAGTCTTGAAGAACCCGTCCGACGTGATTCTCCGTTCCAGTTCGCCGGGCCGGTTCAGGTAGCGGGTGGCGATGGAGGGCGTGTGCACCTCGAGCAGGCCGCCGACGATGCGCATGGCGCAATCGAGAAGCGCGACGCCGGCGCCCCGTGCTGTACCGGGCTCGTATTCCGTCGTGACGGGACCGGCCTCGGCGACGCCGTAATAGTTGATGATCGGCAGATCATATCTTGCGTGCAGAGTGTCGCGGGTTTCGTCTGCCAGTCTCGATGCGGCGGAATAGAAATGCGTCAGGCTCTGCGGAATGCACGCGCGATCAAGGCCCGATTCGGCGAGAAGCCCGTAGAAGACGGGAAAGCCCACGAGCCGTGTCGCCTTCTCCTGCGTGGCGCGACGCAACACCTGGGGCGGGGTGACCCAGCCGCTGTAAACCGACAGCTGCGCGCCCGAGACGAAGGTCGCGGCCAGCGAGGTGTTGAAGGCCAGCCCATTGAAGAACCCTGCAAGGCACAAGACCACATCGCTTTGCGTCAGCCCGTTGGAGAGCCGCCAGACCCGCGCTGCCTCCAGGATCGCGTCATGACTGAATTCCAGGCATTTCGGCGTCCCGCTCGTCCCCGAGGTGAAGCGGCAGATCGCGGTGCTCGGGTGCAGCGGGCAGATGATTCCATTCGTCTCGACCGCCAGCAGGCGCAATTGCTCCCAACGGGCGCGCTCGGGATTGGCCAGCCTGCTTTTTTCCCCGACCAGCAGGCAATCGAGCCCGACGTCGCGGCTGATCGCGGCGAGGTCGGCATCGCCGGTTTGGTCGTCGATCAGGAAGGGGGTCTTTCCCGCGTGGACTGCCCCATACATCGCAGCGAGATACTGCGCCGAGTTGGGCATGACGAAGCCGATCCGGCTCGACGCTTCCTCGGCGGCGAAACGTTCGGCCCAGACCCGGATCTGACGACCGAATTCGGCATAGCTCCAGCACAGCCCGTTGTCGGTCACTGCTGGAGCGCGCCCAAAGATGTCGCAGGCATCGAGGATGACATGAGAGAGGGAGAGCGTCATGCGGCGGCCCTCCTTCCGCTGTGCTTGCGGGAGAGCGAGGTCGCGTAGATCGCAAGGAGTTGCGCCTCGCCTCCGCTGGAGAACCTGTGGTGCGACATCGATGCGCCGACGAGCGACATCTCGTTGTCGTGAAGGGTGCTGGCTCCTCCGGCCATCTCTTGCGCCTCCTGTGCGAAGGCGAAGGCACGGTTGACGGAGAGGGCCTTGAGCCCGGCAATGCCGCTCTCGTCGATGCGATTGTCGGCCATGTCGCGCAACGTCGCCGCGATGGTGCCGCGGAGCACGACGGCAAAGGTTTTCGCGCTGTGCACCCAGCGCCGGTACTGCGGCATGGCCCGGAACGGAGCGCCCGCCACATGCCGGTCCGCCAGCTGCGCCATGACGAGGCTGATCAGGTAATCCAGCGAGCGGAGCGCGGAGATGGCGTTGAGCAGGCGCGAGGCCGACATCACCCGGTTCCATACCCTCAGGCGGCGCAGGCCGCCGGAGAGAACGTCCGCTTCGGGGACAAAGACCTCATCGAATACGGCTGCGCCCTGGGAATACGCACTGTTGCCGGCAGCCTGCCTCAGCGTCTCCCGGCGCAACCCTGCGGCGTCCATGCGAACCGTTGCGGCCAGACGGTCGAGCCCGGTGTCGAACGTCACCATCGCGATGTCCGCATGCGGCATGTTCACCGACAGCCACTTGCGCCCGCTGAGCCGAAAGCCTCCGGGCACGGGCGTGGCGCGCAGCGGGGTCCCGGGGTCGGCATCGGTATAGGCCGTGCAGAAGACGATCCGCCCGGCCCGAAGGTCGGGCAGCAATGCCTGTGCGGAGGGGCGATCATTGTAGAACTGCATTGTCTGCAGCGCGACGAGCGCGTGGACGTAGATCGCCATGTCGATCTCGCCCCGTACATCGTGCACCAGCCCCTCGGCGATCATTGCGACGGCGCGGGCCAGATCGCGGCCATTGGGAGCGCCGGTTTCGCTCCGACCGAACGCGAACAGACCCATCCGCCCCAGAGCGCCCCAGCTCTCCGGCGCATAGAGCGCCCCCGGATCGGCCTGCATGGCGTCGAGGCGCTCCGGCGACAGATGATCGCGCAGGGCCGACACTGCGGCCAGATCCCCCGCATCAAACAGCGGCGCAAGCGACGGATGTGTCAGAAAGTGCATGGGTTTCAACCGTCCGAAAGGGCGGGCGCCGGGCTCAGCGCAGCGGCGAATGCACACATCTCCGAGATCACATGCTCCCGTTGATCGTCCAGAATGCGATGGCTGTTCTCGTATTCCACCAGCCGATGCTGTTCGCCCGTGAGCTTTCCGCGCAGATAAAGGCCCGGCTGCACTGGATCATGGGCGCCTCTCAAGACCAGCACCGGACGCTCGAATTCCGGCATCTTCTCCCAGTCGAAGAGGCCGACAGGCTTGTTCTGCAAAGTCTTGATCCAGAAATGCTCAGGCTCCTGCAACAAGTTCGCGTACGCGAATTGCTCGCTGAGGAAGTAGTTGCGCTGCTCGCGGAAGCCGCGGGCGTGTGGGTCCACCAAGGTCATGATGACGCTCAGGGTGTAGGCGTCCTTCTCGAGTGTCGGACGCTTCATCGCGGCATAGAGAAAGTCCACGAAGGCGCCGCCGCCCCAGCGGACCAGCGGGCTGATCAGAACCGCGGCTGCGTTGTCGATCCGCTCCGCGCACCAGAGCGAAAGCTCCGCATTCGAGCAGTAGCTCACCAGTATCGGTCGCGCGATGCTCAAGCTGTCGCAGACGAAGCGAATCTCTTCGAGGAGCTCTTCGGGTTGCAGAGGGCGGTCCAGTCGACTCGCCTGGCCCATGTTCGTATTGTCCAGGATTATCCCGCCGAAGGTTTCGGGAAATTCGTTGTAGAATGCGGCAAGGGTGGCCGTGTCACGATGCTCCGTCGACATGGCGATGAACACGGGCGTCTGCGCGTCCCACTTCTGCGAGCCGAACGTGGAGTAGAACAAGGTGCGACCCTTGAAATCAAGACTGGGCATCGGTGAACTCCGGCAAGAGCAGGGGAATGACGGCAGGGCGCGGCGTCGGAATGCTGGCGCGATCGACCTTCTTCCTCGACGAGCCGCGAAGGCCAAAGAGCATCGCATAGGCGGCGTAGCGGCCATGAGGCAGGGCGACGGATCGTCTGGCGGCATCGTAGTCAAAACCGCCGACACAGCATGCGGCGCATCGATGCATTTCGGCGGCGACATACAGGTATTGCCCAAGTTGCCCGAGTGCCAGCGACTGCCGCAAGATCTCCGGCCGGGATCCGAGAGGCGCTGAGATCACCAGCATCGCACCCGCGCCGACGGTAAACCGTTGCAGGCAGAAGAGAGAGACGAGATCCAGCGTCGCGCGACTCGTCGCGGCCGAGAGAAGGTCGGCCATGGCCGGCGCGGCCGACAGACGCCAGCCTCCCGCTCGGTCGCGTTGCGCCAGGTGAAAACCGAACGCCTCGTCGGCTGTATTGCTGCCCTTCTGCATGGCCTGCGCCGTATTCAGCACCCGCCCCAGCGCACCGGGGGCGTCGGCAGGCCCTGCGAAGGCGCTGGCCGAGCGGCGCATCATCATCGCCGCCAGCAGACGCGCCCCATGGTGATCGCCATCTTCCGAACTCCCCGCCTCGTCGCCGGGGCCGATTTCCAGACGCGCTACTCCGATGCGGGCGGGAAGAGGTTGTGATCCTTCAAATGCTGCGGCGAAGGGAAGATCGGTCGAGGCGAAGGCCAGTCCCAGATGCCGCGACGCCATCGCAAGATTGGCGATCAGGTGGCCGCAATCCTGCATACCGTAGGTAATCCCGCGTTCGCCATACTTGCGAATCGAAGCCGATGGACGAAACCACAGCGTCATAGTCAGCTTGTGAATGTCCTGCGCGCAGATCGTGAAGATCCCGGCCGCCAGTTCGGGAAGGGTCAGGCAGTAGCGCTTCTCGCTCCCCCGGTTGGTCAACAGCGCTAGTTCGATGTCGTAAGGATAGAGTGCGCCCGCAGACGGCACGGCGTAGCTGCGATCGCGTGCGGCGCCTATCAGCGCTGCGCGAAACAACTGTTGATAGTGCGTCTGGTCGCAGGAAATTCCACGATCCGGCGTCATGAGAACCACGACTAGTCTCTCCTCCAGATCGATTCAGGACACCTGTATCACGCGCTGCCGGCGCGCGATGAAGAGTAACAATAGCAGGAGGCTGACGACCACCGCCGCCAGGTTGAGCGTCACCCAGCCAAAGCTGGAGTAGATCGCACCCGAGGCGAAGACGCTGATGGTCGTGATGGCGAAGGAGAAGAACTCGTTCGCACCCTGGATCATGGGGCGGTTCTCCTCGTCCCTGATGCTTGCCAGCAGGGTGCTGCCGCCCACATACATGAAATTCCAGGCCAGTCCGGATACGGCGAGCGCCAGTCCGAAGTGCAAGCCGCTTTCACCGCTTGCCGCGATCAAGCCCGATGCGCCCATCAGCAGCAACCCGGCGCACATCACGCGATACAGACCGAATCTCGCAATCAGGCTGCCGGAGAAGAAGAAGGGCACGAACATGGCTGCGACGTGCCAGCTGATAACCGCGCCGGAAGCGCTCAGGCCGAAGCCGCATCCAGCCATCGCCAACGGTGTGGCGGTCATCACCAGCATCATCGTCGCTGTCCCGAAACCGCAGAAGAGCATGGCGATGATCACGCGGACATCGGTCAGGACCGGTCGCAGATCGATCCGGAGCCGCCGCGTCTCTCCGCCTTGCGGCTGGGGCAGGCGCAGGAAGCCCAGCAGCACAATGGCCGCGAAGTTTAAGGCGACGATCGCGACATAGCTCCCCATGAAGAGCACCGGGGAGAACATGTCGCCCGTGACGCTTGCAATCGCCGGACCCAGAAACGCGGCGAGGACCCCGCCCGCCAGGACGAGCGACACTGCCTTGCCGCGGTTGGCATCGTCCGCCTGATCGGCGACGGCAAAGCGGTAATATGTTGCGAAGGCCTGATAGATCCCCATCAGCGCCACCCCGAGCATGAAAAGCGAGAAGCTCGAGAAATACAATGCGAAGGCGCAGAACACGCCACTCGCCATGCCCGCAACGGCGCCTATTGTGAACCCGGCGCGCCGTCCGATGACTTTCATGGCCAAGGAGGCGGGAATCGTGACCAGCATCGATACCAGCGGGATCATCGCCTGCGGCAGGGTGGCGTAGGATAGATTGGTCAGCATGAGCTGTGCTGCCAGTCCTGCAACGGTGATGTTGATCAGGACAGTGGTCATGAAGAGCGCTTCGCACATCGCGAGGATGCCGATGTTGTTGTAGTCCCGCCTCAGCAACATGTCCCGCTCCACCGCCCCAGCGCCCGAAACGGGCAGCGTCTGCTACAGGTGACAATCGCCCGCAAGCATGGCGTGCAACCTTAAGTATCGCAGCGCAGCATGGCGCAGGGAAATGCCAAACGAGCGACAATTCGTGCCAAATCCTCCGAGTGGCAGAAATCATCGGTTGTTTGTCCTTTCCCGAGAGGGACCCGCTCATGCACCCTGCGGTCTGCAGGGAGAACCGCGCATGCTGGAACTTCGACCGAATTGTGAATTATGTGACACGGATCTGCCGCCTCAGAGCGGCGATGCGAGGATCTGCAGTTACGAGTGCACCTATTGCGCCAACTGCGTCGAGAAGGTGCTCCACAACGTCTGCCCGACCTGCGGCGGCGGCTTCACGCCGCGGCCGATCCGTCCGTTGAAGGCCTGGCGCCCGGAGAAGAGCCTCGGGCTGACAAACCACCCTGCATCCACCACGCGCGTGCACATCAAGTACACATGCGAGAACATTGAGGCGCACGTAGCCCGGATCAGGCATCTTGCACCTCAGGATCGCTGATCGGGTATCAACGGAGTCGCAAAAGACCCTTCGCGTGTCCGTCATCCAGCCCTGGATCTGCGCGACAGCGGCTCCTCGATCCAGTTCTCCAGAAGCCACGGGACGCGCGAGCCGGCGAGAGGCTTTGCGTAGAGATACCCCTGCGCAAAGTCGCAGCCCATGGCGTGGAGGCGGTTTGCCTGGGCGGCGGTCTCTACGCCCTCGGCGGTGACGGAGAGGTTGAGGCTTTTTCCCAGGCCGATCACCGCCATGACGATCGCGGCATCATCCTCGTCCTCGCTCAGCCCCCGCACGAAGCTCTGGTCGATCTTGATGTGGTCTACGGGGAAGTTCTTGACGTGGGTCAGGGACGCGTAACCCGTGCCGAAATCGTCGAGCGCGATGGTCACTCCGCTGTCGTGGAACTGCTTCAGGATCACGGATGCGGCGTCGATGCTGCGCCCGAAGAAGACGTTCTCCGTGATCTCCACCTCGAAGCGGGAGGCGGGCACGCCGGCATCCGAGATCAACGCGAGGAGATTGCGCGCGAGAAACGGGTCCGCAAACTCCGCCGACGAGAGGTTCACGGCGATGCGTCCGCAGTCCAGCCCTTGATCGAGCCATTCGCGGACATCGCTGCAGACCTGCCGGATGATGCTGTCGCCGATCGCGATCGCGAGTTCCGCCTCCTGGAAGACTGATCCGAAATAGCCGGGCGTCAGGATCCCCCTGGTTGGGTGCCGCCAGCGCGCCAAGGCTTCGAAACCGATGATTTTTCCCGTTTCGAGGCAGATCTTGGGCTGGTAGAACGGGATGATCTGACCTTCCGGCAGGCACGCGGCGACGTCGCGCGCGACCGAGATTCGGTGTTCCATGGCCTCGCGCGCTGCAGGCGCATAGATCACCGCGCGGTTGCGCCCGCCGGCCTTGGCCTGGTAGAGCGCGATATCGGCGTCCTTCATCAGTTCGTCGGATTCACGGTGGTGCTCGGGGAACGAGGCGACGCCGATGCTCGTCCTGATCGCGACGAGGCGTCCGTCATAGATGAAGGGCTCGCTGAGCCGATCCTTCACCGCCTGGCACAGCGTCTCCACGCCATGCGGGCTCGCTGCGAGCAGCAGCATCGCGAATTCGTCGCCGCCGAGCCGGGCGACCATGTCGTCGCCGCCGACCATGGCGGAGAGCCGCCCCGCCGCCTCGACGAGCACGCGGTCCCCGGCATCGTGGCCCAGCGTATCGTTGATGTCCTTGAAGCCGTCCAGATCGAGCAACAGAAGCGTGAGCCGGCTGTTCGTGCGATCGGCCTCCCAGAGCGCCTCCTCCAGTCGCTGCTGGAAGAGGGCTCGATTGGGCAGGTTCGTGAGCGCATCGTGGTTGGCCGCCCGCCAGAGCTTTTCCTCCACGAGCTTGCGGTCGCTGATCTCGGAGGTGATCCCGACGAGCCGCCGCGGCTTCCCCGCCTCCGCGATTTCAATCGAGCGGGCGGAGAGCCAGATGATCCGGCCGTCGGGATGAATGTATCGCAGCTCGGACGCTTCGCTGTCGCTGCTCCACACACTGCGCAGGACATCCGGCGCCCTGGCGCGGTCGCCGGGGTGAAGGCGCTCGCTGAACTCCGATACGGGGCCGGAACGGATGCCGAGTATCCCGAAGGCGTTGTCCGAGCGTGTCACGTAGTCGGTCTCGAGGTCGCGATCCCAGGCGAACATGCGACCGGCCTGGAGGGCGAGCCGAAGTCTCTTCTCGCTCTCGGCCAGCGCCTGCTCGGCTTCCTTGCGCCCGGTGACGTCCCGAAATGTGCCGAGCCGGCGCACCGGAACGCCGGATTGATCGACGATGATGCGGCTGCTGCCCTCGATCCAGCGGAGCCTGCCGTCGTCGGCGCGCAGGACGCGAAAGCTGACCGGGCGGGTCGTCTCGTCGATCGTGGGCATGCGCAAGAGTTCCGTGCGGATCTCCGGGCGGTCCTCCGGATGGACCAGGCCGAGGAAGAGCCGGGCGTCGGCGGGCGTGCCGCGCTGCAGGCCGAGGATATCGCTCATCTCCGGCGACCATGTACCAACCCGGGTGAGACGATCGAAATCCCAGATCGCAAGACCGGTCGTTGCGAGTGCGAGCTGCAGCCGTTCCTCGCTGTCCCGCAGTCGCTCGTCCGCCATCTTCCTGGGGTGGATGTCGGCTACCGTTCCCACCCATTCGGTGATCTGCCCGGCGAAGTCCCTGATCGGCACGCCCCGCGCCGACATCCAGCGGTAATCGCCGTCGACATGCGGGACGCGGTATTCGGCAAGATAAGATTTCCCGGTCTTCAGCGCCGACAGCCATGCCTCGGCGACGCGATCCCGGTCGTCGGGATGAACATAGTCCAGCCAGCCCAGGCCGCGCTGTTCGTCGATCGGTTGACCGCAGAACGCCTCCCAGCCGAGGCACTCGATCAGAGCCCCGTCGGGTGCCGAGCGCCAGACGATCGCGGCTCCCGCCTCCGTGAGCGCACGGTAGCGCATTTCGCTCTTCGTAACGGCTTCCTCGGTCCGCTTTCGCGCCGTGATGTCGGTGTAGGTGCGCACGACGCCGCCGAAGCGGAGAGGCACGGTGCGCACCTCGAGAACGACGCCGTTGGGGCGCTCCCGTTCATAGATGGGAGGATCGCGTTCCATCCCTCCTTCTTCGAGCGTTCGACGAAGACTCTCGTCGGTCTTCTCCATCTCCGCATGTGCGAGCTGCCACCGTCTCACCTCGTCGGCCAGGGGCCGCGAGCGCATCAGATCGTCGGGAAGATCGAGGAGCTGGATTGCGCGATCGTTGCAGACGGCGACGCGATCTTGCGCATCCACCATCAGGATGCCCTGGTCCATGTTCTGGAGCGCAGCCTCCAGAAGCTCGGTCTGCCGCGCGAGCGCCTTGTTGGAACGCTTGAGTTCGAGTTCGCGCATCACGCAGCGGGCGAGGGCGAGCAGCGTCGACGCCTGTTCGGGCGATACCCCTTCGGGGCGCGGCTCATGATCCAGAACGCAGACCGTTCCGAGCGGCAGCCCCTCCGGCGTCTCCAGCAGGGCTCCGGCGTAGAAACGCAGGCCCGGCGCGCCGGTCACCAGTGGATTGCAGGAGAAACGCTCATCCGCCGTGGTATCGGGCACGGTGAACAGCCCCGGCTGGAGTATGGCCACGGCGCAGATGGAGATGTCGAGCGGCGTCTCGCGGACGCCGAGGCCGATCTCCGCCTTGAACCACTGCCGCCCCTCGGCGATGAAGTTGACGACAGCGATCGGCGCCTGGAAGACGTGAGCCGCAATCTTGACGATTTCCTCAAAGGCTTCTTCGGTTTCCGTGTCGAGGATCTCATAGCCCTGCAAGGCTGCCAGTCGGTCCTCCTCCCTCCATTTCGGGAAGGGTGCGCAGGGAGGGAGACAGATGTTCAAGGGTATCTCCCCGTGTGGTGAATTCGCAAATGCCAGCCTGCAATGCTATGGACGAGCGCTTTCAAAAGTGTGAAGCAGTTCCCGCTCAAAAGTATAAGAGAGGGTTTGGCGAGCGCGATCGATGCCGGCACTGCTTCGGCAACCGATCGATCGGCTGATCAATCCAGCGTGCCCACAGGCCAAGACTACCCGACAAGGGTCAATATTGGGGAACGAGGCGCGTTTTGGCGATCGGCATGTGCATCTTGAACCGCAGGCCCTCGTCGCGGTAGTCGAGCTGCGTCGCGGCGCTGCATTGCACCGGGATGACGCGCGTCAGGAGCACCGAGCCGAATCCGGTGCGTTCCGGCTTGCGCGCAGGCGGCCCGCCCAGCTCCTTCCAGCGAAAATTCAGGTGGCGTTCCTCCTCCTGCCCCTCGATATCCCACTCCACGTCGATCTTTCCGCCCGACGCCGAAAGGGCTCCGTATTTGACCGCATTCGTCGTCAGTTCATGAAACGCCATGCTCAGCGGCACGGCGCAATCGGCGGAGAGCTCGACCTCGGGGCCGTTGATCAGGATGCGCTGAGCGTTCCCGTCGCTGTACGGGTCGAGCTCGTTTCGCAGCATTCGTTCCAGCGACGCCGATTGCCAGTAATCCTCGGTGAGCAGGTTGTGGGTCTTGGCCAGCGACTGGATGCGCTCGGAGAAGGCGTGAGTGAACTCCTCGACCGAGCGCGACGAGCGCGCCGTGGCCCCGAGAACCGCCTGAACGGTGGAGAGCGTGTTCTTTACCCGGTGGTGCAGCTCGCGGATCAGCAGCGTCTGGCGCTCCTGCGTCACCTGCCGCTCCTCGATGTGGCTCTGCGTCTCTCGCTGCCGCCGCCGCGCCCGCAGTGCACCGGAGACCGCATTGGCGAGCATCAGCGGGTGAAACGGGCGCTCGAGCACCGTGGCGTTCCCCAGGAGATCGAGGAGGTGCTCGACCGGGCGTCCGCCGCGCTGGGTAAGGAGGATGAAGGGGAAGTCGGACCATTGCGGCTGCGCGGCGATCCAGTCGGCCAAGGCACGGCGGTCGGCGTTGAGGAGCGCTTCTTCCGCCATGATCGCGCAGTCGGCCTCGCCGAGCTGCTTGACGGCTGTGGCGAGGTCCGTGCAGATCCGCGCGGGGATCCCCACCTCTTCGAGGATAGCGGCTGCAATTCCGCCGTCGCGCCCGAACGGGGCGAGGATCAGCGCCTGCATGTCATGCGTCCCGCCCGTCGTCGAAATCTCGCTTGCTCATGAGAGCGCGGCGATCTCCGTCGAAAGTCGGCACGCCCGTCAGCACGCCGCTGAACTGCTCCAGCGGCTCGCCGACGCGCAACCCGCCCTTGTCGATCCGGAACTCGCGGATCGTATCCTCGTGTATGCCGACGCGTTTCTTCAGGACCGACAATGCGCGCCGGATCCGGCCCTGGGCCTCGAAGAAGCGCAGCAGCACCACGCAGTCGCTGAGGTAGGTGAGATCGATGGGCGAGGCCATCTGGCCGACCATCCCGTGCTGCGCGAGGATGAGCAGCGTCACAACGCCCTGCTGGTTGAGGTAGGTCAGCAGCTCATGCATCTGCAGCACGATGTAGGGCTGTTCGGGCATGGCGTGGAGGTAGCCGGTGAGGCTGTCGATCACGACGAACCGCGCCCCGTCCCGGCTCACGGCCTCCCGCACTCGCCCGGCAAACTCCCCAGGCGAGATGTCCGCGGGGTCGATCTGCTCGATCCGCAGGCGCCCCGCTGCGACATGCGGCTCGAGGTCGAAGCCGACGCCTTTCGCCCGCTCCAGCAGGATACCCATTGTCTCGTCGAAGCTGATCATCAGCGCCGTCTCGCCCCGCTCGAGCGCAGCCCAGACGTAGCCCAGCGCGAGGGTGGACTTGCCTGCCCCGGAAGGGCCCACGACCAGCGTGCTGGTGCCGCGGTTCAATCCGCCGCCGAGGAGGACGTCTAGCTCCGGCACGTTGCTCGGCACCGGCTCGGACACGAAGGGGCTGTGGTGTTCGGCGGCGACGAGGCGCGGGAAGATGCGCAGTCCCCCCCGCTCGATCACGAGGTCGTGGTAGCCGCCGCGATAAGCCGTTCCGCGCATCTTGGTGACGGTGAGCCTGCGCCGCTCGGAGCCATATGCCGGCACGATCTGCTCGAGGCGAATGACCGCGTGGCTGATGGAGTGAAGGTTCGTGTCCTCGTCGCTCGCGGTCAGGTCGTCGAGCATGAGGACGGTGGCGTCGTTGAGCAGGAAATAGCTCTTCAGCGCCAGCACCTGCCGCCGGTAGCGCAGGTTCCCCTCCGACAGGAGCCGGATTTCCGACAGCGAATCGAACACCACGCGCGAAGGCTTCACCCGCTCCATCGCCTCGAGCGCCATGCGGACGGTCTCGCCGAGTTCGAGATCGGATGCGTAGACGAGGCTCTGCTGCTGCTTGGGATCGAGGCTGAGTTCGGGGGGGACGAGCTCGAAGATCTCGATAGCGTCGAGCGACCAGCCGTGGCGCGCGGCGACCGAAAGGAGTTCGCGCTTGCTCTCCGACAGGGTGATGTAGAGGCAGGTTTCGCCCCGCGCCGCACCCTCGAGCAGGAATTGCAGGCCGAGCGTCGTCTTGCCCGAGCCCGGGCGGCCCTCGATGAGATGAGCGCGGTTGGCGGCATATCCGCCGGCGAGGACGTCGTCAAAGCCTGGAACGCCAGTCGGAAGCGGCGCGGCATCGACGGGAAGTGGGGATGTCATGCAGGGATATCCAAAGGCAGGTTCGCGAAAGAAATTGAAGGTTTCAGGTGGGGGACCGAGCTTTTTGCGTCAAGCTGACGTTGCGTCAACTCAAGCGCGACACGCTTTTTGGAAAGGGCCCCAGGCGTGGCCGCAACCGCGCGACATCTCCTTGCGGCCCAGTTGGAACACGCGTGTCTGCGTGACGTTGGGCTACTTCGAAATTGGTAGCGAGGAGACGGACCCGTGCTGGGAGACGCATCTATTCTCATCTGCGAGGATGAGCCGTTCATCGCCATGGATCTCGCGATGTCGGTCGAGGAAGCGGGCGGGCGGGTGCTTGGTCCAGCCGCCAGCATCCGGGAGGCCATGGAAATCTTGCGATTTAATAAGCTCACCGGGGCAATCCTCGACGTAAATCTGGCGGATGGCGTCATTACGCCTGTTGTAGAACAACTTTTGGAGCGAAGCGTTCCCGTCGTCATCCAGACCGGGCGGCCTTCCTTCCGAGCTTTGCATCCCGAATCCGGGCGCCTGCCTGTTCTCCAAGCCGGTTGCGCCCGAGCGGCTGATCCGCGCGCTGGTCGATCAAATGGGAAAGGGTAGCGCCTGACGATCCGTGCAAGGATCAGCCTGCAATCTGACGAGCCGTGCGTATTATCGGGGTGAACGCATCAACGATGCCAACATTAAACATTAGTCTTCAGCTGCCGCTGCCGGCGTGCAGGGGCATGACGGAACAATTCCTGCTGTTCGGGTTTGGCGAAGATGGACGAATTCTCGGAGATTGAACGCCAGTTGCGCAACCAGCAGAGCGCCCTTGCGAGCTTCGGCGAGTTTTCGCTGAAGAATGACGATCTCGACGAAATTCTGACCGAAGCCTGTCGCCTCGTGGCGGAAACACTCCGGGCGGACTTCTCCAAGGTGATGGAGCTGCAGCCGGACGGTGAAACGCTGATGGTGCGGGCGGGTGTGGGATGGGATCCGGGCGTGGTCGGAAAGGCCACTGTCTGCGCCGACGAGGGCACTTCGGAGCATTTCACGTTAGACGCGGGCGAGCCGGTGATTTCCACCAACGTCGATGACGAAGACCGCTTCACATATCCGGACTTCATGCGCCGTCACAACGTGAAGGCGTTCGTCAACGTTCCCATCCTCGGGCCGGACGGCGCGGCGTCGTATGGTATTCTGGAAGTAGACAGCCTCACGCCGCGGGATTTTTCCGAGCACGACATCAGTTTCCTGCGAACCTACGCCAACCTGCTTGCGGCGACCGTGGTCCGCCTTCAGGCGATCAAGCGGCTCAAGAAGGCCGTTCTCGACAAGGAGCGGTTGTGTACCGAAGCCCAGCACAGGACGAAGAACAACCTGCAACTGATCAGCAGCTTCGTGCGGCTTCGCCTGAAGCGCGCGTTGAGCGAAGATGCGAAGGAGCAGCTGCTCGGTCTCTCCAGCCGTATCGAGACGATTCACCTGCTGCACGAGAAGCTCTACAGCACCGGCGATCTCGACAGCCTCGACCTCGCAGCCTATCTCAGCGACCTTGCGGGCACGCTGCTTTCGGTCCAGCCGGGAAGCGCGCCGGTCCACTTGCAGATCTCGGTACAGAGGGTCGTCGTGAAGCCGGAGATCGCGGTTCCCATCGGTCTCATCCTGAACGAGTTCATGACCAACAGCATGAAATACGCCTTCGACGAGCGCGAAGGCGTGGTCGGCGTCGAGTTGATGTCGGCGGATGCCGAGGTCAGCCTGCGGATCTGGGACAACGGCAAGGGGCTCCCGGACCAGCCGGACGCAGCGGGCGGCACCGGCATTTCCCTGATCGACGCCCTCGCCAGGCAGATCAACGCCAGGCCGACATGGTCCAGCGAGGGCGGAACGACGGTGATCCTGACATTTGAGGTGTGATCGCCAACCCCCCGGATGCGCTGTCAGCCCTCGATCGTGAAGCCGCTCGGCAGCTCGTGAGATTCCAAAGGCGCGGGCTCAACGGCGACGTCCGTCACTGCGGCGGCGTCGGGGCCTCCCCAGAGGGCATCGATCATGCGGTCAATGCTTGCTACCTCTCCGGCGAGCAGGATGGAGACCGTTCCATCGGGCTCGTTGGCGACGCTGCCGCTCAGCCCGAGTGCTACGGCCTTGCCCCTGGTCCAGGCCCGGAAGCCCACCTTCTGGACGCGTCCCGCGACACGAATCCGGACTGCTCCGCGTTCACCTTCCATCCCGCGCCTCCATCGTGGTCATGCGCTCCGCCAAAGCTGCGCGAGCGGGCCATCCTTCCCGTAGAAGGGATCGCTTTCCGGCAGCGCGACATCCGCCATTGCGGTTCGCTCCATCTTTGCGCGGGAGGTAGAGACGTTCTCCTGGCCCCCGGGATACGCGCCGATCACGAGCAGATCGTCGCTCGCGGCGACGTTCCTGTGGCCCGTGCCGGCGGGCAGGACCACGAGATCGCCGGCCGACAGCGATATCCGCTCGCCGCTGTCGCCGCCGAGCTGGACGCTGACGCTGCCGCTCGCGATCCCCAGCGCCTCATGGGCGTCGGGATGAAAATGGTGGTAGCCGAATATGCCGTTGCGCCAGATGCCGCGCCAGCCGTTCCCGGCAAAGCGCGTCTCGAAGATCCGGTCCTTGCCCTGCGTCTGCGGGCTCAGGACGCCGCGATAGAGCAGCACCGGAAGCACCGGATTGTTCGGCACCTGCGGATCCTCGTCGAGGAAGAGTTCTTGGGGCAAGGAGAGTTCTTGAGGATATGCCATGATTTCCGTCGGCTCGCATTCGTCCTGCGGGGACAAGCGCCATGGCCTCCCGACTGTTCCGAACGCGGGCCATCGACGGGGCATCGGAATGGGAGTGCAAGCCTGCGGGCAAAAACGGGTCCGGGGGCCGAAGCCCCCGGTTCTGTTTCCACGCTTACCCTAGCGCATCGAAATCACGCCGCGAGGCGCATTTCGGAAGTGGCAATGTTGTCATTGGCACTTGAGATTTTGCACAGTCAAGGCCGTAGCTCAGCCTGATCGCAACCCGCTCTTTACCACGCCCAGTCGAACCTGTTTCGCCCCCATCAGAAGCGCATCCGAAGATGCGCTCGTGGTGGAGGCGGCGGGTACCGCCCCCGCGTCCTGAACGTCTATTCCACCGTGTCTCTACGATCATAGTCGGATTGCTCCGACACTCCCAAGATAGAGGTCTCGCGGGCGAAATTCAAGGCTCGAAGTCGAAACCCGCTTCGCGAATTCGTCGTGCCTGTTGGCCCATCATCGACCTTGCCACGGAAGCGGCTGCTCTTCATACTTGTTGGAATACGAACAAGCGGCCGAGAGGCGAACGCGGCCCTGGTCGAGGCGGTGCCTGCCTTCCGGGCAGAAATTGGAGAGGGTGGAACATGGCGGCGGAGGTCAGGGACGGACCGTCTGAGGGGAAGCTCGTGGTTTCCAATATCGGGGTTCTCCTTTCCGGAGATCTCCGGCAGCCGATCCTCGACGCGGATACCATCGTCGCCATCGACGGGCGCATCACCGCCATCGGGCGCTTCGCCGATCTCGACACCGGGAACGCCAATCTCGCCATCGATGCGCGCGGCTCGGGCGTCTCGCCGGGTCTGATCGACTCCCATTGCCACCCCGTCTTCGGCGACTGGACGCCCCGCCAGAACCAGCTCGGCTGGATCGAGATGAACGTCAACGGCGGCGTGACCACCCTCGTCTCGGCGGGCGAGGTGCATCTGCCCGGTCGCCCCAAGGACGCCCCCGGCGTGAAGGCGCTCGCCATGACGGCGCAGCGCTGCTTCCAGAATTTCCGCCCCGCCGGAGCCAAGGTCATCGCCGGCGCGCCCGTGCCCGAACTCGATTTCGACCAGGCCTTCTATGCGGAGCTGAAGGCGGCTGGCATTCGCCATATCGGCGAGATCGGCCTCGGCACGGTGGCGAAGGGGCCCGACGCGAAGCGCGTGGTCGATTGGTGCCGGGAGCTCGGGATCGAGACCATCATGCACACCGGCGGCCCCTCGATCGCGGGTTCGCATTTCGTCGATCGCGACGACGTGCTGGAGGCGCAGCCCGACGTCGTCAGCCATATCAACGGCGGCCCCACATCGATTGCCCATGCCGATATCCGCATCCTCTGCGAGAGGGCGCATGGCGCGCTCGAAGTGGTGCACAACGGCAACGAACGCTCGGCGCTCGTCTGTCTCGAGGCGGTGCTGGAGGCGGGCCGTCTCGCCGACATGCTGATCGGCACCGATGCCCCGGCGGGTTCCGGCGTTCAGCCGAACGGGATGCTGCGCATGATCACGCTGCTCGCGAGCCTCGGCAACCTGCCGGCCGAACAGGCCTTCTGCCTCGCCACCGGCAACATCGCCCGCAGGCGCTCCCTCGATTGCGGGTTGATCGCCGTCGGGATGCCCGCCGACATGGTCTTCCTCGACAAGCCGGAAAGCTCCTCGGGCAAGGGGCTGCTCGAAGCGGTGGCGCTCGGGGATATCCCCGGCGTCGCCATGGTGATGATCGACGGCAAGGTACGCACAGGGCGCTCGCGCACCACGCCGCCGTCGAGCAGCCTGCCGGTGATCCTGTCCTGAGTCATTTTGGCTGAAGTGGAAACGTCATGCACGCGCAGATCCGCAAGATCGTCGTCGTCCTGGAGGAAACCCATCGCGAGATGGACCGGGAGATCGCCCCGCCGACCCGCAAGGCCGCCGCCATCGCCATCATCGCCAACCCCTTCGTCGGGCGCTTCGTCGAGGATCTCGAACCGCTGATCATGATCGGCGAGGAACTGGGCGGGCTTCTTGGCCGCCGCTGCGTGGAGGCGCTGGGCATCACGCCGGAGCAGGCCGAGAGCTACGGCAAGGCGGCGATGGTGGGGGAGGGGGGCGAGCTCGAGCACGCCGCCGCCCTGCTGCATCCGCGCATGGGCAAGCCCCTGCGGGAGGCCGTCGAAAAGGGCGCGGCGCTGGTGCCGTCGTCAAAGAAGATGGGCGGGCCGGGGCAGAGCCTCGACATCCCCCTCGGCCACAAGGATGCGGCCTATGTCCGCTCGCATTTCGATGCCATGGAGGTTCGCCTGCACGACGCGCCCCGCGCCGGCGAGATCATGGTGGCCATCGCCGTGACCGACAGCGGCCGCCCGCTGCCGCGCGTCGGCGGCCTCACGGCTGCGGAGGCGGAGGGGAAGGACGGGCTGCGCTGAGGGTAAGGCGATCGCGGCTCACTCCGCGAAGGCGCGCTCCACGACGAATTCCCCCGGTCGGGCGTTCGAGCCCTCGTGCAGGCCGGCTTTGATGCAGAGCGCCTTGCAGTCGCGGATCATTTCCATCGAGCCGCAGATCATCACGCGGTCCACCGCCGGATCGAAGCGCGTGAGCCCCAGCGCCTCGAAGAACGAGCCGTTCTCGATCGCCGTGGTGATGCGCTCGCGGTGCGGATGCGGCTCGCGGGTGCAGCTCGTGAAGCTCGACAGCCGCCCCTCGGCGAATTCCGAGACCAGCGGATCGTCCTTGATCGCCGCCACGAGTTCTTGCCCGTAGCGCAGCTCCGCGACCTCGCGGCAGGTATGCGACAGGACGACCTGCTCGAACTTCTCGTAGGTTTCGGGGTCGCGGATCAGGCTGGCGAAGGGGGCGATGCCGGTGCCGGTCGAGAGCATGTAGACGCGCTTTCCGGGCAGCAGCGCATCGAGCACGAGCGTTCCCGTCGGCTTCTTCTTCATCAGGATGGTGTCGCCGACGGCGATGCGCTGGAGATGCTCGGTCAGCGGCCCGCCCGGCACCTTGATCGAGAAGAATTCCAGTTCGTCGTCCCAGGAGGGGCTCGCGATCGAGTAGGCGCGAAACACCGGGCGCTCGCCGGTGACGGAGCCGGGCAGCCCGATCATGACGAACTCGCCGGAGCGGAAGCGCAAGCTCGCCGGGCGCGTGATCCGGAAGCGGAACAGGCGCGGCGTGTAGTGCTCCACCAGCGTCACGGTCTCCGCGAAGGTGTTTGCCGGGATGTCGAGAATTTGCTGATCCGCGGATTCGGACTGGCTCATGTTCGGTCCTTGTTGCAGCGAGGTGCGCATGCGGCGGGGTGGATTATGCCGGTAAAGGTACAATGGATCATTTGTTTGTGCACGTACAGATTAGCACGTATCCGGACGTGCTGGTGACGCTTCGGTGTTCTCGCTGAGGAAGCAGCCGTCGTTGCGTGAAAAGATGAGCATTCCCGCTTCGCCGATGCAAAAAATATGCAGCAAGTGCTTGCTTGATAAGCGCTCTGCGTCAAAATCAGGAATTCCTTGCATGACGATAAGCAGTTGAGCTGCAGGCTCTTTCGAGGCGACACGCGAGCGTGGCGGGAAAGCTCTTGCGCGCCGTCGGGACGTCTGGCACATTCGCTGGAACGGTGGTGTACTGACGATCATCGGTGTGCTCATGCAAGGTGCTTGATCTCCTGATGATGCGTTGCTGTCCTTCGCGGGTGGGTCGATGGGTCATTATGCACGTCCCGAGAGCCTCGATGAAGCCTGTGCGCTTCTGGCCGGTGCAGAGCCATGGCGCATCGTGGCGGGAGGAACCGATGTCTACCCGACTCTCGGCGAGGCTGCAAATCGCGCTTCCTTCCTCGACATCTCGGCATTGCCCGGCCTGCGCGGCGTGGCGCGCGACGACCGGGGCTGGCGCATCGGCGCGCTGACCACCTGGACGGATATCCTGCGGGCCCCGCTTCCCTCCGCCTTCGATGGTCTGAAACTCGCGGCGCGGGAAGTGGGTTCCGTCCAGATCCAGAACGTGGCGACGCTTGCGGGCAACATCTGCAACGCCTCGCCGGCGGCGGACGGAATCGTCGCCCTGATGGCGCTCGATGCGCGGGTCGAAATCGTCGGACCCTCGGGCCATCGGCGCGTGCCGCTCGACGAATTCGTCCTCGGCGTCAGAAGGGTCGATCTCAACCCCGGCGAGATCCTCAGCGCGATCATCGTGCCCGACCCGGGCTCCCCGAGCGTCTCGCATTTCCTCAAGCTCGGCGCGCGGCGCTATCTCGTCATCTCGATCGCCATGGTGGCGGTGAACCTTCGCTTCGACGAGCAGGCGCGCGTCGCCGCAGCCGCCATCGCCGTCGGCGCGTGCTCTCCCGTCGCGGTCCGTCTCTCGACATTGGAGGCGCGTCTGATCGGAGCGCATCGTGCCGAGATGCCGGGGCTCGTACGCGACGAGGACGTGGACGCGCTTTCGCCGATCAGCGACGTGCGCGCCGATGCCGCCTACCGCGATGCAGCCGTGCCCGTTCTCGTGCG
>Ga0208490_100327_pt1 | contig 34598 bp, 35 predicted proteins | sample SubbioAug_CSWold_FD_184818 | JGI IMG/M metagenome (GOLD analysis project Ga0208490, IMG submission 184818) | Serpentinite rock and fluid subsurface biosphere microbial communities from McLaughlin Reserve, California, USA - CR11Aug_CSWold (SPAdes) | ecosystem: Environmental > Terrestrial > Deep...
AGACCGTGACCGGGACCGGGTTCGTCCTCGAGGGTGATGACGCCGGGAACTACAGCCTGGCGTCGAGCACCCTGACCACCACGGCGGACATCACGGCGAAGCCTCTGAGTGTCACTGCCGACAACAAGACCATGACCTCGGGGGACCCGGGGCCGACGCTTACGGCCACCTTCGGCACGTTCGCCGCCGGCGAGGGGCCCGGCGATCTCGATGGGACCCTGGCGCTCAAGGTGTTCGACGACGACGCGGAGATCACCCCCAGCCCCGCGACACCGGCTGGCATCTACGACATCCGGCCCAGCGGCCTGACCTCCACGAACTACGAGATCACGTTCGTGGACGGTCTCCTCACGGTGGGGCTACGGATCGAAGGGTTCTACAAGCCGGTCGACATGACCCCTGACGGCGCGACCCGCATGTACAACTCCGTCAAGGGTGGAAGCACCGTCCCGCTCAAGTTCCGGGTGTACAGCGGCCTGAACGAGGTGGTCGACCCGACCGGGATGAGCGCCAGCTGGCGTTCGGTGAACTGTGTGTCGGGAGACATCGATCCCCAGCTCCTGGAGGCCGACTCGACGAGCGCCGTGGGGCTCCGGTACTCCAGCGGACAGTTCATCTTCAACTGGGCCGTGCCCAAGGGGGCCGGCAAGTGCTACCAGGTCACCATCGTGGCGGCGGACGGCACCCAGCTCGACGGTGCCTTCTTCCGGTCCAAGTAGCGCCAGCAACACCCGGAGTCGGCGGCCTTCGGCCACACCCAGACGAAGGGTGCAATACGCTCGCCCACTGGGCCTGATTCCGAGACTCCCGTAACGAACGCACGAGGTGACGTCGATGCCTGAACGCGACCACGACCTGAAAACTAAGGCGGCGCCTGCCGGTTCGACTCGGCGGAGTTGGCTCGTCCCGGTGATCGTCGGGGTGCTCATCCTCGCTGTGGCCGTAGCCGCCTTCGCCCTCCTCACCGCAGATGACGAGACGAGCGCGCCGGCGCCCGCACCCCAGGCTCCTGCTGGTTCCGACGTCGTCACCGAGTTCGATGGGGACGGCGACGGCGAGACGGGCATGTTCGAGGTGGAGGAGGGTTGGGAGATCCGGTGGGAGACGACCGGTGAGCGCCTCGAGATCGCCGTGACCGGTGATGAGGACATCGGCACGGTCCTGCGCTTCGATGACGGACCGGGCGGGGGCACCACCCGCCCGATCGGATCAGGCTCGCTTCGCTTGGAGATGACGGCCGACGGACCGTGGAGCGTGCTCATCATCAACCACGAACCGGACGAGGACAGCGTCGGCTGACCGCTTCCTCGGCACCAGCCAACATCGTCGATGATGTTCGAGGCCCCACCCCGACGAGGTCTCGGCGCGTCTGGGATCGACGGTGCGGAGTCGTGGGCGGCGGGCAAACAGCTGGCCGATCAGTCCCGGGGTGGTGGCCTGTGGATGCGTCGGGCGGGTAGCCAGTGGCGGCGCCGTTCCTGGAGGAGTCGGAGGCGGGTGTCGGGTTCGTGGCCGTCGACGCGCTGGGACTCGTAGATGCCGCGGTGGGCGGAGAAGACGTAGGCGATGGTGCAGCCGACGGCGAGGTAGGTGATGCTGCCGGCACCGAAGAGCTCGATGCCCATGATCGTGCAGGCGAGCGGGGTGTTGGTGGCGCCGGCGAACACGGCGACGAAGCCGACGGCGGCGAGCAGCTCGGGCGGGGCGTCGAGCAGCTGGGCCATGGTGGCGCCGAGCGTGGCGCCGATGACGAACAGCGGCGTGACCTCGCCACCTTGGAATCCGGCGCCGAGGGTGACGGCGGTGAACAGCAGCTTGAGGGCGAACGCGCCGAGCACCACGTCGCCGACGTAGGCGTCAGCGATGAGCGGGAGGGACAGCCCGAGGTAGTCGCGGGTGCCGACCAGGAGGGTGAGGGCGACCACGACCACGCCGCCGATGGCGGGACGCAGCGGTGACCACGCGACGAGGGCGGTGAAGGCGGCCTTGAGGCCGAAGACGAGCTCGCTGAACAGGGCGCTGACCAGTCCGAAGGCGAGCGCAGCGACCGCCACCTTGGCCAGCAGGGCAGCGTCGAAGGGCACGTCGCCCAGCGCGATGCGCGGCGTGATGTCGTGGTGCCAGTCCAGGGCGTGCACGACCCGGTCGCCCACGACGGATGCCGCCAGGGCGGGGACGAAGGCGTCGTGGCGGACCCGGCCGACGGTCTGGACCTCGAGGGCGAACACGGCGCCGGCGAGGGGGACGCCGAAGACGGAGCCGAACCCACCGGCGATGGCGGCGATGAGCAGGAGCCGGCGGTCCTCGGGGCCGATCCGGGCCAGGCGGGCGAGGCCATCGGTCAGGCTGCCGCTCATCTGGATCGCCGTTCCCTCACGGCCCGCGGAGCCGCCGAACAGGTGGGTCACGAGCGTGCCGACCAGCACGAGCGGGGCCATGCGTCGAGGCACCCAGCGCTGTCCGGCCGGCGGGGCCGGGCCCTCTGGTTCGACACCGTGGACCTCCTCCAGGATCAGGTTGTTGCCCTGCGCCGATCGTCCCCCCAGGTAGTGGTAGGTGACGCCCACGGCCAGGCCGCCGAGTGGCAGCAGCCACAGGAACCAGTCGTTCTCGGCGCGAGCGTCGGTCGCCCGGGCGAGGAGGGTGAGGAACAGCGCCGAGCTGGTGCCGGCGACGACACCCACGATGCTGCCGAGGACGGTCCAGCGGACGATGGACACGAACAGGCGTCCGTGCTCGATGGCGTCGAAGCGCAACAGCCCGCGCACGAGCTCGTAGGCAGCGGCGACCGGGTGCAGCCGTCCGTCGTCGCCGGGCTCTTCGGGTGCGGTCAAGGGTCCTCGTTCGGTGTCGTGAGCGAGCACCCGGCGGCGGAGATCACTCCTCCAGCCCGCGCTCGAGCCGATGGAGGTCGAGGCCGCCGGGGCCCGCGTCGATCGTGTCATGGGTGCGCCCCGGCGTGTAGCGGACGACGCGGTCGGCGAGGTCGGTGATGTCGGCGAGGTCGTGGGTGACCAGCACGGCGGTGAGGCCCTGGTCGGCGACGAGGGCGGCGACGAGGTCGCGCAGCTGGATGCGGGTGGGACCGTCGAGGGCGCTGAAGGGTTCGTCGAGGAGCAGCACGGATGGGTCGGCGACGAGCGACCGAGCGAGGGCGATGCGCTGCTGCTCCCCACCGGACAGCGTCCGGGTCGGGGACGTGGCGAGGTGGCTGGCGCCGACCCGCTCGAGCCACTCGGTCGCTCGAGCTCGGCGCGCGCTGCGGCTGGGACCGGGAGCGGCGAGCGCGACGTTGTCGAGCGGGCTGCGGTGGGGGAGCAGGGCGGCGTGCTGGAACACCATGCCGATCCGGCGGTCTTGGGTGCGCACGTGCACACCCTCACGTGGGTCGGCGACGGTCTGGTCGCCGATGCGGATCACGCCGGTGGTGGGGCGCAGCAGCCCGGCGATCGCAGCGAGGGTCACGCTCTTGCCGGAACCCGATGGTCCGAACAGCGCCGTCACCCCGGTGCCGGCCTCGAAGGCTGCGGTGACGGTGAAGGTCCCGGCGGTGATCGTTGCGTCGACGGTGAGTGCGGTCATGCTCGGCGGCTCGCGGTCTGGGTGACGACGAGAAGGGCGACGACGGCGACGCCGGCGAGCAGGAGCGAGCCCGTCCGAGCGGTCGCCTGATCGCCGGCCTGGACGGCGTCGAACACGGCGATGGGCAGCGTCTGGGTGCGACCGGGGATGTTGCCGGCCACCATCACCGTGGCGCCGAAGTCTCCGAGGGCGCGCGCGAACCCGAGTGCGATCCCCGCGGTGATGCCGCGCCGGGCCGCGGGCAGGGTGACCGACGCGGCGACGCGCCACTCGGGGTGCCCGGCGATGCGGGCGACGGCTTCGAGGCGGGGGTCGACCTCTTCGAGCGCGGCGCGGGCGGTGCGGACCACGAACGGCAGCGCCGAGACCGACGCCGCGATCACCGCGGCCGGGATGGTGAACACCAGCGGCGAGCCGGTGAGGTCCTCCCAGGCCCTGCCGATCGGGCTGTTCACCCCGAGCGTGGTGAGCAGGTAGTAGCCGAGCACCGTCGGGGGCAGCACGATCGGCAGGGTGACGACCGCCTCGAGCAGCCCACGACCACGGAACCGGCCCTTGGCCAGCAGGTAGGCGAACCCGACTCCGAGGGATGCAGCGATGAGGGTCGCGGTCGTCGCGACGCGCAGCGACAGCCAGAGTGGATACCAGTCCTGCATGCCTAGACCGGGAGTTCCTCGCCGGGCAGGGCGAACCCGTAGCGGACCATGACCTCGCGGCCGGTCGGGCTGGCGAGGAACGCGGCGAAGCGTCGAGCGTCGTCGCCCCTCGTTCCGGTGCTGGTCACCACCAGCGCCTGGCGCAGCGGCTCGTGCAGGTCCTCGTCGAGCAGCACGTACGGGTCGTCGCTCGTGATCACCAACGACAGTGCGACGATGCCGACGTCGGCGTTGCCGGACTGGGCGATGCGCAACGTGTCGGAGATGTTCTCCCCGAAGACCAACCGATCCCGCACCGCGTCGAGCACCCCGGCGGTCTGGAGTGCCTGCTCGGCGGCCAAGCCGTACGGGGCGTGCGTCGGGTTGGCGATCGCGATCCTCCGATGGCGCGGACCGCTCAGCTCCTCGATCGAGGTCGGGAGGTCGACCCCGGGTGGCGACCACAGGACGATCCGGCCGATGGCGTAGTTCGCCCGCGTGTCGGCGTCGCCTCGCCCGGCGTCGATGACCGCGTCGACGAACTCGACGTTGGCTGCCGCGAAGAGGTCGAAGGGCGCGCCGTTGATGATCTGCTCGCGCAGCTGACCCGACGACCCGAACGAGAACGTCACCTCCACACCGGTCTCGGTGGTGAACAGCCCACCGAGCTCCTCGAACGCGAACCGCAGATCGCTCGCCGCTGCCACGGTGATGGTCCCGTCGTCGGCTCGGGAGGTCGCCGTGTCGTCATCGCCGCAACCGGCGACGAGCGACAGCGCGCAGATGAGCGCGGCGATCGCCGCCCGGGGTGGAGGACAGGGCCGCCTCACCCTGCCGCCGCCAGCTCGGATCCGATACCGGACAGGTCGTAGCCGGGCACCGTGGCCGCCCGGCGCGCGAACGCCTCGCCACCCAACAGCTCCACCAAGGCGATGACGGGTGCGGCCGTGATCCAGCGCTGGTCGACCCACAGCTCGACGTCGTGCACCTCGAGCGGAGCGAATGCCAGCCCGAACGCCAACGCCGCAGCCTCCATCGTCACGCCGACCCTGGCCTCGCGACTGCGAACCCGCCGGGCGACGTCGAGGTGGCCGTCGCCGACCGGTCCCGGGAGCGGTCCGACGCCAGCGGCATCCAGGGCTCGGGCGAACGCCGCCTGGGTTGCCGCACCGGGTGCACGCTGAAGCACGCGACCTCGTCGCGCCGTCAGCTCGTCGATCGAGGGGACCTCACGGCCCGGTGCAGCCAGGCCCGCCTGCCACGCCGCCACCCGCCAGCGACGGAGCTGCATCCCGACCGGCGGCGTGAGCGAACCGACCGGGCCGTGCACCATCGCCGCGTGGACCCGCCCGCCGACGAGCGCATCGACGGCGTCCAGGCTCGACGCGTGCACGGTCAGCACGTGGTGTCCGGACGAGCGCTCGACCGATGCCGCCAGCGCACCCAGCAGCGGATCGCACCCCGCCACGACCAACGATGCCGGCGATGCGCCCGGGAACAACGTGAGCGATCCGTCGGAGACCGTGCCGTCCCCGAGGTCCCACTGCTCGGCTCGCCCGGATCCGGAGGCTCCGGCGTCGGTCACCACGACATCACCGACCCGTCCCACACGGACGCTCGCCCCGTCGGCGGCTGCGGAGGTGACCGGGACGATCGGTGCGGCACCGGCGCCGAACAGCTCCTCCACCGTGACCTCCAACGCCCGGGCCACGGCGAGCGCCGCAGCGACGTTCGGCACGTGCCGGTTCGCCTCCATGGCTCCGACCAGCTGGCGTGTGAGCCCCGCCCGGTCCGCCAGCGCCTGCTGCGTCAACCCCCGGTCCTCCCGCAGAGCGCGCATCCTGTCATGCATGCCAGGAAACTAGCGGTCGCGCCTCCTCCGGAACCCCGAGTTCATCGCGGTGTTAGGTTCCCGACGACGGCTGCTCCGTGGGTGGAGCGGCCCCAGATACGGGGGAATGCACCATGGCGTCTCGAGCGACGTTCCGTTGGTTGGCAGGGATCCTCGCGCTCACGCTCGTCTTGGCTGCATGCAGCGATGACGATGACGCGAGCGGCGAGGGCTCTGACACCACCGACTCCACTGATCCGGATGACGACACCGAGATCACGCTGGTACAGCAAGGCAGCGCGCTCGAGGCGGTGAAGGACGCAGGGGTGCTCAAGTGCGGCACCCGCGACGCCCTTCCCGGCTTCGCGGTGCTGAACGAGGACGGCGACCACATCGGCTTCGACGCCGACTTCTGCCGGGTGATCGCCGCAGCCATCCTCGGCGATGCCGAAGCCGTCGACTTCGTCGACCTCGAGACCGAGGCCCGGTTCACCGCGCTGCAGTCCGGTGAGATCGACGTGCTGGTGCGCAACACCACCTGGACCGCAGGGCGCGACGGCGACGAGGGCGCGACCTTCCTCCAGCCCACGTTCTACGACGGGCAGGGGATGATGGTGGCCGACGACAGCGAGTTCGAGTCGGTCGAGGACATGGACGGCACCTCCATCTGCGTGGCGTCCGGAACGACCACCGAGGGCAACGTCGCCACCGAGTTCGCCCGCCTCGGCATCACGGTGAACGAGGTGCTCTCCTTCGCCGACGTGGCGCTCATCCAGGAGGCGTTCATCCAGGGTCGCTGCGACGGCTGGTCCTCGGACGTTTCGCAGCTCACCGGCCTTCGGTCGGAGTTCCCTGACGGGCCCGACGCACTGCGCATCCTCCCCGACGTCTTCTCCAAGGAGCCGCTCGCTCCGGCGGTGCTCGACGGCAACACGGACCTCGCCCAGGCAGTGAACTGGGCCATCTTCGCCACCGTCCAGGCCGAGGAGTTCGGCATCGACTCGACCAACGTCGAGGAGTTCCTGGAGAGCGAAGACCCCAACGTCCGGAAGTTCCTCGGTGTCGACGAGGAGGGCGGCACCTTCGACCCCGGTCTCGGGCTCCCCGCCGACTTCGCGCTCCAGGTCATCTCCCAGGTCGGCAACTACGCCGAGATCTTCGAGGAGCACCTCGCCCCGCTCGGCCTCGACCGAGGCATCAACACGCTGTGGAGCGAGGGCGGCATGCTGTACGCCCCGCCCTACCGTTGATGACCAAGGGGTGCATCGCTCCCAGGCCGTGAGCGGTACATGACCGCGCCGGCAACGACGGCGCGACCACCGATCTGGCGAGACGTCCGCTACCTGCGGGTCCTCTTCCAGGCGGTGGTCGTCGCCGTCGTCACCGGGATCGGGCTCTGGCTGTGGAACAACGTGCAGACCAACGCGCGGACCACGGGCATCCCGCTCACCCTCGGCTACCTCGACCAACCGAGCGACATCACGGTCCCGGGCAACGATCTGCGCCCCACCCAGAGCGTGCGCGACGCCATCGGCGTCGGGCTGGGCAACACCGTCCGGGTGGCACTCGCGGGAATCGTGCTGGCCACCGTCCTCGGTGTGCTGCTCGGCATCGCCCGCCTGTCGACGAACTGGCTGCTCTCCCGCCTCGCCCAGGCCTACGTCGAGGTCCTGCGCAACGTCCCGTTGCTCGCCCTCGTCATCTTCTCCTACATCGCCGTCTTCCTGCGCCTGCCCCGGCTCGAGAACGCCACCACCGTGGGCAGCGTCTTCATCGCGTCGATCCGCGGCGTCGCCATCCCGTGGTACCGGATCGAGGGCAGCAGCCTGGCGGTGGCCGCCGTGATCGTGCTCGCCCTGGCGGCTGGGTGGCTCGCGGCGAGGTGGCGACGTCGGGTGAACGAGGCCACCGGGCAGCCGGCCTACCGCTGGACCGTCGGTGTCGCCACCTTCGCCGTCGTCGTGGTCGTGGCCCAGATCGCCCTCGGATCCCCGGTGTCGCTCTCGGGACCGGCCGTCGACGGGCGCCGGATCTCCGGTGGCATCACCATGCTCCCCGAGTTCGCCGCCCTGCTCGCCGCACTGGTCACCTACACCGCCAGCCACATCGCCGAGATCGTCCGCGGCAGCATCCAAGCCGTGCCCAAGGGCCAGGTCGAGGCCGCCTCGGCCCTCGCCCTGTCGCCTTCGCAGCGGATGCGTCTCGTCGTGCTGCCCCAGGCCATGCGCATCGCGGTCCCGGCCATCGGCAACCAGTACCTCAACCTCACCAAGAACTCCTCGCTCGCCGTGGCCATCAGCTACTTCGAGCTGACGAAGGTCACGTCGGTGAGCATCGGGAACCGAGCGCCTGCGGTCCCGTCCTTCGCCGTCCTCCTCCTGCTCTACCTGATGCTCTCGCTGGCCCTCTCCGCCGTGGTCAACATCGCCAACCGTCGACTCGAGCTGGTCGAGCGATGAGCCGTCTCGAGCCAGCCACGGCGGTCGGCTGGGCGCGGGTCAACCTGTTCGCCGATCGTCGCGACACGGTCATCACGTTCGTGACCGGTGCGCTCGTGGTCGTCCTCGGCTTCCGGTTGCTCCGCTTCGTGTTCGTCACCGGTCGGTGGGACATCGTGCGGGTCAACCTCGGCCTCTACCTGTACGGCCGCTACCCCCGCGATCAGCTCTGGCGCGTCGTCGTGGCCGTCATCGTCGTGGCCTTCGTGGGTGGTGCGCTCGCCGGCATCATCGCTCGGCGCCGCGACGCGGCGGCTCGCGCCGCCGGCACCCCCACCGACGATCGCCGCTTGGGCACCCGTCTCCGCGACCTCGCCGTGCGGGTGTGGCCGCTCCTCTTGCTCGTCGTGGTCCTGCTGGCGCTCACGTCCACCATCACACCCACGCTCGTGGCCCTGGCGATGCTGGCTGCGGTCGCGGTGGGACGGGTGCTCGGTGCCGCGTGGCCCCGCCGGGTCGACGTCGTGTTCTTCGTCCTTCCGGTGCTGCTCCCGTTCGTGCTCCTGCCCTTCCTCACCGGGCCCCTCGGTTGGGACAAGTGGGGTGGCCTCATGCTCACGTTGCTCCTCGCCGCAGTGAGCATGCTGGCCAGCTTCCCGCTCGGCTTGCTCCTGGCGCTCGGCCGGCGGTCTGCACTGCCTGCGATCCGCACGATCGCCGTCGGGTTCATCGAGTTCTTCCGCGGTGTGCCCCTCGTGGTGCTGGTGCTGATGAGCGATCAGGCGCTCGGGTTCTTCTTCCCCCAGTCGATGCTTCCCGGCAAGGTCGTGCGGGCGATGGTGGTCTTCACGATCTTCACCGCCGCCTACGTCGCCGAGATCGTCCGAGGCGGGCTCCAGTCGGTGCCGCGCGGCCAGGGCGAGGCCGCGCAGGCCCTGGGCATGGCGCCGTGGCGGGTCATGGGCTGGATCGTCCTGCCCCAGGCCCTGCGCAACGTCATCCCCGCCCTCGTCGGTCAGTTCATCAGCCTGTTCAAGGACACCACGCTCGTCTTCGTGATCGGCCTGCTGGATCCGCTGACCGTGGCCGACGCCGTCACCAAGCAGCGAGACTTCGAGCTGTCGAACTTCGCTGAGTCGCTGATCTTCGCCGCCCTGCTGTTCTGGGTCGGTTCGTACACGATGTCGCGAGAGAGCCAGCGTCTCGAGCGGCGGTTGGGAGTGGGAACACGATGAGCACCACCGGGGTCAACAGCGACGCCACCCAGGTCGGTGGCACGGGCGCCGTCATGATCGAGTTGGAGGGTGTCGACAAGTTCTTCGGCGACTTCCAGGCGCTGAGCAACATCAACCTGCGGGTCGGGGTGCAGGAGGTCGTCGTCGTGTGCGGACCGTCCGGCTCGGGCAAGTCGACCATGATCCGCTGCATCAACCGCCTCGAGCAGCACGACCGCGGTCGCATCGTCATCGACGGGACCGAGCTTTCCGACGACGTCCGCAACATCCAGGCGGTCCGCCGCGAGACCGGCATGGTCTTCCAGTCGTTCAACCTGTTCCCGCACCTCACGGTGATCGACAACATCACGCTGGCGCCCAGGCAGGTGCGCAAGCTGCCCCGGGCCGAGGCCGAGGCCCGGGCCCATGAGCTGCTCGAGCGGGTGAAGATCCCCGAGCAGGCCGAGAAGTACCCCGGCCAGCTGTCGGGTGGCCAGCAGCAGCGCGTCGCCATCGCCCGGGCCCTGGCGATGCAGCCCAAGGTCATGCTCTTCGACGAGCCGACCTCCGCGCTCGACCCCGAGATGATCGGCGAGGTCCTCGAAGCGATGCGCCAGCTCGCGAACGACGGCATGACCATGATCGTGGTGACCCACGAGATGGGCTTCGCCCGCGAGGTGGCGGACCGGGTGCTGTTCATGGCCGACGGCGAGGTGGTCGAGGTCGGCACCGCCGAGCACTTCTTCACCGACCCCCGGGAAGAGCGCACCAAGCTGTTCTTGAGCCAGATCCTCTGACTCGGAGCCGCCCAGGTCGCGTCCGCCACCCGAGCTCCGGTCACCGCGGCGTCGGCGTTGCCTGGCTTCGCAGCAGCCGGTTGGCGACGACGGCGAGGATGGGGAGCTCGACGAGGGGGCCCACGACGAGGGCGACGGCGACGAGGGGTCGGTCGGGGAACGCGACCGTGGCGATGGCGAGCGCGATCGGCGAGTTCCGAGCGAGGGTGGTTATGGTGAGGGTGACCCGCTCCGGGTGGCGCAGGTGGAGCACGCGGGTGGTGGCGGTGGCGATCACGTAGGTGACGGCGAAGAACACGGCGAGCGGGCCGAGGAGGCGGAGGAAGGCGTCGGGGTTGTCGGTGACCACGCGGGCATGGGCGGCGAAGATCGCCACGATGGCCACGGCGAGCAACCCGAGCCCGACCGGCTGGGCACGCTCGAGGACGTCGTCGAGTCGAGCGTGGGCGCCGGCTCGTTCCGCGAGGAGCCGGACCACGGCTGCCACGACGAGGGGGATGCCGAGGACGATGGCGACGCTGCCCACCAGCTCGGTGAGGGGGATGTCGGCCGCGGCGCCGGTGAGGGCGGTGACGAACAGCGGGAGCAGCAGGAGCTGGAGGACCAGGTTCGGAGGCAGCAGTGACGCGGCGAGGGCGACGTTGCCGCGTGCGGTGCCGGTGAAGACGAGGTACCAGTCGGTGCAGGGGGTGACGAGCAGCATCACCAGCCCGAGGCGGAGGTCGGGGTGGCCGGTGAGCAGCAACCAGCCGAGGAGCCCGGCGAGCGCAGGCGTCCAGACGAAGTTGATGCCGAGGCTCGCGGTGGCGGCCTTCGGGTGGGGTCGGATGCCTTCGGTGAACGACCGGGCGTTGACGCTGACGAAGGTGAGCGCGAGCAGGCCGACGAGGGCGGGCACGACGAGTCGCTCCGGTGCGTCGCCGAGGTCGAAGACGAGTCCGAGGGTGGTGCCGATGGCCACGGCGGCGAGCACGACGGGCACCTGCCAGCGGGTCAAGCCCTCACCCTGGCACGCCGTCGCCCGGGCAGACGCTGGCCGATGCGGGTTAGCGTCGGCCAGCAGCAGATCGACAGGAGATGCGATGGACCTCCCACGGTTCCGTGCCGACGTGGAGGCCGAGGTGCTCGCCGAGGCCCTGGGCTCGCACGGTTGCGCGGTGATCGAGCGGCTCGTGCCCGGATCGACGATGGACGACATCGCAGACGAGCTGGCGCCATGGGTGTCGGCGACGCCCTACGGGCCCGACGACTTCTCGGGTTCGGCGACCACGCGCACCGGCGGCTTGCTGGCCAGGTCGGCGACGGTCCCCCAGCTGGTGATGCATCCCTCCATCCGCGGCGCCGCCGACCGTGTCCTCGCCCACGCCACGTCGTACCAGCTGCACCTGACCCAGCTGATCGCGATCGGTCCCGGGGAGACGGGTCAGCCCATCCACCGTGATCAGTGGGCCTTCGACTTCTTCCCCTTCCCGAAGGGCTACGAGGTCCAGTGCAACACCCTGTGGGCGATGACCGACTTCACCGAGGAGAACGGCGCCACCCGGGTCATCCCGGGCAGCAACCACTTCGAGGACAAGCAGCGCTTCACCGTGGACGACACCGTGCCGGCCGAGATGCCGAAGGGTTCGGTCCTGGTGTACACGGGCGCCCTCTACCACGGCGGCGGCGCCAACCGCTCGGAGGCAGTGCGCTGCGGCGTCAACATCACCTACAACGTGTCGTGGCTGAGGCAGGAGGAGAACCAGTACCTGTCGGTCCCGATCGAGGTGGCGCGGACCTTCGACGAGGATCTCCAGCGGCTCATGGGCTACGCCCGCGGCGCATACGCGCTCGGCTACGTCGACGATCTGCGAGACCCGATCGAGGTGCTCCGGCCGGGTGCCGGCCAAGTCGGCCTCGGGGACACGAGAGCCGAGGGAGGGGCAGCGCGATGAGCCAGCGTTCGTATGCCAGCGGTCCGGGTTCTGTCCCGCTGATCGGCCGGACCATCGGGGAGGACCTCGAGCGGACCGTCCGCCGCCATCCCGAGCACGAGGCGCTCGTCGACGTGCCCACGGCGCGACGGTGGACCTACCGCGAGCTGGACGCTGCCGTCGACGCTGTGGCGACGGCGCTGCTGCAGCGGGGGATCGCGAAGGGTGACCGCGTGGGCATCTGGTCGCCGAACTGCGCCGAGTGGGTGTTCCTGCAGTACGCGACGGCCAAGGTCGGCGCCGTGCTCGTCAACATCAACCCGGCATACCGCAGCCACGAGCTCGAGTACGTGCTCAACCAGGCCGGCATCCAGATGCTGGTGGCAGCACGGTCGTTCAAGACGAGCGACTACGCCGCGATGATGGAGGAGGTGCGGCCACGATGCGCAGCCCTGCGTGACGTGGTGCTGCTCGGCGGGCCGGACTGGGACGCGATGGCCTCGACCGCCGTCGACCGTGCCGGCCTCGACGAACGGGCGGCCACGCTGGACGTCGACGATCCCATCAACATCCAGTACACGTCGGGCACCACGGGGTTCCCGAAGGGTGCGACCCTCTCGCACCACAACATCCTCAACAACGGGTTCTTCGTCGGACACCTGCTCGGCTACACCGACGCCGACCGCGTCTGCGTGCCGGTGCCCTTCTACCACTGCTTCGGGATGGTCATGGGCAACCTCGGCGCGACGTCGAACGGGGCCACGATCGTGATCCCGGCCCCGTCCTTCGACCCGGCCGCGACGTTGCGGGCCGTGCAGGACGAGCGCTGCACGTCCCTGTACGGGGTCCCGACCATGTTCATCGCCGAGCTGGCCCTGCCCGACTTCGCCGAGTACGAGCTCTCGTCGCTGCGCACCGGGATCATGGCCGGCTCACCCTGCCCGGTCGAGGTGATGAAGCGGGTCGTGTCCGAGATGCACATGGACGAGGTCACGATCATGTACGGCATGACCGAGACCTCTCCGGTGTCGACCATGACCCGGCGGAGCGACGACCTCGACCGTCGGGTCTCCACCGTCGGCACGGTCATGCCCTACGTCGAGATCCAGATCGTCGACCCCGCCACGGGCCGCACCGTCCCCACGGGCACCCCCGGCGAGCTGTGCACGCGCGGCTACTCGGTGATGCTGGGCTACTGGGACGCAGCGGAGCAGACCGCCGATGCGATCGACGCAGCCGGGTGGATGCACACCGGGGACCTCGCCACGATGGACGACGACGGCTACGTCGCCATCGTCGGGCGGATCAAGGACATGGTGATCCGCGGCGGGGAGAACATCTACCCGCGGGAGGTCGAGGAGTACCTGTACCGACATCCCGCCATCTCCGACGTCCAGGTGATCGGGGTGCCCGACGAGCGCTACGGCGAGGAGCTCATGGCCTGGGTCACGCTCAAGCCCGGCGAGTCCCTCACGATCGAGGAGCTCCGTGCGTTCTGCGACGGTCAGCTCGCCCACCACAAGATCCCGCGCTACCTCCACGTGTGCGAGGAGTTCCCCGTGACCGTCACGGGCAAGGTCCGCAAGGTCGAGATGCGCGACCGAGCGGTCGAGATCCTGGGGCGCAGCTGACGTCCGTCACACGCACCGGTTCCGCATGGTGCCGACACCCTCGATCCACGTCTCGAGCAGGTGGCCCGGGTGGAGGGAGCGCTTCGGCTGCTGGGTGAACCCGACCCCGGCGGGGGTGCCGGTGAAGACCACATCGCCGGGGAGCAGCGGGAGCACGGACGAGAGCTCGGCGATGAGCTGGGGAACCGAGAAGATGAGGTCGGAGGTGCGGGCGTCCTGCACCACCTCGCCGTCCACGGAGCAGCCGAGGGCGAGGTCGTCCGGATCGGGGACCTCGTCGGGGGTGACGAGCCAGGGGCCCATCGGGCCGTAGCCACGTCGGGACTTCCCGAGGGAGAACTGCGCACCCGCCGCGAACTGCAGCGCCCGGTCGCTGATGTCCTGGCCGACGGTGAGGCCGGCGACGTGCGACCACGAGTCGGCCTCGTCGACGCGATCGGCGAGCGTGCCGATCACGGCGACGAGCTCGACCTCCCAGTCGACGGCATCGCCGACGATCTCGATGTCGTCGAAGGGGCCGCCGAGGGACGCGGGGAACTTCGTGAAGGTCGCGGGCACGGCCGGGACCGCCATGCCGGACTCCTCGGCGTGCGCGCGGTAGTTGAGCCCGATGGCGAACACCTGGCGCGGGCGGGGCACCGGGCAGCCCAGGTCGGCTTCGACGAGCGGGCCGGTGGCGCTCATGATGCCGGCGGCGAGGTCGAGGAAGGCGGGCCAGTCGTCGAACACGCTCATCGGGTCGGGACCGAACCGACCCCCGGTGGCCTCGGCGACGTCGGCGATGCCGTCGTCGAGCACCATTGCGGCACGTCCCTGGTGGTTGGCGAGCTTCATGAGGTGAGATCCCTTCGGATGAGGCCTTCGTAGACGTCGACGTAGCGTCGCACCATCTCGGCGCGGTCGAAGCGCTGCCGCGCCGAGGCACGGATCCGGGGACGGTCGAGCGAGCCGACCGCGTCGACCGCGGCGACGGCGTCGTCGACGCTGCCGGTGAGGAACCCGTCGACCCCGTGGTCGATGAGCTCGCCCATCGACCCGCGGTCGTGCGCGATGACCGGTGTCCCGCAGGCCAGCGCCTCGGCGACGCTGAACCCGAAGGGCTCGTCGAACCCGATGAGGTGGAGCAGGGCGTGCGCGCTCCCGAGGACCTCGGATCGGCGGGTGGCATCGACGGGTCCCAGGTAGCGGACGGTGTCGTCGTCGAGGTGGGGGACGACCTGGTCCCGGAAGTAGTCCTCGTCCTGCACGATGCCGGCGATGTCGAGGCGACGTCCCGTCCGCTGGGCGACGGCGATCGCCTGGGCGGTGCCCTTGTCGGGGTGGATGCGCCCGAAGAACAGGAGGTGGTCGCCCGGTGCCGGATGGAGGTCGAAGGCGTCGATGTCGATGCCGTGGTGGATGGTGGCGGCGTAGCTCAGTCGGGGGTGGCGGTCGGCGTCGCTGATCGCCACGTAGGCAGTGGTGGCGTCGTAGCGCTCGTACACCGGGACGATGGCGGGCGACGAGAACCCGTGGATGGTCGTCACGACGGGCGTGTCCACCAGCGCGCTGTAGGTCAGCGGGAGGAAGTCGAAGCCGTTGTGGATGACGTCGAAGTCGTCGGCGCGCTCGAAGGCGGCCGCGATGTGCATGCACTCGGCGACCTTCGGGTCGATGGCGTCGTCCTCGGACCAGCCGGCGGGCGATGTCGCGTGCAGGGTGGCGTCGGTGACCGAGTCGCCGGTGGCGAAGAGGGTCACGTCGTGCCCGAGTGCGACGAGGCCTTCGGCCAGCAGGGAGGCGAACAGCTCCCACGGTCCGTAGTGGACGGGCGGGGTGCGCCACGCGATCGGCGCGAGCACCGCGATCCGCAGCGGAGACGACGTGCTCCCTGGAGGTGAGGCGATGGTCGAGCGTACCCACGAGGCGTCCGGCAGCGATCGGCGTAGGCTCGGACCATCCCTCCTTGGGGGAGTCGCCATGCTTGGGTCCCGACGGCCCGCGACGGTCCGTCACCCTCCGCAGGCCCGACGCCTCGCCTGAGCCGACCATCGGAGCGCTCGTGCCAGGCCCCTTCCTCCCAGAACCGTCCCCGTCCGCGCCGGCGCGCACGTTCGGCATGCTCGGGACCTTCCCTCCGACCGCCTGTGGCATCGCCACCTTCTCCGCCGCGCTGTCGGCCGGGTTGATCGCCGAGGGCCACTCCGTCGACGTGGTCCGAGTCTCGGCCCGACCGGGCCTCGACGATCCGCTGGTCCTGGCATCGATGAGCGGTCCAGCCGGTCCGTGGGGCACCGGCGCGGAGGTCCTCGATCGCACGGACGTCGCCATCGTCCAGCACGAGTACGGCATCTACCCGGGGCCGGACGGTGACGAGCTCCTCGACGTGGTGGCGCGGTTGGACGTCCCGACGATCGTGGTGGCCCACACCGTGCGCACGACGCCGACGCCGGGTCAGCGGCGCGTGCTCACCGAGCTGTGCGAGTCCGCCGGTGCGGTCGTGGTCATGACCCGCAGTGGGCAGGACCGCTTGATCGAGGGCTTCGGCGTCGATGCCTCCAAGGTCCACGTCATCGCCCACGGCGCGGCGACCCCGCACGCGGCCGATGCTCCTGATCGCAGGCGAGGTCGGCCCCGCCTGCTGACGTGGGGCCTCCTCGGTCCGGGCAAGGGCATCGAGTGGGCGATCGATGCACTCGGCGAGCTGGGGGAGATGCACCCGTTCCCGGAGTACCTCGTCGCCGGCGCCACCCACCCGAAGGTGAAGGAGCGGTCCGGTGAGGAGTACCGCAACATGCTGATCGAGCGGGCGTGGGCCTCCGGCGTGGCACCTCACGTGTCCTTCGACGACGCCTATCGCGACCTGCCGGCGCTGACCGAGCTGATCACCTCCGCCGACCTCGTCGTCCTCCCGTACGACTCCGAGGAGCAGGTCACCTCCGGCGTGCTCGTCGACGCGGTCGCTGCGGGTCGTCCCGTCGTGTCGACGGCGTTCCCCCACGCCACCGAGCTGCTCGGGACGGGCGCCGGGATCGTGGTGCCCCAGCGTGACCCTGCCGCGCTCGCGTCGGCCATCCGGGCGGTGCTGACCGACCCGGACCTGGCCGGCGACATGGCGGCCGAAGCCCGACGCCTCGCCCCCGGCCTCTCCTGGCCGGCGGTCGCCTCGCAGTACGCGTCGCTCGCCGACGGCCTCGTCGCCAGTCGCCGGGGTGCAACCCGATGACCGTCGTCGCCCCGTCGCTCCTGCTGCCGCACCCGCGCTTCGACCACCTCTTGGACCTGAGCGATGAGATCGGCACCTTCGAGCACGCCGAGTACGTCCGACCCCGTCGCGACCACGGCTACTGCACCGACGACATGGCGCGGGTCCTCATGGTCGTCGTCCGCGAACCGTCGCCGGCACCCGCCGTGCGAGGGCTCGGGAGGACCGCCATGCGGTTCCTGGTCGGCGCACAGGGGCTGGGCGGCAAGATCCGCAACCGGCGCGACGCACAGGGCCGCTGGCGCGACCGTCCCGGCGTGGAGGACTGCTGGGGTCGCAGCGTCGCGGCCTTCGGGACGGCTGCGAACCACAGCGACGACGAGTGGATGCGCCAGATGGGCATGGCGTCGTTCGGTCACGCGGTGCAGCAGCGGTCCGGGCACTTCCACGCGATGGCCTTCGCCGGCATCGGAGCGGCCGAGGTGCTGCAGGTGAACCCGCAGCACGACGGCGCTCGGGCGCTGCTGCGCGACGTCGTCGATGCCATCGGCGCTCCGACGCGTGACCCGGCGTGGCCGTGGGCCGCGCCCCGGCTGTCGTACGCGAACGCCACGGTGGCCGAGGCCCTGCTCGCCGCCGGGCATGCGCTGCACCGGCCCGACGTGGTGGCGCACGGCTGCGCCCTGCTGGGCTGGCTCCTGGAACGGGAGACCGTCGACGGGCACCTCTCGCCGACGCCGGTCGGTGGGTCCGGGCCCGGCGACCTCGCACCGGGGTTCGACCAGCAGCCCATCGAGGCGGCGGCCATGGCCGATGCCTGTGCACGAGCCGAGGCGATCACCGGCGACCAGAAGTGGGGTCGAGGTGTCGACCTCGCCATCGGCTGGTTCCTCGGCGACAACGACGTCGGTGCCGTGATGTACGACGCCGAGACCGGGGGCAGCTACGACGGGCTCCACGCCACAGGCCCCAACCGCAACCAGGGCGCCGAGTCCACCATCGCGCTCGTCTCCACCCTGCAGCTCGCCCACCGCCGCCTGTCGGCGACGCGATGACGCGGGACCTGGCGGTTCGTCAGCCGCTCCGCCTGCACGCTGACCCCACGCGAGTCATCGCCAAGCTCTTCGTGCCCGGGCACCCCGAGCCCCGCAGCGGGCGGCAGGTCTCCGACTCGGTGAGCCACGTGCTCGCCCTCGACGACCAGAGCGTCTCCGACGGGGTGGCCGAGCTCCTCGACCGGTTCGGCCACCGCCACCGTGAGCTCACGACCACGTTCCAGCGACACGCAGACCGGATCGCCAACCGCATCCCCGAAGGCACGGACCTCACCGTCGAGCGCCGGGTGCTGCTCGGTGCGGCGTTCACCCACGAGTACAGCGTCGAGGCCGCCGCCCTCTGCAACCCGTCGCTGGTCCCGGCGCCGGACCAGGCCGGTGCCCGGCCCGGCAGCCTCGACCTCGTCATGAGCACCCGGGGGATCGGCGAAGGTCACCGCTCCTCGATCGGCTTCCGTGCGGCATCGGTCGACGAGCAGGGACAGGTGTCCCTCGAACCGGCAGGAAGCTACGCCGAGACCGGCGCGGTGTCGTCGGCCACCCTCCACGCCGACGCGTTCCGAGGCATGGCCCGACGCATCCGTGACGACGTGGAGGCCACCAGCTGGGTCCTCGAGGCGCTGGGGGACGAGTTCACACCGTCGCAGCTCGACAGCCGGCTGGCCCAGCTCGAGGAGCAAGACGACACCCGACCCGGCGTGGCCGAGACCGTCCGTCGCCTCCGGGCCCTTGCTGCCCGGGCGTACTGCGTCGAGTTCGACCCGGCGACCCGGCTCGACGAGCGGGTGCTCCACCCCGTGGCCCGGGCGGAGGTGAACGGCATGGAGGACGCCCGCTTCGTCCGGTTCGAGGACGGCGACCACGCCGTCTACCGGGCGACCTACACCGCCTACGACGGGCGCGACATCTCCCAGCAGCTGCTCGAGACCAGCGACTTCTGCACGTTCGAGATGTCCCCGCTCCAGGGGCCGGCGGCCAGCAACAAGGGACTGGCGCTGTTCCCGCGCCGCATCGGTGGCCGCTTCGCCGCCTTGTCCCGCCACGACGGCACCAGCAACGCGGTCGCGCTGACCGACGACATCCGCCACTGGCCCACCTCGTCTCCGCTGGTCGGCGAGCCGAACCTCTGGAGCTCGATCCAGGTCGGGAACTGCGGTCCCCCCATCGAGACCGAGGCCGGCTGGTTGGTGCTCACGCATGGCGTCGGACCCATGCGCACGTACTCGATCGGCGCCTGCCTGCTCGACCTCGACGACCCGACCAGGATGATCGGCGAGCTCGCCGAGCCCCTCCTGAGCCCCGCGCCGGACGAGCAGGAGGGCTACGTACCCAACGTCGTCTACTCCTGCGGCGCGGTCCGCCACGGACCGAACCTCGTCATCCCCTACGGGATCGGCGATGCCTCCATCGGCTTCGCCACGGCGAGCATCGACGCCGTCCTCGCGGCGATGACCGGCCCGAGCGGGACCGACCGGTCCCGTCGGTGACGGATGCCCGGGGTGAGGTGCCTGAGGCCGGGTAGGGAACAGCTGTCGCCCAGCCGGGCGACCCAGCCACAACCGAACGGATCCGGATGCCGAGAAGCTTCCAGCGGGGCGGCAGTCCAGTCGATGCCTTCGTGACCTGCTTCGACGCTCAGGTGTTCGCCGTGTCGGCGTGCCGCCGGGCCTTCGTGAGCTGGATGCGCTGCGCCGACGTCGACAGCGGAGCGGTCGACGACCTCGAGGTCGTCTTCAGCGAGCTGGCTGCCAACGCCGTCGCGGCCTCACCGAGCACGTCCGACGACGTCCGGGTCCGCGCCCGGCTCGACGACGGCGTGCTGGTCCTCGAGGTCTCCAACCGCACGGAGCCCGACGACCACCCCCCGGTCTCCTTCCCGGACCTGGATGACACCCTGCGCCAGCAGGGTCGAGGCCTCCTGATCGCACGAGCCTTCGTCGACTCCGTGCGCATGGAGACCCAGCTGCCGGACCGCTTCATGGTGCGCTGCTGCCGCCGTCTCGCACCGGCCGGGTGACCGGAGCGACGGGGTCGACGTCGCCGCCCGCCGGGTAAGGGCCAATCCATGAACCTTGTCGTGCTCGGTGCCGGCGGCGACCTCATGTCCCGCTACCTCCTCCCCGCCCTGGTGGAGCTGGAGGAGGCGAAACGCCTTCCCGAGGACCTCGAGGTCGTCGGCATCGCTCGTGACGGGCTCGACGACGACGGCTTCCGCGACCGCATGGCCGAGGCCGCCGACGAGCACGGCGAGGGGGAGCTCCCGGAGTCGCTGCGCCGCCGCCTCCGGTACCTCGACGGGGATGCCACGGACCCGGAGCTGCTGGGCGAGGCCGTCGGTGACGGCCCTGCCGTCGTGTACCTGGCGCTGCCTCCGTCGGCGTTCGAGGACGTGCTCGAGGGGCTGTCCGAGGTGGGCCTCGCCGACGGGTCACGGGTCGTGATGGAGAAGCCCTTCGGGGACGGTGTGGCGTCGGCTGAACGCCTCAACGCCATGCTGCACGAGGTCGTGCCCGAAGCGGGCGCCTTCCGGGTCGACCACTTCCTCGGTCACCAGACGGTCCAGAACGTGCTCGGCCTGCGCTTCGCCAACCCGCTGTTCGAGGCCGTGTGGGCTGCCACCCACGTGTCGAGGGTGGACATCGTCTGGGACGAGACGCTGACCGTGGAGGGGCGGGCCGGCTTCTACGACGACACCGGTGCGCTGCGGGACATGGTGCAGAACCACCTGCTGCAGCTGCTGTGCCTGGTCGCCATGGAGCCCCCGGAGTCGCTCGATCCGGACGACGTGCGCGACCGGAAGGTCGACGTGCTGCGAGCCATCCGCACCCCCGATCCGAGCGACGCCGCCGATCACTCGGTGCGGGGCCGCTACGGCGCCGGGAAGATCGGCGACCGGGACGTGCCCGCCTACGCCGACGAGGAGGGTGTCGACGCCGACAGGGAGACCGAGACCTTCGCCGAGGTGCGCTTCTTCATCGACAACCCCCGCTGGAGCGGCGTGCCCTTCGTGCTGCGGACGGGCAAGGCGCTGCAGGCCGACCGCCACGACGTGACGCTGCACTTCCATCCCGTGGCCCACTCACCGTTCGGCGACGGGGCCGACGCAGCGCAGCACCTCCGACTCGGCATCGAACCCGACGAGATCGACCTCGCCGTCGCGCTGAACGGGCCCGGCGACCCGACCGTGATCGAGGACGGGACGCTCGGCTGCGAGCTCGCCCCCGCCGAGCTCGGCGCCTACGCCACCGTGCTGGCCGCAGTGCTCGAAGGCGATCAGCTGCTGTCGATCAGAGCCGACGAGGCCGAGGAGGCGTGGCGGATCGTCGCACCGGTCATCGAGGCGTGGGAGGGTGGCCTGGTGCCTCTCGTCGAGTACGCCGCCGGCAGCGACGGCCCGCCCGGTCTGCTCGGGGACGGTGACGGGTGAGGATCGTCACCCACGGCTTCCTGTGGCTGTTCCTGTACGTCGTCCTGGCGGTCGCCCCGCTCTTCTTCGCGTTCGCCGGGGACACCCCGGAGAGCAGGGGGTTCTGGACCGAGCTGTCGGTCGGCCTCGGGTTCATCGGCCTCGCCGTGCTCGGCCTCCAGTTCGCGGTGACGGCCCGCTCCAACGGCGTCGACGCCCCCTACGGGCTCGACATCGTCTTGAAGTTCCACAAGGAGATGTCGTTCGTCGGCTTCGCCTTCGTGCTCATCCACCCCCTGATGCTCTTCGTGTCCGGCGCGGCCGACTGGGCGTTGCTGAACGTCGTGGACGCGCCGTGGCGGGCCCGGTTCGGTGTGGCGTCGGTCGTGGCGCTCGTGCTGATCATCGTCACGTCGCTCTGGAAGGAGCGGCTGCGGCTGCGCTACGAGGTGTGGCGCCTCCTGCACGGCGTGCTCGCCGTGGTCGTGGTCGTGACGGCGCTCGCGCACGTCCAGCTCGTCGGCCACTACGTGAGCGGACCGTGGCGTCAGGCCCTGTGGGCGGTGATGTCGCTGTCGGTCGTGTCGCTGCTGATCTGGGTGCGCGTGGTGAAGCCGTTCCTGATCCTGCGTCGGCCGTGGGTGGTCGAGCAGGTCGTGGCTCGCGAGGGCGACACCAGCTCCCTCGTGCTCCGGCCCGACGGCCACGACGGCATGCGCTTCCAGCCGGGCCAGTTCGCCTGGATCACCGTCGGGCGCTCGCCGATGCGGATCACCGAGCACCCCTTCTCGTTCTCCTCCAGCGCCGAGGACCCGCAGCGCGTCGAGTTCACGATCAAGGCCCTCGGTGACTTCACCGGCACCGTCGCCGACATCGAGCCAGGAACCGACGTGTACCTCGACGGTCCCTACGGCGTCTTCACCTACGAGCGGAACGAGGCGCCGGGCTTCGCCTTCATCGCCGGCGGCATCGGGATCACCCCGGCCCTGTCGATGGTGCGGACGTTGGCCGACCGGGGCGACCGCCGTCCGCTGTGGCTCGTCTACGCCAACGGCGAGTGGGACGAGGTCACGTTCCGGGACGAGCTCGAGGAGCTGCAGCAGCGCTGCGATCTGCGCGTGCTGCACGTGCTGACCGACCCGCCGCCGGGCTGGGACGGGGCGGAGGGCTTCGTGACCGAGGAGCTGCTCGACGCCCACCTGCCCCCGGAGGGGCGGGGACGCCTGGAGTACTTCATCTGTGGTCCCGGGCCCATGATGGACGCAGCAACGGAAGCGCTCGAGAGCCTCGGCATCGACGTCGACCGCATCCACAGCGAGCGCTTCGACTTCATCTAGGCCGACGATGGGAAGGAAGGCAACATGCGGCAGCGTCTGACGACCTGGGTGGTGATCGGACTGATGGCCCTCCTGGTCCTCGCCGCCGTCTTCTTCGCGCTCATCCAGTCATGAGCGCCGGGGAACAGGATCGCCGGCCGGCGGGTTGGGAGGGGCATGCAGCTCGAGCTCACCGATGACGCCGCCGACCTCCTCACCAAGCGGGGCGGGACCCTGGTCATCGACCTCATCCGCCCCACCGGTTGAGGCAAGGTCGCAGAGGTGGCGGTCGCCACCCAGACCAAGGGACGCAACCTCGCGCCCTACCTCCGGCTGCGCCGTGACGACCTCGAGGTCCTCGTCGCGAAGGACCTCGTGACGCTGGCGCCGACGCTGCGAGTCTCCACGCGGCGATGGGTCACCAAGGGCTTCGAGGTGGACTTCCCGGGGGCCCCCGCCTGCCAGATCTGAACGGGAGGCTCGTCACATCGATGAGAGTCGATATGCTCCCGACGTGACCGAGCAGGAGACCCAGCAACCGCTCACGGCCGAGAGCGCCGACGGCAGCGAGGTGTTCCCCGACGCGGACGCCGACGGTGCCGGCCTCGGCGTCTTCGGGCGCTACCTGACGATCTGGGTCGGCGTCGCCATCGCCGCCGGTGTGGCGCTCGGCCAGGCCGTGCCTGCCGTCCCCGAGACGCTGGCTCGCTACGAGTACGCGTCGGTGTCGGCGCCGGTGGCCGTGCTGATCTGGGCGATGATCTTCCCGATGATGGTCCAGGTCGACTTCGGGGCCGTCGTGGGCGTGCGGCGAGAGCCCCGGGGACTCGTCGTGACCAGCGCGATCAACTGGCTGGTGAAGCCGTTCACCATGTACGCCATCGCGTGGTTCTTCCTCCTCGTGGTGTTCTCCCGCTTCATCGAGGAGCCCCTCGCCCGTGAGTACCTGGCCGGCGCCATCCTCCTCGGAGCGGCACCGTGCACGGCGATGGTCTTCGTCTGGAGCTACCTCACGAGAGGCGACCCGGGCTACACGCTGGTCCAGGTCGCGGTGAACGACCTGATCATGCTGGTGGCCTTCGCGCCCATCGTCGTGTTCCTGCTCGGGGTCTCCGACATCTCGGTCCCGTGGGACACCGTCCTGCTGTCGGTGGGGCTCTACATCGTGATCCCCCTCGCCGCCGGCTACGCGACCAGGGTCGCCCTGATCCGCCGGCGGGGCGGCGAGTGGTTCGACCAGGTGTTCCTGAGGCGCATCAGCTCGGTCACCCCCGCAGGGCTCATCGTCACCCTCGTCGTGCTGTTCGCGTTCCAGGGTGACGTCATCCTCGACAACCCCTTCCACATCGCGCTCATCGCGGTCCCGCTCACCATCCAGACCGTGTTCATCTTCTTCCTCGCCTACGGCATCTTCCGGCGCATGAAGATCCGCCACTCGGTCGCCGCGCCGGGTTCGCTCATCGGGGCCAGCAACTTCTTCGAGCTCGCCGTGGCCGCGGCCATCGCGCTGTTCGGCCTGCAGTCCGGCGCTGCCCTCGCCACCGTCGTCGGTGTGCTCGTCGAGGTGCCGGTCATGCTCGCCCTCGTGCGGTACGCCAATGCAACGCGACACCACTTCCCCGAGACCGTTCCTGCGTGACGGAACCGGGCCATGGACCGACGACATCGAGGTGCCCGGCGGGGCTCGGTCCTCTGAAGGGCAGCGCGAAACGCCGCTTGTTGGTGAGGTACCCCGGTCACTAGACCTTAGGCATGCCTTACATCTCTCGGTGGCTCTCCGCCGTCCTGGTTTCGCTCCTCCTCCTGACCACTGCGTGCGGTGATGACGATGCCGCCCCGCCCCGAGCGGAGGGCGCGCCGGCGGCACAGGCGGAAGCCGGGTCCCGGAGCGTGGAGCACGCGATGGGCACGACCGAGGTGCCCGAGTCGCCGGAGCGGGTCGTGGTGTTGGACTCCTCGTTCCTCGATGCCGCGCTCGCGCTCGACGTGGTGCCCGTGGGGGCGACCGAGGCCGAGCTCGGTGCCGGCATGCCGGCCTACCTCGCCGACCGGGTCGCCGACATCGAAGTGGTCGGTCTGACCAACGAACCCAACATCGAAGCCATCGCGGCGCTGCGACCGGACCTGATCCTGGGAGCCAAGGTCCGCCACGAGGCGTTCTACGACCAGCTCGCCGAGGTCGCGCCCACCGTGTTCACCGAATCGTCCGGCACCAACTGGAAGGACGGCTTCACCGTGACGGCCGACGCCCTCGGCCGCGTCGGGGAAGGCGAGGACTTCCTCGACGAGTACGCCGCGCGAGCCGACGACCTGGGCGAGCGGATCGGTGCCGAGGGCACGCACCTGTCGATGGTGCGGTTCCTGCTGCCGGACGAGATCCGGGTGTACGGCCCCGAGACGTTCTCCGGGACCGTCCTCGCCGATGTCGGCTTCGACCTCGGCGATCACGACTGGGACGAGTACTCGATGGCGTACCTCAGCCCGGAGCAGCTGGCCCTGGCCGACGCCGAGGTGGTGTTCGCCACCTCCTACGGCGGCCGAGACACCGAGACGTTCCGGAGCGCGTTCAGCAGCATCGAACCCCTGTGGGACTCCGTCCCCGCGGTGGCCGACGGCCGCCAGCACTGGGTCGACGACGACACCTGGATGCTCGGCATCGGCCCGCTCGGCGCCGCGCTGATCCTCGACGACCTCGAGGCGACGCTCGCCGCCTGAGCCGGACCCTTCTCCACACACCCGATCACCGAGGACGAACCGAACCATGCGCAGCCTGCACCGCACCCTGTTGCTCCCCCTGCTCACCCTGAGCCTCGTCGCCGCTGCCTGCGGCAACGACGACGACGCCAGCGACACCAGCTCGCCGGCTCCCGTCGCGGAGGCGACTTCGACGTCGGCGTTCCCCGTCACGATCGAGCACGCGCTCGGCACCACCGAGATCCCCGAGGCGCCCGAGCGCGTCGTGACGTGGGGTTGGGGCAGCACCGACGCCGCCATCGCCCTCGGCGTCGTGCCCGTGGCCATGCCGCACCAGGCCTACGGCGGCGACGAGGAAGGCGTGCTGCCGTGGGTGCGCGAGCGGATCGAGGCCGAGGGCCTCGAGATGCCCGAGGTCCTTCCCGACTCCCAGGAAGCGCCGATCGAGGCGATCGCCGCGGCGCGACCCGACCTGATCATCGCCGTCTACTCGGGCATCACCGAAGCCGAGTACGAGCTGCTGTCCCAGATCGCACCCACGGTCGCCTACCCCGAGCAGGCCTGGTCGACCCCGTGGCGTGACACCATCGAGATCGTCGGCGAGGCGCTCGGCCGTCCCGACGAGGCCGATGCGCTGCTGGCCGACATCGACGCCGAGATCGCGGCGAAGGGCGAGGAGCACCCGGAGCTGGCGGGCAAGACCGTCGCCATGGTGTGGGCCACGCCGGACACCTTCTACGTCTACAAGCCCGACGATGCCCGGGTGGAGTTCACGCTCGACCTGGGGTTGGAGAGCGCGCCGAGCGTCGAGGAGCTCGCCGACGGGGACGAGACCTTCTACTACACGCTCAGCCTCGAGCGGCTCGGCGACCTGACCAGCGACGTGCTCGTCAGCTACGCCGACACGGAGGAATCGTCCCAGACCTTCCTGTCGTCGCCCGCCGCGCAGACGATGCCCCAGGTCCGGGCCGGGACGGTCGCCGAGGTCATCGGCACCGAGTTCATCGCTGCCGTGTCGCCCCCGACGGCGCTGTCGCTCACGTGGGGCCTGGACGAGTACGTCGAGATCCTCGCCGCCGCCGCCCAGGCTGCGGACGGAGCCTGAGCGGCTCGTCGCTCCCACGACCGTGGCCGTCACCCTCGAGCCCAGGACCGACGACGACACCCTGTCGCCGCGCGCCGCCCCGCAGCGGACGCGGGCCGTCGTCGGCCGAGGCGTGCTGTCGAGCGGCTGGGCCAAGGGCGGCGGCGTCGGGGTCGCCGTGGGCGTGCTCGTCGTCGTTGCGTTCGCGTCGGTGGCCTACGGCTCCAAGACGATCGACCTCGGCACCGTGGTCGATGCGTTCGTCGCCTACGACGGGACGAACAACGATCACCTCATCATCCGCAGCCTGCGCGTGCCGCGCACGCTCGTCGGCCTCGGGGTGGGGGCTGCGCTCGGTCTCGCAGGGGCGGTGATGCAGGGCGTCACCCGCAACCCACTCGCCGACCCGGGCATCTTCGGGGTCGAGGCCGGAGCTGCCCTCGCCGTGGTCGTCGGGATCTACGTGTTCGGCGTCGGGTCGCTCACCGGCTACGTGTGGTTCGCCTTCGCCGGTGCCGGCGTGGCGAGCGTGGTCGTGTACGGGCTCGGCTCCCTCGGTCGCGGCGGTGCGACACCGGTGAAGCTGGCCCTGGCCGGTGCGGCGATGGCGGCGCTGCTGTCGTCGCTGACGTCTGCGGTCCTCATCATCGACATCGCCACGCTCGACCAGTTCCGGTTCTGGGCGGTCGGTTCGCTGGCCGGCCGCGATGGCCAGGTGGTGCGCCAGGTGGCGCCCTTCCTCACCGTCGGCGTGCTGCTCGCGCTCGCCTCGGGACGGGGTCTGAACACCCTGGCCCTCGGCGACGACGTGGCCCGCTCGCTCGGGCAGCGCGTCCACCTGGCCCGGGCGACGTCGGGTCTGGCCGTCATCGTCTGCTCGGGCGCCGCCGTGGCTGCCGCCGGACCGGTCGGCTTCATCGGTCTGACCATCCCGCACGTCGCTCGTGCGATCAGCGGGCCCGACTACCGCTGGGTGCTGCCGTGGTCGATCGTCCTCGGTCCGATCCTGCTCCTGGGCGCCGACATCGTCGGTCGCGTCGTCGCCCGGCCGGGCGAGCTGCAGGTCGGCATCGTGACCGCGTTCATCGGAGCACCGTTCTTCATCGCACTGGTCCGCCGCCGCAAGCTGGCCGAGCTGTGAGCCTCGGGACGCAGGCGCGCCCGGCCGAGACCGAGGCGGTCGGCACCTCGTCACGACGGGCACGCCGGGACGGCAACGGTCTCGTCGTGGTCCGGAGCCGCCGGCTGGGCGTGTCCACGCGGGTCCACCGGCGCAGCGTCGTCGTGTCCCTCGCCCTCGCCGCCGCGACCTTCGCCGTCCTGTGCTGGTCGCTCGCCGTCGGTGACTTCCCGATCCCGATCGGCGACGTCCTCGCCGCCCTCGTCGGTGCCGGCTCCGACGACGCCGACTTCATCGTGCGCACCCTGCGCCTGCCGCGAGGTCTGACCGCCGTGCTCGTCGGTGCCGCCTTCGGGCTGTCGGGGGCCATCTTCCAGCGCATCGCCCGCAACCCGCTGGCCAGCCCCGACATCATCGGCATCAACGCGGGTGCCGCGGCGGCTGCCGTCTTCGTGATCGTCGTGGTCAGCGGCACGTCAGCCCAGGTCACCGCCGGTGCGCTGGCCGGCGCCACGGCGACGGCGCTGGCCATCTACCTCCTGGCGTACCGCAAGGGCGTCACCGGCTACCGGTTGGTGCTGGTGGGCATCGGCGTGACCGCCATGCTCAGCTCCGTCACCAGCTTCCTGCTGACCCGGGCCCAGATCTACGACGCCCAGCGGGCCACCATCTGGCTCACCGGGAGCCTCAACGGCCGGAGCTGGGACCACGTCCGACCGGTGACCGCCGCGCTGCTGGTGCTCGTCCCGGTCTCGGTCGCGCTGGCCCGCCACCTCCGGGTCCTCGAGGTCGGCGACGACACGGCGCGCGGCCTCGGCGTGCGGATCGAGCGATCGCGCGGTGCGCTGCTGCTGGTGGGTGTCGCGCTGGCTGCGGTGAGCACGGCATCTGCTGGCCCGATCGCGTTCGTCGCGCTCGTGGCGCCCCAGATCGCCCGGCGTCTCACCGGCGGCCGCACGCTCGCCCTGGTGCCCGCCGCGCTCTGCGGTGCGCTGCTGCTCGTGTCCGCCGACCTGCTGGCCCGCCGCCTCTTCGCGCCGAGCGAGCTGCCGGTCGGGGTCTTCACGGCGATCCTCGGCGCTCCCTACCTGCTCTACCTGCTCGCCCGAGCCAACCGCATCGGATCCGGAGGCTGACATGGACCACCACCAGGACCCACGGGGCGAGAGGCGCGGGAGCGACCTGCGCGCCGATGGCCTGTCGCTGGCCTACGACGACCGGGTGATCTCCGAGGGCCTGTCCCTCCGGATCCCCGACGGACGCATCACGGTCATCGTCGGCGCCAACGCCTGCGGGAAGTCCACCCTGCTGCGGGGGCTCGCCCGGCTGCTCAGGCCCCGCGCCGGCAGCGTGCTCCTCGACGGCAGCGACATCCACCGGCTGCCCACGAAGGAGGTGGCGACCCGTCTCGGCATCCTGCCCCAGCAACCCATCGCCCCCGAGGGCATCACCGTGTCCGACCTCGTCGCCCGTGGTCGCAACCCCCACCAGCGCTTCTTCCGGCAGTGGTCCGATGCGGATGAGGACGCCGTCGAGCGAGCCCTGTGCGCCACCCGCACCGACGACCTGGCCGATCGGTGCGTCGACGAGCTGTCGGGCGGGCAGCGCCAGCGGGTCTGGATCGCCCTCGCCCTGGCCCAGGACACCCCGCTCATGCTCCTCGACGAGCCCACCACCTTCCTCGACCTCGCCCACCAGATCGAGGTGCTCGACCTGCTCGCCGAGCTCAACGACTGCGACGGTCGCACCATCGTGCTGGTCCTGCACGACCTGAACCTGGCGTGTCGCTACGCCGACCACCTGGTGGCCATGAAGGACGGCCAGATCGTCGCCGAGGGCGCCCCGGGGTCGGTCGTGACGCGGGACCTCCTCGCCGCCGTCTTCGGCCTCGATGCCGAGGTCGTCGCAGACCCTGTCACCGGCACCCCGCTCGTCGTCCCGATCCCGGCGCGAGCTCGCCGGCGCCGCCACGCTGCCGAGCCCGTGGACGAACCAGCGGTCCACGCGCCGCTGGTGGACGTCGGCACGAGTGCCTCCAACGGGCACGCCCGGTCGCTCGGGGAGCGGGCATGAGCACGGCGCCCACCGACCAGCGCTCCCTTCGCCTCGAGCCGGTGCTGTCCGCCCCGACGCTCGACGGGTGGCTCGCCACCCACCTGGCCGCTCGCTTCGACCGCTGGGAGGAGGAGGCCGCGCTGACCGAGCCGGCCCAGGTCGTGCCGCTCCCCGAGCTGTTGGCCGACGATGCTGCGGTCCTGCGGTCGATCCACACCCGCCTGACGGCTGACGGCACCCCCGCACCGGCGGCAGCGTCGTACCTGGCCGACTGGTTCGCCGGGATGGTCGCAGGGACGGTCGGATACTCCCTGGCCACGGCCGGAGCCGGCCTCCTGGTCGACGGAGCGGACCTCGGGTTCCACCTGCACCCGGACGGGTGGCCGATCCGCCTCGACCTCCAGGCGGCCGCGCTGGTGCTGGCGGACCACCCGTGGGCGGCGTCCGTGCGCACCGAGGTCGTCGGCTCGGCGGCCGAGCTGCTCGAGCGCACGGTGCAGCGCCTCGTCGACGCCACCGCGCCGATCATCCACGCCCTGCACGGCACGGCGCGGGTCGGCCTCGCCGGGCTGTGGAACGAGGTCGGCGACGCCCTCGGCGCCACGCTGGCCTTCCAGCGCGACGTGGAGGCGACGCCGTCCATGGTCGCCGTGCTGGCCGCAGCGGTGGGCGTGGCTGGCGCCCCCTGGAAGGCCCGGCCCCGGCTGGAGCACATCGACTCCGAGGCGCTCGGCCGCGTGCACGTGGCCCAGAAGGGTGGGTGCTGCCTCGCGTACACCCGCCCCCGCACCGACGTCCCCACCGCCGACGATCCCGGCCTCGCCCCCTACCGCCGCGCCTACCTGGCTCGCTTCCCGGTCGATCCGGACGCCCCCCGCTACTGCTCCACCTGCTCGTTCCGGGATCCCGCCGACACCGACGCCCGCCAGGTGTTCTGGCACGAGCACCACGCATAGACCCCGACACGAAGGACAACACCAGCCGTCCTGGTCACGAGCGTGATCGTGCCGCGGCCTGCTCGCTCACGTCTCGCCCCGAGCGACCTTCTGCTGGTACGCCTCGGCATCGATGGTGCCGCCCTCGGCCTCGGCGCGACCCCGGAACCGATCGGGCAGCACGTCCTGCAGGAGGTCGATGCGCTTCCACTCGGCCAGGGGGACGTTGCCCTGCTCGTCGGGCAGGTGGTGGGTCGCCTCCGAGGACGCCTGCTTCGTGATGTAGCGAGGGCAGTTGATGAAGGACTGCGTGACCGTGGCCCGCACCACCAGGTCGGCCCCTGGGTAGCTGTCGAGGAGGGGGCCCTCGGTCACCAGCGTGGCGTCGGCGTGCACCCGGACGCGGTGCGGGGTCTCGAAGTCGATGAAGAGCAGGCCGATGCGGCCCTGGCCTGCGATGTTGCCCATCGAGAGGTACATGCCGTTGCCGTCGTAGCTCGGGAACACGAGCGTGGTGGCGTCCACGACGCGCACGAAGCCCGGCGCCCCGCCCTTGTGCGACACCGTCGGCTGGCCCTCGGCGTCGACCGTGCTGAGGAAGAAGAAGGCGCGCCCTTCGATGAACGCCTTCGCGGCGTCGTCGATCTCCGGCAGGACGGTGACCGCCTCGAGGGTGTCGGCCAGGGCCCGGCTGTCGAAGCGGTCCTGGAGCTCGCGGTGGTCGTCGCCGTACATGCTGGACATCGGTGCTCCCGTGGTGGTCGTGAGCGCCCAGTCTGACTCCGTCGACGGCGGGCCTTGCCAAGAGGCTCACTGATGACTAGATAGTAAGCATGCTTAACAAGAACGCAGGCGCCCGATGACGGCCCCGGACGGTGCGCTCTCGGACCAGGTGCTCGACCGGCTGCGGATCTCGGCCGCCATGGCCGTCTCGATCCCGCCGATGGCCGTGCAGATCAGGATGGGCGACACCACGTGCCTCGAGGTCCGACGCGCGCCGGTCGAGGGCGCATCGCACCGGGTGCTGCCGCCGTGTGCGTTCCACCGCGCCGTGACCGGGGCATCGCGGATGCGCCGGGCCGGCGAGCGCATCGCCATGCGCGGCATCCCGGAGGGGTCCGAGCCGAGCATCGAGTGGGGCCTGGCTGCGGGCGCCCGACTCCTGACCGGGGGTGTCGTCCGCCTCGACGCCGATGCCGAGTGGGTGCACGCCGGGCCGGTGCTGGGCGACGAGGGCCACGTCATCGACGCGCTGACCGCCACCAGCGGTCTCACGGCCCGCTACGACGAGGCGCTCGGGGTGGCCATCGTCGTCGGCAGGACGGCACGCGGCGACAAGGCCGCGTCCCGAACTGTGGTCGATGCGCTGCTCGGCGTCGTCGCCCGGGTCGGCGTGGCCGATCTGGAGGTGCGGCTCTGCGGCCGGACCCCCACGGCGAGGGAGACGCAGGCGTGGCGGTGAGGCGGTCGGTGTCCTCGACCGAGGTCGACACCCGATCGGTCGTCTGGGTCGCCGGCTGCCCCGCCTGCGGCACCGTCGACCGCGACTCGTGCTGGCCCCGGCCCGATCTCGTGCAACCACGGGCGTGGCGGTGCCCGGATTGCTTCCGTGCGATGTGGGAACCCGTCCCGCTGCGCTTCCCGACCTGAGCCGCCGCCGGGCCTGCGTCAGGCGGTCGGCGGTTCGAACGCGTCCCGGGCGGCGGCATCTTCGAAGCCGACCACGCCCCATGCCTCGGTCCGGCCGGCACGCCGCAGGGCCTCGACCCGGTGGTTGCCGTCCTCCAGGACGAGCTGGTCGTTGCGGTAGATCGCGACGACGGGCGGGGGTTCGAAGCCGGCTTCGATCTTGCGGGCGAGGTCGTCGACGTCGTCGCGCCACTCGTCCTCGTGGATCTCCTCGATGACGGGGGCACCGGGGGGACCGGCGAGGCGGTTCAGCTGGTCGAGGGGGAGCTCGAGCGGACCGGTCCACCAGCGCGTCTCATCGGTGAGCTGCTCGGCCAGCTCGGCGTTGTCGCTCCCGGGGCTGGCCAGGAACGCCCTGACCCATTTGTCGAGATCGTCGCGCCCCGCCGCCTCTCGTGCGGATTCGACCGAGTGTTCGTGCACGTCGTCCATGGGTCCTCCTTCTCCGCGCGCGACGGATCTGACCCAGTGGCCCGGTCAGTGCGCGGCGTCGACCAGGTGGCTGGCGTCGTTGAAGGAGTGGAGGGTCCACCGACCGAGGGTCTCGTCGTGGTCCCACTCGGTGAGGCCGGTGTTGGTCGGGCGCAGCTGCGCTCCCGTGCCCGGGTGGGGGATGCCGAGCAGGACCCGCAGCGACGCCATGATCACCCCGGCGTGGCAGACGGTGACCACGGTCTGGCCGGCGTGGTCGCTCGCCAGGCGCTCGAGCGTGACCTGCACCCGCTCGTGGAAGCTGTTCCAGCTGTCGCCGCCGGGTGCGAAGACCCGGTCGGGCTCGGCCTCCATGTCGAAGGACCCGAACCGGGTGCCGTACTCCGCCCAGGTGAGGCCGTCGGCGTCCCCCGTGTGCACCTCGCAGAGGTCGCACTCCTGGCTGCCCGGCTCGATCCCCAGGCCCGGGGCGATGATCTGGGCGGTCTCCACGGCGCGGGGCAGCACGCTGGACACGAGGGCATCGGCCCGCACGGCGCCGGTGCGGGCGAAGCGGTCGCGCAGCGCCTCAGCTTGCTGGCGGCCGAGGTCGGTCAGCCCCGTGCAGCCGGTGCGGCCTCCCACGACGCCGTGGAACCCGGCGTGGGCGTCACCGTGACGGACCAGGATCAGTCGCATGCAGCCACGCTACGGGCAGCTTCGCTGACCGACTCGCGACACGGTTAACGCACGTGCGTTAACTTCGGCGCATGGCATGGGACTTCCGCACCGACCCCGACTACCAGCTGCAGCTCGACTGGGTGGACGCGTTCGTCCGTGACGAGGTCGAGCCGCTCGACCTCGTGCTGGGCGATCCGTACGACAAGTCCGACGAGGCCGCGATGGCCGTGGTCCGTCCGCTGCAGCAGCAGGTGCAGGACCGTGGGCTGTGGGCTGCGCACCTCGGCCCGGAGCTCGGCGGCCAGGGGTACGGCCAGCTCAAGCTGGCGCTGCTGAACGAGATCCTCGGCCGCTCCCGGTGGGCGCCGTCGGTGTTCGGGTGCCAGGCGCCCGACTCGGGCAACGCCGAGATCCTCGCCCACTACGGCACCGAGGAGCAGAAGGCCAAGTACCTGCAGCCGCTCCTCGACGGGCAGATCTCCTCGTGCTACTCGATGACCGAGCCCCACGCCGGCGCCGACCCGACCCTGTTCACCACACGGGCCGTGCAGGACGGTGACGAGTGGGTGATCAACGGGGAGAAGTGGTTCTCCTCCAACGCCCGCTTCGCCTCCTTCTACATCGTCATGGTGGTCACCGACCCCGACGTGAGCGCCTACCAGGGCATGTCCATGTTCGTGGTCCCGGCGGAGACTCCGGGCGTGGAGATCGTGCGCAACGTGGGCGTGGGCGGCGAGCCCGAGGGCCACGGCTCGCACGGCTACGTCCGCTACACCGACGTGCGGGTGCCGGCCGACCACCTGCTGGGCGGTGCGGGTCAGGCCTTCGCGATCGCCCAGACGCGGCTCGGCGGCGGGCGCATCCACCACGCCATGCGCACCATCGCCCAGGTGCGCAAGGCCTTCGACATGATGTGCGAGCGCGCCC
>Ga0208490_100328_pt1 | contig 34265 bp, 26 predicted proteins | sample SubbioAug_CSWold_FD_184818 | JGI IMG/M metagenome (GOLD analysis project Ga0208490, IMG submission 184818) | Serpentinite rock and fluid subsurface biosphere microbial communities from McLaughlin Reserve, California, USA - CR11Aug_CSWold (SPAdes) | ecosystem: Environmental > Terrestrial > Deep...
CGCAAAGGAATCGGCCCGTATGGCTCGATTCGCAGGCGGCGACCTCTTCCGGCGTGCCCTGCGCTACGATCATGCCGCCGCTATCGCCACCTTCCGGACCCATGTCGATGATCCAGTCGGCCGTCTTGATGACCTCCAGATTGTGCTCGATGACCACCACCGAATTCCCCTGTTCCACCAATTCATGCAGCACTTCCAGCAGCTTGGCGACATCGTGGAAGTGCAGACCCGTCGTCGGCTCGTCGAGAATGTAAAGTGTGCGCCCGGTCGCGCGCTTCGACAGCTCCTTCGAAAGCTTGACCCGCTGCGCCTCGCCGCCGGACAACGTCGTTGCCTGCTGGCCGACCTTGACGTAGTCGAGGCCCACGCGCGCCAGCGTCACCATCTTGTCGCGGATCGACGGCACCGCCTTGAACAGGTCCCGCGCCTCCTCGACGGTCATATCGAGGACGTCCGCGATGGATCTGTCGCGATACTTCACTTCCAGCGTCTCGCGATCGTAGCGCTTGCCCTTGCAGACGTCGCAGGTGACGTAGATGTCGGGCAGGAAGTGCATCTCGATCTTGATGACGCCATCGCCCTGGCAGGCCTCGCAGCGCCCGCCCTTGACGTTGAAGGAGAACCTGCCCGGCTGGTATCCGCGCGTCTTTGCCTCGGGGAGGCCTGCGAACCACTCGCGAATCGGTGTGAACGCGCCGGTATAGGTCGCCGGGTTCGAGCGCGGGGTGCGCCCGATCGGCGATTGATCGATGTCGATGACCTTGTCGAGATGTTCTAGCCCCTCCAGCCGATCATGCGGGGCAGGGTGGTCCATGGCCCCGTTCAGCTTGCGCGCCACCGCCTTGTAGAGCGTGTCGATGACGAGCGTGGACTTGCCGCCGCCGGAGACGCCGGTGATGCAGGTGAAGGTGCCGAGCGGGATCTCCGCGGTCACGTCCTTCAGATTGTTCCCGCGCGCGCCGACGAGGCGCAGCATGCGCGCCTTTTCGGGCTTGCGGCGCTTTGCGGGCGTCTTCACCGCCATCTTGCCGGTGAGATACTTGCCCGTCAGCGAAGCGGGATCGTTCATCACCTGCTCGGGCGTCCCCTTCGAGACGATCTCGCCGCCATGGATGCCCGCGCCGGGCCCGACATCGACGACGTAATCCGCCTGCATGATCGCATCTTCGTCATGCTCGACGACGATGACGGTGTTGCCGAGATCGCGCAGGCGCTTGAGCGTGCCAAGCAGCCGTTCGTTGTCGCGCTGGTGAAGGCCGATGGAGGGCTCGTCGAGCACGTAGAGCACGCCTGTCAGGCCGGAGCCGATCTGCGAGGCGAGCCGGATGCGCTGGCTTTCGCCGCCCGACAGCGTGCCCGACGCCCGCGACAGCGTCAGATATTCGAGCCCCACATCCAGCAGGAAGCGCAGGCGATCACGGATCTCCTTGAGGATCCGCGCTGCGATCTCGTTGTGCTTCTCGTTGAGCTGCGCGGGCAGCTGCGTGAACCAGGCCTCCGCATCGAGCACCGACAGGCGCGTGATGTCGCCGATATCGTGCCCGGCGATCTTGACCGCCAGCGCCTCGGGCTTCAGCCGCTTGCCGCCGCAGGCTGCGCAGGGGGTGGCGCTCATGTAGCGGCTGATCTCGTCGCGGGACCAATCGCTCTCGGTCTCTTTGTATCGCCGTTCGAGATTGGTGATGACGCCCTCGAAGGGCTTGCGCACCTCGTAGGCCCGCAGCCCGTCATCATAGGCCATCCGCACGGCCTCGCCCTTGGAACCGTAAAGAATCACGTCGCGGGCGATCTCGTGGAGCTCGCGCCAGGGCGTGGTCATCTTGAAATCGTAGTGACGCGAGAGCGATTCGAGCGTCTGGCCGTAATAGGGCGATGTCGATTTCGCCCAGGGCGCGATCGCGCCGCGCTTCAGCGTCAGGCTCTCATCCGGGATGATCAGCGCCGGATCGACGCGCATTTCGTGACCGATGCCGTCACAGGCGGGGCAGGCGCCGAAGGGGTTGTTGAAGGAGAACAGTCGCGGCTCGACCTCGGGGATCGTGAAGCCGGAGACCGGGCAGGCGAACTTGGCCGAGAAGGTGAGGCGCCGTTCCGCGCCCTTCTCATCCTTTTCGTCGGCATATTCCATGATGGCGATGCCGTCGGCCAGCTCCAGCGCCGTCTCGAAGGATTCCGCCAAGCGCGCAGCCATGTCCGGGCGCACCACGATGCGATCGACGACGACGTCGATGTCGTGCTTGTATTTCTTGTCGAGGACGGGCGCATCCTCGATCTCGTAGAACGCACCGTCGATCTTGACGCGCTGGAAGCCCTTCTTCTGGAAGTCCGCCAGCTCCTTGCGGTACTCGCCCTTGCGGCCACGCACGACCGGGGCAAGCAGATAGAGCCGCGTCTTCTCCGGCAGCGAGAGGGTGATGTCCACCATCTGGCTGACGGTCTGGCTCTCGATCGGGAGCCCTGTGGCGGGTGAATATGGCACGCCGATCCGCGCCCAGAGGAGGCGCATGTAGTCGTAGATCTCGGTGACGGTGCCGACCGTCGAGCGCGGGTTCTTCGACGTCGTCTTCTGCTCGATGGAAATTGCTGGAGAGAGCCCGTCGATCTGGTCGACATCGGGCTTCTGCATCATTTCGAGGAACTGGCGCGCATAGGCCGAAAGCGATTCGACGTATCGCCGCTGCCCCTCGGCGTAGATCGTGTCGAAGGCGAGCGACGATTTCCCCGATCCCGAGAGCCCCGTGAAGACGATGAGCCTGTCCCGCGGGATCATCAGATCCACGTTCTTCAGATTATGCTCGCGCGCCCCGCGGACGGAAATCACGCGGGCGTTTGGGTCGCCGGCGCGGGCGCGGTCGAACAGGTCGTCGAGATCGGACATGAAATTCAGCTCGTCGGTTCCCGCAGCCTGAGGGGGCGGGCATTTGGATTGCTCGGTATATAGTGCGGATTACGCAGCAGACGACATCGGATCTATAGAACAAAAACGGTACACTTGACAAGTTGTCGAAGGTGGCGCCTTTCGCAGGTCGTGTCGGGATGACCGGTTCGCCATGTGATGCGACCGGATGCCTCATCGGCAGCGTGACGCTCTTGTTCCTTGCCGGGCGGCCCACTTGCATCCTGCCGGGTGGCGCTCCTGCATCACAAACAGTTTAGTTTCAGCAAGCGTGTGAATTGCCTTAAAATGGCCCCCGTGGTCATGGTTCGTTAACGTCACCAAACCATTCTCACACAGCCAACTGGCGATGATCATCGAGCGACTTCCACCGATCGCGCCAGATCAAGCAGAGACGGAAAAGAAGTGTTGCAGAAAATGAATCTTCGCGCCTTGCTCCTGACTGGTACGATCGCCCTTGCCGGCTTCGCCACCGCTCTCCCTGCCGTCGCGCAGACGGCGTCATTCGGTTCCCAGGCTGAATGGGTTCAGAACTACGACGCGGTTTCGCGCACCCAGGTGACGCGTTCTGCAACGCCGATTCTTTCGCCGGAAACAATGTCCACCACCGAGCAGGTGGTGTCGCGATACCAGGACATCGTCGCGCGCGGCGGCTGGGGCAGCGTCCCGAACGAGGCGCTGGGCCTCGGTTCGCGCAGCTCCACCGTGGTTGCGCTGCGCCAGCGTCTCATTCTCAGCGGCGATCTCGATCCGACCGCCGGGTCGGGAGATACGTTCGATTCGTTCGTCGAGGCCGGGGTTCGCCGCTTCCAGGCGCGGCATGGTCTGACGCCGACGGGGACGCTGAACTCATCGACGGTCGCGGCGATGAACGTACCCGCCGATGTTCGGCTGCAGCAGCTGGAGCTCAACGCGGTTCGCCTGCGCTCGTATTCGGGCAATCTCGGCGATCGCTACGTCATCGTGAACATTCCCTCGGCCACCGTCGAGAGCGTTCAGAACGGCGAGGTCGCCAACCGCCACGCCGCCGGCGTCGGCAAGATCGATCGCCAGTCGCCGATCTTCAATTCGCGGATCGTCGAGATCAACTTCAACCCGTTCTGGACCGTTCCCGCATCGATCATCCGCAAGGATCTGATCCCCAAGATGCGTGAGGATCCGATGTACCTTACGGATCACAAGATCCGCATCTTCACCCAGAGCGGGCAGGAGCTCGATCCCCGCACCGTCAACTGGAACTCGGATGAAGCCACGCGCTACATGTTCCGCCAGGATCCGGGTGGCGATTTGAATTCCATGGGCTTCGTTCGCATCAATATCCCGAACCCGCACGGCGTCTACATGCACGACACGCCTTCGCGCGGCATCTTCGGCGATGATTTCCGTTTCGTCTCCTCGGGCTGCGTGCGCGTGCAGAGCGTGCGTGACTTCGTCGAATTCCTGCTTTCGGAAACTCCCGGCTGGGATCGCGCCGCGATCAACGCCGCGTTTCAGTCCGGCGAACGTCTCGATGCACGTCTCTCGAGCGCAGTGAACGTCTACTGGACCTACATCACCGCCTGGGCGACCCCGGACGGGATGGTGCAGTTCCGCGACGACATCTACCAGCGCGACGGCATCGCCGGCGTGCCGATGGCCCGCGCTCCCGGCGAGGTCGAGCAGGTCAACTGAGCTTCCAACTGGGCCTTCAAGGCCCGGACGAGACCCGACTGGCCCGCCGGCATCCGGCGGGCCTTTTTCTTTCAAGCGATCAGTTCGAAGCGTCGCTTTCGAGTGCCCGGCGCAATTTTCTCAGAAGCGCGCTCTTGGCGTTGCGGTCGGCGGATTTCTCGATTGCGTCGTTCAGATCGAGGATGAAGCGGGACATTTCGTTGCTCCAGTCCTTGTGCGCGATCGCCTCGTAGGGAACCCGCGGTCGGGCTGCGGGGTGGGGGCGTGCTCCGTCCCGATGAAGCTCGAAGGCCTCGTCGAGACGAGGGATGTGGATGCGCTCCGGCGGAATGAACGTGGCGAGCCGGTCCGCCAATCCGTTCAGTGCGGATTCCTCGCCGTGGGTGAGAAAGACGCCGGCGCGTATCGGCAGGCGTTCCTTCACCCACTCCGCAAGCCCGGTGCCGTCCGCATGGCCGGAATAGAGGTCGAGCGTCCGGATGCGCGCCCGTACCTGAACCTCCTCACCCATGATACGCACCCGTTCGGCCCCCTCCTGAAGGATACGACCGAGCGTGCCCTGTGCCTGATATCCGACGAAGAGGATGGTGGCCGACTTCTTCCAGAGCCACGCCTTCAGATGGTGCCGAATGCGTCCGGCCTCGCACATTCCGCTCGCCGAAATGATGATGTGGAAACCCCGCAGCCGGTCGATCGCCTTGCTCGCCTCGACACTCTCCGTGAAGCGGACATGCGGCGCGTTCATCGCCGCCACGAGCGCGCGACCGTTGCTGAGCTCGTCGGCATGAAGCGCGAATGTCTCGCTCGCGCGCGTCGCCAGCGGCGAATCGATGAAGATCGGTGCCTCGGGAACTGCTCCCGTCTTCATCAGATGGGCGAGATCGACCAGCAGTTCCTGGGTGCGCTCCACAGCGAATGACGGGATGATCAATGCGCCGCCGGCGGCCATCGCCTCTGCCACCTCGCTCTGAAGCAATTCGCGCCGATGCTGTTCGCTTGCATCCCTGCGGTCCCGGTCGCCATAGGTGCTCTCACAGATGACGTAGTCGAACGATGACGGCGCTGTCGGGTCGGGATGAAGCAGTTTGTTGTCGGGCCCTATGTCGCCCGAGGCAAGAAGGCGCAGGGGCTCGCTCGCGTGCGCCTCCTCGATGCTGAATTCGACCGAGGCCGAACCGAGGAGATGGCCAGCATTCCAGAACCGGGCCCGAACGCCGTCAGTGATCGCCACCCAGGTCTCGTAAGCTACGGGCGAAAACTGCGCCATCGCCGTATTGGCGTCCTCGACGGAATAGATCGGCGTCACGCTGTCCCGCCCGCGCCGGGCGTTGCGCCGGTTCAGCTGCTGTACCTCCATCTCCTGGATATGCCCGGAATCGGGGAGCATGAAGCTGCAGAGATCGGCTGTTGGCGAAGTCGCGAAGATCGGGCCGCGAAAGCCAGCCTTGACGAGCTTGGGCACCAGTCCACTATGATCGATATGCGCATGGGTGAGGACGAGGGCGTCGATCTCGGCCGGTGCAAAGGGGAAGTCGCGGTAGTTCAGCTCCCGCTCGGACTTCGATCCCTGCACGAGACCGCAATCGATCAGTATCTTGGTCTTGCTCGTCGAAAGCAGAAAGCAGGAGCCCGTGACCGCGTGCGCGGCGCCGAAAAAGCTGAGAGATGTCATTCGTTCTTCCCCAATCGCGTCGCTCTCCGGCGACCCGATCGGGAGAGTATCACAATCGATCAGTTATGATGCGGCTTCGCGTAGGCGGGGCTACCGACCTGCGCCTGAAGAAGCGCGGCATAACCGCTGTTTGGGCCATCTCGGCTCGGGTCGATGACGATGACGGGCGTCTCCGTGCTGAGCGCCCTCATGCGTCGCGCGAACTCCGCGAAAGCAATTCGCGTCTCGTTGGTGGCTGCTCGGGGAAGTTGCAAGAGAATTGCGGCTGGAGATGGAAGAAGGGCCAGAACCTCATCCGCAGCTTCGAGCGAGGTCGTCACGCTGGCGAAGCCGAGCTCCGCAAGCTCCGCCGACAAGGCCGTGTCCGAAGAACGATCGCCATTGTCGACTACGATAATGCGATTTAATTCGACCATGATTTTGCACTGCAAATTGCGGCCCAGGATGTGAGCCATCGAATAAACGCATATCTGGAGCCGGAGTTCCAGTTTCCTGAAGGATTATCCTGAATGTTTTTTGCAATGCGAAAGGATGGTGCTTCCATTCTGCCGCATGGCTACGACACTCCGATGACGATCCCCGCGAAGACCTCGGCGGTATAGCCCGAGCTCCGCCAGCCCACCTGGGCGGAACCAATCCCTCCGCGCGTCACCTCCGATGTGGAAGCCGCCAAGCCCCGGAACTGGATTTGTCCATCTTCATCGCGCCTTACGCTCAAAAGTTGCGACTGCGATGCAGGATCTTCCACCGCAGGCGCATCGAGCGAGAGTGCAAACTGACCCCGCGCCGTCCGCGGTTTCGCGAGCAGTGCGAGCTCTCCGAAGGCGAGGGCGTCGACGACACCGAATGTCAGCGGCGCGCGCGCCTTGAAGCGAACGGGAGCCTGATGGACGAGCACGACCCCGTGGACCGCCGGGCCAAGTTCCAACCGCGCGAGATCAGCTTCTATCCATCCCGGCGCAACGATTCGCTTTGGACCCTCGCCCGCAAGACTGGACAGAAGCGTGCGGCCGGAAAACAGGCCGTGAAATTCGATCCCGGCGCCGGCGGCGAGGGCTGCGATCAACCCGGTCGTGAGCGAGCGATGATCGTCCTGCGCCAGCAACGATACGACACGGTCGCCAGGCTCGTACCGTGCGGCCGACAGGAATACACGTGCGGCGGCGAGGCTCGAGTTCCAGGTTCTGAAGCATGGCGTCACCGCTTCGCCTCGCTCCTCGAAGCTGACAAAGCCACAATCCGCGTGCGACCTCGGTTGCGTCCCCGTTGCAGTCTGCGCAAGATCGTCCGCGACCTCTGCAAGATCGTCCGGGACCTGCGCAAGATCGTCAAGAACCACGCGATCGAGATCGACAACGCCATCGGGGACGGACGGGCCGAACGAGACGATGAAGCGCAAGCCGAAATAGCCGGCTGCAATTCCCCGCCAGATTTCTGCGGGACGCAAGGGGCCGATGCGGCTTTGCGTGACGATGCAGGCGATGCCGAGGTTCTCGGTGGCCGCGGACAAGGCATCATCTGACCATGCGACCGGCAGAAGGCAGGCGTTGAGCCCCGCGCGATCAAGCGCCGCGAGGACGACCGCCGCCTCGGAGCCATTGGGAAGCGATACGCCAACCATGGCCCGCGAAGGCAGGCCGAGCGAGACGAAATAGTCGGCGAGCCGCGAGCAGACGTCATCTGCTTCGGCAAAGGTCCAGGATGAAGACGGGCGGCCGCTCCACCCATTCCGGTTCGCCTGATCGATGAATGCCGCCTCGTCGGGCCTCACCGTCGCGTGCATTCGCATAAGATCGGAGATTCCGATGCAATCCGTCAAGGTCGCAGGACCCCTTTCCTGCGAGGCCTCGGAGGGGTTCGACCCGGATCTGGCAAGGGCGCGGGAACTCATGGGCGGACCGGCTTGATCTTGAGCAAAGCGAACGAGTCGCCGTTCATCGTGACCCGCATCATGACCCGCTACCGCGATTCGCGCCACCAGAGTTCCGGCGGAAGGCCCATCATAGGAACCTGCTCGGGGCGTCTCAATTCTGCGTCATGGGCAATCCAGAGGCTGGGCTGATGAAACAGCGGCACCACGTAGAAGCCGGAGAGGAGCGCGCGGTCGAGCGCGCGCGCGGCGGTGACGAACTCCTCCCGGTCGTGTGCCGCGAGCAAGGCATCGATCATCGCATCGATTGCAGGCTCTCTCGCACCGGAATAGTTCAACGAGCCGTCCCGCTCGGCCGCGACAGAACTCCACCGGTTGCGCTGCTCGTTGCCGGGGGAGGCGGAGACCGGCCAGGTCCACTGGATCATGTCGAAGTCGAACGACCCCAGCCGCCGCCAGAACTGGACGTCGTCGACGATCCGCACCCGGGCATCTACCCCGATACGCTTGAGGCTCTGAGAGTAGTTCAGCGCCAGCCGCTCCTGTTGGCGCGACACGACGAGCATCTCGAAGCTCATCGCGTCGCCGCTCTCTCCGTGACGGAGGACCCCCTGCTCGAGGGTCCAGCCCGCTTCCGCGAGCAGTGCGAGCGCCCGGCGCGCGAGGGTGCGATCGCGTCCCGACCCATCCGAAACAGGAGGCGTCCATTCGCCTTCGAGAATGTCGGCACGCACCGCCCCGGGAAACGGAGCGAGCAACTCCCGCTCTGCGTCGCTCGCCCGATGACCATGTGAGGCGAGATCCGAGCCATCGAAGTAGCTCGCCGTGCGGGCGAGCAGGCCGAAGGAGAGGTTACGGTTCACCCATTCGAAGTCGAAAAGGAAACTCAGCGCCTCCCGAACCCGCGGGTCGGAAAAGATCTCCTTGCGCGTGTTGTAGACGAAGCCGTTCATTCCGCGCGGCGTGTCGATCGGGATTTCTTCCTTGACGATGCGGCCCTCGGTCAGCGCGGGGAAATCGTAGCCCGTGGCCCATCGCGTCGCATCGCCCTCGATCCTGAGATCGTAATATCCGGTCTTGAACGCTTCGAACAAGGTGTTTGCGTCCCGGAAGAACTCGTACCGGATCTCGCTGAAATTAAAGAGTCCGCGCCGGCTCGGCAGGTCCTCGCCCCAATAGTCGGTGCGACGCTGGAGCTGGAGCCGTTCGCCCGCACGCACTTCGGAGATGACGTAGGGGCCCGAGCCGACCGGCGGCGTGAGCGTCGTTTCCTCGAACCGATCTGCATCCGTCGCATGCTTGGCGAATATCGGCATCATGCCGAGCAGCAGCGGCAGCTCGCGGTCGGCGCTGTCGCTGATGTCGAAGCGAATGGAATGCGGGTCGAGGACAGTAGCCTCGATCAGCGAAAAGTTGCTGCGGTGGAAGGGCTTGCCCTTGTCTCTCAATATTTCGAACGAAAACAGGACATCGTCGGCCGTGAGCGGCTCGCCATCGGAAAAGTGCGCGCGCTCGTCGAGGTTGAAGGCGATGAAGCTGCGATCGTTGGGCATGACGACCGAGCTGGCTACCAGCGGATAGAGCGAAAACGGCTCGTCGAGCGAGCGCGCAAGGAGGCTCTCGAAGACGTATTTCGGAGCAGCGTCAGGGGCGACACCGCGGACGACATACGGGTTGAGGCTGTCATAGGTGCCATAGAGCCCCAGCGTCAGGCGGCCGCCTTGGGGCGCGTCGGGGTTCACATAAGGAAAATTCGTGAAGTCCTCGGGAAGCGCCGGCTCGCCATGCATCGCGATACCGTGCCTCGGTTCCGGATCGTCAGCGGCGATCAAGGCCGACGGATAGCCTGCGCCGGCAACGACGATCGCCACGCCCAGAGCGGCAATCGCACGCGTGGCACGGATCCTGAGGGTACTTGTCCAATTCATCATGACGGCCGAAATCATCCTTTGCGAATCGCGTTCAAGCTATCACACGCGGGGGCTGGTTAAACGACTGGAAAGATGCCGCGTAACTCGCTAAAAGGACGCAGAGCGCGCCACATCTTTGCCTCATCATGTGGAAAAGGGTGCGCATACCGGTGTTGCTGGTTGCGCCATCGGCGGAAAGTCACCTATGGAGCCCAGCGCTCAACGGAATTCAGAAGGACCTACGAATGTCAGTTTCGACGCGTCTCCCACACGTTCGGGGACCAATCGGTTTCGTTGCGGCCCTCGCCTTGGCTGCGACCGCGCTTGCCCCGGTCAGCGCCCTTGCCCAGGGTGCCCCCATCCAGCTCGCGCAGGCCGCGACCCCGGAGGTTCCCGAGCCCACGGCCGACGGCGAGCCGATGATCGTGGAAGTCGTCCCCGAGCCGTCCCAGACGGAGTGGACGAAGGTCTGCGGCACCGATCCGGGGACGGAAGCGCAGATCTGCTACACCACGCGCGACTTCGTGTCCGATCAGGGTCAGCCGGTGCTGGCCGTCGCCGTGTACGACGTGCAGGGCGGGGCGGCGGACGCACCGTCCAAGATCGTGCGCCTGCTCATGCCGCTCGGCCTTCTGCTGCAGCCGGGCGTTCGCTTCGCAGCCGACCAGAATCGGGCGACGAACGGGACATTCGCCATCTGCTTCCCCAACGGCTGCTTCGCCGAAGCACCGGTGGCCGACGAGATCATCACGCAGTTCAAGCGCGGCAACACGCTGAACGTCAGCGTGCAGAACCAGATCGGTCAGGTCGTGACATTCGCGGTGCCGCTTGCAGGCTTCACGGCCGGTTTCGACGGCGATCCGATCGACCCGCAGGCTCTGGAAGACCAGCAGCGCCGCCTGCAGGAAGAGCTGCAGCGCCGCTCCGATGAGCTGCGTCAGCGCCTCGAAGAGCAGGCTGGCGAAGCGCCCGCGGCACCCGCCGCTCAATAAAATTCTGCATCGGCAATAGTTTAAAGCCGGGCCTTCAGGTCCGGCTTTTTCTTTGCGTTCCAGCGGGGATTCAGTTGGCGATCTGGCCCTTCGGCTTGTAGGTGCCGTCGGGGCTGACCATGAAGACCGAGTTGACCATCGGATGCCGCAGGGGCTCGTCCGATTCGTCCGGAACGAGGTTCTGCTCCGAGACATAGGCGACATATTCCGTCTGCGCGTTCTCGGCGAAAAGGTGATAGAACGGTTGATCCTTGCGGGGCCGCATTTCCTCCGGGATCGACATCCACCATTCCTCGGTGTTGGCAAACACCGGATCGACGTCGAAGACGATGCCGCGGAACGGGTGGATGCGGTGGCGGACCACCTGGCCAATTGCGAATTTTGCTGTACGTACCGACATTTCCCTGCCTCTCAGGGTCCAAAAGTAGTGCGTCGCAGGCAGAATTCAAAGGGGCGTGGAAATTTGATCTCCCCGCCCCTGATCCTGACCCCGGAAAAGTCACCCCAACCCGTAGCGCTGCCCATGCTCGGGATCCTTGCCGGCAATGAGCCGCGCGAGATCGACGATCACCTTCGCCTGCTTCCAGGTCGCATCGTCCTGCATCTTGCCATCGATCATCACCGCGCCGGTCCCGTCGGGCATGGCGTCGAGGATCTTCATGGCGAACGCGACTTCGTTCACATCCGGTGCGAAAACCTTCTTGGCGATGTCGATCTGCGAGGGATGCAGCGACCAGGCTCCCGCGCAGCCGAGGAGAAACGAGTTCCTGAACTGGCTCTCGCAGGCGACAGGATCCGAGAAGTCGCCAAAGGGACCATAGAACGCCTTCAGCCCATTCGCGACGCAGGCATCGACCATGCGCGCGATGGTGTAGTGCCATAGATCCTGCTGCGCCGTCGTGCGCTGCGCATCGCCGTCCGCGTCGCCGACAATCTTGTATTCCGGGTGCCCTCCGCCGACGCGGGTGGTCTTCATCCCGCGCGAGGCGGCGAGATCCGCCGGCCCGAGGCTCATGCCGTGCAGGCGAGGGGAGGCGGCTGCGATGTCGTCGACGTTCTTCACGCCCTCCGCCGTCTCAAGGATCGCGTGGACGAGGATCGGCTTCGTGACGCCATGCTTGGCTTCGAGCTGGGCGAGGAGCTGGTCGATATAGTGGATGTCCCACGGCCCCTCGACCTTGGGCAGCATGACGACATCGAGCTTGTTGCCGACTTCCGCGACGATCTCGGTCAGATCGTCCAGCATCCAGGGCGAGTTGAGCGCGTTGATGCGGGTCCACAGCCCAGTCGCGCCGAATTCGTTGTCGCGCGCCATCTCAATGAAACCGCGCCGGGCGTCGAGCTTCGATTCGGCCGGAATCGCATCTTCCAGATTGCCGAGGACGATATCCACCTGCCGGATCAGCTCCGGCACCTTGGCGCGCACCTTCGCGATGTGCGGGGGCACGAAGTGGATCATCCGTTCGAGGCGAATCGGCAACTCGTGAAACGGAGCGGGCGCGCCGAGCGCGAGGGGCTGAAAGAAACGGCGGGGCAGCTTCATGCCTGGATTCTCCGAATGCGCGTGAGCTTGTCGAATGATTGATCTAGCAGGCCGGGGGCAAGAGCGCGAAGGATTCGATAGTCGTATTTCCCGACGGCGCGTGTTGCCGCAAGACCCCAACCGGCTTAAGGCTGGTCATCCATAGCCGCTCCACCCGCCCGACACGGAGTTACCCCGCATGTCCGACCTCGTCGGGCTTCTCGATCTCATCGCGCCGTTCTTCGGCCTCATCGCCATCGGCTATATCTGCGCGAAGGTCGTGAAGCTGCAGAAGGGTGGATTGCTGTGGATGCAATTCTTCATCATCTACGTCTCCCTGCCGTGCCTGTTTTTTCGCCTGATCGCCGACAAGCCGCTGGAGCAGCTGGCGAATTGGCCCTACGTCATGGCGACGACACTCTCGACCTACTGCGTCTTCGCCTTGGCGTTCGCCGCCGGCATGTGGCACACGCGCGACATGCCGCAGGCCGTGATGCAGGGCGTGGCCGGTTCGTATTCGAACATCGGGTATATGGGTCCGCCGCTGATCCTCGCAGCGCTGGGGCCTGCTGCCAGCGCGCCCGTCGTGCTCATCTTCGTTTTCGACAACCTGCTGCTGTTCACGCTGATTCCGCTGCTGATGGCCGTCGCAGGCGTCGAGAAGAAGAGCGCGCTCGCCACCGTCGGGGACGTCGTGCGCAAGGTCGTGACGCATCCCTTCAATCTGGCCACCGTCATCGGCGTTCTCTTCAGCTATTACACGCTGCGTCTCCCGACGGCGCTCGATACGATGACGCTCTGGCTCTCGAATGCGGCCGCGCCGTCCGCGCTCTTCCTTCTGGGCGTGACGGTCGCGCTCAGCCCAAGGGGAAAGACACCGCCGGAAGTGCCGGCCCTCGTCTTCATCAAGCTCATCGTGCATCCGCTGCTGATCTGGGTGCTGCTCTCGGCGGTGGGCAATTTCGATCCGATGTGGGTCTTCGCCGCGATCGTGATGGCGGCGTTGCCGCCGGCGATGAATATCTTCGTCATCTCGACGCAGTACAATGTCGGCGTTGAACGCGCGTCCGCATGTGTACTTGTGGGCACCGTCGTCTCCGTCTTTACGCTGACGGGCTTTCTTTGGCTGATAAAGACGGGCACGCTGCCGCACGATCTCTTTCCATAGCGAGGCAAGATGGAATCCGGAGATGTCCTCCCGCTGACCGGGATCACCGTTCTCGATTTCTCGACGCTGCTTCCCGGGCCGCTTGCGACCTTCATGCTGGCGGAGGCCGGGGCGCGGGTCATCAAGATCGAGCGACCGGGGGGGGAGGACATGCGGGGCTTTGCGCCGCATGTCGGCGACATGTCCGCGCCGTTTGCCGTGCTCAACGGCGGCAAGGAATTCGTGGCGCTGGATCTGAAGAACGCGCGGGACCGCGAAAAGCTCGACGCCTTGTTGGAGAAGGCCGACATCATCGTCGAGCAGTTCCGTCCCGGCGTCATGAAGCGACTCGGGCTCGATCATGAGACGATCGCCGCGCGCTCTCCCCGGATCATCTATTGTTCGATCAGCGGCTATGGTGAGGCCGGGCCGCGAAGCCTCGAGGCCGGGCACGATCTCAATTACCAGGCCGTGGCGGGACTGCTTTCGCTTTCGCCGGGATCGCTGGATGCCCCCACGGTGCCCGCAGGGCTCGTCGCGGACATCGCCGGCGGATCGATGCCCGCTGTCATCAACATCCTCCTCGCGCTGCGCAAGCGCGATCTGACAGGGCGTGGCTGTCGGCTCGATATCGCCATGGCGGATGCGATGTTCACCTTCGCCTGGATGGCGCTGGCGCAGGCGCATGCCGGTCACGGGTTCCCGGGATCACGGGATACCATGCTCACAGGAGCGAGCCCGCGCTATCAGCTCTATCCGACAGCTGATGGGCAGCTCCTCGCGGTCGGCGCGCTGGAGCAGAAGTTCTGGGACGCATTCTGCGAGGCGATCGATCTGCCGCTGCATCTCCGCGAGGATCATCACTCGCCGCAGGAGACGATGGCACAGGTCCGCAGGATCATCGGATCACAGGATGCAGGGTTCTGGCGTGCGCTGCTGGAGCCGCGCGATTGCTGCTGCACCATCGTGCGCTCGCTCGAAGAAGCGCGCAACGATCGGCATTTCATCGCCCGCGGGCTTTTCGCCGTCGAGGCGATCGGGGAGGGCGGCGAGAGCATTCCCGCTGCCAGCATCCCGATCGCTCCCGCGTTGCGCAAGGCGCTCGATGTTCCCCGCCCCGTGAAGCGCCCCGGAGCGGACTAAACTCAGAGCGTGGCGAGTGTCGTATCGCGCCGCATCAGCTGTGGGGTCCCGATCCTCGGTGTCACACCTTCGCGCATCATCATCCGCCGCAGCGGGCCGATCATCTGCAGGGCGTGGAGGCCGATCCCTCGCAGCATGTCCGCGGGGAGGATGCCGGCAAGCAGCGTGCGGTTGAGCATGTCGACGCCGGTGGTGCGCATGCGAACGTCTAGCCGGCGTCCGCGCTCATAGCCCGCGAGCGCGGCCTCCGAGCCGATATCCTGTCCGCGATCTCCTGCCTCGACGACGGCGTCGCGAAGCGCTGCAACATCGCGGAAGCCGAGATTCAGCCCCTGAGCGCCGATCGGCGGGAAGACGTGCGCCGCCTCGCCGACGAGGGCGATGCGATCGGCATGGAACCGATCGACGGAGAGTCCCGACATCGGGATCAGCCCGCGCGGGCCATCGATCCGCATCTTGCCAAGCAGCGAATGCGCCTGCCGCTCGACGGCTCGGGCAAGCGACAGGTCGTCGTAATGGCTCATATGCTCGGCGGCGGTGGGATCGGTCACCCAGACGAGGCTTGAGCGGCGACCGGGGAGGGGCACCAGCGTGAACGGGCCGTGTCGGGTGTGGAACTCCGTCGAGATGTCGCGGTGGTCCTTGTCGTGCGCGAGAATGGTCGTCAGCGCCGATTGCGGATAGGACCAGCTGCGGGTCTTGATCCCCGCCGCCTCGCGCAGACGAGATTTGCGCCCGTCCGCAGCGACGACGAGCGATGCGGCAATGTTCGCGCCATCGGAGAGCCGTACTGTGATCCTGTGGTCCTGCGCTCCTGCGCTCACCGTATCCTGGTATCCTGTGGAAAGCGCCTGCGCATTGTAGAGTTCGATCTCGGGATGATCCTCCGCCGCCTTCGCCAGCACCTCGACGAGCGAAGCGTTCTCGACGTTCCAGCCGAAGGCATCGAGACCGATTTCGCGCGCGACGAAAGATACGGTCGGGGCGCGGAAGAGGTTTGGCGTGTCGTCGATGATCCGCATCGTCTCCAGAGGCGCGGCGAGCGGCTCGACCCGGTCCCAGACGCCGAGCTTTTCGAGAAAGCGGATGGAGCCGTCGAGAAGGGCGACCGTGCGCCCGTCCCGACGCGCCTCGGCCTTCCCGATCAGTGCGACACTGTAGCCCTCGCGGGCAAATGCCAACGCTGCAGCTATTCCCGCCGCCCCTGCGCCTACGACGGCGATATCGTGATGATGCTTGCTCATGCGTCTCAATATCGGGTTTCCTGCGAGGAAGGGAATAGGGGTAGCTGGGAATCGCGCCTTCCGGATTGCTCTCGATCAATGCTGTGCGCTGCCCATTCCACGATAGAATGCCGAAGCAGGAGAAGCCGGATTTTCGCATGATGCTCGTCGAGACCCTACGACGCCCCGTTCCCGTGGCGATGACCACAATCGTCGCCCTGACCGCGCTCGGCTGGGCGGTCCTGTTCAGCGAGGCGATCTCGCGTGGTGGCGGGGTGAACGCCTTTCTCGAAGCTCTGTGCCGGCCGGCGGATATTCTCGATGTGCGCTCGACAGCTGAAGCGCTGACGAGGCTCGCATCCTCGATCGGGATCTGGATCGCCATGAGCGTCGCGATGATGCTGCCGACGGCGAGCCTGCTCGTCATCGGATTTGCCGATCGGCTAGAGGCAAGAAGTGCGGCAAGAAGCGCGGCAAGAAGCGCTCTGGCTGGACGCTCCGCATCGCCCCTGTCGCTGGCTGCGGGATATCTTGCGGTCTGGGTCGCGGTGTCGATCGTCGCGGCGACGATGCAGGCGCTGCTCTCAGCCCTTCTGGCTTCGATCGAACCGCCTGCCGCGGTGGCAACGATCCTTGCCGGAGCCGTGATCGGAGCTGCCGGATTCTATCAGTTTTCCGGCCTGAAGAAGGCCTGCCTGATCTCTATCCGCAACCCGTTCGTCGCAGGTGAGGGCGATGCCCTGGCAAACGACGGCGCTGCCTTCCGCCTCGGCCTCCGGCAAGGCGTCAGCTGCGTCGGCTGTTGCGGGGCGCTGATGGGAGTGCTCGTCGTCGTGGGAGCGATGAACCTCGCCTGGATGGCGATCTTCGCCGCAATCATGGCGGCCGAGAAGATGAGCGCCTCCGACCGACTTCCCCGGTTTCTCGGAATCATCATGATCGCCGCCGGGGCAGCCTTGTCGGTCAGCGCGGTCGGGTTCGAAGCGCTGATCGATGCGTTCAGCCGGTGAGAGCAGCGGCGCTCGCCCGAGCATGCGCCACGCTCGGAGCGTAGCGCACCAGCGGCGGCTTCAGGCCGCCATGCGAGAGAATCCGACGCACTTCCCTGTCAGCGGATGAGAAATAGACCAGCGATCCCTTGTGCTTGGCGCGCTTGACGAATGTTTCGAGTGAACCCAGCGCCGAGGAATCCGCGAACGGGACGCTCTCGAAATCAAGGATGATCACGGGCGGGAAGCCGCCGATTCGCTCGAACGTGCTCGCGATCGTCGCGGCTGCGCCAAAGAAGATCGGGCCGGTGATGTGATAGACCATGATACCTTCACTGCTGACCTCGTCAGCCTCGCTGTCGCCGTTGCGATCCTCCTCTTCCACGATCCCATGCTCGATCGCCACGAGCGTCGCCATCCGATGCATGAAGAGCAGCGAGCCGAGCACGACGCCGACGAGGATGCCCGTCATCAGATCGTAGAAGACGGTCAGCAGGAAGGTTGCGAGCAGGACGACGGCTTCGCCACGCGACCGCCGCAGGATCGCGAGGAATTCGTGCCGCTCGGCCATGTTCCAGGCGACGACCGTCAGCACGCCGGCAAGTGCAGCGAGAGGGATGTAGGAGGCGAGGGGGGCCGCCAGCATCATGAAGCCGAGCAGGAAAACCGCGTGCAGCATGCCGGAAACGGGGCCGACTGCCCCCGCCCGGATATTCGTCGCCGTCCGGGCAATGGTGCCGGTGACGGCGATTCCGCCAAAAAGTGCGGATGCCATGTTGGCGAAGCCTTGTGCGACGAGTTCGCAGTTCGACCGGTGCCGTCGGCCGCTCATGCTGTCGGCGACGACCGCAGAGAGCAGCGATTCGATTCCGGCGAGGAGGGCGATTGCGAAGGCGTCCGGAAGAACGGCGATGACGCGTTCCAGGGTTATCGGCGGCAGCGCCGGCATCGGGAGTGAATCTGGTATTCCGCCAAAGCGCGTGCCGATCGTCTCCACCGGCAGATTCAGGAGGGCGGTTATCAACGCCGCAGCAACAACTGCGATCAGCATCCCCGGCGCAGTCGGCCGCAGGCGTTTGAGTAGCAGGATCAGGGCGATGGAGGCCAGACCTAATCCAACGGCAGCGGGGGTGAAGGTGAGCGCCGCGCCGCCGAGCACCTGGATCTTGTCGATGATCGGCCCGGGTTCGGGCACGTCCGGCCGCAGCCCGAACAGATCCCGCATCTGGCTCGCCAGGATGATCACGGCGATCCCGGCGGTGAAGCCGATGGTCACCGGATGCGGGATGTACTTGATGTAGGTGCCTAGACGCATGAAACCGACGAGGGCGAGGATCGCGCCGGCGATCAGCGTCGCCAGCAGAAACCCATCGACGCCCTGGCGATCCACGATCGCCGCCACGAGCACGATGAACGCTCCCGCCGGCCCGCCGATCTGATAGCGGCTACCGCCGAGCAGCGAGACGATGAAGCCGCCGATGATCGCAGCATAGAGGCCACGATCGGGCGAGACTCCCGACGCGATCGCGATCGCCATAGACAAGGGGAGCGCCACGATGGCGACAGTCAGCCCGGCTGCGGCGTCCGTGCGGAGCTTCGCCAGCCCGTAGCCCTCGCCGAGCACCGTCACGAGCTTCGGCGTGAAGACTTCCCGGAAGGAGGGCTCGGGAGGGGCAAGGCGGCTGCGCCGTTTCATTCCACATTCCTGTTTTGTAATATACGGCTATAGGCCTGTGGGAGCGTGGGTGCATGTGATGTTTTGCTGAATGCACATGCGTTTCGGCGTTGCAGGAACTCGTTCAAAGAACCTACTATCCGCTCACAAGAAACAAAAGGAGGTCGGTTCTCATGCCCAAGGCGATTCGTATCCACGAGCATGGTGGCCCCGAGGTCATGAAGTTCGAAGAAGTCGATGTCGGGGCGCCGGGCCCTGGCGAGGTCCGCATCCGGCAGACGGCAATCGGCGTCAACTTCATCGACACCTACTTCCGCACCGGTCTCTACAAGGCCCCGACCATGCCGTTCATCCCCGGCAACGAAGGTGCCGGCGTCGTCACCGAGCTCGGGGCGGATGTGACCAACTTCGCCGTCGGCGACCGGGTGGCCTATGCGGGCGGGCTCGGTGGCTATGCGGAAGAGCGGCTGAACGCGGCGGCGACGCTCGTGAAGATCCCGGACGGCGTCACCGACGAAACCGCCGCCGCCATGATGCTCAAGGGCATGACGGCACAATATCTACTCCGCCGCACCTATCGCGTGCAGAAGGGGGACATCGTCCTCATCCATGCCGCGGCCGGCGGCGTCGGCCTCATCGCCTGCCAATGGGCGAAGCATCTCGGCGCAACCGTGATCGGAACGGTGGGGACGAAGGAGAAGGGCGAACTCGCCAAGGCGAACGGCTGCGACCACGTCATCTACTACCGGGACGAGGATTTCGCGGCGCGGGTCAAGGAAATCACGAACGGCGAGCTCTGCCATGTGGTCTATGACGGCGTCGGAAAGGAGACGTTCCCCGCTTCGCTCGATTGCCTTCGGCCGCTGGGGATGTTTGCGAGCTTCGGCAACGCCTCCGGCCCCGTCGAGGCCTTTAATCTCGGTCTGCTGGCGCAGAAGGGCTCGCTCTTCGCAACGAGGCCGACGCTTTTCCACTACATCGCAAAGCGCGCGGATCTCGAAGCGGTATCGAACGATCTGTTCTCGGTGGTGGCGAGTGGTGCCGTAAAGATCCCGATCCACGCACGCGCTAGGCTGAGCGATGCCGTCGATGTCCACCGTGCGCTGGAGGCGCGCGAGACGACCGGCGCCACCATTCTCACCCCGTAAGATCGTCTCAACCCCGCAAGTCCGAGGGCCGCGTGACCGATACAGCGAGAGATGAAACTGCCCCACTCGTCGAATTACGCGGCATCTCAAAGCGTTACGGCAATCTGTTGGCAAACGACGCGATCGATCTTTCGATCGCATCCGGCGAAATTCAGGCGCTTCTCGGTGAAAATGGGGCGGGGAAGTCGACACTCGTCAAGATTCTCTACGGGGTGATCGCGCCAAGCGCCGGCGAGATCCTCTGGCAGGGGCGTCACGTCGATATCGCGTCGCCCGTCGATGCGCGGAAGCTCGGCATCGGCATGGTGTTCCAGCACTTCTCGGTGTTCGACGAGATGACGGTGGCGGAAAACGTCGCCGTTGCGCTCAGCGATGCCTCGCTCTCGCAAATTCGCGAAAAGCTGTGGTCGGTGAGCGAAGCCTACGGGCTCGCTCTCGAACCCGATCGCCGTGTCTGGACCTTGTCCGCGGGCGAGAGGCAGCGCATCGAGATCGTGCGCTGCCTCCTGCAGGATCCGAAGCTGATCGTCCTCGACGAGCCGACCTCCGTCCTCACGCCGCAGGAGACGGAAAAGCTCTTCGAGACGCTCGACAGGCTCTCGGGCGAGGGGAGGGCCATTCTTTATATTTCGCACAAGCTCGAGGAAGTTCGAAGGCTTTGCCGACACGCCACGATCCTGCGCGGAGGCAAGGTCATTGCCACCCTCGACCCGCGCGAGAAGAGCGCCCGCGAGATCGCCAATCTGATGGTGGGCGCCGAGATCGGCGACGTGCGCCCGCATGCGCCGTCGCGTTCCGGCAACAAGATCCTGGAGATCCAGCGTCTGTCGCTTGCGCCGGAGAACGTGCATGGGCGCGCGCTCGTCGATGTCGATTTTTCCGTCGAGGCAGGTGAAATCGTCGGCATTGCCGGTATTGCCGGAAACGGCCAGAGCGAGCTCTTCGCGGCGATTTCGGGCGAGCGCCTCAGCGAGCAGCCGGGGCAGCTCGTCATCGAGGACAAGGGCGTCGGTCATCTTGGAATTGATGCGCGCAGGCGTCTCGGCGCGGCCTTCGTGCCCGAAGAGCGCCTCGGCCATGCGGCTGTTCCCGTCCACGGGCTGGGCGAGAACGCCCTCCTTTCTCATCACGCGAGCGGGGATCTGGTCAAAGGCGGGTTCGTTTCGTTCGCCCGCGCCCGCCGGCTCGCCGCCCGCATCATCGGCGAGTTCGATGTGCGTACGCCCGGAACCGACGCGCAGGCGCGAAAGCTGTCCGGCGGAAACCTCCAGAAATTCGTCGTCGGCCGCGAGATCGTCCGCTCGCCCAAGCTGTTGGTCGTCGACCAACCGACCTGGGGCGTCGATGCGGGCGCGGCCAAGCTCATACGCCAGGCGCTCGTCGATCTCGCCTCCAAGGGTTCGGCGGTGCTCGTCATCAGCCAGGATCTCGACGAGCTTTTCGCAATTGCCGATCGCATGGCCGTCATCCATGAAGGGCATGTCAGTCCGCTCAGGCCCACGCGAGAGTGGACGCGTGAGGCGGTGGGCCTGGAAATGATGGGGGTCGCGCTGCACGATGCGCATTGAACTCGTTCCAAGAGTGGAGCCGAAAGCGTGGGCGCGCACGCTCGCGCCTGTCGCTGCCCTGGTCGTCTCCTTCGCCATTGCAGGGCTTGTGATCTGGGGGATGGGCCGTTCGCCGGTCGCGGCTTTTCAGGTCTATATCGTCGGTCCGCTCATGGATCCGTGGTCGCTGCGCGAAATCGCCATGAAGGCGACGCCGCTCGTCATCATCGCGATCGGGCTGTCCTATTGCTTCCGGGCCAATCTGTGGAATATCGGGGCGGAGGGGCAGTTCATCATCGGTGCGATCTTCGGCTCGTGGCTGGCGCTCGCGACGCATGGCACGGATGCCGGGTTCTGGGTGCTGCCGGCGATGCTGATCCTCGCGATGATCGGCGGCGCGCTCTACGGGGCGATTCCTGCCTTCCTGCGCGTGCGCTTCGGCGTCAACGAGATCCTGACCTCGCTCTTCCTCGTCTATATAGCCCAATTGCTGCTCGACTACCTGGTGCGCGGGCCCTGGCGGGACCCGATGGGCTTCAACTTTCCTCAATCAGTCGTTTTTGAGAGCGCCGCGACCCTGCCGGCGATTGCGGGGATGGGGCGCGTGCATATCGGGGTGATCCTCGCGCTCATCGCCGTCGCCGTGACCATGATCGTGCTCGGGCGCACCCTGTTCGGCTATCGCTTGCGGGTGAGTGGAGACGCCCCCCGCGCGGCGCGTTTTTCAGGGTTCTCGCAGGCGCGGGCCATCATTTCGGTCTTCTGCATTTCGGGGGGGCTGGCGGGGCTCGCCGGGATGATCGAGGTCTCCGGCGTCCTGCGCCAGCTGCAGCCGTCGATCTCGCCGGGTTACGGCTTCACGGCGATCATCGTGGCCTTTCTCGGCCGCCTCAATCCGATCGGGATCTTCATCGCCGGGCTGATCATGGCGCTCATTCTGATCGGCGGCGAGAATGCACAGATCATGCTGAGGCTGCCGCTCGATCTGGCGCTCGCATTCCAGGGATTGGTGCTCGTCTGCGTGCTCTCGGCGGATGCGCTCGTGAGCAACCGGTTGCGGATCGTGGGGGCGCGCCGATGACGACCTTCGAAGCCATCCTGTTCACGATCGTCATGGCCTCTACGCCGCTTCTGATCGCGGCGATCGGCGAGCTCGTGGCCGAACGCGCGGGCGTGCTCAATCTTGGTGTGGAGGGGATGATGGCGATGGGGGCGGTGAGCGCGTTCGTCGGCGCGTTCCTCTTCGATTCCACCTGGATCGGCATGGGATTCGGCATGATAGCCGGTGGGCTGATGGCTGCTTTGTTTGCCGTCGTCGTTCTCGGCTTTGGAGCCAACCAGGTCGGTGCGGGCCTTGCGCTGACCATCCTCGGGCTCGGCTTGTCGGGCGTGATCGGCGCGCCCTTCGTCGGCGAGCGGCTGCCGACGACTCCGCGCATCGAGATTCCGCTGCTGTCGGATATTCCGATCCTGGGCGGCGCGGTGTTCTCGCAGGACATCTTCGTCTATCTTTCGCTGCTGCTCGTTGCCGGGGTTGCCTGGTTCCTGATGGGGACCCGTGCGGGCCTTCGGCTTCGCTCCATCGGCGAAAATCACAACTCGGCTCACTCCCTTGGGCTGCCGGTGCTGAAAGTGCGGTTCATGGCGGTAGTCTTCGGCGGGATTTGCGCAGGGCTTGCCGGGGCCTATCTCTCGCTGGTCTATACCCGCTTCTGGGCACCGAACATGACCGCGGGGCGCGGCTGGATCGCAGTCGCGCTCGTGGTCTTTGCCGCCTGGAAGCCCGGCTGGGCGCTGGTTGGCGCGTACATCTTCGGCGCGGCCACAGTCCTGCAGCTGCACGCACAGGCGGCGCAGTTCGGGCTTCCCTCGCAGCTCCTTGCCGCCATGCCGTACCTTGCCACGATCATTGCGCTGGTGATTCTCTCGGCGCGTCGTGGATCGAGCGGGGTGGGCGCGCCAGGCTCTCTGGGACAGCCTTACGTGTCGGATCGCTAGCGATGCTCCGACAGGCGGCGAATGCGCGGAAAAAGTGCGCGACTTGCCGCTTCAAAGTGCTGGAAAAAAGCTGCTTTTCGTGGCGTTGCACCGGGTTCCGGGGCATGCCACTGTGTGGAAACTATAAAGAGAGGGGTTGTCATGAAGAGACGTGATTTCATCGCCGCTACCGCGCTCACCGCAATGGTGGCGCTCGGTGCAGCACCGGCCCAGGCCGAAGACCCGGTCAAGGTCGGATTTGTCTTCGTCGGACCGGTCGGCGATTTCGGCTGGACTTATCAGCACAATCAGGGCCGCCTCGCCATCGAGGAAACCTTCGGCGACCGGGTCGAGACGACCTTCGTCGAAAGCGTCTCGGGCGGCGATGCCGAGCGCGTGATCGAGCAGCTCGCCCGCACCGGGCACGATCTGATCTTCACCACGTCGTTCGGCTACATGGAGCCGACCATCCGCGTGGCCGAGCGCTTTCCGGACGTGAAGTTCGAGCATGCGACGGGCTTTCGCCGCGCAGACAATGTCGCCACCTACAATGCGCGCTTCCACGAGGGCCGCTACATTCTCGGCCAGATCGCGGCGGAAATGTCGGAAAGCGGCGTGATCGGCTATATCGGCGCCTTCCCGATCCCGGAAGTCACCGCCGGCATGAACGCCTACGTGCTGGGCGCGCAGTCGGTCAATCCGGATATCGAGCTGCGGGTTGTCTACGTGAACGCATGGTTCGACCCTGCGCGCGAGACGGATGCGGCACGTGCACTGATGGATCAGGGCGCGGACGTCATCACCCAGCACGTCGACAGTCCCGCCGCAATGCAGACCGCCGCCGATCGTGGCGTCTACGGCTTCGGCCAGGCTTCCGACATGATCCAGTTCGCGCCGGACACGCTGCTGACCTCGATCGTCAACAACTGGACCGAATATTACGTTTCTCGCGTTCAGGCTGTCCTCGACGGCACGTGGGAGCCGAGCGACACCTGGGGCGGTCTCGACGCCGACATGATCCGCATGGCTCCCTATACCAACATGCCGGAAGAGGTTGCCGAGCGCGCCCGGGCCACGGAAGAAGCCATCCGGTCGGGCGAGCTCAATCCCTTCACCTGCCCGATCATCGCGCAGGACGGCTCGGAAGTGCCGTGCGAAGGTGACGGTGCTCTCTCCGACGAGCAGGTTCTCGGCATGAACTTCTTCGTGCAAGGCATTGCCGATCGCCTGCCGAACTGACAGCAGATCCGGACGCGGGGCAGGGGCGGCCCGTTACGGCCGCCCTTTTCTCGTGCGTTTGCGCCACAGGATCCTGTGATCCGTTGATGACTGGATCAAAGGGCCGGCCGCGAGCCAAAGATCACCCGGTCTCGACCGGGCAGTCCTCGCGCGAGCCCCATTCCGACCAGGAGCCATCGTAAAGCGCCTTGGGTGGCTTGCCCACCCGCGCAAAGGCGAGCGAGAGGATCGCCGCCGTGACGCCCGATCCGCAGGTCGTGACCACAGGACGTGCAGGATCTATCCCTCGGCGCTCGAGCGCAGCGTTGATCGTCGCTGCATCGGCTAGGCGGCCACCGGACATGATTTCGGAGTAGGGCAGGTTGAGGCTTCCGGGCATATGGCCGGCCTTCAATCCAGGGCGGGGCTCCGGCGCTGACCCGGCGAAGCGCTCCGCGGATCGCGCATCCACGACCTGGACGCTAGGATTGGCCAGCGCACGCCGAATATCGCCGAGATCCGCGACAGCCGAGTGGTCGAGCCGCGCGGTGAAGCTGCGCCGCGACCGCGAGCGCGCCGGGCCTTCCTCGACCGGAAAGCCCTTCTCCGTCCAGCCCGGGAAGCCGCCATCGAGAATGACGACATCGCTGACGCCGAAGGTCTTGAACGTCCACCAGACGCGCGGCGCGGAAAATAGTCCGGCTCCGTCATAAACGACGATGCGCATCCCGTCGCCGATGCCCATCGCGCCCACATCGTTGGCGAAGTCCTTGGGCGAGGGGAGCATATGCGGCAGATTGCTGGTCTTGTCCTTCACCTTGTCGAGGTCGAACCGGATCGCGCCAGGAATATGCCCTTCCACGAACTCAGCATCCGCATCTCGATTCATGGCGGGCAGATAGTAGGAGGCATCGACGATGACGAGGTCCGGCGAGTTCAGATGATCGCGCAGCCATGCGGCGGATACGAATGGCTCGGTGGGGCTGTTGTCGGACATTGGAACGCTCCTCCAGATATGTCGCATTCAAACGAGGGCGATGCGCACGCGCCTGTTCTGCTTACCTTTTTTCTGAATGTCGGTGACGATCACCTTGCCGATCTCGCCCGTCGAGCGCACATGCGTTCCCCCGCAGGGCTGCAGGTCGATCCCGTCGATCTCGATCAACCGCACGCGCCCGGCACCGCGCGGCGGCTTGACCGACATGGTCTTCACAAGGCTCGGATTCGAATCGAGCTCTTCGTCCGTAATCCACTTTTCGCGCAGAATCGCGTCGCGCTCGATCAGCGCGTTCAGCTTTGCGGTGATGTCGTCCTTGTCGAGGCCGGCATCCTGGATGTCGAAATCGAGGCGTCCGTCGCCACTCCCGATCGCGCCGCCGGTGACCGGATATGGCAGGACGACGCTGAGGAGATGAAGCGCTGTATGGATGCGCATGCGCGACAGCCGCGGCTCCCAGTCGAGCCGGGCGGTCACCTGCGCACCGACGTCCAGCACGGGTGCGCCCTCCTGCGGCACGTGAACGATCTCGGTTCGATCCTCGCCGTATACAGTTGAAATCACAGGAACTTCCGTTCCATCATCCGTGATCAGCATGCCGGTGTCGCCCGGTTGCCCGCCGCCCTGCGGGTAGAACACGGTCGCGTTCAGGACATAGCCCTTGTCGGTCACCCGGGTAATGAGGTCCTTGCACTCACTTATGTAGGCATCGGCGCGAAACAGCATTTCCGTCAAGTCACTATCCCTCTTTGATCAAACCTGTCGCAGGGTAGGAGGCGTTCAATTGAGAGGCAAGCGAACCGATTTCGAACCGTGGATGCGGACTAATGCGCAGCAGGGGGTTTTCCGGTTTGACTGGTCCTCGATTTTCTCCAATGGTCATGCAAAGAAGTGTCGGTTCGGATTGATCTATTTCCAGATCGCCCTCGTAAGCTGGTGGAACGGCTTTCGATACAGGCTTCGGCGCCGCAGCAGGTGAACTAAGTGACAGCAGACGCGAACGAGCACATTCAGGAGAATCCTCTCGATACGCTTCTCGCCAACTTCGCGCGGGGACGATTGAGTCCGCCGCTTCATGTCCTGGTTGCGAGCCATCTCGCGATCCAGCCGGCAAGCCGTCCGTTCGTTCGCGCACTGGAGGAAGTCAGCGGCGCGGAGCTGCTTGAGACTGACCCAATCACTGTTCCAAACCGCGACGAGCGTTTGGCGGCGATCTTTGCATCCGATCAAGCATCTCCCCAAGGCATTTCGATTCCCGCAGACCCGCGTTCTGGCGGCGCAATTCGTGCTGACGGCGTTCTTCCGCACCCGCTCGAACGCTATCTCGGGCGCACCATCTCCGACATCAAGTGGCGGACGCTCCTGCCGGGGGTGAAGGAGTTTCGGGTCGAGGACAACGAGGATGGCGAAGCAACGCTCTACTGGATCAAGGCCGGGCGCAAGATGCCCTCGCACACGCATGAAGGCTCTGAGTTCACGCTCGTGCTGAAGGGCGCGTTCAGCGACCTGAACGGGCATTATGGCCCCGGCGATATCGCGATCGCGGATATGGATGTCGATCACCGGCCGATCGCCGACGAGGGCGAGGATTGCTTCTGTTTCGCCGTTACCGATGCGCCACTGCAGCTGACCGGCCCGATTGGCCGCATCGTCCAGAAGCTTTTCAAGAAGCACTGACCTGCAACGCTAACCTTCAGGACTTGCAGGCGTCGGGCGGCTATCGCGGCTTCTCGAAAACCATCTGCCTCACGTCGATGTTGCGCGTCTCGAAGCCAACTTCGCAATACGTCAGATAATACTGCCAGAGCCGCCGAAAGCGCTCGTCGAATCCCAGTGGCGCGATCCTCGGCCAGGCTTCGACGAAACGGTCGCGCCACAAGACGAGCGTCTGGGCGTAATCGGCTGCGTAACCCTTGTCCGACAAGATCGGCAGCTGAAACTTTTCGCTGAGATTTACGAGGATGCCGTTGGAGGGCAGCATGCCCCCCGGAAAGACATAGCGGCGGATAAAATCGATCTCCCGCTTGTAGCCCTCGAAAGCCTCGTCCCTGATGGTGATGAGCTGTAGTCCGGCGCGCCCGCCGGCGACGAGTCGATCGCGCATTTGCCGGAAGAAGACCTGCCAATACGCTTCGCCAACGGCTTCGAACATCTCGATCGAGACGATGCGGTCATAGATCCCCTTCTCCTCGCGATAATCGCGCAGCTCGATCGAGACGCGGTCCGCGAGGCCCGCATCCTGGACGCGGCGGCAGGCGTAATCGTATTGCTCCTGCGAGATTGTGAGACCCGTTACCCGACAGCCGATCTCCCTGGCGGCATATTCCGCAAAGCCGCCCCAGCCGCAGCCGATCTCCAGAACATGATGCGACGGGCGAATTTCGGTGTCTTCGGCCAGACGCTGGTATTTGCGCCGCTGCGCGCTCTCCAGGTCGTTGTCTCCGGGTGCGAATATCGCCGCGGAATACGTCATCGACCGATCGAGCCAGGTTTCGTAGAATGCGTTTCCGAGATCGTAATGAGCGTGGATGTTGCGGCGTGAGCCTGACGGCGTGTTTCTGTTGAGATAATGTCGGATGCGCTGCCATATCCGCAGGAAAGGCTTCCCGGGCACCAGCTTCTTGCCGGAGCGATGGTTCGCCGCCAGTATCAGCATCAGCTTGGAGAGATCGGGCGTATCCCATTCGTTGCGCATGTAGCCCTCGGCGAAACCGAGGTCCCCGCCGATGATCAGGCGGCGCACGAAGGTCGGGTCCCTGATGATCATCTCCGCATGGGGTGCAGCGTTCTCCCCCTGGAAACGAAGCCTGCTGCCGTCTGGCGTGACGACATCCAGCGTGCCCACGGAGAATCGCGAGGCGATACGGCACAATTGCCTCAGGACGAACGGCAACTGACGCAGAACGCTTTTGAGATTGTACTTCGTGACAAGTATCGGCTCGTCACCCAGCGTAATGCTTGTCATCGCGTACTCCAGACTCTTGGTACCGTCTTCAAACCATCAGGTGCGACCTGGCCCTGTCTTGCGTGCGGATCGCATGGGATGAGGATAAACGCGCAAACCTTTGAAATACAGACGCAGAGCTTCGTAATGAATTCCTAGGATTACCTTGAGTGTCGCAAGAGGCAAGCCGAAAAAGACGCGAAGCGCTGTGAAATCTCCCAGTTCCAAATACCTTCCGCTGAACCCTGTGCTGAGCACCGCGCCGTTCTCGTCGCTCTCCAGAATGCGAAAGACCAGCGTTTCGGCCGGCGGAGCGACGCTGAAGCGGTATTTCAGGTTCATCGGAAGGAATGGAGATACATGGAACTGCTTCCGTAGATCCTGGCGGCACGATGATGCTCGGCCTGATGCGGCGGCCACATAAAAATGACGCTCGCCAAAGGTGTTGCGAACCTCGTAGATCGTGCCCACCAAGCTGCCGTCATCCGCGATCGCATAGAAAACTGCGATGGGATTGAATGCATATCCGAGCACCCTGGGGAGGCACAGGAGCAGGATGCGGCAGTCCGCAACATCGATATCCTCGCGGGCGAACAGGTCCCGGGCGCGCTGTCCGAGCGAGGCTCGCGAATCGGCGACCGGCAAATGGTCGCCCGCGTAAAAGCTGAACAGGTTCATTCGCCCGATCGACAGAAACCGCGACAGCCGTCCCGCCGCCTCGATCCGGTCGATATCGATCAGCAGCATGAACAGGCGATAAACAAAGCGATGCGGGATGGGCTTGAGGCGCGCGTGCAGGACCTTCCCGACATACAGAGCCGCCGCCGCGCGTTCCTTGTCGGCGGCGACGCCCGAGCCGCTCATTCGGCAGCTTCCAGGATCTGTCTCGGCGTCACGGTCCAGGGGATCGTCGCGCCAAGCGCCTCCGCGACGGTCAAGCCCGAATGCAGGCCGTCCTCGTGGAACCCGAACTTCGTCCAGGCTCCACAGAACCACAGGCGATTGCGGCCCTGGATCAAGGGCAATTCGCCCTGCGCCTCTATGGCCCGCTGGTCGAATTGCGGATGGTCGTAATGGAACCGAGCGAAGGTGAGTTCGGGGCGCGGGGGCTGGACGGGATTGAGGCTCACGAATAGCGGGCACTCTCGGTCGATCCCCTGCAGCAGGTTCATCCAGTAGCTCACGGAGACGCGTTCAGTGCCGGTCTTGATCACGTTCCATGAGGCCCAGGCCGATTCGCGACGCGGCATGAGCCCCGCATCGCGATGCAGGAATACCTCGTTCCCGCGATAGCGCACGCCCGCAAGCAAGGCCCGCTCCGCCTCGCTCGCATCGCTGACGATCCGTAGAGCCTGATCGCTGTGGCAGGCCAGTACGACATCGTCAAAAATCTCGGTTTCGCCCGCGTTCGTCGTCACCGCCACCCCGTCGCTCGATCGCGACACCGCCACGACCGGGCTGCCCAGCCTGAGATCGAGCCTTGAACCGGCGTAGATTGCATCCACGTAGGAACGGCTGCCGCCGACGACGCTGCGCCAGACCGGGCGCGAAAGGCGCAACAGCCGATGATTCTCGAAGAACGACAGGAAAGCTTCCGCAGGAAAATCAAGAATGCTTCCCGGCGGCATCGACCAGATCGCCGAACCCATCGCGATTAGGTAGTCGTCGCGGAAGCGTTTGGAGAAACGGCCACGGGCCAGATAAGCGCCCAGCGACAATCCCTTCAGCCGCCCCGCGTGGAGATCGACGACGCCGATCCGATTGAAACGCATGATGTCGCGCAGGACGCGCAGATGGACGGGGGAGGGCACTCCGGCCTTGATTGGCAACAGTCCACCGAAGAAATCGGCCGGGCGGCTCGTCCATTCCAGGCTGCCGCCCCATTCGGAAACCGAGAAGCTCATGTCGGATTGATGAGTTTCGATGCCCAGATGCGCGAAGAGCCTCGTCAGATTCGGATAGTTCGGCTCGTTGTAGACGATGAACCCGGTATCGACGGCAATCCGCCGCCCGTCATAATCGATGTCCACGGTCGCGCTGTGCCCGCCGGGACGCGCACTCGCCTCGAAAACCGTCACTCGATGATCCGAGCCATTTGCCAGCGCCCATGCCGCGCCATTGCCTGCAATACCCGACCCGATTACCGCTATGCGTTTGCTCGAAATCACGTTTTTCCACTCACTCGCGCAGCCGACTACGACGCCCTGCGCCTGATGCTCTCAAACGCCGCAAGAGCTCTCCGGCGTCCTGCGTCGTGAGCGACGACAGGCAGCGGATAGTCCTTGCCCAGACGAACGCCCGCGGATGCTAGCACGGCTGACGACGCTTCCCATGGACGATGTATCGCAGATCTGGGCAATTTCGCGATTTCGGGGACCCAGCGCCTCACATACTCGCCATTGGGGTCGAAACGCTCGCCCTGCGAGACCGGATTGAAGATCCTGTAATAGGGAGCGGCGTCCGCACCCGACCCCGCGACCCACTGCCAGCTAGCCGCGTTGTTGGCCGAATCGGCATCGACGAGCGTATCCCAAAACCAGCGTTCGCCGATCCGCCAGTCGATGAGAAGGTGCTTGATCAGGAAGGAGGCGACCACCATGCGGACGCGATTGTGCATGAATCCCGTTGCCCATAGCTGGCGCATGCCCGCATCGACGAAGGGGTAACCGGTCATTCCGGTTTTCCAGGCCTTGAGGCCGGCTGGATCCTCCCGCCAGGGAAACGCGTCGAAGTTCGTCTGGATGCTGTTGACGGAAATGTCCGCGTGCGAAAACAACAGCTGGTGCGAGAAGTCCCGCCAGCCGATTTCGGAGCGCAGGACATCGAAATCTTCCTGCTTCGCTCCCGCCTCCTCCGAATCAAATGCATGTCGGGCTGCGAAGATCACTTGCCTCGGGGAAATCTCCCCGAAATGCAGATGGGGGGAGAGCCGCGAGGTCGATTCGAGGTCGGGCCGGTTGCGCGTCTGCGCGTAGCCCGCAAAATCCTCCTCCAGAAAAGCTGCAAGGCGCGCATGCGCTCCGGCTTCGCCTCGCTGCCAGAAAGCCCGCATTTCCTTCGCCCAATCGGGCTTCGACGGCTCGAGCCGCAGCTGCCCCACCTCGACGAAGCGCTGCCGCAATGGCTGCGGCCACTCGGCCGGCTCGAGACGCGCCGGCGCGCGCAGCGGGGCAGGGGGCGTCTTCAGAAGCGTCGCATTTCGGTAGGGCGTGAAGACCTTGTACAAATCGCCCGACTTCGTCGTCACCTCGCCCGGCTCGAAGAGAAGTCGACCGGCGAAGCTTCGAACGGTTCGTCCTGAATCGCGCAGCCGCGCCTTCAAGCGAACGTCGATTTCTCTCTCCGGCCCGTATCGACGGTTCCAGAAGATCGCCGTTGTGTCCGTTTCCGCGACGATTGCAGGAATGATCTCCTCCGCCGCACCCTCGATCACAGCCAGTTCCGCGCCGAGCTTCCGGAGTGCCTCATCAAGCGCCGTCAGCGACCCATGCAGCCACCACCGGGACGCGCCGCCGGGAGCATTGGTCCCCGATGCTTCCGGATCGAAGATGAAGACGCAGAGCACCGGCGATCCGCTCTCCGCCGCAGCGTGCAGAGCCGGATTGTCGGAGACACGCAGATCCTCACGGAACCAGACCAATACCGGTGCAACCACCATCGACTCCGATCGGAAAAAGACACGTTGTGTGTAGACCAGCTTCCGTACGGAAGGAACGGCCCGCGACGCGACCTGCGGACGCAGAGGGCGACGCGATTTCACGCGAGATGGATATTGCGCGCGGGGCGCCCGCCGACAAGCTCGTCAACCCCGCCTGTACACCCGAAAAAGCGGAAATATTTCCAGCCTTTCCGATTGACGCCGGTCAACCCCTTCTCTAATAGTCCCCTCCATCGCGTCGGGCCCAGCTGGGCCGTTCGCTGATCCCGGGTAGCTCAGTGGTAGAGCAAGCGGCTGTTAACCGCTTGGTCGGGGGTTCGAATCCCTCCCCGGGAGCCAACTGATCATTTCCATCTGGAATATCCCCTCATATTGATCCGGCCGGTTTTCGGCGCGCATTGGAGGGCCGATCCCCCGGCAGCTTGCTCCGTATTATCCTTCGTCCCATCCGCGCGAAGGGGGACAACGCATCGCTTTGAGGCGTAGCGTGACCGCACCGGGGAAGATGGGGCGGCTCATGCCAAAAACATACGATGATGCGGTTAGGTTTGTCGAACGGAGCTCTATCGAAGAAGGCTTCAGGCCGGTTTTCGAAGCTGAGATCGCGCCGAAGCTCTCCATGCTCACGAGCGACAAGTCGAGTCTGAGAAACCGCACGCTCCGCGATTTCAAGCTGCTCGCCGCGATAGCCGCCGTAGCCGCAGCCGTGTTCATGCTGGTTTTCGATGCTGCAGCCGGGATGCTGGTCATCGTTGCGACAGCTGTCTTCGCCGGCTACATCGTCTACAGGCGACAGTCTCGCTGGGAACAGCAGATCATCAATGCCGTACTACCCTCGTTCTGCACGTTCCTCGATTTGCGCTACTCTCCGACCCGCGCGGCAGACGACTATCTCGCCCCCTTCGAGAACTCGGGTGTCATCGGATCATCGAACAGGCGAACGCTGACGCACCATTTTATCGGCGAACATCGCGGAACCGGGTTTGAACTCGTTCAGGCTGATCTGACCAGCCGAACCGGTGGGAAGAGGAGCAGTTCCTCACAGGTATTCCACGGCCTGCTGTTTCGAATCCAGGTTCCTGTGAACGCACCGACGCGAATTCTGATCACACCGAACTTCGGGACGATCGGGCGCACGATCGCCAACCTTTTTCCCGGACGGGCAGATGCGGGCATGACGGCAATGGACTTCGGCAACCCCGCCTTCGAGGAGAAGTTTGCCGTAACGGCGGCGCTGCGCAGTCCCGAGGACGAGGCGAACGTCCGCAGCTTCCTCGGCCCCACGTTCCAATCTGCACTGCTCGCCATCAACGAGGCCGAGGGTCGCCTGACATATGCGCGAAGCGCCATGACCGCAGCCTTCATGGGCGACACGTTCTACCTCTCGCTTTCGCGCTACGGGACGCGCAAGCTTGGGCCGATCACCTATGAACAACCGCGTGGCTTCATGCGCCAGCAGTTGTTCCTGCGCGAGACGATCGATCTGGAGAAGGCGATCCACGAGATGTTCAGCGACGTCGCCACCGCCTACCGCATCATCGATCGGCTGCACGAAGAGACCGCAGCAGAAGCGCAGGGGAGCGGCTGACCAAGGATTCAGCCGACAAGCAGGGCATCGCGCTCGCGCGAAGCATCTCGATGCAGTCTCTTGTTGACATTGCCGACTCGTCGGCAAGCGGACGGGTGGTCATGTGGTCACGCGGGCAGGGTGTCGGCAGACAAGCATGCGCGCTGTCATGTCCACATGCTGGAGACGAACACGGGCACGCGTGCCTGCAGCGGTTCCTGTTGGCTTGTTGCAGCGGCGATCACCTTGTCCCGAGCGTCCATTCCGAGCGCCGGCGCGCCGACATGAAGGCTGCACGGCGCTGAATTCCAGAGCGTACGCTTTCAGGCGCACGCAGTTTCGCATTCCGAGCCGCCGTCCTGGACACGGAGAGGCGGCTCCGGGGCGCGGAGCACCTGGCACGACACCTCACGCCGGAGCGGACGGAATTGGATCCTGCCCGGGTTCTCTCATCGAGCCCACACGGCATCTCGCGGGCACGTGGTCATGCTGACACGAC